>Ga0193752_1001025_pt1 | contig 24560 bp, 23 predicted proteins | sample H1c1metaG_FD_144924 | JGI IMG/M metagenome (GOLD analysis project Ga0193752, IMG submission 144924) | Soil microbial communities from a riparian zone of the East river system, Colorado, United States - H1c1 | ecosystem: Environmental > Terrestrial > Soil > Riparian zone | place: USA: East River...
AGCACGCGCAACGGTAAAATGGTGGTGTTCCATCCAGCGCCCGCAATGCCGACGGCATTATCAGTCGCGGCTCCAATCATTCCTGCCACGCGAGTGCCGTGCCATGAACTGCCGGTCGGCTGATTCCCGCCCGTGCCGCCACCGCAGCGCGTGAAGAATCCGTCGATCCGATCCAAGTCGGCTTGGTCGATCCAATCGCCGGGATCGGTTGGATCTGGATCTCGTGCATCGCCGTCGTTAGCGGTGAGCGTTCCGCCCCGATCACCGGAGACGAAGTCATAGCCGGGCAATAACTTGCCGCCTTGTACCGCTCGCAACAAATCCGGGTGATCGAAGCGCACACCGGTATCGAGCACAGCGACGACAACGTTCGCGTTGCCGGTCGTGATATCCCACGCAGTCGTCGCGCGAATTGCCGAAGGCTCAGCCGACCGCAAATACCATTGGTTCGCGATAAGCGGATCGCTCGGGATTGCGTGCGCTTGTCTTCGACGGTCCGCCACGGCGTATTTGACGTCAGACCGTTCGCGCAACCGTTCGAGCAGCTGTTGCTGATCGATATCCGACGCCGCGTCGGATTCAAGCACCATTGGACCGGCCATTGGACCGGCCTTTGAACCGGATAGAGCGCCTCGATCTCGCAACCGAAGTTTGAAACGAGCGCCGACCTCGGAAGCGAGTTTCGAGCGAGCTGTATCCGACGCTTCTTTGCTCTGGACGAGGATCCGAAACGACTCAGCCGATGCGGAGGCTGCCCAAGTCCCGAGCACCACTGCACAAGCGCCGACGATGAAGGGAAGGCATTTGCGTTTCATTGCTCTGGTTTCATTGCTCTGGCTTCTTGGTCGTCGGTCCGGCTTGTTTGTCCATTCGGACCGGAGTTCGTTTGTCCCGATTCGTCGTCACATTATGTGGGGATACTAAAGACGCATTCCTGGAGCCGTCTGTGACCGCTGCGGCGAAAGCGCTAAGAAGACCGCAGTTTGGGGTGCCGGTGACGGGTGAGTATCGCGGCCTCCACCCCCACACCCGGCCTGAAAGTAAGACTGAACGCAGTTCACGTTCTAGGGGAATGGTGCATTGACGCATTAGGGATGGCCGGATAGCATCCGGCTCGTTCTGTGGCGTAAAAGTTGCGACAGCTTGCTAAATCGGCAAGCACGCCCTCCAACGACGCCCTACCTAGGATCCGGATTGCTAATCTTGTCGGACCGATATTTGGGTGAATTGAGCTATATGCGACCCAATGCCAATGTAGTTCACATCATTGGCCCCTGGCGCAACAGGTTGTGTCATCTACGCAACAGTTTGGTTGTACAATCTGCGGGCTCAACATAATCAGAACGTTTTTTCTTTTATTTATCGCCGGTCGTGGCCGGCCTTGCGGGAGAGTGTATGAGAGCGAATAGAGTCTTGAAGTTGGCAGTTGCCTGCACCTTGGCAACTGCTTCGAGCATGGCGTTTGCGCAGGCACCGGCTTCCGGTGATTCGGTTACGGAACTTGAAACCGTGATCGTGACCGGTACTTATATCCGCGGCACGGCAGAAGACGCCGCGTTGCCAGTTGACGTCATTACAAGTGACGATCTAGCGATGCAAGGTTCGCCAAGCATGGTCGAATTGGTGAAGGCAATTCCTTCGGTCCAGGGCATCATCGGCGAGTCGAACCAATTCGGCGTCAGCCAAGCCGCCGGTAGCGCCAACATCAACTTACGTGGCCTCGGCGCGCAACGGACATTGGTCCTCATGAACGGCCGCCGCCTTGCAAACTCCACTGCTCCCGGTGTATCGATCGATGTCAATCTGTTGCCGGTTGCAGCGATCGGCAGAATCGAAGTGCTGTTGGACGGCGCCGCGGCGACCTACGGTTCTGACGCTATCGCAGGCGTGGTGAACTTCATTACTAACGATCGCCTCGATGGCTTCACGGCCGATGCGTCTTACACGTACATCGATGGCTCCGATGGCGATTACGATCTAAAGGCTGCTTGGGGCTGGCAGGGTGATATCAGCAGAGTGCTCCTCGCTGCTGGCTATCGTCACCGCTCTGAATTGTCGACACTCGAGCGCGATTGGGCTCTTCGCCCGCGTGCAGAGAGCGCCGAAGGCGGCTGGACCGGCTTCAGCAACCCCGGCTCGTATACGGTGTACAGCGGGGCGGGCACGGCTGTTGCCAGCGTGGCAGATCCCGCATGCGCCACGCTTGGCGGCACGCCTGTGCCAGGCTGTACCTTCCAATACACCGCATACGACAACCTGGTGGAAAAAGAAGATCACTACCATGTCTACGGCGAGTACAACGTTGACTTCTCCGATGCCTTCAAGCTGCACACAGAACTTATGTGGGCAATGCATGATGTTCCTGAGGAACATGTTTCGCCGTCATACGGCCCTGGACAAGGTGCCGTATCCGCCGCCAGCGGTGGCGGCAGCGCTCCGACCTTCTTCATTCCCTTCGTGGCAGGCAATGCTGCGTTGAGCAATCCTGGCTTGACGGCGCTTATGCCGTATCTGACACCGACTCAACAAACTCAGATCAACGCCTCGCAATACAACAATGCGTCCCCGATAGTGAATGGCACGGGCGGTTTAGCTCCCGGCATCACCGTCAGCGGTTTGCAGTGGCGCCCACTCGCTCAAGGCGGTAATCCAGCCACGGGCGGCGCACAGTTGAACTCGCGTAAGTTCGACGGCGTTCGCGCTGCGATTGGCTTGAGCGGCGACATCGGCAGCACCATGAACTGGAATGCAGGTGTCACCTACGGCGAGAACAACAGCGAGATCTCAACTCCCGACACACTAGTGGCTCGCTTGCAGCTCGCGTTGCGGGGTTTGGGTGGACCGAACTGCACAGGCGCGACCCCAGGTCAAAACGGTTGCTTGTGGTTTAATCCGTTCTCCACCGCCATCGCAAGCAACATGGCGACTGGTCACGTGAACAGTTTGACCTATACGCCGTCCACTGCTAACAGCAACGAAGTGATCAATTGGTTCACCACGCCTAACAGCATCGAATCGAAGACCTCGCTCCTTGCAGTCGATGCCGTGTTGGCAGGTCAACTGCCCGTCATGCAGCTGCCCGGCGGTGATATCGGTTGGGCTATCGGTAGCCAGTATCGCGAAAACACCTTCGAGCAGGTGGTGACGGATCCGCTAGCCGATGGAACGATCACACCCTGTGCGGCCTCGCCGGTGGATCCTTCCGCTACCTGTACGACACCTGCAAATAATGCATCGCCTCAGGGTGCACTGGCATTCTATGCCCCGTACATGCCTCTGGATTTCAGCCAGGACGTCATCGCCGGATTTGCCGAAGTCAACCTGCCGATTCTCGATTCGTTGTCTGCACAAATCGCTGTGCGCTACGAAGAGTACGGCGGTTCGGTGGGGTCAACCACGAATCCCAAAATTTCGCTGCGCTATCAGCCGCTAGAGGTGCTGACTTTCCGTGGTTCTTACGGCTCGACATTCCGCGCGCCTCCGCAGTCGATTCTGCAAGGCTCGCAGACCTTTCTGTTCTTCACGCCTCAAGCCGGCGGCTTCAAACCGGTTGATCTGTCGGGCAATCCGAACCTCAAGCCTGAGACCGCGGATACGTTCAACGTCGGCGTGATTGTTAAAGTCGCCGGCTTCACGGGTAGCGTCGATTATTGGAACTTCGTTGTGAAGGATGCATTGACGGCAGAAGTGGGCACCCAGCTCGTGACGGCGCTCTACACGCCGTACGTCGATGCTGGCGGCGTCACGCAACCGAATCGTTGCGGTACGTCGTTCATTGACCGCTTCGACTTTGCCGGTGCGGGCACGAAGGCGGCCAATTGCGCGACCGCATCCAACTTGTTGCGTACTCGAACTAACAATATCAATTCCGCTTCCGACCTGAAGATCTCGGGCATTGACGCCAACCTCTCGTACCTATTCGATGGTGTGCTGGGCGGTGATCTAATGTTGGGTTCTGCCGTGACGTACAACCTCAAGTATGAGTTGGGCGCCAACTTTGTCGATGGCATTTTGGTCGACGCAGCGAGCGATGCCGTGGGCACACGCGGCGGTCGCGCCGGTTCACAGCCACGCTACAAAGGCGCGGCGTTCGTGAACTACGCAACAGGCGATCACAATGTGCGCGTGACTGGTCGCTACGTCGACAAGATGGAAGAGAAGTATCGTCCTGCTACGTTCAACACGCCTCCGACCCCTGCAGGTTCGCCGGCGAACAAGAATGGCGAGACTGTGGACTCGTTCCTGACGTTCGACATTGCTTACAATCTCCAACTGCCGGCGAATGTGAGCATTAACGCTGCGGTCTTTAACGTGACAGACGAGGATCCTCCCTTCGCACGTTTGGATCTCAACTACGATCCTTTCGTAGGGAGCCCCCTCGGCCGCTATTTCAAAATTGGCGCGGGCGTGAAGTTCTAACTACTGATTGGATGGCAATCGAATTGGGGGCGGCCGAGAGGCCGCCCCTTTTTCTTGTTTCTTGTGCGATTTGATACTGATCGCCTGGGTGGCTGATCAGTATCGGTAGCGGCGTCTTAGAGCTCTTTGCGTATGCCCAGCGTCATGCCCACGCTCTGCTCGTAGGCATGGCCCAGCAACCCTTCGACCGATGCGAAGCCGGCCCAGCCGCTTCTAAAGACCGAAGAGAGACTCAGGCGCGCCGCATAGAAGTTGCGATCAGGCGCTTCGTTCAAGAATGCTAGCACCGTCGGATTCGGGCGCAGATCCTCCGCGAAGTGCGCAGTGATGATGCGCTGATCGTCTTGGAACTCGTGCAGCCAATCCACATTCGCTTGCAGCACAAACACCCCGGCGGAGGGCGTGAACGCGTGGCTGGCTTGAACGCCTACCGAGCTGCGCAACGACGACTCGTGCTGCGTATCGAAGACCAGCGTCATGGGGGAAGCTCCCGATTCGCCGTACGCATCGAACTCGCTGCTTACACTGAATCCTCCCAGTCGCGGACCGATCGTGAAACCTCCGGCGGTGAAATCGTAGCCGGCTTGCAGCTGCGCGCGAAAATCCCGACTGTCATTCTCGCTGTCGAGCGATGCTGCCGGAATGTCGACGGAAATTGACTGCGAGCCGTCGATCTGGGTCAGAACTCGTTCTAGGGAGACGACTCGATGCGTCTCATCGTTGCGAAAATTACGATTGAGGCTGACGTCGATGAACGCATTGTCAGCAGGGTAGAGGGACGCATAGAGCGAGAAGCCATGCGCTTGCGATTTGAAGTCACCGCCCCGCGCCAAGTCGCCTGAGACGTCTTCGAATCTGATTGCCAGTCCGGCCAGGCCCCGAGATCCGAACCGATAGTCGGCGCCGATCGTGGCGGCGAGCGAATCGGAATCGCGTTCGCCTTCATAACGCGTTGCGTCTTGTTCTTCGCTTGCATAGCGCAACGAAAGGAACGCACTGGCGTTCCCTCGCGTGACGGAAAAATCCTGCGCGCCGCGTTTTGCTTCAGAATTCTCGTTCTGCGCTGCCTCGCGCCGACGACGAGCTGAATCGTCAGCCGCACTGAGACCTGCTCCCGATACGCTACCCGTGGCGGCGCTATTGATGACGCCGCCCACCGGTGGCAGGCCGTCGCAATAAGCTTTCAAGCGCGGACCCGCTTGGCCGGGAAGCAAAATGGCGTCGATGTCGCGCGCGAAATCCATGCGGTCGCATTTGCCGCCCAAGAATAAAGCGTATTGATCTTCGAGCGATTGCGCCTGAGCGGTGCTGGTGAAGGCAAGGCAGAGAGCGGCTTGCAATAATCTGTTGGATCGAATCATTCGTCGCGGGAGATTGTTCATATTATTCTCGCGTCCTTTTTATAGCGTCGACAGGTATAGCGTCGAACTGAAACATCGCGTTCTGATGGCGCGATGGCATCGACGACTCGTAAGCCTAATGCGAATCGCCGCGCGCGGCTACTGCCGCCGGCCACTTTAGGGCGACTTCGAGAGCGTCGTAGCCTTTTAGAACAGCATGCGCGCCATGGCGCGGCGAGCGTCGGCGACCCTTGGGTCCGTATTGCCGATGATCTCGAACGCCTGCACCAGGCTCTTGCGTGCCAGATCGTCCTTATAAGTTCTGTGAGTGCGCATCAGTTCTAACCATACTTCCAGCGCAGCATCGTAGTCGCCGGCCAGCAATCGATGCACGGCGAGAGCATGACGGGCTTCGGCATCGGTCGCGTCCGTTGCAAGAGTTTGCTTGAGTTTTTCCTGGTCAGGATGCGCCGCAATGACATCGGAGAATTCCACGACGGCAGCCAGTCGCTTCACGGGTGCTGCGGTCGGCTCGCGTGACTGCAGTGACTTGAGGGTTTCCTTTGCCAATTCCAGATCGCCGCTCAATGCTTTGAGCTCGCCGAATTCCGCTCGTAACTCGACGCTGTCTTTGTCCTGTGCCAAAGCGGACTCAATCAGTTGCAGCGCTGACGAGGTATCGCCGGCAGTCTTCAATGCTCGAGCCATTTCTAGCGGCGATTTGGGCTTCTCTAACGCTGCAGCCGGAACATGACGATCCAAGATCTCCCGGATTTGCGCTTCAGGCACAACACCGACGAAGTGATCGACTACTTGACCGTCTTTAAATAGCGCGACGGTCGGGAGACTCTTGATGCCGATTTGCGCAGCGAGTTCTTGCTGCTCATCCGTGTTGACTTTCGCGAGTGTGAATCGTCCTTCGTACTCCGACGACAAGTGATCGAGTATCGGCATCAGCTGTTTGCAGGGGCCACACCATTCCGCCCAAAAATCCACCAAGACCGGCAGTGTTTTCGATGCTTCGAGGACGTTGGCGACGAAGTTTTCGGCTGTGGCGACGAATGCAGTAGCGGACATAAGTATCTACTTTTGATTCAGGCGATGCGGGCAGGGTAATCGAGCTCAACCTCAAGGCCGGATTTCCAGACCAATTCGGTCCATCGAGCGATGGGGATTTGCAACGTAACGACAGCGCAGGTCGGCATCGCTTCGATGGGGCAATCGGAGGAAAGCTTATCTGCAAACTCCGTCATGGTGGGGTTGTGCGCCACGATCAGAAGATCGGAGTATTTGTCCGGGCAAGCGTGCAAGATCTTCAGATAATCGTTGGGGCCGGCCGTGTAGAGTCGATCGTCTGCATCGATTGAGCAACGCAACGTGCGCGCAAAGATTTCAGCAGTTGCCACTGCCCGGAGGGCAGTGCTGGCAAGAATTGCGTGGGGTACCCATTTGCGTTGCTTGAGTCGTCGCGACATATCGGCCGCGTCTTCGGCGCCTTTTCGAGTGAGGACGCGTTCGAAATCCGTTTGATCGGTGAGCGCCTCTTCCGCTTGCGCGTGACGGACCAGTATTAGTCGTTTCATGGCTGTAGTTTCATGACGCGCTTTGCACCTCGAGCATGCCCTCATGAATGCGAGTGGCGTATGTGCGAACCGCTTCGTAGGCGGGCGGAGTTAAAGCGGCGCCGGTTTTGAGACAGAAGCGCGCGCCGTGCCGCGGGCAGATCACTTGATCGCCATCCACTGCGCCGCCGGCCAGTCCGCCGCCATCGTGCGTGCACACATCTTCGACCGCATAAAATTCGCCGGCCACATTGAAGACTGCGACGATTACCCCATCGACTTCCGCTTGAGCGTAATCGCCTGGAACGATGGAGGCAGCGGCGGCGATGGGAGTCCACATGGCAATCTGGGTGATTGGTGACCGGTGACTAGTGATTGGTGCTTGGGAAGAAAGAGAGTCGCTCGACATTGCGTTTGAGTTCGGTATATCGCACTTTAATTAAACCTGCTTTGTCAGACCAGATTTCGAATCTATTCTGCTCACGAATCACGAATCACGAATCACGAATCACGAATCACGAATCACGAATCACGAATCACGAATCACGAATCACGTTCAGGTCACATCATGCCCGTTTGCAGCCTGGCCGCATCGGACATCATGCTTTGATTCCAAGGCGGATCGAAAACGAGTTCGACATCGGCGCGTTGAATCGTCGGCACCATCTCGACCTTCTCGCGAACATCTCGCACCAATACTTCGCCCATCCCGCAGCCTGGCGCAGTGAGCGTCATCGTGATGTTGGCGATTCGGCCGCCATCATCGCTTGGCACGATGTCGCAGTCGTAGATGAGCCCGAGGTCAACGATGTTGACTGGAATCTCCGGGTCGAAGCACGTGCGCATTTGATCCCACACCAAGTTTTTTACATCGTTGTCTGTGGCGTTGGGTGGCAGCTCAAGAGGAGATGACACTTCCTTGCCCAGCGCGTCCGCGTCCTTGCCGGCAACGCGAAAGAGATTGCCTTCGACGTAGACTGTGAAGCTGCCGCCCAGAGCTTGTGTGATGAAGCCGGTCTTGCCGGCGCGCAGCGTCACAGCAACGCCCGCAGGCACCATGACTGCCTCGACGTCGCGTTGCATGGTGACGGGTTCGTGATCTCTGCTGTACACGTGGATTACTCAGTGGAAACAGTGGGTGCGGCAGCTTGATGTCGCGCATACATGTCGAGCGCCGCGTTGAGCGTGTGCCAGCAGAGGCTGGCGCACTTCACGCGCGCGGGAAAGTCGCGAACACCGGTCAATGCAGCCAACTTGCCCAAACGCTCGGTGTCGATTGGCGCGTCGTGGTGGGTCAATGTGTTGTGCACTTCGTGAAAGAGATCACCGACTGCCGCAACGGATTTTCCTCGCACAGCTTCGGTCATCAGCGAGGCGGACGCGACCGAAATGGCGCAGCCATGCCCGTCGAATTTAACGGTATCGACCTTATCGCCGGCCATCGAGAGATAGACGGTCAGACGATCGCCGCACAACGGGTTGTGGCCATCGGCATGCGCATCGGCGGGCACAAGCTTGCCGAAGTTACGCGGCTGCTTGTTGTGATCGACGATCACATCGCGATAGAGGTCTTTCAAATCCATCAGCGAAACATCTCTTGCGCGCGTCGAATCGCGGCCATCAGCCGGTCAACTTCCTCGCGAGTGTTGTAAAACGCGAACGATGCTCGGGCCGTCGCCGGAATGCAGTAGAAATCCATCACGGGCATGGCGCAGTGGTGGCCGGTGCGAATGGCTACGCCTTCGACATCGAGAATGGTTCCGACGTCGTGCGGATGAATGCCTTGCAGTTCAAATGACATGACTGCTGCTTTGTGTGCTGCCGTCCCGATGACGCGCGTACCCTCGAGCTTCGCAAGCGAAGCCGTCGCGTACGACAGCAATTCATGCTCGTAAGCAGCGATGCGATCCATGCCGATAGCGGTCAAATAATCGATCGCAGCCGCGAGACCAATGGCGCCAGCGATATGCGGCGTGCCGGCTTCGAACTTCGCCGGCAAGTCGTTGTAGGTCGTCTTCTCGAACGTGACCGACAAAATCATCTCGCCGCCGCCTTGCCAAGGTGGCATTGCCTGCAGCAAAGCTTCACGGCCGTACAGGACGCCGATGCCAGTCGGTCCGCACATTTTGTGCGCCGAGAAGCAATAGAAATCGCAATCGAGCGCCTGCACATCCACAACCGAGTGCGGAACAGCTTGTGCGCCATCGAGAAGCACCGGTACGCCAAGTCGCTTCGCGACTGCAATAAATTTTGCGACCGGTACGACAGTGCCGAGCGCGTTCGAAACATGAGCAAGTGCTAAGAGCTTGGTTCGTGGACCGATCAATTGCTCGAATGCTTCGAAGTTCACGTTGCCGATCATGTCGATCGGAATGACTTTGAGCTTTGCGCCGGTCTGCTCGCAAACGAGCTGCCAGGGCACGATGTTCGCGTGGTGTTCGAGGTGGCTGATCAGGATTTCGTCGCCAGGCTGCAGGCGAGGGCGCGCGAAGCTTTGCGCGACGAGGTTGATGCTCTCGGTCGTTCCGCGCGTGAAGATCACTTCCTTCAGTGAGTGGGCATTGATGAATCGTCGTACGGTTTCACGCGAGCCTTCAAACATATCTGTGGCGCGCTGACTCAAAGCGTGCACGCCGCGATGCACGTTGGCGTGGTCGTGCTCGTAATAGCGGCTGATCGCTTCGATCACGACCACCCGTCGTTGGCTCGACGCGGCATTATCGAGATAAACGAGCGGCTTGCCGTTGATCGATTGCGTCAGAATCGGGAAGTCGCGACGAATCGCCTCGACATCTAGCTTTGAGTCCTTGCGCACGGCGTTCATAACGTGGCTTCCGAAATGATCGGCGAGTGCATCCGCTGCAGGAGTCGGTCCAATACACGCTTGCGCACGGTAACATCGGGGACACGCTCGATGACCTCCGCCGCGAAGGCGTGCGTGAGCAAGCTGCGAGCCTCGTGTTCCCCGATTCCACGAGACTGCAGATAAAACAAAGCAGTTGCGTCCAATTGCCCGACGGTGGCGCCATGAGCGCATTTGACGTCGTTGGCGTAAATCTCAAGTTCAGGTCGTGTATCGATCTCCGCCTGTGGCGATAGCAACAGATTGCGGCTCGATTGGGTGGCGTCGGTTCGTTGCGCGTCCTTGGCGACGATGACTTTGCCGTTAAAGACGACGCGGCCGCGCTGGTCGGCGATGCCGCGATAGTCCTCGCGACTTTGCGTATTGGGTACATCGTGATAAATGCAGGTGCGCACGTCCAAGTGCTGAGTGTGTTGCGCGAAGATCAAACCGTGCAACTCCGTGCGAGCCTCGTTGCCCGCCAAGTGCACGTTGATCGATTGGCGACTTAAGGTCGATCCGACGGCGAACTGGTAGTTGGCGTAGCAAGCGTGTGCTTGAACAGTCGCGTTCAGGCTGCCGATATCGAAGTTGACTTCGGCATCTTCCTGGACCCGCAAATGATTCAGCGATGCGCCGGTACCGCAGTGAATTTCAAGCTGGGAATTGGTGAACTTCGCCTCGCCGGCCTGGACGCTGACGAAATGCTCAATGAACGTTGCGTTGCTATGGCTGCCGAGCGATAAGACGATGCGCGGATGCCGCATCTCTGCTCCCGGCGAATTCCAAACATGAGCGACGTAAATCGGCGCTTGCAGGTGGCTATTGTCGGCAACGTTGACGCGCACTACTTCGCTTGCGAGCGCGGCATTGAGAAGCCCAAATGAATCGTTGCCGGTGATAGGTGTGGTGACGGAAGCTGCATTGCCGGAACTATCGATCTCAATTTTGAGGTCAGTCGACGCACTTGGATTCGGTTGTAATACGCCATTCACGAACACGAGGCGATGCGCTTGAGCGAGCGGCATCAGTGCCGCAGAATCGGCAGCGCTCAATTCACTGCTGTTAGCAGGCTTGAATTGCTTCAGCGCAAAGCGGCGCAGATCCGTGTACTTCCACGCATCCTGTTTCGATGTCGGCAGACCCGCCGCTAGGAACGCGGCGAATGCGCTGCGTTGACTGGCGGTCGCGTTCGGCTTGGCGTCAAACGCCGCTTGAAGGGATTTAAGGGCAGGTGACGACATGAGCGCTCAGGCCGCGGCCTCTTGCTTCACCCAATCGTAACCGCGACGTTCCAGCTCCAGTGCCAATGACCTATCGCCGCTCTTAATGATCTTGCCGTCGGACAGCACATGCACTTGATCCGGGGCTATGTAGTCGAGCAGGCGCTGGTAATGAGTGATCATGACGATTGCGCGCGTGGGGCTACGCAAGCTGTTGACGCCGGCGGCAACAATTTGCAACGCATCGATGTCGAGACCGGAATCCGTTTCATCGAGCAACGCGAGCGCCGGTTCGAGGACCGCCATTTGCAGAATCTCGTTGCGTTTCTTTTCGCCGCCGGAGAAGCCGGCGTTAACCGAGCGATTGAGGAAGCTCTCGTCCATCTGCATCAGCTTCATTTTCGCGCGGACCAAAGCCAGAAATTCGAAGGCGTCGACTTCGCTCTCACCGCGTTGCTTGCGTGCCGCATTCAGCGCGGCCTTCAATAAATACGTGTTGTTGACGCCGGGAATCTCAACTGGATATTGGAACGCAAGGAATACACCCGCGCGTGCGCGCTCTTCCGGCGCCAAGGCTAGTAAGTCCTGGCCGTTGTAGGTGGCGGTGCCGGACACGATGTCATAGCCAGCGCGACCCGCTAAAACCTGAGCGAGCGTGCTCTTGCCGGAGCCATTGGGACCCATGATGGCGTGCACTTCGCCCGCTTTCACTTCGAGTGAGAGACCTTTCAGAATTTCTTTGTCGCCTGCGCGTACCCGCAGGTCTTTGATGCTCAACACTTGCGATTCTCCATCCGCATGGCGTCAGCCAACGGATCCTTCCAAACTGACCGACAGAAGGTTCTGCGCTTCGACCGCGAACTCCATCGGTAACTCTTTGAACACAGCTTTGCAAAAGCCATTCACGATCATGCTGACCGCGTCTTCCGGTGCGATGCCACGGCTGACGCAATAGAACAGTTGATCCTCGCTGATCTTCGAAGTTGTCGCCTCATGCTCGACACTAGCCGTCGGGTTTTTTACCTCAACGTACGGAAATGTGTGCGCGCCGCAGCGATCGCTCATCAACAACGAATCGCATTGCGTGTAGTTCCGTGCGCCTTCGGCGCTAGCGAGAATTTTCACAAGTCCGCGGTAACTATTCTGACCGTGACCGGCCGACACGCCTTTCGAAATGATCGTGCTCTTCGTGTTGCGGCCAATGTGAATCATTTTTGTGCCGGTGTCGGCTTGCTGATAATTGTTCGTGACTGCAACGGAGTAGAACTCACCCACGGAGTTGTCGCCGCGCAGAACGCAGCTTGGATATTTCCACGTGATCGCAGAACCGGTTTCGACCTGCGTCCAGCTGATCTTTGAATTTGCGCCGCGGCAATCGCCGCGCTTCGTGACGAAGTTATAGATGCCGCCAAGACCGTTCTCGTCGCCCGGATACCAGTTCTGCACGGTCGAATACTTGATGTTCGCATTATTCAGCGCGACTAATTCTACGACTGCGGCATGCAGCTGATTCTCATCGCGCATCGGCGCGGTGCAACCTTCTAGATAGCTAACGTGCGAGTCGTCCTCAGCAATGATCAGCGTTCGCTCGAACTGGCCTGTCTTTGCGGCGTTGATACGGAAGTAAGTCGACAACTCCATCGGGCAGCGCACGCCCTTTGGGATATAGACAAACGAGCCGTCGGTGAACACGGCCGAATTCAAAGCAGCAAAATAGTTGTCCGAAGGCGGCACGACGGAGCCGAGATACTTCTCGATCAACTCGGGATGCTTCTGCGCGGCTTCGGAGAACGAGCAGAAGATCACGCCTGCTTTGGCGAGCCGATCTTTGAATGTCGTGGCGACGGAAACACTGTCGAATACGGCGTCGACTGCGACGCCTGCCAGGCGCGCGCGCTCATGCAGCGGGATGCCGAGTTTGTCGTAAGTCTCCAGTAATTTTGGATCGACTTCGTCCAAGCTCTTCGGTCCGTCGGTCTTCGGCTTGGGGGCAGAATAGTATGAGATGTCTTGGTAATCGATCGGCGCAATCTTGAGATGCGCCCAGTCGGGCGGCGTCATCGTCAGCCAGTGGCGATATGCCGCCAATCGCCATTCGAGCAGAAATGGGGGCTCGTTCTTTTTGAGCGAGATAAGGCGAATGACATCTTCGCTGAGGCCGGGGGGAACGGTATCGGATTCGATATCCGTGACAAAACCATGCCGGTAGCTTTGGCCTATGAACTTTTCGATGTCCTGCGGATGACTTGCCATTGAAAATTACTCTTGCGTGCGCCGCATGCGCAACAGAGGCACTTCACGCGGCCCTTCATGACCGCGCTTTAAGTCCGGTCCGCGCATGGTCACGCGTTCGAAGCCAGCGAGTTGGGACAAAGAGATGTCTTCGAGAGAGCGCCGAATCGCGTGATTAACGTGCTGCCACGCGTGCCCGACGCCACAGGTACTCTCGATGCCGCAGTTACTGTGTTGGCCGCTACATTCGGTGAGCGCCAACCTGCCTTCGAGGGCATCCAGAATGGCCGCAGCCGTGATCTGAGTAGCCGGTCGCGCCAGCTGGTAGCCGCCGCTGCTACCGCGAGTCGAGGTCACGAGGCCGCCGCGCTGCAGACTCTTGAGCAGCTTACTGACGGTTGGAAGCCCAATTCGCGTGCGCTCCGCTACGTCGCCGGCTGTCAACCGGGCCTTCTCGGGCTGGCTCGCAAGCGCCGCCAGAATGACGGTGCCGTAGTCGGTGAGTTTGCTAATGCGCAGCATTTGTCGCTTCGCTACTGGGGTGTGGGAGAGGAATCTTTGGGCCAAAATAAGCCAATTCAATATGGGACTATTTTAGTCCTATTGGCCCTCGGCTGTCATTTGCCTTTTTCGACTATCGATATGGCGAAAGGGCCACGTCAGTGCTTCGCGTGGACGGATTTGCTGGCTAGCTGGCTGGAAGAAGATGGATCCCATCCTGACCAGGCCAGCTAGCCAGCAAGCCCATGCCCATTTCCATGAGCCGCAATCTTTTAGCGACACCGCGAACAAACAGGGTTGTGTGGCGTTTTGTTATCCTACCCGCCCTTAAAACGCCCAGTAGGTCCGGCGCCTGTCGAAGCTCCGGCTGAACTTGGGTCTCAGTAATCAGTCACAGGTACCGAGGATTATGGCAATGAACCGCAGTGAGTTAGAGCGCATCGCGCGCGCAATGGTCGCCAAGGGCAAGGGTATTTTGGCTGCGGACGAGTCCAGTGGCACGATCAAGAAGCGCTTCGACGGCATTCAACTCGAGTCGAACGAATCGAGCCGTCAGACCTATCGCGAAATGCTGTTCACGACAGCGGGCGCGTCCAATCACATTAGCGGCGTCATTCTTTATGACGAGACATTGCGCCAAAGCACGAAGAGCGGCACTCGGTTTGCCGATTTTTTGACGCAAAACGGCATGATTCCGGGCATCAAAGTCGATACGGGCGCCAAGGCGCTTCCCGAATTTCCGGGCGAGACCATTACCGAAGGCCTCGATGGCTTGCGCGAACGTCTGGCCGAATATCATAAGCTGGGTGCGCGATTTGCCAAGTGGCGTGCCGTCATCGATATCGGCACTGGCGTTCCGACCCAGTATTGCTTGTACGCGAATGCACATGCGCTGGCTCGTTACGCCGCGCTCTGCCAAGAAGCGAATATCGTTCCTATCGTCGAGCCCGAAGTGCTGATGGATGGCGCCCACACGATCGAACGTTGCGAAGAAGTCACGGATGCCGCGCTGCAGGCTGTATTCAAAGAGCTCTATGCGAATCGCATCTATCTCGAAGGCATGATCCTGAAGCCCAACATGGTCATCTCGGGCAAGAAAGCGCCGTCGCGTGCGAACGCCCAGCAAGTGGCGGAAGCTACAGTCCGTTGCCTGAAGCGCAATGTGCCCTCCGCGGTACCGGGTATTGCCTTCCTGTCGGGCGGCCAATCGTCCGAAGATGCGACCGAACACTTGAGCTTGATGAACAAGCTCGGACCTTTGCCATGGGCGCTGACGTTCTCGTACGGCCGCGCATTGCAGGACGCTGCGTTGAAGGCATGGGGCGGCAAAGCCGATACCTTTGCAGCCGGTCAAAAGGCGTTTGCAAAACGCGCCAAGCTTAATGGCTTAGCTACGACGGGTGGCTATGCTGCAAGTATGGAAAAAGACGCGGCTTGAATGGTTGACTTAAATTGGTTGTCTTACCTCGGCTGACCTAAAAAGGACTACGAATGTCGGCTACGGAAACGCTCAATCAAACAGGTCAAAATCCTGAAAGCTCTACTCGCACATCTGCCGGGATCGCGAGCGAGCATTTAGTCGACATTCGCGACGTTCACTACTCGGTGAACGGCCGGGCGATCTTCGCTGGATTGAATATCACGATCCAGCGAGGTCGCATCACCGCCGTGATGGGCCCGAGCGGTACGGGCAAGACCACGCTGCTGCGATTGATGACGGGCCAAATTCACGCGGACAGCGGTCAAGTGCTCGTCGAAGGCGAAGACGTGGCGCGAATGAGCCGTAAGGAGCTATTCGCAATGCGCCAGCGCATGGGCATGCTGTTTCAAAACGGCGCATTGTTGACGGACATGGATGTGTTCGACAACGTCGCGTTCCCGCTGCGCGAAAACACGGATCTACCTGAAGAGCTGATTTCTCACATCGTGCTGGCAAAGTTACAGGCAGTCGGCCTGCGTGGCGCTTGGGACCTGATGCCCACGGAGTTGTCCGGCGGCATGGCACGGCGCGTCGCGCTCGCTCGCGCCATCGTCACAGATCCAGCGATGCTGATTTACGACGAGCCTTTTGCGGGTCTCGATCCGATTTCGATGGGCGTCATTCTGCGATTGATTCGTCAAATGAACGATGCGCTGAAGCTCACGAGCTTGGTGGTGTCGCACGATGTGGACGAAATCGCCATGCTCGCCGATATGAGTTACATCCTGGCCGGTGGCAAAGTCGTCGCGTCCGGCGAAACCAAAGCGCTCAAAAATTCGAATGATGAGCTGGTGCGGCAATTTATGAATGGCATGGCCGACGGTCCTGTTCCGTTTCACTATCCCGCGCCGGAGTTTCGCGAGCACGTCCTCGCCGGCACGGAAGCGCGCTCCGCATGACGCTTATTAGGGAACTGTTCGGCAACGTCGTCACGTTCATCGCTAATACGGGCGCGCTCGCGCTGTTTTTTGCGCGGTTGATGGCGCAAATTCCAGCGGCGTTGCTGCGCCCCAGCTTGATCGTTCGACAAGTACACAACGCAGGCGGGTTATCGCTCGTCATCATCATGACCTGCGGCTTGGTCGTAGGCATGGTCCTCGGCCTACAGGGCTACGAATTGCTGGCCCGGTTCGGCTCCGAGGAATCGCTCGGAACCGGAGCGGGGCTTGCGCTGTTGAAAGAATTGGGGCCGGTTTTGACCGCACTGCTGTTTGCGGGACGAGCGGGCACAGCGCTCGCATCTGAAATCGGTCTGATGAAGGCGACGGATCAGTTGGCCGCCATGGAAATGATGGCGGTGGACTCGGTTCGCTACGTGATCGCACCCCGTTTTTTAGGCGGTGTCATAGCTGTACCGATGCTGACTGCCGTCTTCATCATGATCGGTTTATTCGGCGTTCAGCTCGTAGGTGTACAACAGTTAGGCGTGGATCAAGGCACGTTCTGGTCGCAGCTGCGCGGGAGCATCGATATTGAAGACGTGCTCGAAGGCGTCACCAAAGGCGCGGCGTTCGGCGTGGCTTGCAGTTTGATCGCAGTGCACGAGGGCTTTCGGGCGGATCCCACCGCCGAAGGCGTGGGGCGCGCGACGACGCGGGCGGTGGTGAATTCCGCGGTGCTGGTTTTGATTTTGGATTACATGCTGACGGCAGTCTTTTTCTAGGGATTTAAGAGGCGACGAACAATGCGGCAATCGCGTGCAATTGAAGTATCGGCTGGAATGTTCGTGCTGCTCGGCTTTGCCGCGCTGTGGTTTCTGGTGAGCCAGATCACCAATCGTGAAACAACCGTGGGTAAAGGCTCGTACGAACTCATTGCCAAATACGAAAACATCGGCAGCTTGAAGGTCGGCGCTCCGGTGTCGATGGCGGGCGTGACAGTGGGTCGTGTGGACGCAATCAGTTTCGATCAAAGCATTTACAAGGCGGTCGTGAAATTGCGCATCAGCCCGGAGTTCAATCGTATTCCCGAGGACTCCGATGCCAGCATCATGACGGCTGGGTTGCTGGGCGGACAATACATCGGTGTGACGGCAGGCGGTTCTGACGCCTTCATGAAGAGCGGCGATCAATTCGCGCTGGTGCAGGACGCGTTCGTGTTGGAGAAGTTGATCAATCAATTGGCGGCCACGTTCTTGAGCAGCAAGGACGAAGCGCCGAAGTCGGAAGAAGCGGCCGACAAGAAGTAATTAGTTAGGGTAGCGAGGAGATGATCATGAGTGCATTCATAGCGACTTCGAATCGGGCAACGTGGCGGGTCGGCGTGTTGTTGGCGTCAGTCCTGCTGCTGCCTGTTTATGCGCATGCCGCCGATACCGCTCAACTCGGCCCCGCAGAGATGGTCGACAAAGTCGCGCGCGAGGTGTTGCGAGAACTCGACGCCAATCGTGCCGAGATGCGCAAAGACCCGAGCAAGATTCGCGCGCTCGTCGACAAACATTTTCTGCCGAACTTCGACACCGAATACGCCGCGAGTCTGGTGCTCGGCAAGACTTGGCGTACGGCGAACCCGGATCAACGCAAGCGCTTTGTCGCCGCGTTTTATCAGTCGCTGCTGCAGAACTACGGCGAAGCTCTGTTGGATTTCACGCCAGATCGCATGACCATTCAACCTTATCGCGGCGATCCGGCCGCGACGAAAGCGACTGTGCGCACGGAGATCAAGCGAGACAACGGCTCGCGCGTGCCCGTGAATTACACGTTACGTAAGACGGCGACGGGCTGGAAAGCTTACGACGTGACCATCGAGGGTATTTCGTACGTCGTGTCGTTCCGCACAGACTTCCAGAGCGAGATCGATCAGAAAGGCTTGGACAGCGTGATTCAGCGCTTGGAGACGCAGCAGGCGGCCGGTAAGAGCCCCTTGCCGAGCAAAAAGAAATCGTGAGTGCCGCCAGCATCACCGCAGGCGCACAAGGGCGCTACACAGTCGCGGGCGAGCTGACCTTCGCGACTGTCCCTGAAACTCTGCGTGCATCGCAAAAACAATTTGGTGCGCAAGCGCCCAGTGAAATCGACTTGTCCGGCGTGACAGCAACTGACAGCGCAGGCCTCGCGCTGTTGATCGAATGGTTTCGGTGGGTTAATCGAGACGGGAAATCACTGCGCTTTACGGCCGTGCCGGCGCAGATCTCGGCGCTAGCAAAAATCGGCGACGTTGATCAGTTACTCTCTTTGAACGGCAATCTAACCTAGTCTCCCTTTCAGGGAGTCTCGCGACGCGGCGCATCACTAGGCGGCGAATCACTGGGCTCAGTAGTAGGTGCTGCGTCCGCGGGTTGCGCTTCCGCTTCGGCGGCTTCTCTTTCTAACGCTTCTAGATCTGTATCTTGCTCGGGCGGATTGCCGTCGAAGATCAGGTATTCGCGACGCTGCACCCATGCGTCGCGCAACACACCGTACTTGTCGTAGGCGCTTTCCAACGTTGCATCGGACGACAACAGGTCTGCGCGGGCGTCGACCACATCGAGCACCGTCTCGCCATAGTCGACACCGGGTTTGATGTCCATGTACCGCAGCGGTCGCAAAAAGTAGTCGGGTACTTTGGCGGGCGCATCCCGCAAACTCGATGGGCCTAGTAACGGAATCTGGAAGTAGGGTCCCGACGGCATGCCCCACACAGCCAACGTTTGCCCGAAGTCTTCGTCGTGCGATGGCATACCAAGTTGATCGGCCACATCGAAAATGCCGCCGACGCCGAGCGTCGTGTTCGCGATGAAGCGTCCGGTGTCTTGCAAAAACAGCAGCGGCTTGCCCTGCAGTAGTTGGTTCACCATCGTGACCGGGTACTCGAGATTCGCGAGGACGCGACCGGTTGCCGCTCGAAACCAACTGGGCGTGATCTTTTTATAGGCTTTGGCGGTTGGCTTTAAGGCATAGCGATCCAGGCCGTCGTTGAATTTGTAAATGCCGCGATTCACGCCTTGCCAAGGGTCGTCGCTCGTTGTGCGTCCCGGCGTCGCGCAGCCTTGTGCGCCGATCGCCGCTAACACGAGGACTAAATATTTAATCAGGCGAACACGCTGAATGAGTGAGAGCGAAAAACTAAAGAACATGAGGCTGCAGATTTCCTTATTCGATGGAGTCGAGTGGCGCTAACCAAAAGTCGGGCTAACGCTGTGCTCGCCTTGGCAGGTATTGCCGAATTTCGTCGAGTCGCGCGCGGAAACGTGCGCGTTGTACTTCCGTGAGGTTCGGGACCGAGAGCGCGAGCTGGAGTTGATTGATCGCAAGCGGCAAGTCACCGCCCATCAAATGGTACTCCGCCATGTAATAGTAAGCGTCGGCGACGTCGCCGGCGCTATTGGCGGCCAAAGCGATTTGCCGTGCTTGCTCCGGCGTCGGCGCTACCACATTGAAGAGATCGAGCAGTACTTCGTGTGCGTGTTTCGGCTGGCCTGCGCGCACCAGCGCGTCCGCATAACGCACGGTGAGCGGCACATTGCGGGGGAATAGTTGCATGGCCTGCTTGAAAATGGCCAGTGCGGCGTCGTTGTTGCCGGAGAGCGATTGCGCCTGCGCTAAGGTGGCGTGATATTGGACAATGGTTTCGTCGCTCGCGCGCAGTTTCTCGAGAATGGGAACGGCTTTCTCGGGCTGATTTTCGGAAATGAGTGCGACGGCATTACCGTAACGCTGCGTTGCCGTTGATGTGCCCTCACGCTTTGCGCTCGCGACGTAGTACTGCGAAGGATTTTCACCCGGCTCCGTTGTCAGCACCCGCAGCCTCTCGCGCGTCAGTCGAAATCCAACGCTGTCCGGCGTGTTCACGACGGGATAAAGCAAAGCGCGGCTCTTGGTTTCGGCGATACGATCGGTCGTGATCGGGTGGGAGCGAATAATCGCGGGAATTTGACTCTCGTTGCCGCCGGCGCGCCGCGACATTGTGTCAAAGAACGCAGGCATGCCGTTCGGGTCGAAGCCTGCCGTTACAAGCACGCCCATGCCGACTCGATCGGCTTCGATTTCGGCGCCGCGCGAGAAAGTCATTTGTTGCTGCAGAGTGAGCGTTTGCGCCGCTGCGACGCCGGCGATGGCCGCATCGGCGCTGCCCGCCGCCGCGCCGACTAGGATGGCCGCCAGCATTGCTGCAGTCGAAACGAGGCTCGATTTACTTTGCGCCAATAAGCCGCGCACTAAATGACGTTGAGTGACGTGTGCGATTTCGTGCGATAGCACGCCTGCCAATTCACTCTCATTGTTGGTGGCCAGAATGAGGCCGGCGTTGACGCCGATGAATCCGCCCGGCAACGCAAAGGCGTTGATGCCGGTATCCTTCACGACGAAGAACGTGAACTTTCGGTTGCCTTCTTGAGCGCCGCTAGAGAGTCGATGCCCAACGTTCTCGATATATTGTGTGGCTTCAGGATCGTCGATGATTTGATCGGTGTCGCGTAGGCCACGGACAATCATCAGGCCAACGCGATATTCCTCATCCAGCGAAATGGCAGCCTCGGCTGGGCTGCCGATGTCCGGCAAGTCGTCCGGGCCCGCGGCAAAGGCACCCACGCCAATCAGCAGCGTCAGCAGAGCCGGGAACAGAGTCTTGAGTGCTTTCACCGCTGCGAGTGACCTTTGCCTGCCAATTGTGATGGGCCGTTTCGCGGTTTCCGCCGGGATTGGGCCGTTCGCTATTAAACCGCAGTATTCGACTGATGGCGACTGCCGAGGTTCACCCTCTATAGAGCCTCTGAAGCATAGTCAGCCAATCGCGAACGCTCGCCGCGCTTGAGTGTAATGTGCCCAGAATGCGCCCAGCCACGGAAACGATTGACTACATAGGTCAGGCCGCAAGTCGTTTCTGTTAAGTAAGGTGTATCGATCTGCGCGATATTGCCGAGGCACACCATCTTGGTGCCGGGGCCGGCCCGCGTGACCATGGCTTTCATTTGTTTCGGCGTCAAATTCTGCGCTTCGTCGATAATCAGGAAGCGATTGAGAAACGTGCGGCCGCGCATAAAGTTCAGCGAACGAATCTTGATGCGATTGCGCAGCAAGTCGTTGGTGGCGGCGCGGCCCCACTGACCGCCTTCTTGGCTGCGAGTCAGCACTTCCAGGTTGTCCATCAGTGCGCCCATCCACGGTTCCATTTTTTCTTCTTCGGTGCCCGGCAGGAACCCAATGTCTTCCCCGAGCGGAATCGTTACACGAGTCATGATGATCTCGCTAAAGCGATTGTTCTCGAGCGTTTGCGCCAATCCCGCGGCCAACGTCATCAAAGTTTTGCCGGTGCCCGCTGGGCCGAGAATAGTGACGAAATCGACATCCGGATTCATGAGTAAGTTGAGCGCGAAATTTTGTTCGCGATTGCGGGCGGCGATGCCCCAGACGTTGTGACGCTCGCTGCGGTAGTCCTGCACCAACTGCAAGACGGCGCCGTCTTTCGGCTCGAGGCTCCGCACGATGGCTTCGACCCCATTCGCTTGCGCTTGATACACGAACAAGTTCGGATGCCATTCGCGCGTCAACGGTCCTTGAACCCGGTAGTAGGTGAGAGCCTGTTCTTGCCACGACTCCATGCGCTTGCCATGACCTTCCCAAAAATTATCGGGGATTTCCTGCGTGCCCGTGTACAGCAGATCGGCATCTTCGATGGTCTTGTCGGACGAATAGTCTTCGGCATGGACCCCAATAATCGCCGCTTTGATGCGCAAGTTGATGTCTTTCGACACCAGCGTGACGCGCGCCTGTGGATGTTGTTTTTGTAGCGCGACTGCGTGACCAAGGATGGCGTTATCGGCGCCATGCCCCGGCAGTTTTTGCGGCAAGCCGTCATTCAATATCCGGGTTTGAAAAAACAAACGACCTGTGGCCTTCTTCTTGGCGCCATTTTGTAGGGCGTTGTGAATCTGAGCGTGCGGCAATTCGATGCCTTGGTCGATTTCATCCTTGTTGGCGGTTGCCATCAACTCATCGAGGAAGCGACTGACTTGACGCACGTTGCGCGCCGGTTCTGACAAACCCTTTTTGCCGGCATCCAGCTCTTCGAGAACGATCATCGGAATAAAGATGTCGTGCTCTTCAAAGCGAAAGATCGCCGTCGGATCGTGCATCAGAACGTTGGTGTCGAGCACGAAGATCCGACGTTGCCGGGCCGGCCGTAGGCCTTTGGTGGTTTTCGCTTTAACTTTAGACTTGGGTCGGGTCGGCATATTGATTGGCGTGAGGCGGGTGCTATGCACCGGCCAACTTGAAAGTGAACGGAGAATTCCGTGTGCAAGGCATGACGAATGCGCTACAGAAGTAGGAGGTTCATTTGGCGTCTAAACAACTCAATCCAATTCCTTCGCGGCGGCCAGCACTGCGGCGGCGTGGTCTTTGACGCGGATCTTGCGCCACTCTTGACGCAGCATGCCTTTGGCATCGATGAGAAAAGTGCTGCGCTCGATGCCCATAAATTTGCGGCCGTACAAGCTCTTCTCACGGATGACATCAAAGAGCTTGCAGACGGCGCGATCCTCGTCCGCCAGCAGCTCGAACGGGAAACTCATCTTTGTTTTGAATTTCTCGTGCGACGCCAACGAGTCGCCGGAGATACCGTAAATGGCGGTCTTAGCGCGCTTGAAGGCCGGCGCCAGCGACGTGAAATCCGCGCCTTCCTGCGTGCATCCGGGTGTGTTGTCTTTCGGGTAGAAGTACAAGACCAGCGCTTCACCGGTGGCGTCCTTCAGCTTGAAGGTCGAACCATCGGTGCTCGGCAGCGAAAATGGGGGCGCTGTTTTGCCCACTGTGATCTTCGGCATCGTTACGCCTTCATCGGTTCGAGGATCGCATCCAGATTCATCTGATCGCAAATCTCGAGGAACTCTTCGCGCAACGCTGCAATGTGAATGCGGCCGGGAATATGGATGATCATTTGCACGGCAAACATGGGCGCGCCGGTGTGAGCGGCCGCGTAACTGCGGGTATTGAGCTCGGCTATGTCGATGGCGCGGGAGCTAAAGAACCCCGCCAAGTTGTACACGATGCCCGGCTGATCTAAGCACACGACATCCACGGTGTAGGTCACGACGTCAGGTCGTGTTGGGCGTTGTTCAGTGCGCCGCAGGGTGGCCGAAATAGCGCTCGACTCCGAGAGCTTTTTGAGATCGCCTTCGAGACGGGCGAGCGTATGCCAGTTGCCGGACACAAGCAGCAGCATGGCGAAGTCGGTGCCGAGAGCGCTCATGCGGCTCTCGACTATGTTGCCGCCGCAGTCCGCGACGATGCGCGTTAAATCGTAAACCAGACCGGTTCGGTCGCCGCCGATGGCATTGATGACGATGAGCTGTTTAATGGCTGTGGAAGGAGGCGTGGACATCTCGGAATTCTCGGTAGCTGGCCTTGAGTTTACAGGCATTGGCCGGGAATGGGTCGGCAAGTCTCGCTTGCGCCTGCGGTCTTGCTCCCAGTAGCATCGCGGTCCTTAAGCGAGGCAGCACATGTTCAAAGGCAGTATGGTGGCGCTCGTCACGCCTATGAAGGCGGACGGTGCGGTGGATAACGAGGCGCTTGACCGGCTGGTCGAGTTCCATATCGAGAATGGCACGAACGCTATCGTGGCCGTGGGGACCACCGGCGAGTCTCCGACGTTGAACATCGAGGAGCACATCGACGTCATCAAGCGCATCGTGCAAGCCGCCAAGAAGCGCGTGCCGGTCATTGCGGGCACCGGCTCCAATGCCACCAATGAAGCCATCGATCAAACCCGGATGGCGAAGGAAGTGGGTGCCGACGCCTGCCTGTTGGTAACTCCTTATTACAATAAGCCGACGCAAGAAGGTCTGTACCAGCATTACAAGACGATCGCAAACGCGGTGGCGATCCCGCAGATTCTCTACAACGTGCCCGGCCGCACCGGCGTGGACATGCAGCCAGAAACCGTCGAGCGGTTGACGGAATGCAAGAACATCGTCGGTATCAAGGAAGCCGCGTCGCTCACCCGCAACCGCGAGCTCATCAATCGGGTGGGCGACGCGGCTTC
>Ga0193752_1001026_pt1 | contig 24528 bp, 14 predicted proteins | sample H1c1metaG_FD_144924 | JGI IMG/M metagenome (GOLD analysis project Ga0193752, IMG submission 144924) | Soil microbial communities from a riparian zone of the East river system, Colorado, United States - H1c1 | ecosystem: Environmental > Terrestrial > Soil > Riparian zone | place: USA: East River...
GCGGCCGCCAGTTGCGAGCCGGCTTTCGCGTTGTCCGGCGAGATCTGCTTCGCGCGTTGATAGGTCTGCAGCGCGTCGGCGGGCTTTCCGGCCTTGAGCTGCGCGTCACCCTTCGCGATCAACACGTCGACGTCGTCGGGCTTGAGCTTGAGCGCTTCGTCGCAGGCAGACAGATCGCCGAGCCGCGAACAGCGCAGCAGGTTGCGCGAGACGCGCGCGGCCACTTCCGCCTGTTCAAGCCCCGCAAAATAGCTCTGCTCGCTCACCAGGCTGCGCGTGGTACGCAGCTTCGCCGCCAGGGTGGCATTGCCAGGGTGAAGCGCCTGGCCGTCTTCGAGCGTATGCACTGCAGCGTCGTAGCAATTGTCTTCGAGCAAGGCATCGGCGAGCCGTATGCGGGTCTCGAGCGACGCAGGCGTGCTGACCAACGCCGCGCGCGCCGCTGCGACCTCGGGCGACGGATCCGCCGGACAGACTCCAGTGCCGTCGTGTGCGTGGCCGGGCGCGAATGCCGCCAGCAGCAGCAGCAGCGCCACACAGGCGCGGTAGACGTCGAAGCGAGTAGTTCGGCGCATCACTTGTACCCGTCGATATTGCCGCCGCGACCGAGCTTGTCGAACACCCAGCGGCCGTTCGGCAGCTTGACCAGGTTGAACAGGTACCACTGGTCGACCGTCCGGTACGGCGGACTCTCGCGCGCGATGATGCCGTCGAGCTCGGCGCGCAGCTGCTTCATGCCGAACTCGGCCGGTGCATCGCCGACCACGCCGTCCTTGTTGGCGTCCTCGCCATCGAGATTCGCCTGCGCCAGCGTCTGAATTTCTCCGGCGAGCAACTGCGCTTCCTCGACCGACGTGCTGGCAGCGATGTCCTTGCCCAAAAGGCCGATCAGCTCGCAACGCTCGACGACGCGCACCGTGTCGCTGGCGAATATCGGCGCGGACTTCTGCACGTTGGGTGAAGCGTCGGGAGAAGTCGCCGCGAACGAGATGTGGTTCGACGCCATGATGAGGGAGTGCTTGAGCCCGAACTCGTCGGTCGAATTGGTCGCGATCTCGGCGGCGGCCACGGCGGCCTTGATCTGCGCGAGATCCGGGTTGCTCTTCGCCTTCTGCGCCAGCGTCACGATGTCCTCCGCCTGCTTCTCGGCCACCAGTAGATAGCCCTGCTTTCCCGGCGTGACGTGCACGCCGGTCAGCGCGTGGCCGAGATGCACGTGCGCGATGGTCGGCGGGCGGCTCACGCAGGCCGCCAGCGACAACGGCAGCAGCGGCAACGCGAGCACGAGCGCGCCGCGCATGAAGTCATTTCGCATCCTTGATCTCCCTGACGACTCTGAAGCCGAGCGAGTTGCTGTGATAGTCGGCGTCGAAACGATTTCGATACGCGGGACGCACGAAGGCGGGCGTCGTGAACCAGGAGCCGCCGCGCGCTTCACGTTGCGCGCAGTCGCCATCCGTGACCGCCGAACCGTCGGTGGGCGCGGAGACGTAGTCCTCGCGCCAGCAGTCCTGCACCCATTCGAATACGTTGCCCAGAGTGTCCGACAATCCGAACGCGTTCGGCAGGAACGAACCCACCGGCGCGGACTGCACGTGGTTGTCCTCGCACGCAAACGCAATCCATCCCGGGTAGCGCTGCGCGGCGCTGGCGTCGGCGACGTTCGCGCTGGCGCAGGCTTGCGCCGGGTCTCCCCAGGGCAGCGAGTCCGAACCGGCGCGCGCCATGTATTCCCACTCCGATGCGCTCGGCAGCCGGTAGGTAGCCCCCGTGCGCGCGGACAGCCACGCGGCGTATTCAGTGGCGTCGCTGAAGCTCACGCAGCTCACCGGGTGCGTCGCCATCTGGGCGGGTATGGCGTTGCGCCAATCGACCGAGGCGCGCAGCGCCCATTCGCCGGCGTAAGTCATGCAGCCATCCGCCACGCGCGGATGTTCCTTCGCGAACTCCGCGTACTCGCCCACCGTCACCTCGGTGAGCGCGGCGGCCAGTGGATAGGCGATCCGAACGGCGTGAACGGGCCGTTCGAACGGGGTCGCATTGGTATCGCCCGCGGATGAGCCCTGCTCGAATGTGCCGGGCTTCAGCACGACCATGAGCGGACAGGTCGCGCAGTCGCGAAACACCGTACCTGCGGTGAGGTCCCGGGAAGCCGGCGCGTCGACCAGCAGGCGGCCCAGGAACAGCATCCCCACGAGCGCGGCGATCGCAACGGCCACGATCGCGGCGACCTGGCGCACCGAACGTTGGCGCGTGCCCATGAGCTCTTCGAGAAATCGCCGCGCGCTTGGAGTCCGCGCGGCACGCTCGAACTTCAGCGCGTTCTGGATGGCACGGTGTTCGTGCGCGCGCAGCCTGGGCGAGCGCGCGACCTGCATATTCTTGTCGCGCGCTTCGATCGACGGTCTGCGATTGAACGGATGCGTGCCGGTCAGCAGCTCGTGTGCGATGCAGGCGAGCGAGTACACGTCGTCGCGCGCATCCGGCTCGGCCCGGTCGTAAGTCTCAGGACTCGTATACAGCGGCGTGAACGCGATGTACTCGCCGGGCATCTCCTCGTGGAGGCCATCGTCCTGCGGTCGCCTGAGAAAACGCGCGATGCCGAAGTCGATGACTTTTACTTCGGCGGATTCCGTGACGATCACGTTGCCGGGCTTCAGATCGCCGTGGACGATGTGTTTGGCATGCGCGAACTCGAGCGCGGCCACCATGCCGGCGATGATCCGCTCCGCCTGCGCCCGCGGCGGACCCTGTTCACCGCCTTTCTTGATGATGAACTTGAGCGGCGTGCCGTCCAGGTATTCCATCGTCATGAAAACGGTCTGGCCGTCACGATCGCAATCGAACACGCGCACAATGTTCGGATGCGTCAGTGTCTGCAGCTTGCTCGCCTCGTGATGCATGACCGCGAGTGAGCTGAAAAAGTCGTCGAAGCCGACGGTGAGCACTTTGACCGCGAGATAGGGATCGCGCGCGCCCGCTTCGACCTTGCGCAGGTCGATGGCCTTGTACACGTCGCTCATCCCGCCCTCGCCCACGAGCTGCGCGAGCTTGAACCGGCCGAGCAGTACCGAGTTCACGTCGATGCGCGGGCGCCGGCCGGCGTCGTCTACCGAGTCCTCGTCGAGCAACTGCGTCGAGTCCGGGGCGGCACGCCCCAGCAACTGCGTTTTTTCCGGGTCCTCGGCGGGCTGCATGACCGTGTCATCCGCGGCGTCCGGGGGGATTGTCTGGTTCGTGGACATTGATCGGATTGGCGCTCGGTGGGGCGGTGCCGATCCGAGTTTACCGCGGTGTCCTTGCGCAAGCGTTGCGGACCGTCATAAGTGAAGTCCGGCCGGATCGCCTGAAACATAAGCGGGCGGGCGGGAATCACTGCAGCGTAGGCTTGAGCACCTCGACGACCGCGCGGTCGCGCAGTTTGACGCTGCCTCCCAGGAAACCGGAGGTACCGATTTCCATGGCGTAGAGCAACACGCGTGCGCCGCTCTCTTCGCGCATGGAGGTCGGCGGGCCGAGTGCGCTCAGCACCTCGAGTTCGCTCATGCCGGGACGCAGCTCGCGCCATTTCGCGGCGTTCAGCCATTGCGGCGAATCTGTCACGGGCGCGGCGGCGCGCGGCTCGGCAGGCTGCGACACAGGCCGGTTCGGCTGGGTCGTCAGCCCGTCCACCTGTCGTGACAACACCGCGAGCTGTCGCTGCACATTGCGCACTTCCTGCTCGAGGAACGAAATGCGAGTGTTGTCCGCGGCGGCGGCGGACAACGGCAGGATCAGCAACGCGCACAGCAGTCGAACCATGGAGTCCTCCTTATTGCCGCGTCACCACCAGGTTGTCGAACCCCGCCTCGATCAGGCTTTCTGAGGCGCCGTCGATCGCATCGATTCGCAGCTGAATGGTCTGTCCGGCCCAGACACTGAGATCGGCGGTACGCGTTCTCCACACACCGGCGACATTATTCGCCGTCGCGCCCAGCGCGGATACCGTCTGAACCTGGCCATTGTTACCCACCACGCGAACCCGGATGTAATCCGCCGACGTCGCATTGTTCAAGTAGGCGAAATAAAACCGGAATCTCAGGTTGATCGTGCTGCCGGCCGGGAGAGCGATGGGCGGCGATTGAATCGACGTCTGTCCACCGTCCACATCGTTGGAATTGGCCGCCGCACCTGCCGTCAGGCCCGTGACCAGGCAATTGACCGATCCCCCGTCGCAGTTTCCCGGTTGCAACGCGATGCCACTCGAAGTGGTGGGTTGTGGATCGCCGCGCTGCCAGTTCCCGGAAGTTGCGGTATTTGCGCCGCCCGTGAGCGTCCAACCCTTGGCCGTTTCGAAGTCGTCACTGAACAGCGTCGCTACCGCCGCCGGCTGAAACAGGGCGGTAAGGGTCGCATCGTCATTGGGCGTGACGACCTCGTGCGTCGCCGGACCGCCGTCGGACCAGGACACGAAATCGTAGGTCGTTCCGGCAGAAGCCTGTGGTGTCACGACGCCGAGCGTTCGAATGATGCCTTCGACGCCCGTGAACGTGTGAGGCGCCGTGATCGGGGCTCCATCCAGCGTGAGTTGCGCGTTTGGCACGTTGCTCTCGATGCTCACGACGGAGGTCAGCGGCCGTACGTCGACCGACGAGGTGTGCGGAAGACCCGCAGAGTCGCGCACCGTCAGGATCACGCGATAGAACACGTTCGCGGACGTCTCGCCGCGATTGGCAATCGTGAACGTGCCGGTCGTGATGCCGCTCGTGGGCGGCACGAACGGATGCGTGTGGTCGTCATGGTGGAAATCCACACTCCAGGTGAATGCGCTCGGCGGCAATGCGCCATCCTCGGGATCGTTGGCTACGCCTGCGAACGTGAAGACCTGGCCGCCTCGGTAGTTGGTCCCGTTGACCGGCGCCGTGATCGTCCCGGTCGGCGCGCCGTTGATCAGCACCGTCAGCGTCGCTGCGTTGCTGGTCGCGGAGCCGGCGGAATTGCTGACGACGGCGCGGAACGTCGCGCCGTTGTCCGCGCCGGTCGTGTTGAACGTGTAGGTCGGTGAGGTGGCGCCGGCAATGTTCACGCCGTTTCTTTGCCACTGATACTGCAGTGGCGCGGTACCTGAAGCCGTGACCGTGAAACTCGCGGATTGACCGGCCGCGACCGTGAGATTCGCCGGCTGCGACGAGATGCTCGGCGCGATGTTCGCCGTGAACTGCACGCGAAACACTTCGCCGCCACCGCGCGCGAGGTAGTAGAGCGAGCCGTCGGCACTCACCTCGATATCCACCAGCGAGCTGATGCCGGTGGCGAAGTTCGCCGAGGTCGAGTAATTCGGCGGACTCAGCATCCGGATGAAGCCACCGCAGTAATCACCGAAGAAATAGCGGCCGTTGTACGCGGCGGGAAACGTTGCAGTGGTCGGCCGGTAAAATGCCGCGCCGGTGATTGCGCAGGAGGTGCCGGCATTCTGATAGGTATGAATCGGGTAGCGCACGCCCGCGACACCGGGCGGATTGTTTCCTTCGGTCTGCGGCCAGCCGTAATTCGAGCCGGCGATCGCAAGATTGACCTCTTCCCAGGTGTCCTGGCCGACGTCATTCAGATGGATCCGGCCGGTCGTGCGGTCGACCGCAAAATTGAACGGATTGCGCAGCCCGCGTGCCCAGATAGCCTGGTTGATGCCGGTAGTTTGATTCAGGAACGGATTGTCCGCAGGGATCGAGCCATCCGGGTTGATGCGCAGGAGCTTGCCCAGCGGCGTGGTGAACGACTGCGAATTGGCGCTGTTGGCATTTTCACCGACGGCGATGTAGAGCTTGCCGTCATTGCCGAAGTGAATCGAACCACCGTTGTGATTCGTCGCCGAACTCAAGGCCGGCAGATTCAGCAGCTGCACTTCACTGCCGGCGGCGACGACATCCGGATTGGCGGCGCTCGCGGTGAAGCGGCTCAGGCGATTGTGAACGGGACTCGCCGAGGTCGTGTAGTACACGTAGACGAAGCTATTGGACGCAAAATTCGGATCGAAGGCGACCCCGAGCAGTCCGCGCTCACCGGAAGAATTCACGCTCAGATTGAGGAACGGCTGCGCGAGCAGCGCACCGTTCTTGATGACTCGCAACGCACCCGCTTGCTGAGCGACGAACAAGCGCCCGTCGGGTGCAAACGCCATCAGGGTGGGGCTCGCGAGCCCGGTTGCCACGCGCGTCTCCGCGAAACCGCTTGGCAGCGCGGCGCCGAGAGCCACCGGGCCCAGCCACAAAGAGCCAAGCAAAATTGCAACGAAGACCGGGCGGAACTTTGCCGACGGGTGACCGCCGGGGGATGAAGTCGCTGACATAAGTCCTCCCTGGACTCTCGTCTCACGCGGATATGCCAAGCTCGTATAGGCCCGTCCGATGGCCTTAACAAGACGGCTTTTTCCTACACGTGCCCTCGGAAAAAGGGCCGCTTCATGTCCCGCAGGCCGCGCCGGTGAATTCGTATCGCGGGCGCGCGAGCTTCGGGTAGATCGCCAGTAGTTTGATCAGAATCGCATTGGTCCAGCCGAACCCGTCCTGCACCGGGTATTCGCCGCCCGCCCCTTCACCTGCATCACGGACGTTGTATTTCTCGACCAGCTTGCCGGTCTTGCAGTACACGCGCGCGTTCTCCGCGACCCACACGGTCGCGATCTTTGCGGCCAGTTCCTGCTCGCCATGCCGTCGCAACCCATCGATCGCGACCCACTGCAGCGGTGCCCAACCGTTCGGCGCGTCCCACTGCTCTCCGGTGTCTTCGAGCGTCGTCGCGAGGCCGTGTGGCATCAGCAGCGACTTCCTGATCGTGTTGGCGACGCGATGCGCCCGCTTGGCATCGGCCAGATCGGCGAACAGGGGATAGGCGGTCGCGGCCGTCAGCTGTTCGATCTGCTTCTTGTTGCGCCAATCGTAGTCGACGAACGCCTCGAGCTTGTCGTTCCACATCGATTCGATCACGGCCTTTTGCCGCGCCTGCGAGTTCGCCAGCATTTTCTTGTTGCAATCGGCCCGCGCCGCCGCCTTGCAGCCGCGCGCGATGACGACCTCCAGCTTGTACAGCAGGCTGTTGAGGTCCACCGGCACGATGTCGGTGGTGCGGATCGAACTCAGCGTCTTGCCGTCCGCCAGCCACCGCGAGCTGAAATCCCAGCCGCTCTCGGCCGACGCGCGCAGGTCCCGGTACACCTCGGCTTCGGGCCGCCCGGATTTTCGCGCGGTCTGCATGTCTTCGAGGTAGGCCTCGTCGCGCGGCGTCGCAAGGTCGTCCCAGTAGCGATTCAACAGTCGTCCGTCGGCGAGGCGCACGACGCGGCGATGCGCCGAACCAGGCGCGAGGCCTTCTGCGCCCTCCATCCAGAAGGCGTATTCGCCTTCTAGTTGCGGCAGCCGCTTGATCAGCGCGCGCGTGCCCTCGTGCTGCGCCTGCAGCTCGACCATCGCGGCGAAGAACGGCGGCTGCGAGCGGCTCAGGTAGTAAGAGCGCGTGCCGTTCGGAATGTGTCCGTAGCTGTCGATGAGGCCGGCGAAATTCTCCACCATGGCTGCCACGAGATCGTCGCGCTTGCTGGTCTGCAGCCCGACCATCGTGAAGTACGAGTCCCAGTAGTACATTTCGCGAAAGCGGTCGCCCGGCACGACGAAACGCGTGCTGAGCGCCAGATGCGATGCCGCGCCGGACGCCGGTTGCGGCTCGCGCGTCAACTCGACCCACAGCCGTTCGATATGCGCACGGACCTCCTCGCGCGGCGCGGTCTTGAACCCACTGCCGGCGCCACTGGGGATCACGAAATTCGCTTCGACGAATTTCTTCAGCTCAAAGCCCGCCTGGCGCTTCTGCGATTCGTAATTTTGCAGAATTTGCTCGGGCGTGGACTTCGCGGTCGCGTCGGCGAAGGTCTTGCTGTCGGGAAAAAGCCGCTGCGACTGAACCCGCTCGAACAGCTCGCCGTACACCTGCGAGGGTTGCAGTGGCACGACCTCGCGCGCGGTAGCGGTAGCGGCGATCAATGCGAGTTGCGCGGCAACTACCGCGCTGCACAACGTACGGAAGAACCGGTGGATGTATGGCTGCATGGGGAGAGTTCCTGTTAGGCGCAGGGCCGCCCGATGTGTCGCGTGCGATGCGGATTCCACCACGTTCTGAAGCGCGTGAGTCGCGGCGAACACCATTTGTAGTCGAATGCTGACACGACGGCGCGCGCCATTTCAGAATCCTTTTCGCGGATCGAGGAGGAGACTTCCGCCATTGTCGTAATTAGACACCTTCTGGAAGGTCCGTATGAGCACGCAAATTTCCGATTTGTCGCAGAAAGTTCGCGCACGCCCGTCGCCGAGAGCGCGCAGTGCCGCAAAGTGGCTGGCCCTCACCGCCGCCGCAGTTCCATTTGCAGTCCAGGCGCAGGAGCAGGCCGAAACCCCGGATGACACTTCCGGCGACAGCGGCCTCGAAACCATCGTCGTCACCGGCAGCGCCATCGCCGGCGGCGTGAAAAAGCTCGAAGCGAGCTACAACATCGTCACCGCCAACGAAGAGGAGATTCGCCGCGCGAATCCCAAGAGCACGGCGGACCTGCTCAAGATTTCTCCCGGCATGTGGCCGGAGTCTTCGGGCGGCCAGACCGGCGCTAATATCGAGATTGCGGGCTTCCCGGGCGGCGGCGATGCGCCCTACTTCACCACGCAGATGATGGGATCGCCGCTGTACGGCATGCCCACGCTGTCGTTCTTCGAGACGACGAGTATTTTCCGTCTCGACGACACGGTGAAATCCGCGGAAATCCTGCAGGGCGGCCCCTCCGTCGTCTTCGCGGGCGGCCAGATGGGCGCTACCGCCAACTTCCTGCTCAAGACGGGCACCGACACGCCGACCGGCAGTCTGGGCGCCACCTACGGCGACGAAGGTCTCATGCGCGTCGACGGCTTCGTCGGCTTTCCGGTCGGCGGCGACTGGGTCGGCAGCTTCGGCGGCTTCTGGCGCTCGTCGGATGGCGTGCGCGATCCGCAGTTCAAGGCGGATGAAGGCGGTCAATTGACTGCCACGCTCAAGCACGAATCCGATCGCAGCAAGCTCACGTTCTACGCGCGCTATCTCGATGACAAGAACCAGTTCATCACGCCGATTCCGGTGATCCAGCGCGGCAGCGACAGTTTCAGCAAGTACCCGGGCTTCGATCCGCTGACTTCCACCTACAACAGCAATGCGATCCGCCGCGTGCGGCTCGACGGCTACCCGGGTGGCGGCACGAACGCGGATCTCGCGAACGGCCGCGGCGCGCAGATGGTCTTCCTCGGCGCGAACTGGGATCTCGACTTCGACAACGGCTGGTCGATCAGCGACAAGTTCCTGTACAACGCCGGTGACGTCGACACGAACGCGCTGTTCTCGGGCAGCAATCCCGCGACGCTCAACGACGAGTTGTACAACATCGAAACGGGGCTCGGCGGCTTCCAACTCCCCGCGGGTTCGGCGACCGCCAACTTCGTTGGCGGCGGCGCAGTGCCCGGCGATACCAGCGTCATCCACCAGGGCTGGTGGTTCATTCACAAAGAACTCGAGAATTTCAACAACGACTTCCGCCTGAGCAAGGAGCTCTTCGACGGCAACACGCTGACGGTCGGCCTGTACACCGCGTACTACACGATGGACGACGAGTGGGCGCTGGGTAACCAGATGTTCATGACGAACGAACCCAATGCGCAGCCGATTGCGGTGAGCTTCGTCAACGCGATGGGCCAGACGGCGCAGCTAACCGACGAGCAGGGATTCCTCGACAACGGCGGCTTCAACATCACGGAGAAGGGCCACGCATTCAACCGCGCGATTTATCTGTCCGACTCGTGGCGCGTCGACAAGTGGCTGCTCGACGCGTCCGTGCGCTTCGAGAATCAGGATGCAACCAACCGCGTCTGTAATCTGACGAACCAGGACACCGATGGCAATCCGCTGACGCTCTACAACAACGGGGTGCCCGTGTGTAACGGCACGTTCGCAACCACCGACTACGACGAGGACTTCACGTCGTGGACGCTCGGCGCCAATTACAGCTTCACCGATTCCAGCTCGGCGTATTTGCGCGTGAACCGCGGCGGACACTTCTCGGACTTCGACAACGGCATTCGCGGCAGCACCACGGGCAACTCGCCCCCCATCCAGGTGGTCAAGAACTACGAGGTGGGCTACAAGTTCCAGAACGACCTGATCTACGCGGACATCAGCGCGTACTTCCGCGACTTCTCGGGCCTGCTGTACACGCCCACGAACGGAGCTGGTGTTCCGATACCCGGCGCCCAGCTCATCTACGGCTCGGAGTCGAAGGGCATCAACCTGATCGGCGCGATTACGCCGGGCGAGCACTTCCGTTTCCAGGTCGTGGCCAACTTCCTCGACGGCGAATACACCGATTATGACGCCTGCGTCCCGTACTCCAACGTCGTCACCGGTCCCGGCTGCGCGGTCATCCAGGGCAAGCAGCTGCAGCGCCAGCCGAAGCTGCGCTACATGCTCACGCCGAGCTATCGCCTTCCGATCGGCGCCGGCGACCTCGATTTCTATGTGACATACACGCACGTCGGCGATCACACGCAGGATCAATCGGCACTGCAGCAGCTCGGGTCGTACAACACCTGGGACTTCGGCGTTACGGCCAACGTCGGCGACAACTGGCAGTTCTCCGTCCGTGGCTCAAACGTGACCGATGAGCTCGGCCTCACGGAGAGCAACTCGCGTATCTTCGGTGTGGCCGCGGATACTGGTGGTGTGTTGCTCGCGCGGCCGCTCGAGGGCAGCGAGATCAACTTCCAGGCGAAGTATCTCTGGTAGTTAGTGCGCCGCCGCCGGCGGCGCGAGCCCGAGGTACACCGTGCTCCAGAGCTGCGCCGCGTTGGATTCGTCCGCGTCGGCGCCGCTCGCCCCGAACGGCGCGATGCGGAACTGACCCGCGGAGTAGGTCCACGACCACAGCTCCGAAGTGCGCAGCGCCCTGGACTTTTCGATGACGGACCACAGGTTGCTGCGCGCGCGTGCCAGCCGCGCGCGGGTCGGCGCCGGCAGGTCGGTGCGCTGCAACTGGCGATCGAGGCCCGCCGCCAGCAGCGCCTGCTGCCAGGACCACACCACCGTGCCGTGATAGGCCGAGCGGGTGAAGTCGCGCTGGAGTTCTGTGCCTGCGAGCGCGGGATTCGCCACTAACAAGCCCACGTCGGTCACGAGCCCAGCGGGAAATGGCCGCATGATGGCGGTGAGACAGCGATCCAGTTCTGCTGGCGCCGGCTGGGTCAGCAGCAGCCGAAATCCCTCGTCCGAGTTCAGGATCGGAATGCGCGTTCCGGCTGAATCGAGCGACAGCGCGTGGAACGCGAGTGCGTCGTTGCCCAGCGCGCGCAGCGCCGCCGCACTGTCGACACCGATCGTCGCGGCATACGCGCTGATCGCGGCGCGCGCTGTGGCGGCGGGAATGTCCGTCTCGAACAGCGCCGGCGCACGCTGCGTCCATACCTTGGCCTGCGCGTTTGAGCGCGCCAATGCGCTGCGCTGTGCGCCCGTCAGGTATTCGTCGAGCAGCCCGGCCTCAACGAGCCGCGAAATGCTCCCGAGCGCGGCGGGGACCAATGCCGCATTCACGTCGTACGCATAGTGACCGCCGCCGAGCCCGCGATCGCTGTCGCGCCATTCGCCCGTCGTGCGTCCCGACTTGATCCCAACCAGATTGAGGGCACGCGGCGCATCCGCAAAGGAAGCCGTGCGCTCGACGACCCAGAGGAAATTGCGCGCCAGCGCGTCGCCGCGCCGCTCGCCGGCCGAATCCTTGAGGGCCAGGAATGCTTGCGCACGCTTGCGGCCGCGGGCGTCGTCCAGCAGCCAGCGCGCGGCGAGCGGTGCCAGCATGAAGTCATCGTCCACCATGCCGTAGTCGTAGATAGGCGTCGCAATCCTGCCGCGACCTTCGCGCGCGTTGCGCAACACCGCGAATTCGCCGATGTCTTCTTCGTGGGCGACTTCGCCGTTCGGTGCGAGCCGGTCGAGTACCGAGGAAATCGCGCTCTCCATCGCCGCCGGCTCGAGGACCGGCGCGAGCAGCAGCGCGGAGATCTGCGTGTCACGGCCGAAATAGGTGTCGAAACGCCAGGAGCCGGCGAGGAATTTCTCGCCGTAGCTCAGGAACGCGAGCGCATCGCGCGCCCGCGCGTCATCGCTCGCGGCGCGGGTCACGGTTGCCGGCAGCGGCGTCAGCGGCGTTTCGCCGGTCAGCGCCTGGATCGTGAGCCGCAGCGGCGCCTGCGCGGTGGCGGTGAACGCGTTCGCGCTTACACGCGTACCCGCGCTCGCGCGGATCGTCAGTTGATAGCCGCTGGATCCGTCCAGCCGATCGCGTGACCAGGAGATGCCGTCCCCTGCTGCGCGCGGCTCGATCAGCACTTCGGCGGGCGCCGTGCGCTGCAGTTCGTAATCGCGCAGCACGCGGATCGACGACAGCACCGCGGCGCGGGGACGCAGCTCGGCGGCATCCACCGAAACCTCGAACTCGATGCCGTGCATTGCGCGTCGCCGTGCGTCGAGCGTAGTGACCGGCTTCGGCGGCGTGATCAGAGTCCACGTGACCGGCACCGCGGTTTTTTCTAACCACAGACCGACACCGCTGTTGCCGGCGGGAAATCCGACGAGGATGCGCGGGTCGCTACCGGAACGCAGCAACAGGTGCGCCGCGACGGGGCCTTCGCGAAAGAAGCTGTTGATATTCCGGCCTTCGTCGATACGGAACGCGAGCGCGGCCGGCTTCGGCGCGGCAAAAGCCATCGCCAATACCATGGAATTGGCGGCGGCAATCGCCACCGTTGCGATGAAGCTGCGGACAGGTGACGGCATGGCGGCAGTATGCCGCGGCAGGGACGAGCGCTCTGTAGGCTTAAATCACCTGCTATTTATGCAGGGACGAGCAGGTCGCGCAGGCGCGCGAGATCCGCATGCCGCGACGCAATGTCGGACCGGTTCGCCGCGACGCGCAGATCGCGCAGCACCTCGAGCGAACGCAGCAGCACCGGCAGCGGTGGTCCGCTCGCCGTGATGCCCTCGAGGCCTTTCGCACCCAGGGTCGTGGCCGGCCCTTCGATGAACCGCTTCACCAGCTGGTCGTGATGTTGCGTGGCGATGCGCCCGTAGAGCTCGCAGAGCGCGAGGTACGAGCGTGCGTTGCGCTGGAACCATTCCGCCTGCGCATGCTCTGCGGACAGCGCGAGCAGTTCGTCGAGGAAGCTCGTATGCCGCATGCACTCCCGCAGCCGCGCCTGGTCGTCCGGCGGCATGAACTGCATCTTGTCGACGAGCAGTTGCGCATAGTATGGATCGTTCGCGCGGCACAGGCCTAACAACAGGTCGAGCTCATTGATGCCGGAGAAATCTCCGGCGTTGGCGCCGCGGTACTCCTGCCTGCCGACCATATACGGCTTGTAGTACGGGCGCACCGAGTAGAAGAACCGATCGACGTCGAGCTGCGCAAACAACCGTTCATTCGATTCGATGACGGCTTCGAGCGCGTGCAGCGCCGCCGAGAACGGCACGTCGACGATGGGGCTCGAAATGCCGAGCGGCACCACCTTCGCCAGCGCATCCGCGGCCAGCTGCAGCAGCAGGATGCCGCGCGTGTTCTCGTCGATGAACAGGATCTCGTCCGGCAGCGACGTGAAACTCTTGCGCACGCCAGCGTTTGCGAAGTTCAGGTGCGCGATGTGCGCCGTGGAGAAGCGCGGCGCCATGCCGAGCGATGCGCCCACGTGCATCGCGAGTGACGACGCCTCGGGAAACGGCGAACGCTCTTCGCGCACGGGATTCGTGAGCTCATGGCGCCGCAGTGCGGCGAGGTACAACCCGACGTTGCCGAGCACGCCGAAGGCATTCTCGAAACCGTCGCCGGTGTCGCCCTCGGCCAGCAGCGCGACGACGTGCACGTGACCTTCGGCGCGCAGCCGCTGTTTCAGCGCGTCACCGCCGCGAGTGACATCCAGCCGGTCGTCCTGGGCAAAGTAAAGATTCTCAAGCGCCGTGTTGATCTCGGCGAAGGAACTGCGGATCCAGCGATCAAAGGCTTCGGAATGGGTAGTCATGCCGGCAGCGTGCCGAAACATGACATGCTCTGCAAATGAACGAGCCGCATGATTTCGACGGGTCGGGATATTTCCTGTACCACTCGATCGGCATGTTTCCGGGCAAGGCAGCGCGTATCGCCGACGCGCTGGCGCGGGTGGGCCAGCTGTGGGGAACACCGCACGACGAACAATGGGTACAGTCGCTCGCGCTGCGCAGTGAGTTCATCGAACGCTGGCGAGGTGTCATCGGTGCGCCGGCGGGCACGATGACGACGGCGGAGAACGTCACCACGGCGCTGTATTCCATCATCGGCGCCCTGCCCGATCGAAATCTGAAAGGCCGCCGGCTGCTCATCGCGGCGGATTGCTTTCCGAGCCTGCATTTTCTGCTGTCGGGCATGGCGGAGCGGCGCGGATTCGTCGTACACACGGTTCCCGTGCGACGCGGCGAATCCTGGGTGCGCGACGAAGATTTCATCGCGGCATGGGGAGCGGACGTCGGCGTCGCGCTGGTCACCTGGGTGACATCCACGGCTTCGCATCGCTGCGACCTGCGCGCGCTCGTCGAGCACGGCCGAAAAGCGGGCTCGCTGGTCGGCGTGGACATCACGCAAGGCGTTGGAATCATTCCGTTCGACGCCACCTCCGTGAACGCGGACTTCATGGTGGCTTCCACGCTCAAGTGGCTGTGCGGCGTCGCCGGCGCGGGCGTGATGTACGTGCGCGAGTCCCTGCTGCACGAGTGCCGCCCCGAGCTGCGCGGCTGGTTCAGCCAGGACAATCCCTTCTCCTGGGCGCTCGATTCGTTCGCCTACGCGGGCGATGCGCGACGCTTCGATCACGGCACGCCATCGATCCTTCCCTTTGCGGCCTGTTTGCCGGCGCTCGACTGGCACGCACGGCAGGATCGTGCGCACCTCCAGGCTCAGAATCGCCGGCTGGCCGAGGCTGCGATCGAGGGCTGCCTCGGACTCGGGCTGGCGTTGGTCAGCCCCCGAAACGCGGACGAGCGCGGCGGCAGCGTAATGTTCCGCCTGCCGGCCGGATCGGATCCGGGGGCGATCGTCGCGGGTCTGCGCGCGCAGAACGTGTTCACGGATTCTCGCGGCACAACGTTGCGCGTATCCCCTGGAAATGTGACCAATGACACGGGGCTCGAACGGCTGTTAGGCGGGCTTGGCGAAACCGCAGGCTGACACGCGGGCATGACGCTCACTCGGGCCGCGGCGCTTGCGACAGCCAGTGAACCAGGATGTTCATGTTGCGCAGGTACTCGGCGGTTGAAATCGACGGGGTGCGCGCCGTATCGGTGAACGGCGAGGTGTCGGTCTCATCACCGACATGCGTGGTCGCAAAATCGCCCGCAACGCTCGCGTTCTTCGCCGGTGTGCGATAGGGATAGCTAGTCTGCGGTAACGGCGCGGGCCAGAAACCGGTGGCATTCAGCGCCGCAAGAGTACCGCGCACCTGTCCTTCCGGATCCTTCCGCCCGGGCGGCGCATAGCGCTGCGCGAAGAAACGCGGTAGTTCGACGATGCCCGCACCGGGCGCCAATGGAGAGCTCCTGGCCAGCGCCGCCGCATCGGCTTTGCGGGCTTCTTCGTAGCGCCTGCGCAGCGCCGCGGTGTCTATCTTTCGCGTCGAGGAGTAGTGCCCGATGGGTCGTTTCGGATCGTAGTCGACGTAGTACTCGCCATTGGCGATGTTGGAGCCACGGCGGTGTACGTATAGCGGACGATTGGTCGATAGTTCGATGAAGGTGGGATGTGTCCGTCCGCCCGCATCCGGCGTCGCGAGCCGCACGCGTTCGAGCCAGTCGATACCTTCCGGAACGCGCGCGAGATATCTCGTATCGCCGGTGAGCTCATAAAAGGTGAGCAGATGCTCGAGGTTGCTCGCGGTCGTATGCGTCGCGAGCGACAGCGGTTCATAAGTACGGGCCGCGGCTGGCTTGAGATCGAGCGTGTACTGCAGTGCCCATCCCGGGTTTGGCGCCCCTTGCTGCGAGACCAGGAAGAAGTTCATGCCGCGCGTGATCGGATCGAGCAGGCGCTGATCGCCCAGCACCTCGTAGCACTGGATCAGGAACGAGACGTTCTCCCAGGCGACGTCGTCGTTGAACGTGAGATACGAGCTGTAGTCCGCGAGCCCGTGCTTCGCGAACTCGTGGTTCAGCGGAAAGCGCTGCGGCCAGCCGCCGATCGGATACTGACTGTCGACGACGAATGCGATGGCGCGATCGACCGGCGCCTTGTAGCGCGGGTCCAGCTTCTCGATGTAGAGACGCAGCAGAAACGTGGCGGCGTCCGTGCTCACCTGGTCGTCGAAGGTCGCATTGCCGTAGTAGTGCTGAAATTCTTCGAGACGCCAGGCGTTGCGGCCGACGGTCGCATACCATTCGCGCAGGCTGCGGTCACCGGCGAAGTCGACGACATAGTTCCAGCCGCCGCTCGGATGCTGTCCCCAGATCAACGCGGCGCCGACCTGCTCCGCCGCGCGGTAGTAATACTCATCTGCGGTCGCGTGATACGCATCGAGAAAAGCGTGACCCATGCTCGATGTGCCGGGCGGCTGCAGCCAGATCATCGTCTCGCGCGCCTCCATCTCTCCCCATCGGCGGGACATGTCCGGCAGATAGTTCCAGACGTAGCCGCCGCGATACGCCACTTTCTCCGTCATGAACCGGGTCGCGCGCTTCATGGCGGCTTCGACTTCAGCTTTGCCAGGCTGACCCTGGGCCTGTGCAAGTACGGCCGGTACCGGCAGCACGAGAAATGCCGACGCCAAACAGAGCCACGTGCGCCGCCTGGCGCGCAGCCGTGAAATTGCACTCATGTCCAACCCCTCGATACCGGCAATGGGAAAAAAAATGACGCGCGAGTATTCGCGAATCCGCGCCGGCCGTCATCCTGGCCGCGCATGAAAAGGCACGAATGGCGCGTCAGGTCAGCGCAACGACCGCTTCGTCCGCGGCGCGCACGCCACTGTCGTGCGCACCGTGTGCGGTTGAGAAATCGCCGACGCTGGTCGCTTCGCCCGCGAAGAACAGCCGGCCGTCGAACGGCTGGGCGAGTTCGCTCCGCGCGGACGCGCGTCCCGGCAGCGCGTAGCTGTAGGCTCCGCCGATGTGTTTCATCCGGCTCCAGCTGGAGCTCGCGAGTGGATGCAGCGCGCTGCGAATGCCGGCACCAAACAGTGCGCACAGTTGTGCAGTGGCGAAATCGAAGCCGGCCGCCGGCCCGCCCTCTTCAACACATCGGGCGCCTTCTCCACCGAAGAAGCACTCGATCACCGGTGAGCCCAGCGGCCGGATGTAGTACGAAGCGGTGCGCAACTCGCGCGGGTTGCCTAACAATTGCGTCTCGGTTTCGAATGGCGCTTGGCCGAGAATCTGCAGGAAGAACTTTTCGTTGCGGCCCAGCGGCAGCAGGCGCGCGGCCTCGCGCCAGGGTGCGAGTTCGGCGGGAAGCTTCAGTTCGTCACCGGACAGGACGGTGGTCGATACCGTGAGGATCGCGGCCTGCGCGCGAATGGCGCCCGACGGCGTAAGAATGGTCAGGCCTTTCGGCCTGAGCGCAATCGATTCGACGGGCGTAGCCAGGCGAAGAGTTACCTGCGCAGGGAGGCTGCTCGCGACCAACGACCCATAACCGGATGGCGCGCGCCAATTGTAGTCGGACGACGCTTCGTCGTAGGCCAGGTAGTCGGCTATCGAGAGTCGTTCGGGACTTCCGCCGCTGATGAATCCAACGATGGTGCGGAGGTAGTTATTCCACTCGCCTGCCGGATCGAGCGCATCGGCCGCGCAATCGCCGGGCGGTGGCGAGTGCTCGAGGCGCTGCATCCACGCAGCGAAAGCCTGCCGCGCTTTGACCTGGTCCGCCTTGGGAAACCCGAGATCGCGGTATTGCAGGCCCCATTGCGCGGGGCTGCGGTCGATGGGAATTCCGGCCGCCTCCGCGATGCGCACCCATGCGTTGCGGTCCGCGGAATGAAACCAGCCGCAGCCGAGATCGAGATGCAGATTCGAGATGTCGTGCGTCCACGCGCGGCCGCCGAGGCGCGAGCCCGCTTCGAGCAGAATGGTAGTGAGACCGGACTGCGCCAGACGACGGGCAGCGCCAATACCGGCCGCTCCACCTCCGACAATGACGACGTCGACGTCTGAATTCAAAACAGCTTGATGCCCGTGAGGTCAGCGAGCTTGGCCGTCAGCCGATCCTGGAATGCCGGATCGAGGGCCGGAGCCGCGGGTTTTTGCTGCTTGCGGTGATGCCAATAACCGCCGCTGAGTTTCGCGGCGGCGTCATCACTGGTCGCGAGCCAGGTCTGCGTGAGGTGACCCTCTTCGAGATCGTCAGGAGCGCCGGCGCCGCCCATCCTGGTCGGCACCCAGCCTGGATCGACGGCGCTGCTTACGACTTTCGGCCATTGCCTGGCGACAACCATGGCGAGCGCGGTGACGTAGAGCTTGCTGTCCGAGTACGCCTGGTTGGTGTCCCAGCGCCGCTCGGTCCAGTCGATGTCGCGCAGCGAATCCTCGCCGCCCCGATGCATGCCGCTGCTCAGGTAGATCAAACGACCGGGACGTTCGATGAGCCCGGTCAGCATATAAGGCGCCAGCACGTTCACCGCGAGAACCTTCGCGTGACCTTCCGGCGTCGGGCCGCGGTTTGACTCGCGATAAATGCCGGCGTTGTGAATGACCGCGTCCATGCGACCGATCTTGTTGACCTGGTTTGCAAGCGCGCGTGTCTCCGCGGCGCTCGCCAGATCGCCCATGACCACGCCCGCGGCGCGCGGCGCGAGATCCGCGAGCGCGGCCGCACGTTTCGTCGAGCGCGCATGCAGAACTACCTGGTGGCCTTCGTCGATGAGGGTCTGCGCCGCAGCGCGCCCCAAGCCATCCGTAGAGCCGGTGATGAAGATGCGACACATGGGACGATCCTTTCCGCTTGCCGCGCGCGAGCGGACTGCGGCCAACGGCAACGTCGCCGCACTCATCGCGGTGAGCTGCAGAAAGCGGCGGCGGGTTGACGTTGGCATGAGAGTGGCGACTATTGGTTGAGCTGCGGCGATCGGCAATCGGCCGGAAGACCAACCGAACAGGTGCGTTCGCTGACAGGAACGGATGATGCCCCGCCGGGCGCCCGCAGGCGAGGCCTGCAAGTCCATCAAGGTCGGCGGCCCGCGGCGATCCCGCGGGCCGCTTGCTCACTACTTGAGAACTACGACAATGCTGCGCGCCGCAAGCACGTTGGTATCGCCGTTGTACGCGCCACTCGATGTGAACCCCACCATCGCTGTCGAGCCGTTCAGGCGCGTGCCGAGTTCTGTGACGAAGTCACTGAAATCATGGAACGCGTGTGACATGCCCGGCATCACGATGAGATAGGCCGTGGGGCCTTCCACGGGCGGCACGATGCTCGGCGACGCGGGCAGCGTCTTGAGGTCGAGCACGCGCGGGCCGATCGTGAGGAAGTGCAGCCGCCCGATGGCCGTGTTGGCGAGATCGAGGACCAGCGAGGTCGTTTCCTGCGTGCTGAATGGTGCCGTCGTACCGTTCGCGCCCCAGCTGAGCGACAGCAGCGCCGGCAGCCGCGGGAAATCGACGAACGTGCGCGCGGTGAAGTCCGGCGGCGCCGCACCGAAGGCGGTGGGGAAGCCGAAGAGCTTCGTGGGCTCGCCGACGTTCAGGCCGGACAGGTCGAGCGCACCGCTCGTCACTTCGTAGTTAGCCGGGTCCGCGTCCTGCGCGGGCGTGAGACCGGTGCCCGTGAAGTCGAATGCCGACACTTTGCGACCCGCGATCGAGTCGAGCTGCAGCGTCAGCGAACCATTCGCCGCCTGTTTCACGAAGCCGTAGAGAGGTGTCACGTGCATGCGCACGCGGCCCGCGGTTGCATCGAGTGTCCAATCGCCCGACATCGCGGAACTCACGACGGGAGCGGCCGCGCCGAAGGCTTCGATCGACTGGCCGACCGAGATCGCCCCGGGTGTCGCCAATTGCGCGGGCACCGTGCCGCCCTGCACCACCTTGGTATTCGCACCAATCGTCACCTGCACGGCGCCGCGCGCGTAGCGCGCGCCGTCGCTGTTGCGGACGATCGTGGCACCGCGCACCGTGAGTACGTCGCCACTGCGCGCGACCACGTCGCCGATCACCGTGTCAATGCCAGCGCCGGCCACGCTGGTGCCGGCCCGCACTGTTTTGGCATCGAACTCGCGCGTCGCGGTCGTCAGCGTTCCGAACGCGGCGGTCAGCGTTCCGGCCCCCGCGGCACTCAGCGCGTCGAGGCCCGCGCTGCCGGTGTAGTCAGTGCCGTTCACTTCGAAGGTCGTGTTCTCATTCGTGTGAACCGTCACCTGGCCATACTTCTGGTGGCGCATGTTGAACGGGCGCAGATCGACCACGTAGGTCTCCGCGGACTTGTCGACGCTGACCAGCGGGCCGCGCACGCGCAGATCCTTCTGGTCGACGAGATCGAGCGACGCGACCAGCGCGGGCGTCACGGTGACCGTGGCGGGCGCCGTCGTCAGGTCGACGCTGTTGGTCGCCGCGAGATTGAAGTCGAGCGTGAACAGCGAAGGCTTGCCGGGCAGCACCACGAAGTGATGGCGGCTATCGAGCGTCACATTGACGTCGACGACGCCGAGCTCGTTGCCGCTGGCGTCGACGGCTTTCGCCGCGACGGGCGCACCGTTCTGCTCGACCGCGATGTCGGCATTGCCGAAATCGAGCCGCAGCGTCGCACCGACATAGTCACCGTTCGGAATCGTCGCTGCCGTGAAGAACTCCGTGAGATCGACGTACTGCGCGAAGTCGATTCGCGTCGTGGCCGGAAGCGTTTCGACCATCGCTCCGTTCGCGCGCTTGAGTTTGAGCGAGACGACGTCGACCGTGTACGTGAGGAAGTCGCCGTCCGCGTCGGTGATCGCGATGATCGCAGTGCCGCAATCCTGCGAGCACTGGCTGGAGGTCGAACCACCGCTGCTTGCGGGCGGGTCGCTGCTGGAGCCGCCGCCACCACCGCAGGATGCGAGCAGGAAAGCCACTGCAAAAACGCCGAGACGCGCGAGGGCGCCGCGAACATGGGAGATCGTGAACATAAAAAACTCCCCGATTGTTGGGTACTGGGGAAGCAAACGCACGATGACGCGAGCGGTTGACACCGGGCGTAACTCGTCGTCTGCGGGCGACAGTTCCGGCCGGCGATCGTGCCTGACAAGTGAATTCAAGACGCCTTCCCGGGCGTCAGCCCTCGCCGACACAGTCAATCTGGCTAGCAACTTCTGCCCCTAACGGGGGAGCTATCTAAGCCCTTTGTGTAATCGTTTTCCGAATCCCGTGATGCCAGCATTCCTGCAACTGGCAATGTGATGCGTGCGCGCGTCCATCGTCGTCGATCCTGGAGAGCGCGGTGAACGCAAAGTGGCTAACAGTCCTGGTCTTGTGTGTGGCAAGCGCGCCGCTGTCGGCGGCGAGCGATCCGGCATTCTTCGGTCTGTTGCGAGCCCGCGATCTCACGCCGTTCGGATATCTGCGGCTCGACATGCGCCCCGGCTTTCCCGGCTCACCAACGCCCGGCAAATGGACGATCGAGACGGATTTCGCCTATCAGAACACCTGGGCCACGAGTCCGAACGTCGAAAAATACCTCAACTCACTCGAGGGGCGCCGGGAGCTGGGACCCGCGGAACTGCAGGCGATTCGCGACCTGCCCGGCGAGAACTATCTACTCGACCTGGAGATGGCGCAGCTCGACGTGGTGATCAACTACCAGTTCTCGGAGCGCTGGGGTGCTTACACCATCGTGAGCGGCGCCGGTTTTGGCGGCGGATTCCTGGACAGCACCATCGAATCTTTTCACCGGCTCATCGATGCGCCGCGCTTCGGGCGGCCGGCCGCGGCGCGCAATGACTACAACGTGCTATTCGATCTCAAATCCAGCCAGTACACCGCATTCGATTCCCCCGGAGACGGCGGCCTGCTCGATCCCGTGTTCGGCGTCCGCTACACGCGGGGCTCCGCGGACGACCGCTGGCGGATGTCTCTCGAGACCGCCATCAAGGTGCCATTGTCGAGCCGCAGCGCTGCCCTATCTACCGGTCGGACCGACTATGGTGCCCAGATGAGCCTGCAGCGATTCTCGGGCAGGAATGCGCTGTACCTGAATCTCGCCGCGGTGTACTACGCCGGCACCACCAACCTGGTGGAGGAACCTGCGCGAGTGCTGCCCACCCTGGTCCTTGGCTACGAGCGCCGGCTGACGCCGCGCACCAATGTCATTCTGCAGGGCTACGTGAGCCGCAGCGTGTATGGGCGTGAACAGACGGATCTGCGTGAATTGCGCGGCACGAAGACCCAGCTCAGCGCCGGTATTCATCATCGCCGCGGTGCACATCTGGTTTCGGTCGCGCTGACTGAGAACATCGGCTACATCAACAACACGCCCGACGTCGGATTGCAGTTTGGCTATTCGTTCAATCCGGGATGGAATTGAGTGCCTTGCGCGAGAGCAGTCGATAGAGACCGGGCAGTACGAAAAGCGTAAGCAACGTCGACGAAATGATTCCGCCGATGACGACAGTGGCTACCGGTCGCTGCACCTCGGCCCCCGGCCCCACGTTGAGCGCCATCGGCAGGAATCCCAACGATGCGACGAGCGCCGTCACCAGCACCGCGCGCAATCGTCCCATGGCTCCGCCCAGGATTGCCGCGTCGATGCCGAGACCGCCGCTCTCCAGGGTGCGTATGAGCCCGACCATCACGAGGCCGTTGAGGACGGCGACACCCGAGAGTGCGATGAAGCCGACGCCGGCCGAGATCGACATCGGCATGTCCCGCAACCACAACGCGACGATGCCTCCTGTCAGAGCCAGCGGTACACCGCTGAAGATCGCAATCGCGGCGCGCATCGAGCTGAACGCGAAGAAGAGCAACGCGAAAATGATCGCGAGCGCAACCGGCACGACGACACTCAACCTCTGCGCAGCGGAAATCAGTTGTTCGAACGTGCCGCCATAGTCGACCCAGTATCCCGGCGGCGCGCGCAGCCTGCTGTCGAGACGTTCGCGGACCTCGGCGACGAATCCGCCCAGGTCGCGGTCACGCACGTTGGCGGTGACGACCACCCGGCGTTTGCCGTTTTCGCGATTGATCTGGTTAGGCCCGTTCGATTCCTCGATGCGCGCCACCTCGCGCAATGGTACGAACTGCGGCTCACCCGCCGCCCAGTTGGCGCCGCGTGAGGACTCATCTTCATTGGACTGCGTGGTGCGGGGAATCGGCAAGTCCGCCAGCCATTCCGGACTCTGTCGCAATGGTTCGGGCAGTCGCACGACGATGTCGGCGCGCCGGTCACCTTCGATGAACTGGCCGGCCACCGTCCCACCGACCGCAGTACTCACCGCTCGCTGCACGTCGCGAGGATTGAGGCCATAGCGCGACAAGGACTGGCGATCCGGAATGACCACCAGCATCGGCAGGCCGGACGTTTCTTCGACACGCACATCGGCCGCGCCCGGCACCTCACGCGCGATACCCGCCGCGCGCGCAGCGAGTCGGTTCAGAATGTCGAGATCGTCGCCGTAGATCTTGATCGCCACGTCCGCGCGAACGCCGGAAATCAACTCGTTCATCCGCATCTGGATAGGCTGCGTGAATTCGTAGTTGTTGCCCGGCAGTGATCGGGCGACCGCTTCTATCTCTTTCAACAGATCAGGCTTGGCTCTTTGCGGGTCAGGCCAGTCCGCGCGCGGCTTCATCATCACGAACGTATCGGTCATCGAGGGCGGCATGGGATCGTTCGCCACCTCCGCGGTGCCGATGCGACTGAAGACGCGCTCGGTCTCCGGTAGCTTGGCGAGGCGCTTGTCGAGCGCCTGCTGCATGTGCACCGCCTGGGTAAGACTCGTCCCGGGAATCCGCAGGGCATGCACTGCGACGTCGCCCTCATCGAGGTTCGGAATGAATTCCGTCCCCAGCCGTGTCGCGAGGAGCCCTGACAGCACCACGAGCACTGCCGCGCCAACCGCGACCGGGACACGGTGCGCGAGCGACCAGCGCAGCGCAGGCTCGAACCACTGGTAAACCACGCGCAGCACGCGATTCTCGTGCTCGGCAATACGCCCTCTCAGAAACAGCGCCACGCCCGCGGGCACAAACGTGAGTGACAGTAACATCGCGCTCGTCAACGCGAGCACCACGGTGATGGCCATCGGATGAAACATTTTTCCTTCGATCCCCGTGAGAGCGAAGATCGGCAGGTAGACGGCCGTGATGATGCCGATGCCGAAGAGGCTCGGGCGTATGACTTCCGCAGTCGCGCGCGCGGCCAACTCGAATCGCTCGTCGCGCAGCAGAACGCGGCCGAGCCGCGCTTGCTCCGCGCCGAAGCGGCGCAGCGCGTTCTCCACGATGATGACCGCGCCATCGACGATC
>Ga0193752_1001027_pt1 | contig 24503 bp, 22 predicted proteins | sample H1c1metaG_FD_144924 | JGI IMG/M metagenome (GOLD analysis project Ga0193752, IMG submission 144924) | Soil microbial communities from a riparian zone of the East river system, Colorado, United States - H1c1 | ecosystem: Environmental > Terrestrial > Soil > Riparian zone | place: USA: East River...
CGGCAGTGGCGGACCTGATCAGCGGCCTGTTCGCCTGCATGGGCGTGCTCGGCGCCCTGGTCGAGCGCCAGAGCACCGGGCGCGGACGCAAGGTGGAGGTGAGCATGCTCGAGGCGACCGTCGCCTTCGCCACCGAGCCGCTCGGCCGCATCTTCGCCGGCGAGCCGCTCTCCTTCTACTCGCGCGGCGCCGAGTCGCAGTCGTACATCGTGGCGTGCAAGGACGGCAAGCGCGTCGCCCTGCACCTGTCGACGCCGACGAAGTTCTGGCGCGGCCTCGCCGCCGCCTGCGGGCGCGAGGACCTGCTTGTGAAATACCCCGACCACGCCGCGCGCGTGGAGCACTACGAGGAGCTCGCCCGCGAGCTCTCCGCCACCTTCGCCACGCGCGAGCGCATCGAGTGGTTGCCGCACCTCGAGAAGCACGACGTGCCGTACGCGCCCGAGCGCAGCCTGCAGGAACTGCCCGAGGATCCGCAGGCGAAGTTCCTCGAGATGTTCTACGAGATGCAGCACCGCACGCAGGGGACCATCAAGGCGCCGCACCGCCCGATCCGCTACGACGGCGACAAGCGCAGCGACTTCCTGCCGCCGCCGGAGCTCGGCGAGCACAGCCGGGAGGTGCTGGCAGAAGCCGGGTTCTCGCCGGCCGAGATAGATGCCCTGGACGCGGAGCGGGTGATCGGTTAGCTCACCGCGGCGGCAGCCGCGGCTCCTTGCCCGGGTGCAGCTGCATATCGAAGGCGCAGAGCAGCGCCGCGGTGCCCATGTAGTTCGTGATCAGGATGGCGATCTCGACGAGCTGGCGCTCGCCGAATGCCGCTCTTGCGCGCTCGAACGTGTCCGCCTTCACCTTGCGCTCGCCGAGCATCTCGCGGCACAGCTCGACGATCAGCGCGTCCTGCTCCGCGAAGCCCGACACCGGCCGGCGCAGCCGGATTGCCTCGACCAGCGCCGGCTCGACTCCCTCCTTCAGCGCCACCGCTTCGTGCGCCGACCACTCGAACTGGCTGTCCATCTCGCGCGCGGTCGCGAGGATCGCAATCTCGCGCACGCGCCCGGAGAGCCCGGTCTCGTAGCGCAGCGACCAGTTGAGCGCGGTCAGGTGCTGCGCAGCCCTGCTGTGGAGGTGGATGCCCGAGGGCCCGTGCAGCCCCGCGAGCGACGCCCCCGGGGCCATGATGCGGTCGTAGGTCCTGCGCCCCGCCTCGTCCAGGTCCTCGCGGCGCGGCTTCGGCAGGCGGAAGCCGGATTCGGGATCGATGTCTGCAGGCCAGTTCGGCATGAAAGTAAAAAAGGTTTGAATTTGCGCTATATTGGACCGGACTCCGGGAGAAATTCTATTCCGCCACGCCTTATTGCGCTTCTTGCCGCCTTCTTCGCTGCGCAGCCGGCCGCTGCGCAGCCCGCCTACCCGGCGAAGACCGTCACGCTGGTCTCGACCGCACCGGCGGGCGGCTCCATCGACGCGGTGGCGAGGATCGTCGCCTCCGAGCTGACGGAGGCGCTGGGCAGGCCGGTGATCGTCGACACCAAGCCCGGCGCCGGCGGCAACATCGCGGCCGGCTTCGTCGCCAAAGCCGAGCCCGACGGCCACACCCTTCTGATCAGCGCGTCCAGCACGCTGGCGATCAACCCGCACATCTACCGCACGCTGCCCTTCGATCCGGAGGCGAGCTTCGCGCCCGTCGTGATGCCCGCGGCGCAGAACCTGATCCTGGTGGTGCATCCGAAGCTGCAGGTGTCGAGCGTCGCGCAGCTGGTCGCGCTGCTCAAGGCGCAGCCCGGCAAGCTCAACTACGGCTCGGGCGGCACGGGCAACCTGCAGCACCTCGGCGGGGAGATCTTCAACTTCCAGACCGACACCCGGGCAAACCACGTCCCCTACAAGGGGGCGGCGCCCGCGCTCACCGACCTCCTCTCCGGCCAGCTCGACTACCTGTTCGACTCGTCCACCTCGATCCCGCACGTCAAGGCCGGCAAGCTGCGCGCGCTCGCCGTGATCGGCCCGGGCAGGGTGGCCGAGCTGCCGGAGGTGGCAACCTTCCGCGAGCTCGGCATGCCGGGGATGGAGGCGGCGCGCGGCTACTACGCGATCATGGCGCCCGCCGGGACGCCGGCGAGGATCGTGCAGCAGCTGAACGGCCAGATCGTCGCGGCGCTGAAGAAACCGGCGAACGCGGAGAAGATCTCGGCCCAGGGGCTCGACCCGGTGACCTCCACCCCGCAGGCGCTCGGCGCCGCCCTGCGCGAGGACCGCGCGCGCTTCGCCGAGGTCGTGAAGAAGGCCGCCATCGCCCCGCAGTAGCCCAATTACAATGCGGCATGGCGACGAGGAAGAAACGCCAGGCCGGCAGGACCGGGAGGCCGCGCCACAACGGCGGCGAAGCCCCGCAAACGCGCGACAGGATCCTGCGCTGCGCGATCCGCGAGTTCGCCCAGCAGGGCTACCGCGGCGGGCGCGTCGAGCGCATTGTCGGCGACGCGCGCGTGAACCTGCGGCTCATCTACCACTACTTCGGCGGCAAGGAGGAGCTCTACCTCGCCTGCCTGGAGCGCATCTTCGTCGAGATGCGGCGCGCCGAGCAGGCGCTCGACCTGGGCGCGCTGCCGCCGGTCGAGGGCATGCGCAGGCTGATCGACTTCACCTTCGACCACCTGTCGAGCCATCCCGAGTTCGTCGGCCTGGTGCGCAGCGAGAACCAGCTCGGCTCGAAGGGCGTGCTCGGCCGCTCGCGCCTGGTGCCCAGCCTGACCGCGCCCCTGCTGGTGGTCATCGAGGACCTGCTGGAGCGCGGCCGCCGCGAGGGCGTGTTCCGCAAGGACGTCGACGCCGTGCAGTTCTTCGTCACGCTGCAGGCGCTCGGCGTCGTGCACCTCGCCAACCGCAGCACACTGTCGGCGATCCTGAGCACCGACCTCGCCGACCCCGCCTGGCTCAAGGCCCGCCGGCGGCACGGCCATGAGGTACTGTTCGCCTACCTCAGGCCGCCCGTGCGCGGTGCCGGGAAAAGCCCGCGCTGAGCCCTAGCGGTGCGCGATGGCGTCGATGGCCACCGAGCAGCCGAACGGCAGCTGCGATACGCCGATCACGGTGCGCGCCGGGCGCGGCTCCAGGAAGCGCTTCTCGAACTGGATGTTCGCCTCGTCGCGCAGCGTGATGTCGGTGACGAAGTAGATCATCTTCACCACATGCGACAGGTCGAGGCCGACCGCGGCAAGGCGCTTCACCACCTCGTCGAGCGCCGCCTCGCAGGATTCCATGCGGCCCTTCGCGGGGGTGAAGGTGGCGTAGTCCATCGAGGCCGTGCCCGACACGTAGACGATGCCGTCCTTCTCGAACAGCTTGCTGTAGGGATGCTTCTTGCTGTTGTCAGCCACGACGCTTGGCCTCCTCGTACTTGCGCACATGCTCGTCGCGGCGCTTGTAGAGCTCGGGGTCCGCGAAGCCCATGAACTCGGGATTCGCCTTGCCCGCCTGCACGATCATGTAGACCGGCTCCACGCTGTTGTTCTGGTAGCCGTGGATGACGCCGGCCGGGCATGACACGCAGTCCCACGGCGCGAGCGAGGTTTCCAGGTACTTGCCCGCCTCGTCCTCGAAGAACACGGTCAGGCGGCCCTGCAGGACGAAGAACACCTCCTCCACCTCGTGCGTGTGCGCGGCGTTGCCCTGCCCCGACGGCACGTACATGATGGACAGGGTGAAGGCCCGCGCGGGGATGACGTTGTCGTCGGGCTTGCCGCTGGTGTTGCCGATGAAGCGGTGCTGCGCGCGCTTCCAGCCCTCGATCGACGCGTCCGCGAACGCGTTCCAGTCCGGCTTGCGGTCGCCGAAGCGGGCGACGTACTTGCGGCTGATGTCCTCCAGCGACATGCCGACCACCGCCGGGTCCAGGGCATGGCGCGCTTTTCTCTCGCTCACGTTGCGTCCTTTCTTCTTACTTCGCCGCGATGAATTCGTTGGTCACGTACTCGGCGACCGGGCGCTTGGTCTTGATGGCGCCGTACTGCAGTAGCAGGTCCTGCGAAGTCTCCATCACCTCCGGCGACACCCAGCCGAACGGCTTGCCCTTGGCCCAGTCGGGCTCGAGCAGGTCGAACGACAGCGTCAGCACTCGCGTCACCACCTTGCGGTTTAGCGTCGGCGCGCGCTTCAGCAGCGAGTCGATGGCGCCGTTCGGGTCGGCGCGCGAGGCGTCGATGGTCTCCTTCATGAGGGCGGCCATCTTGCGAACCAGCGCCGGGTTCTTCGCGATCAGCTCATGGCCGGCGATGAGCGACAGGCCCGGCACGTTGATGCCCGCCTTCGAGTACGGCAGGCTGTCGGAGGGCATGCCGTTCTCCTCGAGCAGCGGGATCTGCAGGAAGTCGAAGGACTCGAAGCAGTCGACGCGCCCCTCGAGCAGCGCCTGCGGCTTGGCCGCCGGCTCCATGTTGATGACCTGCAGCTTGCCCTCGAGCCCCGCCGCCTTGACCACCGCCGGGAACAGCACGCCCGAGCCGCCGGGCGAGTAGCCGACCTTCGCCCCGGCCATGTCGGAGAACGACTTCCAGCCCTTGCTCTTCGGGAAGATGACAGCGAGCGGGTTGCGCCGCAGGTAGCCGCTGACGATCTTGATCGGCACGCCCTGCGAGATCAGGCCCATCACCGCGCCGCCGTCGGAGGTGCCGAACATCACCGAGCCGTTGGCCACGGTCTGCGCCGTCACCGCCGAGCCGCGCCCTTCCAGCACCTCGAGGTCGATGCCGGCCTTCTTGAAGATGCCCTTGTCGATGCCGTAGTACCAGATGGCGTGGTAGCCGCTGTTCACCCAGTCCAGGCGCAGCGTCACCTTCTCCTGGGCGGAGACGGCGCCGGCAGCCAGGCCGCACAGCACCGCCAACAGAATTCGCTTGATCATCGGATCTCTCCTGTAAAGGAAGTCATGCGGGATGGGCGCGCTGCGACACGTGCCAGGGAATGGCGACGCGCTCCAGCGCTTCGACTACATAGAAAAACAGCATCGCCAGCACCGACAGCAGGACCAGCGTGGCGAAAAGAAGCGTCGTGTTGAGGTTGCCCGAGGCCTGCAGCAGGACGTAGCCCAGGCCCTTGTCGGAGCCGATGAACTCGCCGGTGAGCGCGCCCACCACGGCGAGGGTCGAGGCGACCTTCAGGCCGCCGAAAATCGAGGGCAGGGCGTGGGGCAGCGAGAACTTGAGGAAGATGCGCCAGCGCGGCGCCCCCATGGCGCGCGCGAGCTGCAGCATCGCCGGCTCCATGCTGCGCAGGCCGACGATGGTGTCGATCACGATCGGGAAGAAGGCGATCAGGAAGGCCACCGCCACCTTCGGCGCGACGCCGAAGCCGAACCAGACGACGAACAGGGGCGCGAGGGCGATCTTCGGGATGCTCTGCGTGGCGAGCATCGGCGGGTAGACCAGCCGCTCGACCACCGTGGACATGACGATCACCACGGCGAGCGGAACGGCGAACAGCGCCGCCGCGGCGAAGCCGGCGAGCACGGTGCCGGTGGTCCACAGCGCGTGGAAGCCGAGGGTGCGCCAGTGCTCGGCGAGGGCGCGCACCACGTCGAGCGGCGGCGGCACGAGGTAGATCGGGATCCTGAAGACGCGCACCGCCAGGTCCCAGGCGATCACGATGAGGAGGAACGAACCGACGGTCCACAGGTGGCGGCTAGCTCGCATGGGGCTCCTTCTCGCGGATCACGCCCAGCTCGCGGAACAGGCGGCCGATATGGCGCGTATGGACGGCGAACTCCGCGCTGTCGCGCAAGTCCAGGTCGCGCGGCCGCGGCAGCGCGATGTCGAGGATCTCGCGGATCTTGCCGGGCCGCGGGGTCATTACCGCGACCCGGTCGGAAAGGAACACTGCTTCCGAGATGCTGTGGGTGATGAAGACGACGGTCTTGCGCGAGCGTTGCCAGATGCCCTGCAGGTCCACCTGCAGCTGCTCGCGCGTAAGCGCGTCGAGCGCGCCGAAGGGCTCGTCCATCAGCAGGAGCTGCGGCTCGTGCACCAGCGCGCGGCAGATGGAGACGCGCTGGCGCATGCCGCCGGAGAGCTCCCATGGGTATTTCTTCTCGAAGCCTTCCAGGCCGACGGAGGCGATCAGCGCGCGCGCCTTCTCGAGGTGCGGCGCGCAATCGATGCCGCGCATCTCGAACTGCACGAGGACGTTGCCGAGCACCGTGCGCCAGTCGAGCAGCAGGTCGTTCTGGAAGACGATGCCGACGTCGGTGTAGGGGCGCATCACCGGGCGGCCGCCGATCGCGACGCTGCCCTGCGAGGGCTGGATCAGCCCGGCGATCATCGACAGGATGGTGCTCTTGCCGCAGCCGCTCGGCCCCACCACCGAGATGAACTCCCCCGGGCGGATGTCCAGGTCCACGTTGTCGACCGCGAGGATGCCCTCGCCGCCCCTCGCGGGAAAGCGCTTCACCAGCCCCGCGAGCTCGATCAGGCTCATCCCGGCGCTCCGGCGGCGCGGGCAGCCTTCACCGCGCGCACGATCGCCTCGGGGCTGACCGGCGTGCTGTTGATCTCCACGCCGAAGGGAGACAGCGCGTCGCACACCGCGTTGGCGATGGCGACCGGCGGCGCGATCGCGCCGCCCTCGCCCAGGCCCTTGACCCCCAGCGGGTTGAGCGGCGAGGGAATCTCCTGGTGGATCACTTCGATGATCGGCACCTGGCTCGCGATCGGCAGCGCGTAGTCCATCAGCGAGCCGGTGAGCAGCTGGCCTTCGCTGTCGTAGGCAAGCGATTCGACCAGCGCGCCGCCGATGCCCTGCACCGCGCCGCCGACGATCTGCGCTTCGGCGAGCATCGGGTTGACCACCACGCCGCAGTCGTGGGCGATCACGTAGCGCTCCAGGTGCACGCGGCCCGACTCGATGTCGACCTCGACCAGCGCGGCATGCGAGGCGTACGCCCAGGTGACTGTCGGCGGCTCCCAGTAGAAGGTGTCTTCGAGCCCGGCTTCCATGCCGGGCGGGCGGCCGCTGTCCCATTCCGGGCGCGCGGCGCGCGCGATCTTCGCCAGCTTGAGGAACGCGCCGGGCACACCGGCAATGCCTACGCCGCCCTCGCGCAGCTCAAGGTCCGCTGCGCTGCATTCCAGCAGATGCGCCGCGAGGGCGAAGACCTTGGTCCGCAGCCGCTCGCTCGCATGGTGGATCGCCGCGGAGACGTTCACCGTGCTGCGGCTGGCGATGGTGCCGAAGCCCATCTGGATCGCCGCCGTGTCGGCGAGCGAGACCACCACGTCCTCGATGTCGACCGCCCAGAGGTCGGCGACGATCTGCGCGTACACGGTTTCCATGCCCTGCCCCTGCGGGCAGGCGCCGGAGCACATCTGGATCTTGCCGCTCGCATCGATGCGCACCGTCGCGCCCTCGAACGGCCCGGCGCCGGTCCCCTCGGTATAGCAGCCGATGCCCAGGCCGAGATAGCGGCCCTGCCGCCTCGCCTCGAGCTGGCGGCGGCGGAAGGCCTCGACACCGCCGAGCGCGTGCAGCGCCTTGTTGAGCGCGCCCGGATAGTCGCCGCTGTCGTAGACGATCGGCTCGCCGTCGCGGTAGGGCACGCCGACCGAGTAAGGCATCTCGTCGGCGCGGATCATGTTGCGCAGCCGCACCTCCGCGGGCTCGAGGCCGAGCTGCCGCGCCACCAGGTCCATCAGCCGCTCGGTCACCTGCACCGCCTCCGGCCGGCCGGCGCCGCGGTACGGCGCATTCGGCACCTTGTTGGTGGCGACGCCCTGCACCTCGGCGGCGAGGTGGGGGATCTTGTACGGCCCCTGCAGATGCGAGGCGGTGTTGTAGGCCGGCGCGACGCCCAGCGGCACCCAGGCGCCGCAGTCCATCACGATGCGGTCGTGCAGCGCGAGGATGTGGCCCTCGCCGTCGAAGCCGATCTCGACGTCGTGGATCTGGTCGCGCGAATGGCAGGAGCAGAGGAAATGCTCGCTGCGCGTCTCGATCCACTTCACCGGCCGCTGCAGCTTGCGCGCGAGGAAGGGCAGCAACAGGTCCTCGGGATAGACGTGCCCCTTGACGCCGAAGCCGCCGCCCACGTCGGGCGCGATGCAGCGCACCCTCGCCTCGGGCAGGCCGAGCGTGGTGGCCGCCTCGCGCCGCACCCAGTGCACCACCTGCGTGGAGGACCAGATGGTCACCGAGTCGGTGCGCGCCTCGTACGAACTCACCACACCGCGGGTCTCCAGCGGCACCGCCGCATAGCGATGGTGATAGAACCGCTTGCGCATGCGGTGGGGCGCCGCGGCGAGCGCGCTTTTCACGTCGCCCTTGCTAAGCGCCATCGTGCCAAGCAGGTTGCTGTCGAACTGCTCGTGGATCACCGGCGAGCCCGGGCGCGCCGCGGCTTCAGGGTCGACCACCGGCGGCAGGATTTCGAGCTCGACCTGCGCCAGCTCCGCCGCGTCCTCGGCGGCGTGGCGGCTCTCGGCGACGATCACTGCGATCGCCTCGCCCACATGGCGCACCTTGTCGGTGGCGAGCAGCGGCTGGCGCGGATTGAGGATCTTGTGGGGGATCGCGACGCGCCACTTCTTCGGCAGCGTCACCTGGTTGTCCGCCACCGGCGGCAGCTCGCTCAGCACGTCGGCGCCGCTCAGCGCGCACACCACGCCGGGCGCCGCGGCTGCGCGGCTGAGATCGACGGACTTCACGCGCGCGTGCGGCACGCTCGCGCGTACGAATACGACGTGCAGCATGTCGGGCAGGACGATGTCGGCGACGTACTGGCCCTTCCCCAGCAGCAGCCTGCGGTCCTCGCGCCGGGGTACCGAGCGTCCGACGAAGCCTGAGGACGGCCGCGTGCTCATGGCGCCGCCGCCTCGCGTAGCGCGGCCCACACGCGCTGCGACGACGCCGGCATCTCGAAGTGCTTCACGCCGCGCGAGCGCAGCGCGTCCATTATGGCGTTCATCAGGGAGGGCAGCGAACCGGTGACGCCGGCCTCGCCCACCCCCTTGGCGCCGAGCGGGTTGATCGCGGTGGGCACCGGGTGCTCCTTGATAGTCAGGCCGTTGAGGATACCGGCGCGCGGCATGGCGTAGTCCATGAAGCTGCCGCTCAGCAGCTGGCCGGACTCGCGGTCGTAGACGGCGAGCTCGCCGAGGACCTGGCCGGCGCCCTGCGCGAGGCCGCCATGCATCTGCCCCTCGACGATCATGTGGTTGATGACGTTGCCGATGTCGTCGACCGCGGTGTAGCGGACGATCTCGACGACGCCGGTGTCGGGCTCGATCTCGATCTCGGCGACGTGGCAGCCGTTCGGGAAAGTGGCGCCGATCTTGAGCTGGGTGCGCACGTTGAGCGGATGCGGCTGCGTCGCGGCATGCCGCTTCACCAGCGCGGTGAGGCTGATGCTGCGGTCGGTTCCCTTGATGCGATAGGCGCCGGCGGAGAACTCGACATCGGCAGGCGCGGCCTCGAGCTCCTCGGCGGCGAGGGCGAGGCCCTTCTGCACCACCTCCTTCGCCGCGAGCTGCATGACGCTGCCCACCGCGAGGATCGAGCGCGAGCCGCCCGCGGGGTTGCCGACCAGGCGCACCTCGGGATCGCCGTTGCGCAGGCGAATCGACTCCATGTCGATGCCGAGCACGCCGGCGACCACCTGGGCGTAGCTGGTCTCGTGTCCCTGGCCCTGCGAGTGCGAGGCGGCGTGCAGCACCAGGCTGCCGTCGGCGTCGAAGCGCAGCTCGACCTGGTCGGAGGGCGCGTTGCCCGCTCCGGTTGCCTCGATGTACGCCGCCAGTCCCCGGCCGCGCAGCCTGCCGCGCGACAACGCTTCCCGCCTTCGTTCGGCGAAGCCGCTCCAGTCGGCGGCCGCGAGGGCCTTGATCAGGCAGCCCTCGAAATCACCGCAGTCGTACTCGCTGCCGTTGGCGGTCTTGTAGGGGAACTGCTCCTTGCGGATGAAGTTGCGCCGGCGCAGCTCGGCCGGGTCCATGCCGAGCTCCCAGGCCGCCTTGTCCACCAGGCGCTCGAGGATGTAGGCCATCGTCGGCCGGCCGGCGCCGCGGTAGGCGGCGACCGGAGGCGTGTTGGTCGTGACCAGCCGGATGCGCGCGAAGGCCGCCGGCACGTCGTAGACGCCGGTCAGGCAATTGGTGGTGCCCTTGGTGCTGATGAAGGGACCGGTCTGCGTCAGGTAGGCGCCCAGATTGGCGACGAACGAAAAGCGCAGCGCCAGGAAGCGGCCGCTGCGGTCGAGCGCGAGCTCGCCGCGGCTCGCCACGTCGCGCGCCTGCTCATCGGCGAGAAACACTTCGGAGCGCGTGCCGTACCACTTCACCGGGCGGCCGGTGAGCTTGGCGGCGAGGAGCACCGCGCAATACTCGGGATAGCAGTTGAAGCGCACGCCGAAGCCGCCGCCGACGTCCTCGGCCACGATATCGATCTTGTCGTCGGCCACGCCCAGCGCCTGGACGAGCTGGCCGCGCATGCCGTAGGCGCCCTGCGTGCAGGTGTGCAACGTGTAGTGGGCACGCTGCGCGTCGAACACGCCGGTGCAGGCGCGCGGCTCCATGGGGTTGGCAACCACGCGCGTGTTGTGCACCTCGAGCTCGACGACGCGCGCCGCAGCGGCGAACGCGGCGTCGGTCTTCGCGGGGTCACCGGTGCCGAAGTCGAAGAGCAGGTTGCCGGGCACGTTGTCGTGCAGCTGGCCGGCGCCTTCCTGCAGCGCATCCGCCGCCAGGATCACGACCGGCAGGTCGCGGTAGTCAACCCGCACCAGCTCCGCCGCGTCCTGCGCGGCCGCCGCGGATTCCGCCACCACGCATGCCACGCATTCGCCGACGTACCGCACGCGCCCCTGCGCGAGCGCCGGGCGGTACGGCTTCTTCAGCGGCTGGCCGAAGCGATCGGGGAAAGCGAGCCCGGTCGGCAGCGAGCCATAGCCCGCCGCTGCGACGTCCTCGCCGGTCAGTACCGCTACGACGCCGTCGTGCGCGAGCGCGTCCGCCTTGTCGATGGCGGCAATCTCGGCATGCGCGCGGTCGGCGCGCACGAAAACGGCATGCAGCTCGCCCGGCAGGTGCCAATCCGATGCGTAGCGCCCCTGCCCCGTGAGCAGGCGCCGATCTTCCAGCCTGCCCTTCATCATTGCGGATTCCAGTCGAGCGAGGCGGGAGCGAAGAGCTCCGCGGCCTTGAGCTCGCGGCCGGCCAGCCCCTGCTGGAACGAGTAGCGCGCGATCGAGCCGACGGCCGCGGAATTGGCCTGCACACCATACGGCCAGTAGTCGGCACCCATGACATCGCGCGCCTTCTGCTGCGCCGCGCCGACCCAGGGCAGCGTCACCTCCAAGGTGGAGAACGAGCCGAGCGCCTCCGTCGCCGCGAGCTTCGCGTTCTGGAAGGCCTGCATCACCGGCAGCACGATCAGCGGCTGCCTCTCATAGACGTCCTTGCGCACGCCGAGGAGGTGCATGATCGGAAAAATCCTCGTGCGCTTGTAGTAGTCCTGCTCCACCGCCGCGTGGTCTTCGAACAGGCGGCGCACGTTCCTGGCCCCGGCGAGGAAGCATTTCGGCGGCTTGTACGCGATCATGCCGTCGAGCTCGCCGCGCTCGAGGAGGTCGGAAAGGTTCTCTCCCTCGGCGACCAGCTCCATCTTCACGCCGCGCGGCTGCATGCGGATGATCGGCCGCGCGTCGTAGGAATCGGTCGGGCCGCAACGCCACTGGATGGACGAGGCTTGCACGCCGAACTCGTCCTGCAGCACGCCGCGAGCCACCAGCGCCGCCGTCATCGAGTATTCGCGCACCCCGATCGTGCGGCCGGCGAGGTCTTGCGGCCGCGCGATACCGCGATCGGAGCGAATGTAGATCGACGAGTGCCGGAAGATGCGCGAGAGGAACACCGGCAGCCCGATGTAGCGGCAATCGCCCGCCGAGGTCAGGTAAAGATAGTTGCTGAACGACAGCTCGGCGAAATCGAACGCGCCGGTGTCGAAGGCGGCGGCGAACAGCTCCTCGGGCGGAGGGCTGACGAAGCGCGCATCGACGCCGTCGATGCGGATGCGCCCGTCCAGCAGGGGGGCAGTGCGGTCGTAACGCCCCACCCCGATCAGAAGAGCCATGCTAGAGCACCAGCTCGCGGGCCGGCGCGCGCACATCCATCTCGTATTCGAGGTCGACTACCGGCGGGCGGCAGAACTGCCACGTCAGGCCGATTGCCGCCGGTCCGGGCCGCAGGATCTCGGCTTCGAGCAAGCCGCCGATGTCGTGCACCGTATACGCATGCGCCGCCGACGCGCCGCTCCACGAAGCACCGAGCGGCGCCATGCGGCGCTGCATCTCCGCGACGACGAAGCGCACCTTCTTGCGCAGCCCTTCGGGCGAAACGTCGCCGCGTGCCACGATGTAATCGCGATAGTTCGGCTTGCCCTCCGGACATTCCGCTCCGCCGGCGATGATGAAGCTCTCGCGCCGCGCCGGCTTCGCCGGCACGGTGTAGGAGAAAGCGTAGAACGACACCGCCGCGGGCGGCGCGATTGCCGGGCACACGTTGGAGCGCGCCACCGGGTTCTCACCGCCGCGATAGATGCCCCATTGCTCCAGCACCTTCGCGTAAGCCTGATTGAGCTCGAGGAAGCCCTGCTCGGTGAACGGCGCCGGCGAGCGCAGCTCGCAGGCGCAGAACGCCGCCAGGGGCCGTCCCAGCCCCTCGAGGTGCGCCTTGATCGCCGCGAACCCTTCGGCAAGCGGCAGCGGCCGCGCAAAGCGCACGCGCTCGATCTCGAATCCGGGCTGCGCGGCGACGCCCGCCGAATACTGGAACACGGCTTTCACGTAGCGGTAGCCGCCGTCGGAGAACACGCGCACGTCGCTCATCGCCGCCCCTAGCCCTTCGCCATCGCCTTGGCGCCGGCGACGCTGCTCTTGACGATGTTGTGGTAGCCGGTGCAACGGCACAGGTTGCCTTCCAGGCTCTCGCGCACTTCCTGCTCGGTGGGGCTGGGATTGTTGCGCGCGAAGTCGAGCGCGTTCATCACCATGCCCGGAGTGCAGAAGCCGCACTGCAGCCCATGGTTGTCCTTGAACGCCTGCTGCATGGGGTGCAATCCGTCCTTCGGGGCCACCCCCTCGATGGTCAGGATGTCGGCGCCCTCGGCCTGCATGGCGACGATCGAGCAACTTTTGATCGCCTTGCCGTTCATGTGGACGGTGCAGGCGCCGCACTGGGCGGTGTCGCAGCCGACGTGGGTGCCGGTCAGGCGCAGGCTGTCGCGGATCAGGCTCACCAGCAGGGTGCGCTCCTCGACCTCGGCGGAAACGGGTTTTCCGTTGACCTTCATGGATATCTTCATCGTGTGCGCACGATAGCAAAAGCGGCGGGAAAGTAAAACTTTTTTGACTTTTTGCGGTATGCTCGTCGCTTCAATGAAGGCCGCTCCCGCGATTCCCGACTCGCTGCACCGCCTTATGGCGGAGCTCGGCCCGAAATGGGGCACCAACATCGGGGTGCACGCCAGGCAGATCCTGGAGGCCTTCTCCGAGCTGCACCGCGGCGCGCCGAAGGAAGCCGAGGTGGCGAAAGACCTCGCGTACGGCCCGCACCCGCGCCACGTGCTCGACCTGTACGCGCCGCGGGGCGCGTCGAACGCCCCGGTGGTGGTGTTCGCGCACGGCGGCGCCTTCGTCGACGGCCACAAGATGCGCGGCGAGGAGATCTACGCCAACGTGGGCTGGTACTTCGCCCGCAACGGCGTGCTGCTCGCCAACACGGAGTACCGCCTCGCGCCGGAGTTTCCGTACCCCGCCGCCACCGAGGACATTGCCGGCGCCGTGGCCTGGGTGCGCGCCAACATCGCGCGCTTCGGCGGCGATCCCCGGCGCGTGTTCGTCATGGGACATTCGGCCGGCGCCTGCCACGTCGGGCTCTACGCCTACGACCCGCGCTTCGGCGCGGTGGGCGAGAACCGGGTGCGCGGCCTGATCTCGGTTTCCGGGCGCGTGCGCGCGGAGAACCTGCCGGAGAACCCGAACGCACGCAAGGTCGAGGCCTACTTCGGCACCGATCCCGCGCTCCTGCAGCTGGGCTCGGTAGTGGAGCACGTCAACGCTTCGAGCCCGCCGGCAGTGATCGGCTTCGGCGAGTGGGAGAACCCGCTGATCGACGTACACAGCACCGAGCTGCTGCACCGCCTGGCGCAAGCCCAGCGCAAGACGCCGCGCGTTGTGCGTCTGGCCGGCTTCACGCACAGCGCAACCATCGCTCACTTCAACACCGCCGAAGACCGCCTCGGGCGCGAGATCCTCGACTTCATCCGCGAGAACTGACATGCACGCATTCCAATACCATCGTCCGTCGAACGCGAAGGACGCCGTCTCCCTAAGTTCCAAGAATGGTGAAGGCAGGTACCTGGCGGGAGGCCAGAGCCTGGTGCAGGCGATGAAGCTGCGGCTGTCCTCGCCGTCGGACCTGATCGATCTGGGCACCATCAAGGAGCTCTCGGGGATCAAGGTCACGGGCGGCACGGTGGAGATCGGCGCGATGACGCGCCATGCCGAGGTCGCCGCGTCAGCCGAGGTGAAGAAGGCGATCCCCGCGCTCGCCGCCCTTGCCGGCATGATCGGCGACCGGCAGGTGCGCCACATGGGCACCATCGGCGGCTCGCTAGCCAACAACGATCCGGCGGCCGATTACCCGGCGGCGGCGCTCAGCCTGGGCGCGACCATCACCACCAACAAGCGCAAGATCGAGGCCGACAAGTTCTTCACCGGCCTGTACGAGACGGCGCTGGAGCCCGGCGAGCTGATCACCTCGGTGAGCTTCCCGGCGCCCAAGCGCGCGGCGTACATGAAGTTCAAGAACCCGGCCTCGCGCTTCGCCATCGTCGGGGTGTTCGTGGCGGATTTCGGCGGCAAGGTTCGCGTCGGGGTCACCGGCGCCGGGCCCAGCGTCTTCCGCCAGGCTGAGATGGAGCAGGCGCTGTCGGCCAAGTTCGCGCCGGAGTCGGTAGCCAGCATCAAGGTGAAGGCCGACGGCCTGAACAACGACCTGCACGCCAGCCCCGAGTACCGCGCCCACCTGATCACCGTCATGACCAAGCGCGCGGTGCAGGCCGCGCTATAGCGCCCGGCGCCGGACTGCCAGCAGGATCGCTTCCGGCCTGACCGGGGTCTCGTTGATCTCCAGGCCAAAGGCCGAGAGCGCGTCGCACACGGCGTTGGCGATCGCCACCGGTGGCGCGATCGCGCCGCCCTCGCCGAGGCCTTTCACGCCAAGCGGATTGAGCGGCGTCGGGATCTCCTGATGGATCAGGCTGACCTCGGGCATGTCGGTCGCCCGCGGCATCGAGTAATCCATGAAGGAACCGGTCAGGAGCTGGCCTTCGCTGTCGTACTTCAGCTCCTCCATCAGCGCGCCGCCGATGCCCTGCGCGACGCCGCCGACGATCTGGCCGTCTGCCAGCAGCGGATTCACCACGGTGCCGCAGTCGTGCGCCACGGCGTAGCGCTCGATGGAGATGCGGCCGATCTCGACATCCACCTCGACCACCGCGACGTGCGTGGCGTAGGACCAGGTCACGGTCGGCGGCTCGTAGTAGTAGGTCTCTTCCAGCCCGGGCTCGATGCCGTCGGTGCGCACGCGGTCCCAGCCGCGGGCGTTGCGCGAAAGGTCGGCGAAGCTGAGGGACGAGCCGGGCACGCCCACCACCCCCACTCCGCCGTCGCGCAGCTCGAGGTCGACCTTCGCGCACTCGAGGAGCGAGGAGGCCAGGTTGAAGCACTTGTCGCGCAGCCGCTCGCTCGCGAAATGGATCGCCGAGGAAAGGTTCACCGTACTGCGGCTCGCCACCGTGCCGAAGCCCATGGCGATTCCGGCGGTGTCGGCCAGCGACACGACGACGTCGTCGGGGCTCACCTTCCATGCGTCCGCGGTCACCTGGGCGAACACCGTCTCCATGCCCTGTCCCTGCGGACAGATGCCCGAGGCGACGTGGATCTTGCCCGAGGGATCGATGCGCACCGTGGCGCCTTCGAACGGCCCGGCGCCGGTGCCCTCGGTATAGCAGCCGATGCCGATGCCCAGGTAGCGGCCTTCCTTGCGGGCCGCGGCCTGGCGTTTGCGGAAGGCGTCCAGGCCGCCGACCGCGTCGAGCGCTTTCTCCAGCGCGGCGGGAAAGTCGCCGCTGTCGTAGCTGATCGGCACGCCGTCGCGGTACACCATGCCGAGCGCATACGGCATCTCGTCGGCGCGGATCATGTTGCGCCGCCGGACTTCCGCGGGCTCCAGGCCGAGGTCGCGCGCGATGAGGTCCATCATGCGCTCCATCACCTGCACCGCTTCGGGCCGGCCGGCGCCGCGGTACGGCGCATTCGGCACCTTGTTCGTCGCCGCGACGCGCGCGCGCACCGCGAAGTTAGGCACCTTGTACTGGTTCTGCAGGTGCGCGGCGGTGTTGAACACCGGCGAGACGCCGAGCGGGTTGTAGGCGCCGCAATCCATCGTGTAGTCGTCGTGGAAGGCGAGCAGGCGTCCTTCGCCGTCGTAGCCGATTTCGACGTCGTGCGTCTGGTCGCGCGAGTGGGCGGAAGCGAGGAAGTGCTCGCTGCGGCTCTCGACCCACTTCACCGGCCGCCGCAGCCGGCGCGACAGGAAGGCGAGGATCAGCTCCTCGGGATAGACGTGGCCCTTCACGCCGAAGCCGCCGCCGACGTCGGGCGCAATGCAGCGAACGCGCGCCTCGGGCATGCGCAGCGCTCCCGCGACGTCGCGCCTCACCCAGTGCACGACCTGCGTCGTCGACCAGATGGTGATGGAATCGGTGCGCGCCTCGTAGGCGCACGCCACCGCGCGGCACTCCATGGGCATGGCCGCGTAGCGATGGTGGCGGAACCGGCGGCGCAGGCGCCGCGGCGCGGCCGCCATCGCCGGCGCGACCGCGCCCTTTTCCAGCACGAACTCGCCGATGCAGTTGGTGCCGAGCTTCTCGTGCAGGATCGGCGCGTCCGCGCGCATCGCGCTCTCCGCGTCCAGGACCGTCGGCAGCGGCTCGAGATCGACCTCGACCAGCTCGGCCGCGTCCTCCGCCGCGAGGCGGCTCTCGGCGACGATGAGCGCGAGCCCTTCACCCACGTGGCGCACGCGGTCCGCGGCGAGCAGCGGCTGGCCGGGGTTGAGGATGGTGTGCTTCACCACCGCGCGCCACTTCTTCGGCAATGCCGCCTGGTTGTCCTTCACCGGCGGCATCTCGCGCAACAGGTCGGCGCCGGTCAGCGCCCACAGCACGCCGGGGGCCGCCGCGGCCCGCGACACGTCGATGGAGCGGATGCGCGCGTGCGCATGCTCGCTGCGCACGAACACCGCGTGCAGCATGCCCGGCAGCTGGATGTCGGCGACGTACTGGCCCTCGCCGCGGAGCAGGCGATCGTCCTCGCGCCGCAGCAGGGGCTTGCCGACGAACATCGCGCGCTTCAGGCCTTCTTCTGCGAGGCTTCGAACTCGCGGATGTGCGCGTCGCGGTTCTTGTTCAGGTTCGGGTCGGCGTAGCCCATCAGGTCGGGCTTGCCCTTGCCGACCATCACCTGCGTATAGACGTTCTCCAGCGTGTTGTTGTGGTAGCCGTGGATCACGCCGGCGGGGCAGGACACGCAGTCCCAGGGCCCGAGCACCGTCTCGATGCGGTTGCCTTCCTCGTCCTCGAAGAACACCATCATGTGGCCCTGCAGGACGAAGAACACTTCCTCGACCTCGTGCGTGTGCGCGGCGTTGCCCTGGCCCGGCGGCACGTGCATGATCGACAGCGTAAAGGCGCGCGACGGGATGATGTTCTGGTCGGGCTTGCCGCTGGTGTTGCCGATGAAGCGGTGCTGCGCGCGCCGCCAGCCTTCGATGGCGGCGTCGGCGAACGCCTTCCAGTCGGGCTTGCGGGTGCCGAAGCGCGCCACGTACTTGTTGCAGATCTCCTGGATCGACATGCCAACGACGGCGGGATCCTTCTCGTGCACGGCTTTCTTCACTTGGGCTTGAGCCACGGCCATTCCTCCTCGGTTAGTGAGCGGGTTGGTTGAGAGCCTGCCACACGCGCAGCGGCGTGGCGGGAAGATCGAAATGCAAAACGCCGGCTGAACGCAGGGCGTCGGCGACCGCGTTCATCAGGGCAGGCAGCGCGCCGGTGACGCCGGCCTCGCCGATGCCTTTCGCCCCGAGCAGGTTGCTGGCGGTGGGAACCGGGTGATCCTCGAGGACCAGCCCGTCGACCAGTACGGCGCGCGGCATGGGGTAGTCCATGAAGCTGCCCGAGAGCAGCTGGCCGGTCTCGGGGTCGTAGATCGCGCGCTCGCCGAACACCTGGCCCGCGCCCTGCGTGAGGCCGCCCATCATCTGCCCCTCGACGATCTGCGGGTGGATGAGGTTGCCGGCGTCGTCGACCGCCACATAGCTGCGGATCCCGGCCTCGCCGGTCTCGGGGTCGATTTCCACCTCGGCGACGTGGCAGCCGTTCGGGAACGTGGCGCCGCTGCGCAGCTCGGCGCGCACGTCGAGCGGATGCGGCGCCCCTTGAGTGGCCAGCTTGCGCGCGAGGTCGGCGAGCGCTAGCGCGCGATCGGTGCCCTTGATGCGGTAAGCGCCTTCGGCGAACTCGATGTCCGCGGCGGAAGCCTCGAGGTGCTCCGCCGCGTGCGGCATGCCCGCCTCGATGACCTTGCGCGAGGCGAGCGCGAGCGCGCTGCCGACGCCGACGATGGTGCGCGAGCCGCCGGTGCTGTTGCCCACCAGCGGCACCGCGGGATCGCAGCAGCGCAGCGCGACGCGCGCGGGGTCGGTGCCGAGGATGCGCCCCACGACCTGCGCGAAGCTGGTCTCGTGGCCCTGGCCCTGCGAATGCGACACCACGTGCAGCGTGATGCCGGCGTCCGCGCCGAAGCGCAGCTCCACCTGGTCGCTCGGCACGTTGCCCGCGCCCGTAGCCTCGATATAGGTGGCGATGCCGCGTCCGCGCAGCGCGCCGCGCGAGGAGGCTTCCTTCCTTCTCGCGGCGAAGCCGTCCCAGTCGGCGGCGGCGAGCGCCTTGTCCAGGCAGCCCTCGAAGTCGCCGCAGTCGTAGCTGGTGCCGTTCGCGGTGCGGTAGGGGAAGGCGTCGCGGCGCACCAGGTTGCGCCGGCGCAGCTCGGCCGGATCGGCGCCCAGTTCCACCGCCGCCTGGTCGACCAGCCGCTCCACCATATAGGACATGATCGGCCGGCCCGCGCCGCGATACGCGCAGCAGGGCGCGGTGTTGCTGAGGGCGAGCCGGATGCGGGCGTGCGCGGCGGGCACGGCGTAGACGCCCGTGAGGCAGGCCGTGATGCCCTGCGTGCTGATCATCGGCCCGGTCTGCGTGAGGTAGGCGCCCAGGTTCACCAGGAACGAGAAGCGCATCGCCAGGAAGCGGCCGTCGCGGTCGAGCGCCAGCTCGCCGACCGAGGCGACGTCGCGCGCCTGGTCGTCGGCGAGGAAGGTCTCGGAGCGGCTCGCCGTCCACCTGACCGGGCGGCTGAACGCGCGCGCGGCAGCCATCACCGCGATGTATTCGGGATAGGCGTTGGAGCGCAGGCCGAAGCCGCCGCCCACGTCCTCGGCGATCGCAGTGATGCGGCCCTCATCCAGCCCGAGCGCCGTGCGCAGCTGCTCGCGCAGGTTGTTCAGGCCCTGCGTCGGCGAATGCACAGTGAAGTGGCCCCGCGCGGCATCGAAGCAGGCGAGGAAGGAGCGCGGCTCCATCGGGTTGCCTATCACCCGGGTATTGTCGAGCGCGAGCCGCACGACGCGATGCGCCGCCAAGAAGGCGGCCCCGGTCGCCGCCTCGTCGCCGGAGGCGTGGTCGAAGACGCTGTTGCCGGGAGCTTCGGCGTGCAGCTGCGGCGCACCCGGCCGCAACGCGGCTTCGGCGCTCGTGACCACCGGCAGCTCGCTGTAGTCGACGCCGATGAGCTCCAGCGCGTCCTGCGCCTGCGCCGCCGTCTCGGCGACCACCACCGCCAGCGGCTCGCCGACGAAGCGCACCTTCTCGTGCGCCAAGGCATAGCGCGGCGGCTTGATGAGCGCCTTGCCGTCGCGGCCGGAGATCGCAAGGCGCGTCGGCAGCGAGCGCGCGCCGGCGGCGAGCAGATCGGCGCCGCGCAGGACGCCGAGCACGCCGGGCGCCGCGAGGGCGCCCGACACGTCGATTGCCCCGATTTGCGCGTGCGCCCGGTCCGAGCGCAGGAACGCCGCGTGCACCTCGCCCGCGGCATGCCAGTCCGCCGCGTAGCGTCCCCTTCCGGTCAGCAGGCGGTCGTCTTCGATGCGGCCGCGGATCATGGCCTCCGCAGGCCGCAGCCTTCGAACGCGGCGCGCACGGCCGCCTTCTCGCGCTCATCGAGATCGAGCAGCGGCCGGCGCACGCTGCCGCCGGCCTGCCCGAGCAGCTCCTGCCAGTACTTCTGCTGCGCAGCCACCTTGCCGGCCGGGCGCGAGTCTTTCAATGCCTGCCTCACCGGATCGAGCGATTTCTGCACCGCACGCGCGCGCTGCGCTTCTCCCTTGAACGCGAGCTCGGTGTACTCGTGCATGCGCCGGTCCGCCTTCGTCTGCAGCAGGAACGGCGGCGCCGAGCAGAGGTAGAGCTTCCAGCCGAGCTCGAGGATGTTGTCGAGCCACTCCTCCTCGTTGGAGGTGCTGACGATCAGCCGGTCGCCCGCCAGACGCGTGAGCTTCGAATAGAGCTCGCGCGCCACGCTGTACTTGATGGCCACGATGTTCGGCAGCTCGGCGATGCGCAGGCAGACCTCGGGCTCGAGCGTGTAGCCGCAGTCGGGCGGCTGGTTCCACAGCGCCACGCCGATCTCGACCTGCTCCGCGATGTGGCGGTAGTACTCGAACAGCGTATCGGAGGTGTGCGCGCCGAAATAGAGGAGCGGCGTGTGCACGATGATGTATTCGGCGCCGATCTTCTGCGCGTGCTTGGCCAGCTCGATCACCGTGTCGAGGCTCTGGTCGGAGCAGGACACCATCACGCTGCGGTCCTTGCCCGCCTCCTCCACGGCGATCTCGGCGGCGCGCATGCGCTCGGCCACCGTCATCGACGAGAACTCGCCCTGCTTGCCGTTGACGAACAGGCCGCGGATGCCGAGGTCGCGGTACCAGTGGCGCACGTTCGCGCGCCAGCCGGCCTCGTCGACGCTCAGGTCCTGCGCAAACGGCGTAAGCGTCGCGGCCCAGATGCCGCGCAGGTGCTCGCGCGCGTAGGCCTTCGCCTCTGCTCTGCCGTACCTCATCCCCTCGCGCATGCGCCTACTTGCCGGTGTCTTCGAGCTTGGCCGCGTGGACCACTTTCGCCCACTGCGCGACGTCCTGCTTGATCATCGCGGCGAACTGGTCCGGCCGCGTGCCCTCGGGCGTGAAGCCGCGCGCGGTGAGCGCCTGCTGCACCTTGGGCATCTGCACTACTGCCACGATCTCCTTGTGCAGGCGGGCGACGATGTCCTTGGGCGTGCCGGCCGGGGCGAGCACGCCGTACCAGGAGTTCACCTCGAAGCCCGGATAGACCTCGTTGATGGCCGGCAGGTTAGGCAGCACGGGCGAGCGCTTCAGCGTGGTGACGGCGATGCCGCGCATGCGCCCCGCCTCGATGTGCGGCGCCGCGCTCGACACGGTGAGGAAGATCATGTCGATCTGGCCGGCGAGCAGGTCGGTGATCGCCGGCGGCGCGCCCTTGTACGGGATGTGCAGGATGTCGAGCCCGCCGGGGACGACCGCCTGCAGCATGGCGCCGGAGAGGTGCGCGATGCTGCCGTTGCCGAACGAGCCGTAGGTCAGCTTGCCGGGCCGCGACTTGGCGTAGGCCACCAGCTCCTGCAGGGTCTTCGCCGGCACCGCGGGATGCACGACGAGCGCGAACGGCGAGGACACCACCTGGCTGACCGGCTCGAAGTCCTTGATCGAGTCGTAGGGCGTGTCCTTGCGCATCGCCGGGCTGATCGAGATCGTGCCGACGTCGGCGAAGAGGAGCGTATAGCCGTCCGGGTCGGACTTGGCCACCGCGGTGGTGCCGATGAAGCCGTTGGCGCCGGCGCGGTTGTCGACGATCACCTGCTGGCCGATGCGCTCGGGCAGCTCCTGGAAGATGGTGCGGGCGACGATGTCGATGCCGCCGCCCGGAGGCCAGGGGACGATCAGGCGGATCACTTTGTTCGGGAAGGCCTGCGCCGCGGCGAGTTCCGCGAACCCGAGGAGCACGAGCGCGCACAGCAGTCTGAGTCGGTTACGCATGAGGGATCTTCCTTCGCCTATCGTTTACGAGATTTCAGCCAGCCATCCACGTCGCCGGTCGGGTCGACCGCGCGCGCCTGCCGCTCGCCGACCAGCTGGTCGATCCTGAGCGCGTCGGCAAGCGACAGGTCGCCGCCCATCTGCACCGCGATCTTGTGGTGCTGCAGGGCGGCGAGCTGGTGCGAGGCGATCTGGCGCGCGATGCCGTTGACGACGCCTTCCAGCTCGGCCTCCGGCGCGCACAGCGACACCAGGCCGAGCCGGTCCGCCTCGGTGCCGGAAAGGTAGCGCGCCGTCAGCGCCATGAACGCCGCCTTCTTGGGCGGGATGCCGGAATGGAACAGCGTGCTGGTCGCCACCTGGCCGAAGCTGCCGCGCGGGATCTCGGGCATGCCGATCTGCGCGCTGTCCGCGGCGATGGCGAGGTCGTGCACGTTCATGAGCCCCATCGAGCCGCCCAGGCAATGGCCGTGCACCTGGGCGATGGTGATGCGCGGAAACTCGCGCAGCGCGGCCACCAGCCGGATGGTCGCCAGCGGCCGGTCCCAGTCGGGCGGCGGCGCCTGCTCGAACTCGCGCAGGAAGTGCAGGTCGACACCGGCGCTGAAGGAAGGGCCGGCGCCGCGGGTGACGAGCACCTTGAGCTCGCTCTGGGCGCGCACTATCTCCAGCGCCGCGAAGAAGGCTTCGACGAGCGCGCCGTTCAGCGCGTTGCGTTTCTCGGGGCGGTTGAGCGTGACTCGCGCGACTCCCGCCCCCTCCATCCGCTCCAGATAGAGCTCGGGCCATTCGCCGATCCGGTTCCACGCGTCGCTCACAGTACGAAACGATAATAGGATAAATTCGATATAGGAGGTAGAACCGGTTCGATATGGCTACAGGCCGCTTCGATATGGCCGCCAAGCCGGAACGGTTCGGAATGCAGATCATGGACATGCGGCAGCTCCGCTACTTCGAGGGCGTGGCGCGCTACGGCAGCTTCACGCACGCCGCGGCGCGGCTCGCGATCGCGCAGCCGGCGCTCGGCATCCAGGTGCGCAAGCTCGAGCGCGAGCTCGGCACCCAGCTCTTCACCCGCTCGGCGCGCGGCGCCGAGCTCACCGAGGCCGGACGCGCGCTGCTCGAGTCGGCGCGGCGCATCCTCGCGGACGTCGAGGCGACGCGGCAGTCGATCCGCGACCTCGGCGGACCGATGCGCGGGCGCCTGCGCCTCGGCCTCGCGCCGAACGTATCGGCGGCGTTCACCGTGCCGATCGTCGAGCGCGCGCGCGAGCTGATGCCGCGCCTGGAGCTCAGCATCGTCGAGAGCCTGTCGAGCGACCTCGTTGACCTGGTGCTTTCGAACCGCATCGACCTGGCGCTCGCCTACAGCGTGCGCCCGGCGGCAGGCCTGCTGTCGCGCGTGCTGCTGCAAGACGAGGCGGCGCTCGTCGAGCCGCGCAAGGGCGGTGCGCACGACGGGCCGATCGAGTTCGCCGAGGCAATGGCCCGGCCGCTGATCCTGCCGGGTTCCGCGCACCGCCTGCGCAACCTCGTCGACCAGCAGGCGAAGAAGCTCGGCCTGCGGCCGAACGTCATCTTCGAGGTGCAGTGGCCCTCCACCACGCTCGCACTGGTGGCGAGCGGCTTCGGCGCCACCATCATGTCGCGGGTCGTCAGCCTGCCGGTCCCTTCGCAGCGCTTCGTCTCGCGCGTACTGGTGAAGCCGCGCGTGCGCTATCCGCTGTCCATCGTGCGGCGCGACGCGCCCGCTTCCAAGTCGGAGAAAGTCATGACCGAGATCATCGAGAAAGTCGCTGCGCAGGTTGCAGGCAACGGCGCGGCGCGCCTCGCAGGCGAGGCGGCATGAAAGTCCTCAAGGGCACCCGCGTCCTCGACCTGGGCCGGTTCATTACCGCGCCGTACGCCGCCATGCTGCTCGCCGAGCTCGGCGCCGACGTGGTCAAGATCGAAAAGCCGCGCGGCGGCGATCCGTTCCGCGCCTTCAAGGGCGGCCTCTACGCGCCTCACTTCCGCGCCTTCAACCGCAACAAGCGCAGCCTGGCGCTCGACTATGCGACGCCCGCCGGACGCGGGGTTCTCGAGCGCATGGTGAAGGACGCCGACGTCCTGCTCCTCAACGTGCGCCCGGGCGCCGAGGAAAAGGGCGACATCGGCCCGGCGCGCATGCAGGTGCTCAACCCGCGCCTGGTCTACTGCTCCATCACCGGCTTCGGCCCCGGCGGC
>Ga0193752_1001030_pt1 | contig 24451 bp, 23 predicted proteins | sample H1c1metaG_FD_144924 | JGI IMG/M metagenome (GOLD analysis project Ga0193752, IMG submission 144924) | Soil microbial communities from a riparian zone of the East river system, Colorado, United States - H1c1 | ecosystem: Environmental > Terrestrial > Soil > Riparian zone | place: USA: East River...
AAACCGATCAACATCTGGAACTATCCGGGTATCGAAGACGCAATGCCTCCCAGTAAGAGACAGCTTGCGATGGTGCTGACCGACATCATGATCCTCAGCAAGACGCCGAGGACGGACGCGATCACGAGCGCAATCGCATCGACCGTGGTAGACGAGGTCTATAAGATGGCCCTTTCCCGAAATGGTTACGGGCGCCCTAAGTTCCAGCCGACATTGGGACACTTTCTCGACATTCTAAAGAGCTATCACTGGAACGTCGGCGAAGAGAGACAGGCCAACGAGCTTTATCTGAAACTCAACATTCATAGAAAAGACCAGTGGCTCAACGCACCGACTCATCCCGATTATGACGAACCGTCGATGTTCGATGTTTTTGAGCTGTCAGGTATAAGCAGTCTCGACGAAAAAATCCGGGAGAGCGTCGGGTTCCGCATCAGCGCCCAGATCATGCAGGAGATCGGCGAAGAGAATGCCCAGAACCAGAAGACTCCGATCCTGTTCCTTTGCGACGAGATGCGGGAGATAAACAGACATTTCCCTGCAATTCAGGAACTTATCGCCGAGGCAACGGTCACGGGGCGGAAGGAAGGTCTTGTCACGATCCTTTTCTCGCAGGCCTACGAGCATTTCACCGGAACACCCGAGCAGCCGAACATCACTGGTATAGACCTGGTGAAGAACTCCGGCGTGAAAATGGTAGGCAAGCAGATCGGGGGTTTTGAGCGTCTCGCCGACGATTGCGAACTTGCTCCGGAGACGATCGCTGCAATTCGAGGGATCAGGAACCAGTACGGCCGCTTTACGCAGTGGGTGTTCGTGATCGGGAGCGGTGCGGACAAGATCATCCAGATGGCAGAGATACACCTGTCGCCAGTAATGCTGTGGGCGAATACGAACGACACAAACGAAGCCAATGCCCGCAGGCTTGCAGAAAACCTTCGTCCGGATCTGCCGCTCGATGTGATCGTCACATGGCTTGCCGCCAAATATCCGAGTGGACTTACCGCTGTCGGCCTTACTTCGCTCGCGGAAGCAGACCTTAACGAACTAACAGGAGGGCGAATCTAATGATCACAGGTAGAAAGGATTTTATAAAGCAAATGCTACTCGGAGCGGTTCTGTCGTCGCTTCTTATCGGCTTGGACGTGCGTCCCGTCAGAGCACAATGGACCGTATTCGATCCGTCTCAGTACGGGCTTCAAGTTGCGAAACAAATTGAAGAGGCCGCCCGTTGGGTAGAGACCATAAATCACTACATCCAGATGTACGAGAAGGCGGTAAAGCAGTACGAGAAGATGGTCGAAAGCGTCACGAATCTACGCGGCATCCTCGACAAGGTTGACGAGCAGGTGATGCGGCACAAGCAGCTGATCACGACCTACGCGACACTCGGCCGGCTTATACGAGGAACATTCGAATTGAAGAAACGGATAGAGGCAACAATAACAAGCCAGATCCATTCCGTCGTAAATATCGCACGTAGACTCAAGAACGGCATTTTCGACATGGAGGCGAACAAGCGCGACCTGGACGATTTTCTCCGTCATTCGATCGGCCGCAGTGCGGACGCACATCTTGCAAATCTCGAACGCCTCGCAAAACTCGACTCGGAACTCGAGAGAATGCTCTTCGACCGCGAGAACATTCTTCTTGATCTTGCAAAGTTATACGAGGAACGCGAGCGGATCGCGGATGCGACTAGAGCGATCTCGGCCAGCCCAGACGCCAACCAGGACGGTGTTCAGTCGCTGATCGATCAGATGCTGGCCGTGAATCTTCGCATCACAACGGTTGAAGGCCAGCTACGCGAATTGGAGGCGAAGATCCAAGCGAAGTTCGTAACGTACGGCCTCAAGATCGAACAGATGACGGAGTTCGGAAAGGAGATCCGACGAACATCGGAAATGATGACGGGTATCACTCAGGCGTCGGACGCTTTCCTTCGCGAGCTCGAACAATACGAAGTCTGGGACGATGACGTCTACCAGAGTCCTCTTCCGTAACCCCCAAAATACCTTCGACCGGACAAAGCAAAACCATGAAAGTCAAATATATATCGAGCGGCACGGGTGCCGCATTAGCGCTCTTCCTAACGCCCCTCCTCTACGCCTGCCTCGTTACGACGGCGGCCGGACAACGTCCACGGCCGCCTCGCCCCCCTCGTCCACCTAGTGTCGAAGGACAAACTCCGATCGGAACAATAAATGGCCAGCCGGTCACGGCGAATGATCTCATAACAACGATCAACTCCGATTCGCCATTCATGCCTCCGCTTGATGGCAGTCCGGCTCCTGCACTTCAGCAATTCGAGAATCAGTATCCTGCGAACCCGGCAGCGACACCACAGCCCGGTCCGGTGATTCCTCCGAAGCCCGCAGCCCCGAGCTTCAGCGAACAAATAAAGAATCTGATGCTGACCGGTCAGCAATGGCTTTTTCGATCTGTCCTGGATGCGATCGTGAAACCGCTGATGCCGATTCTCATGTTCCTTGCGTGGATCATCGCAAGCTTCGTTCTAATAGTCGCTTTCATTCGGCGGTTTCATGACAACCGCGGCCTTGGACCGGAGCAGCTTGTTGCATGGGGCGTCAGAACGATCATCTTCATGGTCGTGATCGGGGCCAGCCCGTTTATCATTGACGCTCTCACAGTAACCGGAAAGTTCTTTGCTCGTCCCATAAGGGCGTACAACCGGTCACTCGTCGCCGAGTTCGACGAAAAGATGAAGCAGTACGTGAAGGCAAACTTCGCTGTTGAGGACCCGAACGAATTGCTTGCCGAAAGGCTTCCAAATGGTGAGCCCGGCCTGGTTGGGATCATCACCGACAAGAACTCATCCGTTAAGGACATTACAGGCGAGATGAACATTCTTGGCTGGAGCATGCCCAGGCTATTCACTTTTATGGTCATCGGACAGAACATCATTAAGTTCGGGGCGATCTTCCTATCGCTTGCAGGCCTGTTCATTCTTATTGGGTTGAAGCTTGCGGCGCCTGTTCTCTCCGCATTCGGTTTCGATGAGAAGTTTGCCAATCAAATGTTCTATCCCTTCTGCTGGGGAGTTGCGACCTTTGCATTGGCATTTCCGATCGTTAAGGAAGTTACTCTTTATGTCTGTTACGGGATCGGATTACTGGCTCTCTCGATATACAACGGTGAAGCTGTCTTTTCGCTTGATCCGACTACCGCAACAATAATCACAAACGGCAACTATGATCCGGCTTCAAGTGCTTTGATCGTTACGATCCTGTTTTTTGTTTCCAGCCTCTGTTTTATTCTCGTTCCGTGGCTGAGTTATCGAGTTCTTCGCGGACAGGTTTATGAAGGCGTATCACAGATCTCGATGGGGTGGATGCTCTCATCTTTGGGAACCGCACTTGAAACCTACGGCTTAGTTGCAGGAGCTACTCTTCACCGTCAGGCAGAGAATACACAAATACAGGGTATCTACAACGCAGAGCAGACTGCCGCGAAAAAGTCACTTGAAGCCGCAAATCAAGCCACTGAAGCAAGACTTGTTTCCTCAGTTGCAGGAGTCGAGGGCGGCCTTGTCACAAATCTGGGCCAGATCCGGGCAAATCAGGTCACTCAAACCTTGATGGCCGAGGCCAACAAGAATTTCGGGTTGCTCAGCAGTTCGGCGGCGACGCGACGCGAGATTACCGGGATGAAGGTGGAGGCAGAAGGTACTCGCGAGACGCGGACGTTCGATGGCAAAAAGGAGGTCGACCTGCGTGGCCAGGGCAACCTTGAGCGGTTCGGTATGAAGACTTATGAATTTACGCCTGGCGGTTCTTCGATCGCCGGAACTTCCGTCCCGATACGCACTGGACAGGAACTCTTCGACTGGGCGAGGGATAAGCATCCGATACAGGATGTTAACAAGCGGATGGACTCTACTACTCGTAGCACCGTTGCGCTTCAGAATAACAATACGGATATTGTGACTGATAAGAAGGTCGAGGCTTCGAACACATACCAAGGTGATATCAACAAAGCCTACGAAGCACAAGCGTCGCAGAACGTCGCCGCGATAGACCGTGGCAGTGGCATTGCCGCATCAAGCAGCCGTCAGGGAGCCGGAATCCAGCTTTCCGGAATTCGACGTTCTGCCGACATGGAAAAAGTTGGAAATCAGTTGAATTTCGAGGGCAGGGCAGAAGCGGCGGCGATCAATCAGACTGCGGCAACCGAAGCGGCACGTATCAGGATGGTCTCAACGGTTGTGACAGGATTCTTCCGGGATATGGATCGGAGGCTCGAAGAGATGAAGCCAAAGTACTAGCTGCGCGGCTCGAGAGAATGAGGTGGTCGCTAGTCGTTCGAGTGAATCCAAACTGACAAGACCAACGACGATTGAAGCCAGGAATTCAAAGTCGTTCATAAAAAGGTCCTCGAAGATTAGCGAAGCCTCTGAATTTACGAGTCGAGAAAAAACTGCTTGCATTTAACAGTTTCTCATAGCTGTTCCTTTCGACGTTCCCACTCATTAACGGCTTCGTCAATGCCCGCAATATGTTCTACCCGGGCGTAATCGACGTACAACTCAAACTTGTCGTTGTTTACCAACTCGATCAAAGAAATGAGACCAGCCTTTAGACCGATATAATTCCTGATACTTGTACGACCACGACCGGACGATTCGAACAATGAATCAAAATCGATATTAGCGGCCGGACGTAGTCTAGTGAGAAAAAAGTCCTTCGAAAAATCTCTTCCGTCCTCGCGGCGAATCTCCGCGAGGAACAAACGCAAGATATCAAACAGAGCCTGAATTGCGATCGTTTTTGTCATTACGTCGAATGACGCCGCATTCTTCCAAAAGATCTCATCTACCGCCGAAAAGTATTCAACAAGTATTGTATAGATACCGTTATCCTTGGTTTTTAAATATAGGTTTCGAAGCGGTGTGCCGTCATCCTCCAATTGCGTTTCTCGATTCCGACCGTCTTCGACCGATACCTTGTACATTTTATCTTTGTCGGCTTGCGGCTTTGCGGAGAATAAACGAAGGATTCCATCTACAACGGTGGCCGTCGAGACTGCCCACGTTGATTTTTTATTCTTGAACAGGATTTCGCTTTGCTGTGCCGCAACAAGGATATGCTGATGGAGCGGCGAGGATTTTTCGACATTGAGTCGTCTGGACAAAAAGACTGCCGTTTTATCTGGAGCCCAAGCTGAGGGCACCTCATCTTCGAGCCCCATTCCAAAGAGAAGATAAGCAAGACTTCGATCAACCTTTTTCTGATTGAAATTTATGGTGGCAAATAAGCTTGCCTGATACGGATTGGGGAGGTCCAGATAGATCGCGCACAAGAGTTCCGTTGTCTTGCGGAGATCGGCGTCAACAAGCTCGAATGCGTTCAAACGGTGCTGACCGTCAATTACACTCGCCAGCCTCTCGTTAGTAGGGATAACTAATTTCAAACAGTCGTCGTCGCCGTTTGATTCAATTCTCCAGCGCCGCTGATCATCGTCAACGAACTCGCCATCCTCGTTGTAGTTGGCTGCGAGAATTATTGAATTCGGAAAGGCTGCCTCTGTAGTCTGAATAAACCCGGAAATAGCCTTCAGACGCCGTGAGTTCTCGACTCGTTGTGCTCCAGTCATCTGATAGTATTTGTCTTTAGCATACCCTGCGCTTGTAACCCGCAGCGGGTCAGCAAAAGTAAGCGCTAATAGCGTCTCAGCGTTTAGTCTCGTTGCATAGAAAAGCCCCAATCGCTGAGATACTTGAATGACCGGAATGCTTTGGAAGATACCGTTTGGCATTAGTTGAGGCCTCCTTCAAGAGCTTTTGGGTCTGGAGCACCTTTGCTCGGGTCACCGCCTGTAGCTGCGCTAGGAGACGGCGGCTCTTCCATATACTGAGCATTGTCGCCATTCGCAACCCACCAGATGATCAACGACAATATCGTGCCGAGAATAGCTAGGAATAGCGACCACCCGATTGACATCGCTGAGAAGGTCCAAAGTGTCAGTGCGACGACAATGATAAATGAGAACATTACTGCCATTGAGAAAAGGTTCTTGAAGGGACGCCGTGAAATTTTGGGATCATCTTTCGATATGACTAGGTCAACAAACGACGTGGCAGCGAGGGCAATGGCATAAGTGCTGAGAGATTGAGAAAAAATCGAAAGTTCTTTGTAGTCATGTCCAACGCCGTAATACCATACCATCACCAGCGGAATTATCCAGCCGATCCCGGCAAGGAGAAATATGACGAACGCGAAGTAGAAAACAAACGTGATATATTTTTTCGGTTCGGTAAATCTTCGGTAAAGTTCCTCTTTGAAAAGGCCGAATTCTGTCGGTTCCTCTGGAATGTTCATCATTGGTCATCCTCGAAAGTGAGACTTCGTTAGCAGATATTCGACCTTTCCGGCGATGCTGATTCTTCAAAGACCGCTTTTTATATGCAGCCGATTATCCATGGGCAATCATCGCGAGGGATATAGATCGCGCGTTTGAGCTATGATTGCGAGGATATCAGAGGGCATCTTTACTAATTTATTAACTGTTTAACGCGTATTGTCACCGACTATTGCGAAAATCGCAACCGCTGGTCACCTGCTCGTTCTTGTCAAAGGCTGAACGCAAACGACAATTCACTCATCGCCATAATGGACGACAAACTTACCTGCGGTGACGCAAACTCTTAGCCAGACAAATCCGCCCTATGTCACATTACACCGCAGACCACTCAAGACACAGACCAAGACCCGTATCCAACGCTCGGATTAACTCATTGACCGTATCCTTTGCTAAATTCAAAATAACGGCATTATCCGAACAGAGATCCTTGCTGGATCTCTTGGTCCTTTTTGGCTATGGACTCCTCTTGTGCCTTTTGTTTCTGCGGTGGGTTTTCTTCAGGATAGAGTTTTTCGAGCGTGTCGGGCATATCGTCCGCAATCATCTCTCCAGTGTATGGAACGAGCAGATCGCGGTTTCCATTCAACAGCCATTCTTTTTGAGCGTCCTTGCTATCGAGGATGACAGGCATTGCCTGCGGGTGTAGAGGCAGCATGAAATCGTTCGATTCAACAGTAAAGGTTGCGAACGAAAATCTCGGCGATCCGTTATCGAACCATCTGCTCCACAGTCCGGCGATAGCATAAGGCTGGCGGTCGGCGAGCATTATTTTGACTGGCGGGATTCCTTTGCCCTTCGTCGGCCATTCGTAAAAGGCATCGATCGGAAATATGCATCTCTTACCTGATTTCAGCAGCGGTGGCCACATTTTTCTCTGGTCCATCGAATCGACGCGAATATTGAATGCGGGAAACTTCGCTTCGAATTCCGTTGCGTTGTCCCACTGACACCACCAGTTCGCCTTTACGGTCGCTACCAAGTCGTCGTTTATACGCGCGACGATATTGGTTTCCTCGGTCGGTCTGATATTTCGCCTCGGCGTAAATTGTTCTGGCATCTGCCAACCATAGACACGCTCGAAATATCTGTCAACTTCTTCCTGCGATGCTCGTCCACACATAGTCCTAATTTTACCTTGGATTGATCTCTCCTGCATCCGTGGCATGTGCGCGATGCGGCGGATTGAAATGTGTCTGATCTAAATGCCAGAGCAGTACGTCATGGGCTTCCTCGTTTGTTCTGGGATAAGAAGCCCAACTGCATCTATGGCATTTCGCTTCGAAGTTCTGGCTCGGTGTGAGTGCATTCTTAATCTGAACAGGACCGATGAACGTTCCCTGAAAAAGAGGGCGCCAAATTTTCTTCGATATTTTTCTCGCCATTTCCATACTCAAGATTTTCTTACATATAAGTCAGGGCGAAGGATCTTCATTGCCTCGTAATACGCCCATGCAAAGCTCGCTTTGTTGCGGAGGCCTTTCATAACATTCATTGGCAATTGCTTCTCACACCTGTCGCAAAAGACCTGAATGCTCCGCTGTCTCCAACCTCCGCAGCCCGGACAATGCTTCGAATCAAAGGCCGCTCAAAACGCCACCTCCCGTTCATAAGGCCCAATCTTCATCGGAAGGATATATTACTGCTAAACGGAACGACGTTGCAAGTGTGACACAATTCTTGCATCAACGTCGAAGACGCTGGAAACCAGCCGCGAACCTGTAAAAACAGGCTGCAGACAGTTCATAGGGATACGGAAAAAGTCAGGAATGATAGCAACCGGATACAAGAGGGTCTCAAAGAAACGTCCGTGCGGCATCTGCGAAAAGTCCGACTGGTGCAGCACCACCGCGATGGAAACTATCTCATTCTGCGCCCGCTCTACGTTGAACGCGGATCGTGTCAGCCGGCATGGTTGGGGAGTCTACTACGACCGCTATTCCGGTTTGGAATTCAACCGAACTTTCTATCGAACTCCCAAACACAAGACCTCTATGGTTTCACACCTCCCGGCTTCGCCTACAATAAGAGACCGTGTTTACCGCAAGCTGATCGAGCTTTCTCCTGCCTCCACTAACTACGCGATAATGAATGGGCGCGGGGGCTTACGCGAACGAGGGATTTCCGACGATTCCAGATACGGAAGCCTCCCTAGGACAGTAAATGGAAGGACTGCTCTGGTAGAGCGACTCGTTAACGAGATGACAAAAGAACTCGTCGAAGGTAACCCATTATTCGCCGGAATACCTGGTTTCTGGAAGGATGCAACTGGCAGTTTCCGCCTTTGGAACAAATTCGACTCGAACTATGATCTTATGCTGATCCCGTTCACCGGGCCAGACGGGCTCATCTGCGCCTGCCAAATACGTTTCATGAAGTATGTCCAAAACAGGTCCGGGAATTATCTGTGGCTTTCCTCGTCGAAAGAACGCACGGGCTGCAGCCCTGGATCGCCGCTCCATCATGCCGATCCCGATTCTCGTTTGGATAATCCGGTTCTCGTCACAGAAGGAGCACTAAAAGCCGCAACTGTGCAGACGTTCCTGACCGACCGATACGTCGTCGGCAACAGCGGCGTCGCTACCGCGCATCGCGAGATCGTGAAGACAGCCAGGGGACGAACACTTGAGATCGCATTCGACAGTGACAGTTTCACAAATCCGCACGTAGCACGAGCGCTAGCGGCGTTAGTGCGGCTTCGCTACTCGGATCAGAATTCCTATGCGTACAAAGATGACGTCCGGATCGTAGCTTGGGACAAAAGCATCAAGGGCCTAGACGATGCATTACTCACCGGCACTCGCCTTGAACATCTTACCGTGGCCGAATGGCTAAAGTATCTAACTCCTGAATGCCTCGAACAGGCTGGCTGTCAATTATCTATGGCGTAAGGCAATAAACGAGCGGCTGGCGGTAAGTATCATGGGCCAGCTTAACGAATCACCACACTCCCGTTTCAATCTAATTGAGCAGATTGGGACGATCATTGATATCGAGAAGAGGCAGATCACAAATCAGGAGCTACTGGCATTGTGTGCCCTGTCAGGAATTGAAAGCTTTTCAACAGACCCGCATCTTTGTCACGAGATCGCGGAAACTGCCCTCAATCATTTGGTACGCACTAAGTATGGGAAGATGCTTCTTGATTCAGTCGATCCGGTCGCTTCCTGTTCTGACATACTTCGTCCACTGCAAAGAAGACTGCCAACGCAAACTTGGCGAAGCTCAACACAGATAATATATCAGCAGTTCTCTACTCCGGCTCCGATCGCATTCCTCGCAGCGTATCTTTTGAATCTGAGCAACGATGACATTGTTCTCGAACCGTCCTGCGGTACGGGTAGTCTTGCGGTCTGGGCCCAAGCTGCGGGAGCGGTGGTTGCAACCAACGAGATCGATGCGAGACGGCGCAGTCTTTCGGAATTGCTCGGGTTCGCTCCAACCGGTCACGAGGCCGAGTTCATTGACGATCTGCTGCTGGAGAGTATTGTCCCGAATGTGATACTCGCGAACCCGCCGTTCTCGTCGAGTGGCGGCCGCGTGGAGAGGAATCAAAAAAAATTCGGATTCCGTCATGTTGAATCCGCTCTAAGGCGTCTAGCAGAAGGCGGGCGGTTCGCCGTGATTATTGGTGATAGCGGTTCGCCGCGTACGCCTGCCGGAAGACTATTTTGGCAGAGCCTGTCAAAAAACATTCACCTGTCGGCCGCGATAAAACTGCCAGGTAGCGAATATTACTGCAACGGCACGACCGTCGGAGTGACGCTCATTCTCGGATACAAACTTGGCAATGAAGACGACAACGAATCGGTTTCGGTAGAAAACTCCCTCATTTTCACAGTTTCGTCAGTCGAAGACGCGTTCGAAAAAGCTCTCGCTGCGGGCCTACGATCCAGACTCTCTTCTTAAAAAGAACAACATGTTATCAGGTCAGGAAAATACAACGGGAGGCACGGCTGTGCCCATTTTCAGCAATCAAGGTATCGGTGCTGAAGGTGCGGCAACGGCAACGGCGACAGCCAAAAAAGTCGTTCGAGAAATATCCCCACAGCCTCAGGCATATGTCCCGCACCACATCCTTGGGGGTGCACCACATCCGGGCGTGATCGTTGAGACACCCGGCCTTGCAAATGTAGAGCCTCCTTCGATCACCTATCGTCCTCATTTGCCGAATGAACTTTCGGTAAGCGGAAAGCTTTCCGCGATGCAGGTTGAGAGGATCATCTATGCCGGTCAGGCTCATCGGCAAAGGCTTCCGGACGGTGCGCGAGCAGGGATAAGTATTGGTGATGGGACCGGTACGGGAAAGACCGCGACTCTGGCCGGAGTAGTTCTCGACAACTGGTTTCAGGGACGAAGGCGTTCCGTCTGGTTTTCGGTTAAGGCTGATCTTATGGAAGCAGTCTCCGACGAGTTTGCAAGACTCGGCCTAAAGCCGCCGATAAAACTCATAAACGACTTTCCTACGGACGGCGAGATCGCCTTTGGCGATGGTATCGTTTTCTGCACATATCGATCCCTGATAGCCCGCTCGAAATCCGGCAATCGCCGTATCGATCAACTGATCCGCTGGCTCGGCAGCGATGGAGTAGTCATCTTCGACGAGGGGCATAAGGCAAAGTACGCCTTCGCCGATGATCGCGGAAAGTCTACCCAAACAGGTGCCGCGGTTCTTGAGATCCAGGACCCGGTTAAGTTTCCCGATCTGAGAGTTATTTACTCATCCGCCACATCGGCTGGTGAGGTTCGACATCTCGCATACATGTCGAGGCTCGGCATTTGGGGAGAAGGAACGAATTTTCCGCTTGGCTTCGAGCAGTTCGCTGAGGAGATCGAATCGGGCGGCGTCGGGGCACTCGAAATGGTCTGTCGCGACCTGAAAGCGATGGGACGGTATCTTTGCGGAAACTTGAGCATGGGAACCGATCCTGAATCGGGCTTAGCTGTTGAGTTCCGCGAAGTGACGCATTGGCTCACTCCTGCACAAAGGCAGATGTACGACCATATGGCCCAGGGTTGGCAGGAGGTCTTCCGCAACATTCACCGAGCACTTGATCTAACCAACTCAGGCAAGGCAACCCGGGCAACGGCCGTCAATCAGTTCTGGGCTGGGCATCAACGGTGTTTTAGAAATCTCATCACGGCCTTCAAAGTTCCAACTCTGATCCGTGAGATCGAAGACGCCCTTGCTCGCAAAGAGTCTATCGTTGTCTCGATTACCGGAACCGGCGAAAGCCAGACACAGAAACAGATTGAGAGAGCTGCAGATCAGGATGAGGCGATCGACAGCCTTGACTTCAGCCCGCGTGAAACGCTCACAAGGCTTGTCGCCAATTGTTTCCCGACAACTTGCTTCCAGGAACGCACGAACCCGTATAGTGGAACGATCGAATATATCCCTGTCCTTGATCCCGATGGCAACCAGGTCGAGAGCCGCGCTGCCTTGCAGTTGAGGTCCGAACTAATGGACAAGCTTTCTGTCCTCGAAGTTCCGGAACATCCTCTCGATCAGCTTGTTAATTATTTCGGTGTTGAGAACGTCGCTGAGATGACCGGACGCAAGAAACGGTTGATACGTACAATTTCGGGCGCGCTCGAATACCGTCCCCGCCAGCTTCCGGGAGTTCCGTCAAAGCTGATAAATCTTCATGAGAAGAACGCTTTTCAGAACGGTGACAAGCGGATAGCGATCATGTCCGAAGTTGCCTCGACCGGCGACAGCCTTCATGCGGGCAAGAGTGTTGGCAACAGACAGAGACGACTTCACATCGCCGCCGAGCTAAAATGGTCGGCCGACAAGCAGATCCAGGACTTTGGGCGTACACACAGAACAGGACAAGTAGCTCCTCCCGTATACCTTCTCGTGTTCACCGAACTCGGCGGTGAGAAGAGGTTCTCGGCAACTATTGCACGCAGGCTTGGAAACATGGGTGCCCTTACCAAAGGCGATCGGCGCGCCGAAAAGGCCGGAAATCTTGACAAGTACAACCTCGAGTCCAAAGAAGGCCGGTCGGCACTAAATGTAGTTCTGACGAGCATAATGCGCGGCTGCGAGGTCGAAGGTATCGAAGATCCCAAACAGGCATTGCGAGATATGGGACTCATCAGGACGGTTGACGGGATCGAGGAGGTATCCGACAGTGAAAAAACCAACATCCTCCGGTTCTTAAACCGGCTTCTTTCGCTGGAGGTCGACAGGCAGAATGCCTTATTTGACTACTATTACTCCACTTTCCAGGAAACGCTCGAATACCTGAAGGAAAAGGGAAAGCTGGATGACGGCATGGAGGATCTGAAGGCTGTTTCGGTCGAGATCGCCGAACCACCGCAGGTGCTTCACTCCGATGCACTCACCGGCGCAAAGACCGTCTATTACAAGCTCGATCTTAAAGTCGCCACGACACCGGCAAGGTATGAGGACCTGACCGCAAGCGACATTCACCAGTTCTTACAGCATCGAGGTGACGGATCGTTCGTTGCGGTCCGCCGAACACTCTCGCATACCGATCCCGAAACCGGAGAGAGATATCAGATGTTCTCGATCTCGAAGCCGGAAGGCCGGAATCTCTCATACATTCGTGAAAGCGAAATGAACCAAAAATACCGCATTGTGCCTAAGATAAAAGCGGAGAAATGGTGGCTTGCTGAGGAGGGCAACATTCCTCTCTATGAAGAGAGGACAGTGCATCTGCTTAGCGGAGCTTTGCTTCCGATCTGGAAATATCTGAAGACCTTAAGCCACGACGCTCTTAACATCGTTCGAACGACGACGGATGAGGGGACGAGGCTCGTCGGTGTGAAGATATCGGAAGAATGGCTTCGCGATCTTTTTCGCCACTTCGGATTGCGATCGGATATTCCGACAACCGCTCCCGAGGTCCTTCGCATAGTCGATTTCGAGAACAACACTGTGCATCTCGCTGGAGATATCCGGATAAAAACGACACGGTTTCAGGGACGCCTTCTTACCGAGGTCTGCCCTTCGACATTTGAACAGATCCGTGAGTTTCGAGGGATGGGGCTGGTTAATATCGTTCAGCACGGAAAACAGCGGTTCTTCCTGCCGGAACGGTCCCCGAACTTTTATCTTGAACCGATCCTTGATCTTTATCCGCCCGAATCTACCGACATCGATTTTTTGCCGGAGTTACAGACCGAGTTCCAAGCTCTTAAGAAAGAAGAACCAGTACAACTTCCAGAGTGGCTCTTCGAACCTGATGAAAATGCAGTTCGCGATTTATCGGTCATCCGGGAAAAGCCCGGGGTGAACACTTTGTGGGCATAAACATTGACGAGTCGTGTATTGGAGTGTATTGCGAAGGACTCACAGGCATTCGTTAGAAAATCCATGAAAAAATAGTATTTCAAAAAGTAATGACTCTCTCTAATCCGGGTTTTAAATTGTGTAGGTTGAATATCGGAACGGGATTAGGCTTTTCGAGCACCGAAAAAGCCGACGGGAGTAACCGATTGTTAAGTACTGCAAAAAACCGAATTGAAGTTTCTGCGAGGAGAGTCCACCTTATGCCGCACAAATATACAGATGGCAATCCCAACCCGGGATCGTCGATCTTAGAAGAAAAGATAGCTCTATATGCCAGAGTTCCGCATTACGTTTTAATAACGGGTGAGAGGGGCACCGGAAAGACAACTCTCGCGAAGCGACTCCATGAAATGAGCCCGAGAGCCCGAAAGGAGATCGTCAGTGTGAACTGCGCAAGCTTTACAGCGGAGCTTCTCGAATCGGAACTATTCGGATACGAGAAGGGAGCTTTCACGGGGGCGAATGCCCCGAAGTCCGGGCTTTTCGAATCGGCTGACGGCGGAACTCTTTTTCTCGACGAGGTCGGCGAACTGTCGTTCGCTCTCCAGGCGAAACTCCTCAAAGCGGTCGAAGAAAAACGCATCCGTCGTGTCGGTGGCAATAGAGAGCGGGACATTGATGTAAGGATAATTGCCGCAACTTCCAGAGACCTCCACTCGATGGTTCTCGAAGGCTCGTTTCGGGCAGACCTATATGACCGCCTGAATATTCTTCAACTGGAAACGATTCCACTTCGGTTCCAGCAGGAGCGGATCCGCGACCTGTTCATCCGTCAGATGAACGAGGAAAGTGCCGCAGTAGGCAGATCGTGCCCGTTCGTTATTGATGAGGAGGCGCTTGCGACGGTCGAGTTACTCGAATGGAGAGGCAATTATCGACAGCTTAAGAACTTTGCCGCCCGGCTTGCCGTGCAGGCTTTCGACTCTTCTGCGATCACCGAGGAGATCGTTCGACATGTAGCGGGGGTCGACCGCAGCATAACGCAAGCTTCCAACACTGCCATAGCTCAGGGTCTTCAACTGAACGGTCCGAATCTTGTAACGGTGACTTTGGATGCGGACACGGACGACCTTGACAGCGTTTACGTGAAGGCGGCCGCCACCTTCATCGAACACGCCCTCAAGAGATCTCGGGGGAACCTGCGCCGCGCTGCCCGTTCTATGGGGACAACGCATTCGACACTTTCGCGAATTCTGAAGAAACACAAGGAAAGTGTTGCGAACAGCGCTTATCCCACTTCCGAACAGCAGGCTTACTCAGCCGCCGCGTAAAAACGCACACCTCAATAGCCCTTTCCAATAAATCTGTCTGTGATCTGTCGATGTCTCTGTTTTGTAGACATCCGCAGATCTAGACAGTTCGTCACCTCCCCGATTCATACCCGATTCTACCCGATAACTTGATCTCCTTTCGACCCGCAAAGGCTCGGGATGGCGGTGTTCGTTCGAATAGATATTCGCCTTTTAGCTTGAGCTCGAAAAAATATGCGGAAGGCAGGAGTGTGGAGTGAACAACGAATATGGAAATCTTGAATAGCGGTTCGTTCGTACCTCTCGACAACCGGGAGAAGATCGACCAGCTTATTTATACTGCGAGAGAACTTGCAACCGAAGTATGTCGAACCGAAGGATTCCAGAACAGCGGCCAGACTAACCACCAACTCGGGCTTGAGATGTGGAAAGGAACGGAGTACGTCTGCCGAGCTCACGAAGAAGCGAACATCAGAAACCTCTTCCTGAGTAAGTTTCTCGAAAGGCTTCGCGAGATCGAAAAGGAAACGGGCTTTCAAACCAAGGCTGTCGCTGCTCCGATGGCGCCTGCTGATGCGGTATCAATTCGACCGCCCGTTCCGGCACCGGTTTCAGTTCCCCAGCAGCTACAACCATCGGTAACTCAAACACTGCCTGAGCATCCGCTCCAAAATGCTGCCCAGGATGAATATCTCGGAGTCGTTGCTGCGGATGACCAGGCCGAGGATAAGCGGCCTTCCTACGCTGACGAGTGTGTCCCGGAATACGATGCGGATATAGAGGCATTAGTAGACAGGCTCGACGATGAAGATCAGGACTCGAATGTCGATGGATCGCCCATACCGGTCGTCACTGAATTCGCACAACCCGAGATCGCTACACCAGTCCATGAGTTTGCCAACGAAGCAGCAACGGATAATCCGGTGACACTTGACCAAAGTGCTTCAAGTGATATTGACGCGGAAGAGATCCAACCCGCAGTCACCGAGTTGGTCGAATTGGGGTCGATAGGGTCTATCGTCCTTGCGGAAAAGGAACCTTACAACTTCGACGGCTGCACCGTTACAGCGGTCGTTCAACTTCTTCCCGAAGCCGAAGGCGTGAGGAAGTGCGTCGTGAGCGTACGAACGCACGACTTTACTCCGCGGATCGCGATCGTCGATGTAGCGACGGCTGATGCTCTTCCCCAAATCTCGGCAATACTTGGTCTGGCATTCGAGCAGTATAGAAACGAGTTGCCGGCAAGGGCCGCGGACAAGATGAAGAAGGAGAAACCGGCGGCAAAGAAGCAGTCCAAGACTGGTTCGAAAGCAGCAAAGGCAGCAACCGTCCAACCGAAGGCGGCAACGAATTCAGAAACGACGGCCTCTGCTCCTGCCCCGAACCCGGAAACGAATCAAAGCCAGCAAGGGCTTTTTGCGTCATAGGGCTTCCAGAAAGAATCCCAGGAGAATAACAGTTATGGAACAGAAAAAGGAGGCTTCCGCCGCTGAGTCGAAAGCGGCGGAAAGCACGTGCGCGGATACTGTCACCGAGTCGAAGGCAACGATCAAGATCGAAGGGCAGGAGTTCGAGCTTGACGCTGCCCTGGCACAGGAGGATAAGACCATGAAGGTTGTCCTCCAGCCGCACTTCGCGTCAATCGAGAACGCGAATATCACGCGTGAAGTGAAGGACGGAAAACTTACGGTCACGATCGTTAAGCGTGCCCAGCACAAAGGGGCATGAACTGCGAGACCCCGCTCGCCATCTTGACCGGAGAAACGGAGCGAGTAAATCCGGCTATCCTTCTTGCGGAGGAGTTCATGCGACGCGATGCCGCTGACCTTCTCAGTGCGGAAGATGTAGATCGTGCAGAAGAGGTCTTGAAGGAAGGCAGAATGGAGATCGAAACGATCAGGCTTCAGATCGCGGCATTCGTGAGATCGTCCCCGAGTCCGTCGATTCAGACTCCGACAGGGTTCTAGGTTGTGGATACCGTACGGCTCAGGAGGCAACCCGCGAAAAAAGTCGGATTTGGCGAGCGGCTTTCGAGATCGCTGGAGTATTTGAACTTCAAGGCCCGAAGTCACAATGCGATCGCCTCTTACGAACTTATCGAACGTGTTCTCTCCGAACAGCGGAAGTATGCCATGTTTCGGGAGATGTTCCCGAAGGAGTGGAAGCGTTCCCGAGCGAGTCTCTACAGGCGCGGCTACTATGCGAAATACAGCGAGCGGGTCAATGAGCTGTTCAATCTCGTCAATGACAATTGCTTCCCGCTGCTTGAGTTCGCCTACGACGATCCCGAGAACGAGTTCGAGCAGTTCGCTATACCGCCCATGAATGTGGATCTTTGCTGCGAAGATATCTACTTCGAAAATCTGAAGGTCAGCTACTCAGCCGCATTGATCTTCTACTTCCCGGATGACGCGTGGGATTTCCTAAATCAGAGATTTAAAGTGTCGAGAAGCGATTTCGGTGAGATTCACTCGGATCCCCACCCTAATGTCTGGGATAGAAAGGACGGCTCTCTATTCGGAGAACTTCTGCAATTGGTCGATCATTCGACGGGTAATCCATGGCTCGACTCGAACTATTGCCAAACCGCCGACTGGTATTCCTGGGACCGCGAAACTATCGATGCACTCACCGCCGAATACAATGAGGCGAATAAAGTGTTCGAAAGGTTGAATATCCTCGACGAGTTGATCGAGGCCGATCCGAAAAAGATGCTGCGGGCACTGATCGACTTCTGGAACAAGGGAGAGCACGCGGATCTCGTATTGTCCGATCCGGGATCAACTGGCTTTCTATCTTCTGATAAATAAATCGATGAACCATGTAGTACCGGCAGATGCGGAGGCTGCTCTTTACTTTCTGCCGGGGCAGTATCTGTTCGAGACGTTCGTGGAGAACAGGCACGGGCTGAAAGCACTTTCAAGCGAGCAGGTGACGAGAGCCTTTCGCGATCTTCAGACCGATACCGGTTGGATAGATCGAAGGGTCTTGAGGTATCGCGAAGCAACTGACGGAAACGCGATACTTTCATATCTGCCTGCCGGCGTTCGAACTATAACCGTTGCGTTTCCGGGCGATCGCACCGAGACACTAACCCTGCCTCTTCCGACCCTGGTCCTTCTCGGGAAAGGGAAAGACTACTATTTGTGGGCCACCCCGTCATCGAAAGTTACACGCAATTCTCGCCTCGCGGTGGCTCCATTACCGAACATCGGCTCCGGAAAGATCTGCTTCGGGAAGAATGAGGTCCCCGACACACATCCTTCTACCATCCAGACGGTTTGGAAACTTATCTTTGATGCGCCATTTAACGGTGACCATTCAACCGGCAGATGCCAAACGGAAGGCGACGTTCGCGACCTCCTCGAAAAACTAGCGGCCGACAGCGTAAAGAAGTTCCCAACGCCTCAATTGATCATGTCTTCGAGCACCGTTGAGCACGCGTGGGACAGCATAGTCGAACGCACTCGATACGACAGCCGTTTCTAACTTCAATTCTTCTCATATGTCATCGAATCTTATCGCACCGCCAAAACTGGTCGGGCACCGCATCGCTGCGACTGAAAATGATCCGATCGATGCCGCCCTTTTTGAATACCTGCTCGCGGGAAATGGCCTGTTCCTCCGCGCGAGGCGGCGGGAGTTTGCTGTCTCTTTGCCGCTTAGTCTTCAAAAGATATCGGGACTCCCGAACGGAGCTATCGGGATCTCATGGATTAACTCGAGAATCCCAGCGTCACTTTGGGAGGCGATACTACGACACAGCCGGCAAATGCACACAGCTTCGAGCTTTAAGGAGGAGGTCTATTTGATCTATTGGGACAACCTTCTCAGCGAATGGCAATGGCATGCGTCAGGCCGCGAGAGTAATTGGGCATCAACGATAGCGGACGACACCTTGCCGGAGTATGCCAACTGCTGCATCGAACTGCATACTCATCCTCCCGGAGCTTTGGACTTCAGTAGAGCGGATGATCGAGACGAACTCGGCAAATTCCGCATCTTCGCGATCCTGATCGATGTTCACGACAAGCCGAAGATACGGTTCCGGAGCGGCGTTTACGAGCATCTCATTCCCATTCCGGCAGTCTGGGTTGGCGAGATGCCGGAAGGGCTCATCGACCTGAATGAAATAGATGCGCTCGTGGAGATGTTGTCGTGAACGGGATCGATCTTAGCTTCGCGCAAGCAGCTGTCGTGATGCCGAAGGAACATACGAAACTCCGGATCATACAGGTCGGAGCGGGCGGCACAGGGTCATTCGCTGCACTTGCCGTCGCGCGGCTTATTTATGAGCTGAAGGAATTGGGGAAGGCGGCAGAATTCCTCATCGTTGATCCCGACCGGGTCGAAAGCGGGAATATCCCTCGGAGTAACTTCTGTGCAGCGGAGATAGGAAGCTTTAAGGCCCAGACTCTAGCGAAGCGGATCACATTGGCGTGGGGGCTCGAATGCCACTACGCGAATGAGCGATTTGACGCCGAAGTTCACCTGAATCAGACATCCGGGGACTACCGCGCTCTCACCGTGATCGTCGGCTGTGTCGATAATCACCTCGCCAGGCGGGAGATGCACTCGGCGGTCGAAAAGTATCAGGGCCACCGGTCGGACGAAGCCGCAAACATCTGGTGGACCGATGGCGGGAACGGAAAGAATTCGGGACAAGTTCTTATCGGCTCGAATACGAAGAAGATCGAGCCTTCAAAACTATTTGTCGGATCGAGTATCTGCAAATCGCTCCCGGCTCCGTCATTGGTTCACCCGGATCTTCTCGAACCGGAAAAGCCGAATTCCAAGTCTGAAATGTCAGGCGAGCTTTCTTGTCCGGACCGCATCCGGTTGGGAGAACAAAGCCTCAATGTGAACCAGCGGGTCGCGGTGGAGATCGGCGAGATGCTTGCCGCGATGTTTCTGACACGCAATCTCAGGCGCTTTGCAACCTACTTCGATCTCGAAACCGGCACAAGCCGCTCATTATACTGTACGCCGGATCATATCCAATCCGCGATCTTAAAAAGGAAATAATTCATGTCCAGTCTTCTTACCGAAGAGCTTAAAAAAGCTCTTCCCAAACTGTGCGCACAGGAAGGCTCTGCCGATCCGATAGTGTTTGCGAAATTCTTCTTTCCGGCATCCGGATGGACCTGGTTTGTGACGGAAGGTGAAGCCCAGGATGCGGATTTTCTATTCTATGGTTATGTGATCGGTTTCGAGTCCGAGTGGGGCCACTTCACGTTAAGGGAGCTTGAAGAAGTGGACGTGGACGGCTTTAGGATCGAACGAGACATACTTTTTGAGCCGACGCCGTTCAGCCGGATCCGTTTCTGAGATCCTCGTATAGTCCATATCTCTGGAGTTGCAGCGATCGACTTTCAAGCACGACCCCACCGAAGAAGCTGTGAAACGCTGAAGCTTTGCTTGGTGAAAAACAAGCGGTTGGCAGAAACCGTGAACATGGAAAGTCAGGAATACATTGCAGAAGGCGGAAGTTTACCACCGGTGCCAGCGTCTAACTCATTGGCGTCTTCGGTTTTGCAGAACGTGTTTCGTCCAAGCGAACGACCAGAACCTCCGGCAGTTATAGCCTCAGTCTCAGAGGTAGCGGTACTGTCGGAAGGTTCTTCCCCGGTTCCAGAAACGCACGCATCGGAATTTGCCCGAAGCATCCTCAACCGCCTTGATCGACGAAAGGAAAACGCTGCCGTAGAGCTTTGTATCGCGGTCGATGAAGTCGAGTCGCTACCGTTCGATCTTTCTAAGCTTGAGAGCGAGGGCATTTTCATGAACATCGACTGCCGGGGCTTCGGTAGTCTTGTTAGGCAGTTGGAGTGGAAGACGCTCGGCGTGAAACTGCCTGAAGATGCCGCAGTTCGAGTCAGCCCGCCGAAAGCAGGACTACTTCCTGATGTTTATCGGAACAAGTTGATGCGTGGAGCCGCTCAGGCTCACAACGCACTTAACAGATACGGTTTTCGGTTCACTCTTTGCGAGACCGTCTGGGGAACAAGCGAATACAAGTGGATCCCGTGGACGGCTTTCGAGCAGTTCGAAGGAGCATATCTGCACGCATGCGAAACTCTCGCAAAAGCGAAGTCCGAGGTTCTTGAGAAGTACAATGAGATTCTCACGATTCTGCAAGACAGTTTCTACACCCTAGCCGAGGATTCGGCGGACAGGTTTCGGGCAACGACTGACGAGCCGATCGACAGGGCCGAGTTCGTCAATGCTGTCGCGGCACAGGCGATAGGGATGGTGCCGACACCGGAGATGATCCGCGACGGATTGACGATCGAGATGAGGCCGAAGGTCATCGTCCTTGGTTCGGAAATGATCGCCGAAAGAAATCTCACTCAGTCGCTTCGGCTTGAGACTGAAAAGGTAGATGCACAACGAACGGCTCTTGAACTCGAACTCGACTCAAAACGTCGTATCGAGCAGATGAAGATCGAGAGCCATGCGGACGACACCCGCCGCGAGCGTGAGGTCAAGGAACGCATCCGCAGTATGAAGATCGAGGCCGCAAGGCGCGAGGCGGAGGAGGCTGTATCGCCAGTCAAGGAGGGGTTCGCACAGATCACGGCAAAACTGTTCGAAGCGGCCACTGAAATGGCTGAAAAGTTGAAGGGATCACAGTTCGTGCCAGGCTCTCTCGCAAAACGAGCACGGCAGATGTGCGAGTGGTACAGTCTGATGAATTTCACGGGCGACGACTCGCTCGAAGCGGTGCTCGCGAAACTCGGCACTGCGGCCGGCCGAGAAGCAAAACTTCGTTCTCCTGAAGAAATGAGGACTGCCCTTAACGACCTGCTTCGAATGACCACCGTTCAATCCAAAAAGCTCCTCGATGAAGACCGCCTGTCGGCACTCGAACTCTGATCTCCTGACTCCATTCCAACTCATAGTAAGGAGGGAAAATGGCAAATTTCGATTTGAGCAAGTACATTCCCGTCCACGCGCGAATAGCGGAGTTCTACGATAAATATCCGGACGGCCGCATCGTTACCGAGATCGTCAAGCTTAATGAGGACAGCGGCTTCGTCTGCCTCAAAGCCAGCGCGTTTAGGGATCGAGAAGATACCGAACCGAGTGCGACCGGACACGCTTTTGAAATTCGCGGACAGGGATACGTGAATACGACCTCGTTTATCGAAAATGGTGAAACGAGCGCCGTTGGCCGAGCTCTTGCGAATCTCGGTTTCAAGATCGACAACGGCATTGCCTCCCGCGAGGAAATGCAAAAGGTCGAACGGATGACCGGGGATCCCGCAAAAGCGAATGTTACAAACGGCTACCGCGCTCAGAACGGACGCACCGTCTCACAATCAGTTTCCTGATCCCCAACAAAGTTATGAGTGATAGACCAACGGATGCCGACAGCATCCGAAAGTTCCTGCATGAGCTTGATATCCGGATAAGGGCCCGGTATCCGCTAATCGCGATCAATACGTACGAGGAAGACCGTGTACGGGAGGCTTTGCTCGACCTTGTATTCCAGGAGCGTCACAAAGAGAAGCCGCTTTATTTCTGGAGCCGGCCGACAGGTTTGCAAAAAGTAGTCGATCCGCAAGACGGATTGCATCAGACTCCGGTTCCGATCCTCGATACCGACGATCCGGGAAGCGTGCTTGGATTTATCAGCGAACAGGAGACGGGGATCTTTCTTCTGTGCGACTACGCTCCTTACATTTCCGAGTACGGGCCTGAGAATCCGCTACTCGTCAGGCAGCTTCGAGAGATCGCCTGGAAACTGAAATCGAAACGATCGACGATCCTGTTTGTCGGCCCCAGCTTTCCGGAGCTAAAGACCCTTGAAAAAGAGGTCACGCAGATAGAGCTCGATCTTCCAAAGGAAGGCGAGATAGACGAGTCGATCGAACTGCAGCTTGAGAATCTCCGGTCAAGCGGTCTCGCAATAGATCTTTCCAAAGAGACTCAGGACGCATTGCTTCAGTCGCTTTTAGGACTGACGGCAGGAGAGATCAGCAACGTGATCGCAAAAGCGGTCATAAGCTGCAATGGACTCAATCAGGAATCGATCAATGTAATTCTTGAAGAGAAGAAGAATGTGATCCGCAGCAGCGGTTCGCTGAATTACGTTCATCCCGAATCCGCCAGCAATCTTGGCGGTTATAAATCGCTGAGGGCGATCCTTGAGCGTGCGGCATACACATTCAGTCCGCGAGCAAAAGCCCGACACGTTGAGCCGTGCAAAGGCATCCTTCTTGTCGGCCTGCCCGGATGCGGCAAAGACCTTTGTAAGCGCGTCGCATCAAGTATCACGAACCGGGCACTTCTGGACCTTGATTTTGGCTCGATCATGGGCGAGGGTGGAGGCGTCATCGGATCTTCGGCGATGTCGATAAAGCGGGCCTTGTCGATCGCGGGAACGATCAAGGGGATTCTCGGGATAAGTGAGTTCGAGAAGGCTGTTTCGGGCATGAAATCCTCCAACAAGACCGATGGGGGCGAAACCGCACGAACGATCTCCTATCTTCTCAACTGGATGCAGGACAACAAGGATGTTCTTGTCTTTGCTACCGCCAATGATGTACGCGAGCTTGAATCCGAGCAGTTCCGAATCGGTCGTTTTTCTTACATACACTTCGTCGATCTACCCGAGCCGGACGACAGGACGGAGATCTTTAAGGTTCACCTGCAAAAGAGGGCGCTTGAACCTAATCAGTTCGATCTGGACAAGCTCGTAGATAAGAGCAAGGACTTCTCGGGAGCCGAGATCGAAGGGGCAGTAAAGGACGGCGTTCTCGAAGCATTCATCGACGGCGATCGTTCGGCCGAGACGCGGGACATTCTTAAGGCCGTCGAGAATATGACGCCCACCGCCCATATGATGAGCGAGAAGATCGAAGAGATCCGAAAGTGGGCTCGCAAAAATATCAAAGGAGCGGCCGGCAGGACCGACAACTCCGGTATTGGCAACAACAAAGGCGACCGGATCTATGAGTTCTAAAAGTTAAGGAGGACAAATTGCGCTATGTCGAAGTACATGACATTCGAATCACAGTCGTTTGCGAACGGTGAGTTGCTGCTTGAGGCTTTGTCCGATATCGGGTTTACGACCGTTATTCAAGGAAAGGATCTGCCGCTCGATGGATGGGACAAGCGGAACGCTCGTACTGCTGACATTATCATTCGGCGACGAGATGTTAAGAACCATCATCTCCTTGCGGATATCGGGTTCCAAAACACACCCACCGGCTACGTCGCCATTCTCGACGATATGGATCTCGATTATCGCCTCGGAAAGGATTTCGTTGTCAGGCTTCAGAATCACTATCACGAAGCAGCAGCTCGGAAGATGGCAAAGACACTTGGCGGAACGCTGGTCAAAGAACGGATCGGAAATACCGTCAAGATCAGAGTCAGATTCTGAATGGAGATGATATGCGTGAGATCGAATTTACTATCGACACCCAAACCGGAAAATGCGAAACGACAATTAACGGTATCCAGGGACCTGTGTGCGAACAAACGGCTAGGC
>Ga0193752_1001031_pt1 | contig 24446 bp, 23 predicted proteins | sample H1c1metaG_FD_144924 | JGI IMG/M metagenome (GOLD analysis project Ga0193752, IMG submission 144924) | Soil microbial communities from a riparian zone of the East river system, Colorado, United States - H1c1 | ecosystem: Environmental > Terrestrial > Soil > Riparian zone | place: USA: East River...
TTATGACAAAAGCATACAGGTTAATTCGTTTTTCAGATACTAAAAAACGCAAGCTTTCAATAACTATATCCTTATACTTGTCCTGTTTTAAAAGTGGCTTCCATTCTAATATGGTAGCTGTGTAAAACTGTGGCCAAAAAACGGGATACTTCATGCAATAGCGAAATTATTAAATTTATAGTGCAGGTGTATTTGATTTTTTAAGTGTTTGCAATTCATTGGCTTCGGCTGTTGGCGGGACGCACAACAGCGGCGATCGGACAGGTTACAGTTTTTTAATTATTAGGAGTAACGCCAGCGCCGGTCAAGAAATTTCTTCCCCATAGTCCTGTTTCATGAACCGGAACGGTGGCGAAAAGATCAATTGTTCTCAGGAACATAACTCCAAAGCCTGTCTTTAAATGAGTCCGTTAAGCGCTTAAGAACATCCTGCCTGTTCTCATCCAGTATCTTTAGATCATACGTGCCTTCAAGATAGCCTGAAGCTTTATTTTTTTCAATAGCTAACGATCTACGTTTCACACCTTCCCAGGCCGCAGCAGTGTCGTGTTTAAAAAAAGCACTATCAATTAATGAATATGACCTGGGATAACCCTCTTTAATTTTTTCTTTTTCAATATTTATTATTATGTAATATTTCTTTCCCTCCTGCCTGCAGGATTGTAATAAGACCGGGATCAGGAGAAACAACAAAATTCTCATAGCAGAAAGTGATTTTTTATCTCAGCGAAATACGCAGTTTGTTCAGTCCTCTATCTTAATACCCAGGGTTTCGTCCATTTTAATTCTCTCATCTTTGCTCAACTTATTTCGTACTGCCCGGATTGTATAGCCACCTCTTAAAACATTGTTTTCAAGATACATCCAGTCAGTAATTTCATCTTTTTGCACAATTATGGTATCTCCAAATCTGACTTCAGTTGTCTTTTCAGCATCATTATTTACAAATCCTTTATAGCTGTTATTCAGTAGCATTATTCCGGCGATCCACATATGTTCACCACCATCGTCGGATGTTTTATATTTTTTCTTAACTGCAAAATCAGTATATGAAGCATTGTTACTTTTTAAGGCCCGGTCAAATTCGCCTATAGTCTGTCTCGCTGTTGCGATCGCCGAATTCATCCCAGTGTCTTCTTCAGTAACAGCATAAGTATTAGCGATCGTGTCTAAACCCAATTTATCGGGGTTTAAGCGTTTTTCAGATCGATCGTTACTACAACCCAGGTAGCATGGCAGCAATATTAAAAGTAGAATAAGCTTCATCATGTTATGCAAGGTTTTTTATTTTTCTATAATTCACCACTCAATTACAATGTCTCTTCTTCCCAGGATCTTAGGTAATATCCATGAGCCTGAATTTGGAATGTTTTTACGCTTATCATTCATCGTTCCGTTTGAATATCCATTACACTGTAAAACTAAATATTCTTCCTGTGCTAAAACAGATTCGTTCGCAAGTCTGGCTCTCTGTTCTGCTTGGATGTGTGTGTAATGCCTTTCTAATAGTGTTTCAATGGCAACCAACAGTTCTGCCTGCGATATAACAAAACTGGTGTCGGGAGGAAGGCAGTTGTGATGGATGCCCGAAAAGGTGGAATAGAGATATATTCCCTGCACCTGAATTGAGTTTAATGCATCAAATGCGGTTTGTTGCTTCGTTGTCAGCAATGTATCTGTGTTTTGAACAGACTTAATGGGTACAAAATAGCCTGAGTTTTGTTTTTTTGCCTTTTTGTTATTCGTTGTACATGACAAACAAACAAGCAGTAAACAAAATGACATCAGCCATTGCAACTTTGATATTCGCACGCTTTCCATTTGTATGGGATAAACTTTATTTCAGGTACATTTCGTAATTACCAGTGTCAGTATTCTAAATACTACATTTTTCATTTAAAATGTTGACGGCAATGCTATATTAGCTGCAGGCGTTAATAGTGACTGTATTGAGTGCTTACTACAGCAAACCATTTCAGGAACACTTGTTTCAATTCATTTAATTTCTCAATTTCAGGTTTTCCGGGAGGCATTGTGTGTACAAATGCATCGCTGATCCCATAATCAAACACACCCCCTTCGATCCCTTCTTCTTTGAAAATCAGTAAAGGAAGTTTAAGGCCGAACAAAATACCTGCTTCCAGGTGATTCCACGGCGTAGGCATTAACAGAGGCTTATCAAGTGTTTTCGCCTCTGCTGTATTTCTCTTTCGTATGCCAGTCTCAACATATAGTTGTTCGAAACCTAAAATGATTCCTCCAGAGCAATGTTTTGCGATAATGTAAACTTCCTTTAAAGGATAATCTTTAGGGTAATCACCTCTGCCAAGTGCCCTGGGTTCCAAAAGCAAATCATCCAGGATATCTATAATAACTTTTCGCTTTTCCTCTTGTTCGGGTGACAATTTAGTTGGACATGAAACAAAAACCGGTATTTTACTCATAATTTTTAGTTTAGGATTGAAGCTGAAAATGGCTTGCAGGTAATGTCGGGCATTGCCGTCCCGCAATGCTGCGGGAGGAATTTGTTGCTGGTCCGCCTTATGATGCTGCTGATTAAAGGAACGAATTTTTTTTATGACTACAAAGCCAATTTATATTCGGTCAAGCCGATGGCTTAAGATTGGTAGCGGGATAATGCAGAGAATATAAATGCCCGCCTCCCGCCATCGGCGGGGACGGCAATGATTTGTTAGCAGAAGTCGTTAGTTTATGATTTCAACCACGAAATCCATAATTACATCACTAAAATTTGCTGATGTCTCAGCAATATATTTATTATCAGATATTTCTTTAATTTTTGTTTTTATAACATTTTGCCCGTTACCCATTATAGATGGGTCCCCTTTAATGAGTTCTTTTGGCCTCAATTCATAGGTGCATTCATCAATCCAGGTTATATCAAAAACTACTTCGTAGCCTAAATTGTCATTTTTCTCAGTTTGGTACTTTTTTGTTCTTTTTATATAGGTAGTTCCTGACTCCTTTGTAAAGACTTTAAATGAGCCTGTATGTAATGATTTACAATCCCGGGTTTGCCCCACAGATATTACATTCGCACCCAGGAATAAAGAAAGAAAAAGTAATGTTTTCATATCTAATAGTGTGTCAATTAGTTTACGCTAACGGCCAGGGCTTGCTGCAGGGCCGATATTATTTAGCTCATTTAAGTTCTGAAAGTATTAACTTTTTCTGTTTTAATGTATTCTTCATTGCCTTTTCTCTAACTTTAGGATCATCGCTGTTAATAAGGTCAAAATATTCAACGGGAACAACCTGCCACGATAAACCATATTTGTCTTTGCACCATCCACAAGATCCCTCTTCTCCACCGTTTGTGGTCAAAGCATCCCAATAATAATCTACTTCTGCCTGGTCTTTGCAATTAATAACAAACGAAACAGATTCATTAAACTTGAAGTATGGACCTGCAGCTAAAATACTAAATTCCATATCACCAATTTCCATAACAGCTGTTTCAAAGTTATCCTGACCACCCTGCGCTTTTGCTTCCGGTGGGTTCTTGTATTGCCGATATTCTTTCATTTTACCATTTTTGAAAATAGAAAGGTAATAATCTACTACTGCTTTTGCATCTTTATCAACCCAAAGACAAGGTGTTATTTTTTGTTTAATCATATCAGGCTTTTTATTTAAAGTTTGATTGGAAGTTGTATCCTTTTTACTGTTTTTGTGAGCATTCTGCTGAGAATCTCCACAACCCATCAGACCCGCTATCACTAATGCGGTCAAAAATTTAAGTTTATAGTTTTTCATTGCGTTATTTATTTAAAGTTGGTAATAAATTTTCTAATTCGTTTAATGTCATTGTGAAGCCTTCTTTGAAGCCCATTTGTATGATCGTTTCAATGTCAGCAAGTGTTTTATTTTTTATGACAATACTTAATTTTGTGATTCCGTTTTGTTCACTAAAATTCAATTCCCATTCTGAAGTTGGTAATTCGGTATTAATGTTTTCGTCTTTGTCGGTAAAAGAAGCCAACAATTTTAGATTGGTTTTGGGATTTATTAAAGTGTATTTTTCCACTCCCCAATATTCTTGCCCTTCAGGCCATACCATCGAATAAAATCTTCGTCCACCTGGTTCAAAGTTCATTACTTTGGTTTTTGAAACCAACGGTTTTGGTGCCCACCATTGGTCAAGAATTTCCTGTTTGGTAAATGCATCCCAAACCAATGAAAGTTCTGCATCAAACTCCCTGGTTATTAAAATCGAGTTGGTTGATTCGTCAACTGTAAAGTCAAATAGTAAATTGTTCATTTTTTATTCTTTTTAATTGTTGATAGTAAATCGCCTAATTGATTAAACCGGGTTTCCCAAATCTTTCGGAATTGTTCTATCCACTTGTCAATTTCTTTCATTTTGTCAATTTCAAGCGAGTAATGCAATTAAGACAATTATGGCTCTTCTTGTTGGGTCTGCAACTGCTTGAAAAATGTCTCTTCGCATTTGTCTGTTTGTTTTAATGAAACTAATCAGTTGCAAATATATGCGCAACCTTTCGGTTTCGTAAATTTATTTTCAAGTTTTTTTCAGAAAGTGTAAATTTTTAGCCTGGAGTGACTATTTGTTGGGTGTCGCTAAAATTGCCCATAACACATAAATATACGCAACTCCTGGTACAGTTTTCAAGGGATATCAATATAAAACTGTACCCGGGCCTATCGGTACAGCCATGCGGCTTCCGATGGGGTACCCGCCTATCGGATGGCAGGTTTGTGCCCTGCTTACTCATTTAACCAAAAACTCTGAAAAATAAAAAAGCCTTCATTGCTGAAGGCTTTCCGAGGTAAGTAACTCATTAAACTAACTAACGTATATGAAAAGATCCGGGGGTTCGAGGTTGTGTTCTTCTTTGGATACCTGGTCGCTTTAACAGTACAAAGATGATACTTTGCTAAAAAAGATATTGTAATATGAGATTGAAAAGTATGTAGATGTTTTTCGAATGCTTAACTGTAAACCTTTATGGCCCGGTGAAAACACTTTTTGAAGGGTTGAAATGTAAATAGAATATTATTGCAGGAAATGCTGGTGCCATTAAGTTTATTTTGTAGCCCGGTTTTCTAATATCTCTATTATTTTATTCTCAAAGAAAAACCTGTTCGTGGCAGCAGTTGAGTCCAGTTGTTTACCCACATAAAAAAAATGTCCCAAAATATAAGCGGGTTTACCATGCTCCTCTTTAGTATCAAAACCCATCGTTCTTTCAAAATAAATATATTTTTTTCCATGCACGATATCAGTACCTGTGGCGAATGCATCAAGTTTAGTGTAACCTTGCCCGGTTTTGATATAATATTTGTAATCTATTTGGCCTTCAGTGTACTGCTGATCTATGAAAACAATTCCTGAATCAGGAATAAAGATCTTTTGCCTTCCATTCTCAACAGTTGGTTCAGTACCATTATTTACATAAAGTATGGCTACATCTCCATTAAAGTTCCCGGGTAAATAAAAATCTATTTTGTCAGCTTTACAACTGATCAATGAAATCAGGATAATACAAAATAGAAGATTTCTTATTTTACAAGGTCGATCAAATTTTGGATACACTTAAATATACTAACCTTTTCTACAAGCTTGTAGTTACAGGCCAAATCTTAGTACGGCAATAAGTATTATTTCACAATTCGCCACAGTTCCACCGTTCTATCTGCACTGGCTGTTGCTATGCAACCACCATCATGGCTATAGTCAAGGTCCATCACATCGTTTGAGTGAGAAGTAAATGTGTGCAGCAGTTTGCCGCTTGCCACATCCCAAAGCCTTGCAGATACGCCTTTGTTATATTCAGAATTGCCAAGGAAGTTCTGTATAAACTCACCGATCATGGGCTTATCCCTTCCACCGGTCATGAGCCGTTTATCATCGGGGCTAAAGGCAACAGCCTGTACATGTTCAGCCACTGTCATGGTACGTACCAGCTTTTGATTGGCGACATCCCACAACTTAATTGTCTTGTCATCGCTGGTGCTGGCGAGTAATCTGCCATCATGGCTAAAAGCCAGGTCTACCACGGTTTCTTTATGCTCTTTATTATCCCATAGCAGTTTGCCATCGCCCACATTCCACAGCTTTACGGTAAAATCAAAACTGCCCGATGCTATTTTGCTGCCATCAGGACTAAACTTTACACTCCATACTACCCGTTTGTGCCCCTGCAGTTTTTGAAGCAGGGCCCCGGTGGTTATATCCCAAACCAATATGATCGCATCATCCCCGCTGGCGGCTATTTTGGTTCCGTCGTTGCTGAAGGCAACTGTCCACACAGTGCCCTTGTGGCCGGTAAATTCTTTGATCAACGCACCATCGCTTATTCTCCAGAGCCTTACTTTAGAATCGTAGCCGCCGGTAACGATAAATTTTCCATCGGTGCTCAGGTCCTGGTAAGCAATGGCGCCCGGGTGTTTGATCTCCTGCACAATTTTTCCTGAAGCCCGCTTCCATATTTTAATGCTGCTGTCAATACTTCCTGTTACCAGCAGGGAATCGCCGGGAAGGAAACGTACTGATGTAACAATACCACTGTGGCGGGTAAATACCAGGGCGGGTACGGCAACACCGGTGTCAACCCTCTCCGACTTATAAAATAACTGGTAATAAGCCAGGATGGCTATGATAATACCGATGGGTACTAAAGAATAAGTAAGTATCTTCTTTCGTTTTGTCATTTTATAGCTTTTAGAAATAAAAAAAACTGCTTTTTGAGAAGCAGGTTTTTTTATTTTGGCGGAGAGAGAGGGATTCGAACCCCCGGAAAGTTGCCCTTCAACGGTTTTTCCAAAGGATCCTGCGGGCAAGACCGCCGCATTCGACCGCTCTGCCATCCTATATTATACCTTTTTCCCTTAAATATTTTTTTTCGTCAACTGATTTAAAAAACAATTCCTGATTATATGCTTCCGATTTTGTTTGAAATATTTCCAAATAGTGTACCACAAAAGGAGTTCTGGATTTTGTACTCCTGACTTTTTTACCATTGTGCTTAACTAACCTGCTATCAATATCAGAAGTATGGCCATAGTAGTAGCCATCGTCTTTCAGGCTTTTCAATATGTAAGTATAAAATGGCATAAATGAAAAATCCCGATCTATAATCGGGATTTCTGCGGAGAGAGAGGGATTCGAACCCCCGGAAAGTTGCCCTTCAACGGTTTTCAAGACCGCCGCATTCGACCGCTCTGCCATCTCTCCGCGGCAAAAGTAAGGTTAGGAGGTTTTTATTCCAAAAAAAATAAAGATTAAATGATCTTATTGGCATGTAACCATTGCCTGCTCTCAAAAGATTTTAAAAATTTTTCTCTGGCCAAGGCACCTGATTTTGCTCAAATGTTTCAAAGTAATGTAAAATGAGTGGGAAAATATTACCACCAGGTTACCATGAATAAATCACGTCCCGCCTGAAGATCCTAAAATCAGCCTCCAGTTTATAACTGCCTGCCGTCATTTTATAGCAATCCTGGTAAGGACTTGAATAATCAATATAGTGAACAAATGGAGTGCGGAGTGACATTGGTATCAGTGCGGAAACAGGATTTTCGAGCCCTTTTCCCAATTTGGCATTGAAACCTGATGGCGTATGAAAAGCCGAAGCTGCCGGCAGGCGTGATGCTGTGAACCCGCCACTTAAATTGCAGGCCCTTGGGTAAGCATCAACCCATATGTGTGAAATTTTTCCCCGTGAAATTATCAGTTGTTTTTTCTTGGCAGAAATAAAAGTTACGGAACAACTTGACCTGTTATAGGCATACACCGGGTACTGTTCAAAGCGTACATTTATTTCAAGCCTCCGTTCATCTACACCAGATCCTGAGGGGGTCATTTTTGTTTGATCCCAGCTATCCACGCAAACTGTTGGTGGCAACTGTGTTGTTCCAGACTGATACCAACCCAGCATAAAATCATTATTAGGTATCACCAAAATATGATCTATGGGGCTACTTACGTTTATATTAGCCAGCATCGTTATTTTAGCATAATCACCATCGGTAATGAGTTTTACACGATTTTCTGTAAACTGATATATGGTATCATTTACAGCCAGTAAACCATCGGTGTTTACAAGGTCGGCATACTGCTTTTGGCCAATATTCATGTCATAATAGTATTCCTGGTTGTCGGGATATTGTTTCACCAATATCATATGGCTATAGCTCTTACCAATATCACCCATTTTCAGGTATTTGGTCCAGTCAACATTTGTGGATGAAAGCGCTGAATCATCTAAACGCTCAATAAGATCAGCTTCTTTTTTATCAAACTGTGTATAGATATTTGCCATAGAAACAAAAGCCGGAAAACGTGCATTCATTGCTGTAAATGTGTTTCCATTGGTAGCAGCATTATCGGCTATTACCTGCTTCAGGACGTTTATATTTTCAAATACCAGCATATTCCTGGTGCCTGTAAACTTTACATGGTCCAGGTAATTTACCGGTACCGGTGTACTTGCCAGTACCTCATAGCCAGCTATTTCTTTTTTGCATCCGGCCAAAATACTTACAGAAAGGACAAAGGTTAATACATAAATTTTTGGCTGAAGTAAAAGTGTAAATATTTTTTTCATGATCAGTAAATTTTGTTTCCCCTACTCTTTGATTGGCTTTTCGGGGTTACGCCATTTTATAATTGGCCTGAATATTTATTACATGGCCTGGTAATAGATCAGCGGCCTTCTTAGACTTGTTGTTAATATGCAGGGAGTTGCGTAGCAATGCGGCCCACAAGACCAGCCTGACCAACCGTTACTTGGATTAACTTCCCAAAACGGAGTTGACATGCAAGGAGGTCCAAAACCATAATTTGTGCAGCAAAGTGGTATTTTTACGGCAGAAAATGTTTCCACAGAAAATACACCATTTTCAATTACCAGGCATTGGGTTTTAACTTCCGTATTAGTTGCTTTAATAAATGCACTGTCTTTATTATACTCTGTTGGCGGCAGCAGCACTCTGGCACCGGGAGCATCATTGCCGGCTACTTTTGCAATAATAGCTGTAGTGTAAGATGCTACGCCCCTTTCATCCCACTTAATAACCACCTTTATAGAGGTTAACGAGTCTGATGGATTAGCAATGATATTGGTGTATTCTTTGTTAACACTATAAAAATCCGTTATATACTTTTCAACTGCAACTGACCGGATATTATTTTTTGTGCAATTTGAAAAAGTAACTGCAATAAGGCAAAGAATCAGCATTAATTTCAATCCTTGTAATTTTGTTTTCATGATAAATAGTTTTTGTTCCCCTACTCTTTGATTGGCTTTTCGGGTGCCGCCATCTTTTTATTAATTGTTGAAAACAAAGATTGACAATTGCATATAACAAAAAGTCCCTAGATATAGGGACAGTAGGTTGTGGGGTATTGTAACGGGTGTATCAGTTTGAAATGAAATACATAGGAATTGTCATTTCGACGATAGGAGAAATCTATTTAAATTATATATGCCAGATGTCTCCTGTCGTCGACATGACAGATAATCTTTACTTCAGATTCTTATAATAATAAGCAATGGCTTCGCCAAGGGAGGAAATGTGTAGTGTTTCGTAGATGCGTTTTATATGTGTGTTGATGGTGCTGTAACTAACGCCCATTTTATCGGCTACCATTTTATAACTTAATCCTTCGGCCAGGTAAGCAAGTACTTCAGTTTTTTTGGGGCTTAAAGGCGATTTGGTTTCCTCTCTTTTAAAATGATCCAGCACTTTTTGTGCAATGGCCGGGTTCATTGCGGCCCCGCCTTCGTAAACTTCTTCTATGGCCTGCAGGATGCGTTGTGGTTTATCGTTCTTTAAGATATAGCCGCTGGCGCCGTTCTTTATGCTGGTAAATATTTTTTCGCTGTCATCAAAAGCGGTTTGCATTAATACTTTTACTTCGGGATGATTCATTTTTATAAGTTTCAGGCCTTCAATACCATCTACACCAGGCATATTAATATCCATCAGCACCACATCGGGGTAGCAGGTTTCTATATCATGCAAAACATTCGTGCAGTCTGGCGCTTCACCCACAAACTTCATCTCCTCATTGAGGTTCAATAAAGCTTTCAGGCTATCACGCCTGTCGCTGCTATCATCATAAATAAAAATGCGTATGGTCATCATGTAAATGTAGGAAACAATTGCAGATGCCTGCTGTCATTAAATTAAGGGACAAGCGGAATTTGGGCCGAAATGACCGTACCGGCCTGCGGGTTTGAAATGACGCTAAACACGCCGTTCAATTCCTCTGCTCTTTTACGCATATTCATGATACCGTTTCCCGAAATTTCATTGCTGTCGAAACCTGTGCCGTTATCTGTAATTTTTAATTGCAGTACATCTTGTATTAGCTGCAGATTGATGGTTAAGCGACTGGCATTACTGTATTTTACAGCATTGTTAATGGCTTCTTTAGTGATGAGCACAATATTTTTCCTGATCGATATATCTTTTACAACGGTATCAATTACAGCATCAATTTTAATTTCGTAAGCAATATTGGTGGCGCTTAAAATTTCGTTTGCAAAGTTTTTTATGCGGCTGCTCATCGTCATAAACTCTTCTTTACCCGGCTTCATACTCCAGATAATATCGCCGATCTTGCCTGCCAGGTCATGTGTTTGTGTTTCTATCTTATCCAATACAAGCCTGGCCTGCTCCTTCTCATCTTTATGCATCAGTTGGCTGGCAACAGCACTGTTGATCTGCAGGCTGCTTAATGAAGCGCCGATGTCATCATGCAGATCGGCAGTGATCTTGCTGCGTTGCTTTTCCAATGCCACCTGTTGCTGAAAAAGCATTTTTTGCCTGGCGAGTTTTCTTTTGTTGATCAACCAGAAAAGCAAACCGGTTATTATGAGTGCAATAAAAAAAAGAAACCATGCTTTGCTGTAAAATGGTGCTGCTATTGAAATGAGTATTGTTTTCTGAACGATCTCTTTATTGGTATATTTATCGTAAGTACCCAATTGCAGGGTGTAATCATCCGGTGCCAGGCTGTTGAAGAGAATGATACTGTTATTCGGCAGGTATCTCCAGTTTGTATCTTTTTCAGTAATGCGATAAATAAGCTGTCGCATACCGGCATTGGCCAGGTCTTTTACAATGGCTTTTACCGAAATGTTATTTTCTGTATAGCTTAATTGCATCTTTAAAATATTGTTGGCATTGCTATCGGCTAACCAGGCTTTGTTATTTACCAATATTTCATCAACATATACTTCGGGCTTATAGAACGAGTAAGGTTGCAAAGGCGGTTTAAAATAATTAAAACCGCTAACGCCTCCAAAGAATAAACTGCCATCTGTGGCTTTATAAAAGGCCCGGTTGTTAAAATCCCAGTCCTGGATACCATCCTTTTTATCAAAATTAATAACCTGCAATGTGTTCGCTTCTATCCTGCTCAACCCCCGCTGATGACTGCAATAGACGTTGCCCTCCTCGTCCAGCAGTAAACCGTAAATATAAGTGCCGGCCAAACCATTATTGGCATCGAATACGCTTATTTTTTTAAAAGAACTGTCAAATAAATAAATGCCTTTATTGGTTCCCACCCAATACTGGTTCCTTACTGTATCTTCCTGTATATAAAAAGATTGTACACCCGGGAGTATTTTTTGCAACACCTGTAAACTGTTATCGGGCAATACTTTTGCCAGCAGCATATCGTTACCCAAATAACTTATGGCAACCCTGTTGTTACTTAAAATATTAATTTTAAAAGGATTGGACTGTTGAATTATTTTCACTTTCTCTACTGATCTTGTTTCAGGATGTAGCCAAAACAGCCCCTTTTCAAATGAGCAAAGGATTCTGCCATCAGCCAACACCTGCATGTCTTTTTGCTGCCCCAGTATTTCAAAATCAGTTTGTTCAAAAACCAGCCCCAGTTTTTGATGCTGGTTATAAAATAATATTTTTGCTGACCGTGATCGGGAATAATACCTTTCTTCAAAAAACCACACACCCTTCCTGAATTTATCAGTAGCCATACGGGTATTCACATCATCAGGAAATTTTATTGGCAGATAAGCAAGTTGTTTTGTGACCTTATCTTGTACCACCTTATTATTCGTAATTATATTGCCGTTGGGCAGTTCGCCAAAAGTGATGATCCCGTTGCCCAGGCGAAAACTGTCGGCATTTTCACCAGGTTCTTTGTTTAAAAGGTTTGCATGAAAATCAAAAATGATCAATCCCTGAACGTCATCACAGATCCATAAACGGTTGCTTTTATCAAATGAAAAATTATAACACCTGATGTATTTATCACTTTTTTTTGGTTCAAGCCATTTTACTTTTTTATAATCCTTACTGGTAAAAGTAATTCCCTGTTCGCCATTGAAAACAATAAAATCCTTATTTGCATTTATACTCCTGATGCTTCCGGGTTTTTTATTATTCAATACATTTATTTCAGCAATGGTATTGTTTTCAATATCATATTCTATAATGCCGTTCTTTGTGCCGCAGATTATCTTATTGTTGTTATAGCAACTGGAAATGAAGGCAGGCTTGTTTTTCTTAACATATTCCCTGACGGGATAAATGGCAGTTTTTGTTTTTGGGTTATATCCTGCAATATTATTATTGCCAATAACCCAAACTGTTCCCAGCCTGTCAATAAAAGGGAAATGGTAGTAAAAAATATTTTCACTCAGATCATAAACATGAACCGATACCAATGGATCTAATGAGAGTTGGGTAAGATAGTTTACTTGTTTTGTTCTTATATCATAAGTGGCCAGTTGATACTTAAGGTTGAAGCACCAAACCTTACCATCCCTGAAAGCGAAGGGCATAGCTACACTGTCTGTTGCATTGCTGAATATTTTTTGGAAAGTAAATTTATCCTGGTTACGGTTATAAATATATAAGCCCCGTGTGCTGCCAATGTAGATATTGCTTTCATCATCCTCCGCAAAACCGTATCCCTGTTGCAGATTGGGGCAATGAAGAAAATATTTATCGAGATTATAGACCTTGACCATTTTGCCGTCGAAACGGTTTACCGCATCATTACCTGTAAGCCACATAAAACCCTTACTATCTTCAAAACGAAAATAATTTGAACCCTGCGAAAGGCCATCATCAAGGGTTAATTTAGAAATAGAGAGGTGAGAAAAAATATCCTGCGCATTAACAGTTACAACACATAAAATTAAAAATGATATAAAGAAGTATTTTTTGATCGTAGCAGATTTAGTTCAACGATAGTGTTGTCTAAATATATCAAATTATATCTGCTTTCTTATTTATGTTGCAATATCGTTTTCTTTATCTTTCACCACCACCAAATCCTTCAATGCAACAGTGATGGGCATTACACCAACCTGGAGTACTGCTTTTTTTCCACGGATCTCTTTTACAATACCTACCTGGCGGTTTTGTTTCATCTTCACTTTTGCGCCAATTTTGATCTCACCCCCCACTTCTTCAAACTTTTCATTCAGTTTTTTCTGCTGCTTTTCAGAGGTTATCTTTTCTTTTTGCTGAAAAAGCAGGGCGTGTATCATTTTCACTACTTTATCCTTGTCCTCGGCCTTGCGCCACTCCATCACCATGGCTTTCAGCTTTCTTTCCATGTCTTTCAGGTAAATGATCTTATCGGCGGCAATATGGTTCTGCAATTTCAACTTCTCCATTTCCTGCTGGTGCTGCTCTTTATTTAAAGTTTGCTGCAGGTCTTTTTTTAATGCTTCGTTCTCTTTGAGCAAGGTTTTCAGGTCGGCTTTTTCTTTGTCAATATGCTGGAGGTCCTGTTCGGTACGGTTCAGCAGTTTATCCAGGGTAAAGTGATCGTCATCTACCAGTTTGCGGGCTTTTTCTATCAAACGCTTTTCAAGTCCTATCCTTTCAGCAATGGAAAATGTATAAGAGCTGCCCGGCTTACCCACTACCAGTTTATACATAGGCAACAGGTTCTTTTCATCAAACTGCATGGCACCGTTGATGATGCCCGAAACCTTATTGGCCATCACTTTTAAATTGAGGTAATGCGTGGTAACAATACCAAAACTGTGCTTAATGGCCAGTTCTTCCATGATCACTTCTGCAAAAGCGCCGCCCAGGTTGGGGTCGCTCCCACTGCCCAGTTCATCAATAAAGAACAGGGTTTTACCATTGGCATTTTCCATGAAATGCTTCATGTTCTTTAGATGAGATGAGTAGGTACTCAACTCAAATTCCAGGCTTTGTGTATCGCCGATATGGATCATGATCTGTTTAAAAATGCCCATCTCACTATCCGGATGAACCGGCACCAGCAAACCACTTTGCAGCATCAGTTGCAACAGGCCAACCGTTTTTAAGGTAACCGTTTTACCACCTGCATTGGGCCCGCTGATAACAAGTATCCTCTGTTTATCATTCAGTGTAAGATCAACCGGGACAGTTGGTTTTTTATTGGCTTTGTTGTAGATGTATAATAAAGGGTGATAAGCCTGTATCAATTGCACATGAGCCTTATCCATTACAACCGGGTAATTGCCATTGTAATCTGCAGCAAATTTTGCCTTGGCCCTGATGAAATCAAATTCACCGGCCATATCGAGATAACTCTTAAGCAAGCTGGCATAAACACTTAAATTCTGCGTGAGTTTTCTTAATATCTTATACACTTCTTTTCTTTCTTCATTCTCAAGAGAGAAAACAGCATTGTTAAGTTCGGTTGTTTCTTCGGGTTCAATAAAAGTAGTGCGACGGCTGTCGCTTTCACCATGCAGGATGCCTTTGATCATGCGCTTTTGCTCTGCAAAAACAGCCAGCACCCTCCTGCCATTTAAAAAACTTTCTTCAATATCGGCCAGGTAGCCCTGCTTATTTAGTTTGCTTACAATGCGGTCGAAAACCTTACGCAGTTCATTGCGCTTGCGGTACAGACTCATCCTGATCCCGGCCAGTTCTTCACTGGCGCTGTCTTTCACCTGCCCGGCCTCATCCAGTATCTCATCGATCATTTCGACAATTACTTTTTCGTAGTAAGAATCGTTGATGGTTTTTGTTAAAGCCGGGTAAGCCGTTCGGCGTTCATTATCGAACCAGCGAAAGATATTGTTGGTATTCTCTGCAAGCCTCCTGATCAGCAGAAATTGTTCGCCGCTTAAAACCGCACCGGGTATGCCAATGAGTTTTAGTTCCTTGCTTATATTATGGGTGAACTCATTGGGGAAATGTTGATTGCCATGCAGCAACAGTTTAAATTCATTACTCTGCTGTAGTTCAGTTATGATGAATTCTTTTTTGGTGTGCAGCCTGAGTTGCTCAGCTTTTCGTTTTGCAAATTCGGTACGGCAATGCAATGCCAGTAAGGTTTTTACCTTTTCGTATTCTAACTGCACCAATGCCGATTCCGGAAAAAATTTCATGACCTGTTCCCCAAGGAGGATTTTAATTAAAAGAAGGTAAAGGTAGTTTCTATTCTTTATTTTTCAATTGCTCTATCTGCAACTCTTCCCAGGGAGTAGTTCCATCTTTCTCCCTTTTAAAAACAAATTCATTGCTGCTGAGGATAACAATTTCGGCGGTGGTATAAATTTTACAGCCATCCATTAAATGCCCGCCAATGGTTTTACCGGTGCTGTCGCTGATGCTGATGTGGAGGTGAGAACCGTTTATGGAGACGGTTCCGGTAAGGCTTACGATCTCGAAGTGCCCACTGTCACTACTGCCATCAGGCTGGTTGGCAAATCTTATTTTGTAATTTGTCAGGCTGCCGATACAGGTACTGATCCATCCTGCTTTGATTTGCTTTTCGTTCACCAGGTTTTGAATGCCTGTCTTCAGGTCTTCACCCGGTTTTAAACGAAAAGCATGTGCAGTAAGCTTGTCCATAGTTGTTTTTTGCTGACAGGAGCATAATATCAGTGATACTAAAATAATAAAGATTGGCTTCATATTTACTCATTTGGATGTTTTAGTAATAAGATCTGAACCACATAGAATCATAGTAAACAATAGAAAGCACATAGGCCTATGTTTCTCCTATGTTATGCTTCTATGTGGTTCAAACTGAGTCACTATAATGTTTTTGACGATTGTTAAACTTTTGTTGCGATAAATTGTAATACAATCTATGCGAATTACCTTTGCGTAAGTAATGAAAAATATAAACGATGTTAAGATTTTTATTCATTTCGGTTGTTAGTTTTATAGGACTGAGTTCCTGTGCACAAAAGAACAATAAAGTAAAAACGAAACCCAATACTAAAGTAATGACAACTGCTAAATTAGACACTGCCACTTTCGGCACGGGTTGCTTCTGGTGTACCGAAGCTATTTTCCAACAGCTGGAAGGTGTGGAAAAAGTAACCAGCGGTTATAGCGGCGGTACGGTTGTAAACCCAACCTACGAGGAAGTTTGCAACAAAACCACCGGGCATGCAGAATGCCTGAATATTATGTACGACCCGAAAAAAATAAGTTTTGATGAATTGCTGGAAATTTTCTGGCAAACGCATGACCCTACAACATTGAACCGCCAGGGAGCCGATGCAGGGCCACAATACCGCAGCGTGGTTTTTTATCACAATGAAGAACAAAGGGCAAAGACAGCGAAGTATAAAGCCGAACTGGATAAAAGCGGTGCTTTTGATAAACCGATCGTAACTACGCTTGAACCATTTACTGTATTTTATCCTGCTGAAGCATATCACCAGAATTACTACAACAACAATACAAGCCAGGGCTATTGCCAGTTTGTAATAAGGCCAAAGGTTGAAAAGTTTGAGAAAGTGTTTAAAAGCAAACTCAAAAAGAATTAGTTGGATTTAAAATTAAAGGGTGTGACAGGTTTCTTTTCCTTTTTTTCCGGAATTGGCTGGCCCTTGTGGCAGGTATAACAGGTTACGGCTTCTATGTTCTTTGCTGATGCTTCTTCATTGAACTGGAAATATTTTTTATTGATGTCCATGGTCATCCGCATCATATTGCGGGTGATCTCTTTTTCAGGCTTGTCATCTTTCTCCATGATCAGTACCCCACTGTTTTTATCCTTTATATGACAGAATCCGCAATCAACTTTAAGGCTTGCATTAAAGCCATCCATGATCTTGCCCAGCGAATCTTCGGTTATATTTTTGGGTAGCACCTGCAGGTTCTTGAATTCACCGGCAGGCTCTTCCATAGCAGCAATGCCTGTAAAAACGAAGACTAACAAAGCAGCCAATGCGGCCAGTTTTTTATACGATCTCATATGAAATAGCTTAAGGTTTTTCAAACCTATGATTTTTTTCTATGCAGTTATGTTACTATGTGGTTAACGGTAAGTGATATAATACATCCTGCAGATCGTTATGATTTTTTTACACGCCGCAATTCAAGGAGGTTCAAACTGTTTGGATAAAAGTTTTGAATATTGAGGTGGACGAGATGTATAGCCATATCGTACCAAAGCGGTACAACCGGTGCATCATCGATAATGATCCTGTCCATTTGCTGGTATAATTTATACCGCAGCGAATCATTCTTTTCTGATAAAGCCTGTTCGTACAACTGATCGTAAGTCGCATTTTTATATCTTGTATAATTAGGCGGGGCCGGGTTCTTGCCATAAAACACACTCAGGTAATTCTCAGCATCAGGATAATCTGCTATCCAGCTTCCGCGGAAGAATGGCGCCTGCGATTTGGAGGTTTGCTCCATCAGTAAACTTTTCTGAATCACTTCCACCTGTACTTTAATGCCCACCTGTAAAAGTTCGTTGGCAATGTATGTTCCCAGGTCGCCGTAAATGGGAATGGTGAGGAGTTTTATGGGTGGTAAATTTTTTCCATCGGGATAACCAGCTTCTATAAGTAATTGTTTTGCTTTGGCAACATCGTAATGATATCCTTTTACATTAACAGAATCAAAGGAAGGTAAACCTGCAGGAACGAAGCCGCTTTCAGCAGCAGTGCCAATGCTGTTACGCAAATACAGCATCATTTTTTTGCGGTTGAAACCATAGTTGATAGCCTGCCGTATTTTTTGCAAACGCAAAGGTGAATTTTTTACCAATTCATTTTCTTCATCAACCAGGATGCCCAGGTATTCAATGTTCAGGTAAGGTTGTTTTTGTAATTCGATCCTCCCCTGCCATGTTTTTTTAAGGTTGCCGGTCTTGGTAAGTACTTCATCTTTAAAAGAAGGATCAATATCATCAATAAAATCCAGCCGTTTTTGCTGAAACTCTAAAAACTCTGTGGCCTTACTGTCGTAGAAAGAAACTTTGATGCCATCTAAATAAGGCAATGACTTTCCTGCTGCATCTCTTTCAAAATAGTTTTCATTCTTTTTTAAAATGAGTGCTTGTCCCTCTTCCCAGGCAACAAAGCTGAAAGGCCCGGTACCAACTGGATGGCGGCGAAAATCGGTGCCGTACATTTCAACGGCTTCACGGGCAACGATGGAGCAGTATTGCATGCTTAAAATACCCAGTATTGATTGAAAGGGGCTTTGCAGTTTTAATTGAAAAATAGTGTCGTTAATGGCTTTAAATGGTTCTATGCTGTTAACCCGGTTATTAAATATCCAGGCGCCCGGGCTGGCGGTACTTTTATCAATGATGCGGTTAAAACTATATACTACATCCTGCGCCACCAATTTCCTGGGAATGTTTTTAAAGCAGTCATCATTGGTAAAGAACACGCCTTCTCTTAAATAAAAAGTAAATGTGAGGTTATCGGCGCTTATCTCCCACCGCTTTGCCAGCGAAGGTTTCATCTGCAGGTTGCTGTCAATTTCAATGAGTGTATTATACAGTTGATGTGTGGCCCACATTACCTGTTTGTTCTTGGCAAATGCCGGATCAAGCGAAGCAAGGCCACTGCTTTCGTTGTAATGGAATATCTTTTTATCGGGATGCTGGTGGTTTTTGCAGGCTGAGATCAAAAGGCAACAGGAAAAAGTCAAAAGGCAAAATTCAAAATTCAAAAGATGCCTGAAGTATTTATTTGATGAAAGGTGCATAAATGTTTCTAAAGAAAACTAAATTAGCACTTATATACAAATACACATGAAACAACTTATTAAAGCCTGCTCATTTTTTACTTTTTACTTTTTACTTTTTACTTCTTTACAGGCCCAGCCTTTAAAACAATCAAAAGGATTTACCCGTGCTGATACTTTGCGTGGTACTTATGGCCTCAGCAGGGATTGGTGGGATGTGTTGAAATATGACCTGCATGTGAAGTTTAATTTGAAGGATAGTTCGATCAGTGGCGAAAACGTAATTCAAATTAATACCATTAAGAAAGGCGACATTCTGCAAATTGATCTACAAGAACCCATGATACTGGATGAGTGTTATATCACTACAGAATCTCCTTCTCCTCTTAAGTATAACCAACCCTCTATCCCTGTTAAAGAAATAAAAAAAGACGGGAACGCCTATTTTATCAAAATACATCCGGCGTTTACATCTGCTAAAAGTGATAAACCTTTTTATTTAACTGTAAAGTTTCACGGTAAACCCCGTGTAGCCGTTCGCCCACCATGGGATGGCGGTTTGATCATGAAGAAAGATAAGAACAACAATGCTTTTGTTAGTATTGCCTGCCAGGGCCTGGGCGCCAGCGTTTGGTATCCATGCAAAGATCACCAGATAGATGAACCTGATAGTGCAGAAATGCATATTACCATACCTGATTCATTGGTTTGTGTGGGCAACGGCCGTTTTCGTGGTAAAATAAGTAATGGCGATGGAACAGCAACTTACGATTGGGCTGTGACCAATCCTATCAATAACTACAACATCATTCCTTATATCGGCAAATACGTTCATTTCAGCGAAGTGTATGAAGGTGAAAAAGGAAAATTAGATATGGATTACTGGGTACTGGATTATAACCTCGATAAAGCCAAAGAACAATTTAAAGATGCTCCCCGTATGATGAAGGCTTTTGAACACTGGTTTGGCCCCTATCCTTTTTACGAAGATGGATTTAAGCTGGTGGAAGCGCCGCACCTGGGCATGGAACATCAAAGTGCTACAGCTTATGGAAATGGGTATAAAAATGGATACCGCGGCACAGATCTGAGCGGCAGCGGCTGGGGATTGAAATGGGATTTTATCATTATTCATGAAGCCGGCCACGAATGGTTTGCAAACAACATCACCAGCAAGGATATTGCTGACATGTGGATACATGAAAGTTTTACCAATTATAGCGAAACTTTGTTTACTGACTACTGGTATGGTAAAGAAGCCGGGAATGCTTATGTACAGGGAACCCGTAAAAATATAAGCAATGATATTCCCATCATTGGCCCATACAATGTAAACCAGGAAGGCAGCGGCGATATGTATTACAAAGGAGGTAATATGATCCATACGATCCGCCAGGTAATTAATGATGATGAAAAATTCAGGCAGATATTAAGAGGATTGAATAAAACATTTTATCACCAAACGGTCACCACCAAACAGGTTGAGGATTATATCAGCAAACAAAGCAAGCATAATTTCAGTAAAGTATTTGACCAGTATTTACGAACAATAGATATACCCGTACTTGAATATAAAGTTGAAGGCCATAAACTCTCCTATCGCTATACCAATTGCGTAAAGGGTTTTGATCTGCCTTTAAAAGTAAAATTCAAAACAGAGCAGTGGATCAAACCAACTGAGAATTGGAAAACACTCAACCTCTATCCCGAAGGTGATAATAGTTTTACTGTTGACCCAAATTTCTACATTAAAACAAAAAAGGTAGAGTAATTTAGCAGCAAACAAAGCTATGTCGCAGATACGAAAGCAAAGCCTGATTTCCTCCATGGTGGTGTACATTGGCTTTGCTATCGGCTTTTTTAATACCTGGTTATTTACAAGAGAAGGAGGTTTTTCTCCATCGCAATACGGCCTCACAGGAATTTTTATAGCAGTTGCCAATATTATGTTCTGCGTTGCCAACATGGGCATGCCTGCCTATATTCATAAGTTCTATCCGTATTATAACGATAACCTGCCACCCAAAAAGAATGACCAGCTTAGCTGGGCGATATTTTTTTCGTTACTGGGATTTTCTATGGTGATCATTGCCGGCATTTTATTTAAAGACCTTGTCATCAGGAAATACGGTACCAATTCTCCCGACCTGGTAAAGTACTATTACTATATTTTTCCTTTTGGTATGGGGCTTACACTTTTTTCAATTTTAGAAGCCTATGCCTGGCAGGTGAAGAAAGCGGTGGTCTCTAACTTTTTACGGGAGATACAGTTCAGGGTTTTTACAACCATCCTGATCATACTGAGCTTTGCCGGTATCATTGCATCTTTCGATCTGTTCATCAAAATTTATTCGTTTACTTTCCTGGCTATTGCAGCCATTTTAATGGGCTATTTAATTTATCAAAAACGGGTTCATTTCACTTTTTCGGTAAGCCGGGTTTCTAAAAAGTTTTTTAAGAAGATCGTTACATTGATCTCTTTTGTTTATGGAGGCAGCATGGTATTCACCGTTTCGATGGTGTTTGATACTGTTGTAATTGCTGCCGCATTGGATGATGGCCTTGCATTAGCCGGCATTTATACACTTGCTCAAAACATCGCCAGCCTGATCCAGGCACCGCAACGTGGTATCATTTCCTCATCAATGGGCGCTTTATCACAGGCCTGGAAGGATAAGGACATGAAAAGAATTGACAGGATATATCACAGTTCTTCCATTAACCAGTTAATTTTTTCGATAGGCATGTTTGCTTTGATCTGGCTTAACTTTTCGGACGGCATTTCCACTTTTCACATGCAAGCCGGGTATAAAGCAGCCATGTGGGTCTTCTTTTATATTGGCTTAATGCGTATCATTGATATGGGCACAGGCGTAAACAGCCAGATCATCGGCACATCTACGTTCTGGCGTTTTGATTTTTATACCGGCATCATTTTACTTTCCTTAACTCTGCCGATGAACTATATTTTAACCAAGTACTATTATGGTGTAATGGGGCCAGCCATTGCCAACCTCATCACTTTCACAATTTATAATGCAATTCGTTATTTCTTTTTGATTAAGAAATTCAACCTGCAGCCTTTCACGGTTAAAACTGTTTATACCATCATACTTGGTATCACTACTTACTATTGCTGCTATTTTCTATTCAATAATTTGCACGGACTTAGTGGTATGATAGCCAGGAGCATGTTGTTCCTTACGCTATTCATTGCAGGAGTTTTCTTATTAAAATTATCGCCGGATGTAATGCCGCTTTGGAAGGTGCTGCAAAAAAGGCTGGGCATAAAAAAAGGAGATTGATATCTCCCTGTATTAAGATCCGATCAGTATTTTAGTCAATAATTTCTGGTGATGGTTCAGGTACAGTAATTCTCCCCCCACTTACAAATTTTTTGTTCCAGTATGTTTCTGAAAGATTGCTGATGGTTACGCCAATACTTGTACTTGCATGGGTAAAATATCCATTACCTAAATACAAGCCCACATGGCTGATGCCGCCTCTTGTGTTGAAAAAAACAAGGTCGCCCTGTTGCATTTGTTCTCTTTCAAGTTTTATACAATTTGCATATTGGTCACGGGCCGTCCTGGCAAGTATCAAACCAAATACACCGTGAACCAAAGTACCTGTGTAGGCACTGCAATCAATTCCTTTTTCATTGGCACCACCGTATTTGTATCTTGTACCCCACCATTTATCAATTGTAGCAAATAAAACACGGTTTGTAATTGACTCAACTTCTACGTCCAGTAACTGGGCATACTTAAATTGTAATGCGGTATAACTTTCAATGGGAACAATACCCTCAGCTGCTTTTGAAGGTTCGTTTACAGTGACTAAAGCACCAGGCTTAATTTCTGTTCCGTCAATAAATTTGGTTGATTTTTTTGGCACAGCAGCATTAACCTGTTCAATATTCACAGCAGGTTGAGCTTTGGCCGTTAAAGTTGTTCCTGAAAAAAAGCCGATGGCTACAGAAACAAGAAAGAAGTTTTTCATACGTAAACTTTAGGGGGTTAAAACGTAAGTACAACTCTAGTCTTGTGTTTTTCGCTCTTCTTTGATTCTACTGCTGTTGTTGCTTATCTGTGCTGATCTTTGAGTCCTGTCCTACAAACTAATGATAATTATTTTTCTAATGCTGTGCAAAGGTAACTTTCAAATGCCGTAAATGCAAGCTGTTAACGTTTTATTATGATTTTTAACTGAATGATAACCTGTTACTGTGGAAAAACGGATTCGACATCCAACTTATTGTTAGCGATATTTGTTGAAAAGGAAAGATACCGGATACTTGATTCTGGCTACTGGATTGCGAAAATTCAGAAAGTTTTTTACCAAAATCAAGTATCAAGGATCCAGAATCAAGTGACATGAAATTTTCCCATTTACACGTACATACACAATATTCGCTGCTGGATGGTGCAGCATCTATTAAAAACCTTTATAAAAAAGCCATTGCGGATGGTATGCCTGCTATTGCTATCAGTGACCATGGCAATATGTTTGGTGCATTCGAATTTGTAAAGGAAGCATACAATCATAAAAATGATGATGGCACCTTAAAAGTAAAACCGATCGTTGGTTGTGAGTTTTATATTACAACTGACAGGCACCGTAAAACTTTTAGCAAAGAAGATAAAGACCCACGCCATCACCAGATATTGCTTGCAAAAAATGCAACCGGTTATAAGAATCTTGTAAAGCTTACATCGCTGGGATATATTGAAGGGATGTATTCCAAATATCCACGTATTGATAAGGAACTGATCCATAAATATCATGAAGGGCTGATCGCTACAACCTGTTGTCTGGGAGCTCTCGTCCCTCAAACCATTTTAAAAAAAGGCGAAGCAGAAGGTGAGAATGAATTTAAATGGTGGCTGAATATTTTCCAGGAAGATTATTATGTAGAGTTACAGCGCCACGGAATTCCTGAACAGGAAAAAGTGAATGAAGTGTTGCTGAAGTTTGCCAAAAAATACAATGTAAAAGTTATTGCCAGTAACGATTCGCATTATGTGGATCAAAAGGATTTTAATGCACATGATATCCTTCTTTGTATCAATACCGGCGAAAAACAGAGCACCCCTGCCCTGCGTGAGTTTACAGATGATGATGTGTTTGCAAAGAACAAGCGTTTCGCATTTCCCAACGATCAGTTCTTTTTAAAGACTGGCGCTGAGATGAGTGAGGTTTTTAAAGACCTGCCCGAAGCGATCGATAACACCAACGAAATAGTTGGGAAAGTTGACCTGCTTGATCTGAAAAGGGAAATTCTTTTACCGCATTTTGTGGTACCCTCTAATTTTAAAACGCAGGATGAATACCTGGCCAGCTTAACCTGGGCGGGTGCCAAAGAACGCTATAAGATACTGTCACCTGAAGCAGAAGAGAGAATTCAGTTTGAATTAAGCATTATTGAAAAAATGGGCTTTGCCGGTTACTTTTTAATTGTAAGTGATTTTATAAAAGCCGGCCGTGATATGGGCGTGTTCATCGGGCCT
>Ga0193752_1001032_pt1 | contig 24429 bp, 18 predicted proteins | sample H1c1metaG_FD_144924 | JGI IMG/M metagenome (GOLD analysis project Ga0193752, IMG submission 144924) | Soil microbial communities from a riparian zone of the East river system, Colorado, United States - H1c1 | ecosystem: Environmental > Terrestrial > Soil > Riparian zone | place: USA: East River...
CAATTTCTGGTGTCGGCTTTTTCGGATGCAAGGGAAAAGATCTGAATTGCCAGGGCAAGTGCTTCCTTTTCATTTTTATTCTTGGCATCTTCCTTTGGTCTCGCAGCTATTTCAGCCAGTTTCTTAACGGCTACCCTGCTGAGCGTAACTGACATATCCTTTAAAAATCGTTCCCTTAGTGTGGCAAACGCAAGATCATTGATGTTTTCTGCCTTCTCAAAATTGAATTTTTCATTATCGCTCGTTATAGAGCCTCCCGAAAATGAAACCGGCTGCTCTTCATATCTTGGAAAAGCAACACGGATAGACCTGAGATCCTCAACCCTGAGTTTATCCCTCGAAACTCCGGTGCTGAAATCAAAAGGGATATTGAAAGCCCCGGCAGGATCAACAAAGGCAAAATTACCCAGCCCATCCTTTGTTAACGCGAAAAAAAAATTCTGTTCTCTTTTAACAGGAGCAAGTCCATTCTCCCAAAACACAACTACTTCGCCACCGGGACTTGTTTCGGTTGGTGAATATTTCTGGCCGAGCAATTCTTCATAACGGGCAAGCTCACCTGTAAATCCATTTAACCAGGCGGTGCGTAGTAAATCGTTCTTTAATTGTATTGGCATCCTGACTCCGTACCAGGAGTTATTATTATTCAGGTAAATATCGGCAGCATTACGATAAGAAATAAAGGCGTTGTTGAAGTCACCGTTTTTTTCATAAATCAGTCCCTGCAACATCAGGGAAAATGCATCGTCAGAATACTTGTTTTGATTGTTATTGGTCTTATCCTGAAGTTGATAGCTTTTTATCGAAATTCTTCGTGCTTCCACAAGCGCCTCCGCCGGTTCATTAAGCGATAAATAATTCAATGTTTTATAATAATGAATCATGAACTTTTCGAATGCTTCTCCTTTGTAAGACTGCATCATGGGATTCAGCAAAGTGCCCAAAGCAATATCACCTGCCGTTGTGCGCACATCTTCGATATAAATATCCGCCTCATTGAAATATTTGTTGCTGCTATCGAACTGATTCATCATGTGAGCCAGTTTACCTTTTTCAAATAAAAACAATAGGCGGTTCCTTTTGGCCTTTAGGAGTTTGTTTTTGTCCAGGCTTGCTGAAGCTGCAGTATATTCACCATTTACCATCTGTGCATAATAATTTCCTATCCTGTGGTTGTAACTCGCGCAGGAAACAAGAAGCATGATAACTGCCGCAGCAGCAAACGTCCTGTAGATTTTATTAATGGAAACATTCATGAATACAGCTATGCAATTGAATACAACTTTGCAATAAGATTGCAAGACCACTTCAATTTTATCAGACGAAGTATACGTGTTAAGTTATGCTTACCTTTTGTAAAGCCTACCTACCCGATTGACTTATACTTTACCTCACAAATCAAAGATTGTTTAGTTTTTTACATACTTGGCTATCTTCTTGTCACCAATCCAAACCACTTCATTGGATTGAATGTTGGTGAGTTCAAGATTAACCTGGTAGTAAATAACTTTTTTTCTTTTCTCAGAATCTACTATTGAATTGATTGAGCCCTGGAGAATATAATCAGCTCCCTGTTCGAGGCCGAATTTTTTCATGCTGGATGTTGAAGCGTTGGTTTGCTGATCAGCTTTTTCTCCGCGCAGTTCCTCTCTTTTCTTACCGCCTTGTACCAATCGCACTTTGCCTGATTTGATGAAGGATTGCTCAACATCTTTAACAAATGTTTCCGCCTCGATGTGTTCATGGCTTTTGTTTGTTACAAATCCAACAATAACCACTGGTCTTTGGCCACTGTGAGCTTCCTGGTGATCGCCGACCCACTTATCTTTTAAGATAGTCTCGATCATTTCTTCTGCAACCATTCTTGAATCTGTATTATTCCACCGGCCGCTTAGATCGACCTGTTCGGAAGGATCTATGCGGGTAACCTGATGCGAACATGACAAGCTGATAACAGATACTATCGCACCAAAGGCGACAGCCATGATAATTTTTTTCATTTTAAAGGTTTAAATGATCAACGGGAGTTTTTATTAATTAACGCCAGTACCAGCCGAGGGCAAACGCCAGGGGCAGACTGTTCCAAAAATAACTGTTACGGTAAGGCCGGCTGTAAAACGATCTGCTGCGGCCGTAATAGCCGTTCCTGTAATAGCTGTTGCCATAGTTATTGTTATAAGATCCGACGGGATAATATCCGGCATTGCTATTGGAATAGTAACCGTAATCGTCGTTCCAGCCATATCCATATCTGGCTCTTTCAAGACGTAGCTCACGACGGAAAGCTCTTCGTTGTTCCCGTGCTTCAGCTTTGTCTGCCAGGTAATCGATTGCTTTGTATGTTTCCTGTGATGTGGTCGAATGCCATGAATTAATCGAATCAGCTATGCCCATGTATTTATCGCGGCTCTGTTCGAATCGGGGGTTCTGACCCGCAGCAAGCGTTGCCTGCTGTGCTTGTGCGGAATCGGTAACCGCAGCAAAAGTTATCATAGATAACAAGACATGTAAATATCTGTTCATCGTATTTGTATTTTAGAATGCTGATACAAGATTACAAAGCAATGCCGTTAAATACAAGTTAATAACGCTCTGTTGGTCTTTTAAACGTATGAACCGTGGCTTTTTGTATAGTAAACTTACTTTTTCAATCCTATTTCCCTTAATCTTTCGTCCAGGTATTGGCCGGCGGTCGCATCGGGATATGCTTTTGGATGACCGCTGTCTATACAACTATCAAGACATGCGAGGTTCATAACGCTTTTCGGGTGAAGGAAAAAGGGTATTGAGAATCTCGATGTATGCCACATCTCTCTCGGCGGATTTACAACACGATGCGTGGTAGACTTCAATTTGTTATTGGTAAGTCTTTGAAGCATATCTCCAACGTTCACTACAATCTGTTCGGGGAGTGAAGTAACTCCGACCCATTCATTCTGTTTGGTTAATATTTGCAGACCGTCTGCAGACGCGCCAACCAGCAAGGTAATAAGATTGATGTCTTCGTGTTGTTCGGCGCGGATAGCTGATTTTGGTTCACTGGTGATAGGAGGATAATGTATCGCTCTTAAAATGGAGTTGCCATTATGAATATGATTGTCGAAATAATGTTCATCAAGTTTGAGGTATAAAGCGATTGCCTGCAATAATGACTTACCGGATTTTTCAAATGCCTTATACGCTTTAATAAATGTCGGGTTGAACTGATCATTTTCATTCACTTTCACATTATCGGGGTATTCTGATTTAACCGGGTCATAGTCTTCAACTACCTGGCCAAACTGAAAAAATTCTTTCAGATCCGGTGCATCGCTGCCTTTCGCATGTTCCTTACCGAAAGAGGTGTAACCACGCTGGCCCGCGAGTCCGGCTACTTCGTATTTCTTTTTCTTATCGCCAGCCATGGAGAAAAATTCCTGCACATATTTATATAAATCCGCAATCAGGTTATCCGGTATTCCATGATTTTTTACTGCTACAAATCCGACTTCTTCATAAGCCTTTCCCAGCTTATTAACGAAAGCCTGTTTGAGTTCAGGGTCACCCGACAAAAAATCCGCAAGATTTACAACAGGTATTGACATAGCCAACAATTTGCTGTGAAATTAGGGAAATTACAAATGCCCTCCTGCGAAGGAGGGCGGTTGTTCTTTGAACTTCGATCCTGTTTTAGTTTCGAATACCAAAAAACAACCACCCCTGCTGTCTTCGACGTCTTCCCCTCCTTCGCAGAGCCTGCCCCGACTTGATGGGGAGGGGAGCTTTATTCTGCCTTCCCCTTCAGCATAACCCGTTCTACATCTGAAATATCCGTCAACGCATAGCTTTCGACATCATTGATTTTTACTTCATCAATTATGTCTACCACGTTTTGAAGGTTTGAAGAACCCAACGGTTTAATAATTAACATCAGATCGTTGCGTGAACCAGGTTTGGCTTTATCCATTGCCTCTTGTTTGTTCCTGATCACCTGGCCAATACCATCGGCAAATGAATAACTGCTGATACCATAATCTCCGATGCTCAGTGCCTTATCGAGCTCACCATGAAAATAGAAAATACGGTTGTTACTGAATGGCACAACGGTAAGTGATCCACTTTCTTTTACCGGCATAACGGGGCCGTCTTTTGGCATTACAAGTTTCATTGCTGATGGCTGTGACATCGTTGTGGTAAAAATAAAAAATGTAATCAGTAAGAATCCCAGATCTACCATTGGCGTAAGGTCAACGCGGGTAGACAATTTTTTTCCGCGCCGTCCGCCAGGCTTGGATCCTGCGGCGGCGGGAGATGTTATCTCTGCCATAAATATTGTTTGGAATTAAGATGCGGATGGAAGGGGATTCCATACTAATTAATAGCTGCCCTCCTGCGAAGGAGGGCGGCGAGCGTAGCGAGCGGGTGGTTGTTTTTTGGTCTTCGAAGGTTATTAGTACGCGGTTACCAAAAACAACCACCCCATGCCTTCGGCATTTCCCCTCCTTCGCAGGAGGGGAGCCTTTTAGAACTCCGCATTTTTTGGCGTTCTCGGAAACGGGATCACATCCCTGATATTAGTCATGCCGGTAACGAACTGGACAATCCTCTCAAACCCCAGCCCAAAGCCGGCATGAGGCACTGCACCAAATCGCCTTGTATCAAGATACCATGATAATTCTTCAACCGGTATATGCATCTCGCGCATGCGCTGTTCCAGTTTGTCGAGACGCTCCTCTCTTTGAGAACCACCAACAATTTCACCTATACCAGGCGCCAGAATATCCATTGCGGCAACAGTTTTACCATCATCATTCTGACGCATATAAAACGATTTGATCTGCTTCGGATAATCGGAAAGTATAACGGGTTTCTTAAAATGTTTTTCAACCAGGTATCGCTCATGTTCACTTTGCAGATCCATTCCCCAATCTTCAATTGGATACTGAAATTTCTTTTTCTTATTATGATTGCTTTCTTTTAATATGGTCAGGGCTTCAGTATAGGTTAGTCTTTCAAAGTCATTGTGCACTATAAACCGGAGCTTTTCTATCAGCCCCATTTCAGAACGCTCCTGCTGCGGTTTTTGCTTTTCTTCATCGACAAGCCTTTGAGCAAGAAATTCCAGATCTTCCATGTTGTGCTCCATGGCATACCCGATGATATTCTTGATGAACTCTTCAGCGAGATTCATATTGTCTTCCAGGTCATAAAAAGCCATTTCAGGTTCAATCATCCAGAACTCCGCAAGGTGCCGGGCGGTATTGGAGTTTTCTGCCCTGAATGTCGGGCCGAAAGTATAGATATCACTGAAAGCCATCGCACCCAACTCCCCCTCCAGTTGGCCACTTACCGTAAGATTTGTGGCGCGTCCGAAAAAGTCTTCCTTGAAATCAACAGCGCCCTCCGCCGTTTTTGGTGTATTTTCAAAAGGAAGCGTGGTAACCCTGAACATTTCACCTGCTCCTTCAGCATCACTGGCCGTAATTATCGGAGTATGCAGGTACACAAAGCCTTTATCGTTAAAAAACTTATGAACCGCAAATGCCAAAGTGTGCCGTATCCGAAAAACGGCACCAAAAGTGTTTGTCCGAAAACGGAGGTGAGCAATTTCCCGCAGGTATTCAAGGCTCGGCCTGTTTTTAAGCTGGAGTGGGTATTTTTCTCCGTCGCAATCCCCAAGGATCTCTATGGTTTCCGCTTTTACCTCCACTTTCTGGCCTTTGCCCAGAGAATCCACCAGCTCACCACTAATTTTGACCGAAGCTCCTGTAGTCAGGCGTTTCAGCAGGCTTTCCTCAAATTTTCCCAGCTCGGCAACAACCTGGAGATTGTTATTGGTACTACCATCGTTCAGGGCAATGAACTGATTATTACGAAACGTACGAACCCATCCCATAACAATTACCTGCCGCCCGGTATCGGTGCTGGCAAGCAGTTCTTTCACTCTGACCCTTTTATTAAACATACTTGTAGTTTTTAAAAATGGCAGCAAAGATAAAACGATGGCGGTGCTTTAACGCCTTATTAATAAGAATTTTACTCAAATCGTAACAAACGGCCGGTTTGTTATCAGTAGTTTTGCCAACTTGTGGAATCTCGTAGAATAAACATAGGTCTTGTAGGAAACCCCAATAGTGGAAAAAGCTCTCTCTTTAATGCACTAACTGGTATGAACCAGAAAGTAGGCAATTTCCCAGGTGTTACAGTAGACAAAAAGATCGGGGAAACGCGTATTTCGCCCGGGATTACCGGCGTTATCGTCGATCTTCCCGGCACGTACAGCCTTTATCCGCGTCGGGAAGATGAATGGGTCGCTTACCGTGTATTGATGCAGCAGGACCTTCAGGTTAGTGCCGACATGGTAGTTCTTGTTGCCGACGCCAGCAATCTTAAAAGAAATTTACTTTTTGTTTCCCAGATCATCGACCTCAAAATTCCGGTTGTTATTGCATTGACCATGCTGGATATTGCAAAAACCAAGGGTATAAATATCGACCTGCCCGCATTGGAAAGGGAGCTCGGTGTTCCGGTCATTTCAATTAATCCCAGAAAAAACAAGGGTATACCTCAGCTTAAAAAAGCCATTGAGCAAACCGCCAATAACCTGTATAAAGCACCGGTTTTTGATTTTGTGAACAACGAGGGTCTTGCCCTGGATGCCATCCGGGATGTCAAGGCCCTGATACCGGGAATGAGCAACTATAAGGCAATCCATTACCTTATTAATCACGAATCTTTCGCGCTTAAAAACGACATCCAGGAAAAGATTGAAAACATTGAAATCAAACATAGCTTTAATCATACACGGATTCAGGCTGAAGAAATTTTGCAACGTTACCAGCGAATTGGTGCCATTTTAAAACAATCTGTCTCCGAACCGAATCCGCTTCAGAAAACGATGTTCACCGAGAGGCTGGACAATATATTACTACACCGGCGGGGGGGCTATTTAATCCTGCTGGCTGTACTGTTCCTGTTATTTCAAAGTATGTTCTGGCTGGCGGAATATCCCATGGACTTCATCGAATGGGCGTTTAGTGCGACGGGAACCTGGATTGGAAGCGTACTTCCGGAAACCTGGTGGTCCGATCTGCTTGTGAACGGTTTACTTGCAGGTCTGGGAGGAATCATCGTATTTATCCCCCAGATCATGATCCTTTTTGGCTTGATAACAATCCTTGAAGACACCGGCTATATGGCACGAATAAGTTTCCTAACAGATAAGCTCATGCGAAAAGTTGGGCTAAATGGAAAAAGTGTGATGCCGATGATCAGCAGCTTCGCCTGTGCAGTTCCGGCAATCATGAGCGCCCGTAATATTGAAAATAAAAAAGAACGCCTGCTTACTATACTGATCACACCATTAATGAGTTGCAGTGCAAGGCTTCCTGTTTATACCATTCTTATTGCACTCGTTATTCCTAAAACAACCGTCCTTGGCATATTCGGTCTGCAGGGCCTTGTAATGATGGGACTGTACCTGCTCGGCTTGGTGATGTCGCTGGTTGTGGCGTATGTGGCAAAATGGTTTATCAGGATCAAAGAGAAAAGTTTTTTTATACTTGAGTTACCTGTTTACCGGTCTCCGAGGTGGAAAAATGTGCTGATGACCATGTTTAGTAAAGCGAAGATCTTTGTATTTGAAGCTGGTAAGGTCATCATGGTAATCAGTTTGATATTATGGATCCTCAGCACTTACGGACCTCCGGAACGGATGCGGCTCGTAGCTACCCAATACGATCAGCAGATTAAGGAAAACCCTTCCCGGCAGGATCAGCTGGGCAAAGAAAAAAGCACGGCACTGTTGCAAAATTCTTATGCGGGTATCATGGGAAACGCCATTGAACCGGTTATTCGTCCGCTGGGCTATGACTGGAAAATTGGTATAGCATTGATAACGTCTTTTGCCGCCCGTGAAGTTTTTGTGGGAACGATGGCAACACTTTATAGTGTGGGAGAAGATGCTGATGAGAATAGTATGCTGCTTCGCGATAAAATGCAGCAGGCCAAAAAAGCTGATGGAACAAAGGTGTACACACTTGCTTCGGGTGTATCACTCATGATATTTTATGTCTTTGCCATGCAATGTATGAGCACCCTTGCGATCGTAAAACGCGAAACGCGAAGCTGGAAATGGCCCCTTATCCAGCTCGGGTACATGACCGTCCTTGCTTATGTTATGAGTTTTATTGCTTATCAGGTACTTAGGTAGCGTGGCTGCCCTTCTGCGAAGGAGGGCGGCGAGCGTAGCGAGCGGGTGGTTGTTCTTTGGTCTCGCAGGTTATTAGTACGCGGTTACCAAAAACAACCACCCCTGTCGTCTTCGACGCCTTCCCCTCCTTCGCAGGAGGGGAATTCTGGCACAACATTTTCCCCTGAAATTCGTTTTTACATTACCCTAAATCCGAACTCTATGAAAAGGATAGCACATATCTTTTTACTACTGATTTTATATACAACCATCCACGCCCAGGAAATAAATCACGAAAAATACCAGTTTGCAAAAAAAATCCCCCTCAGCGACCTAGCCGGCAAAAGTTTCCGCTATGAAATGGCCGTTAGCACCGGAAGTTCCGACACCCTCTCCGGCCTGAAGTTTTATGGAATTGCGGCGGACAAAAACGATAAGTTATTCAATTCCAGATTTCTAAATATCGAAAAACGAATAGAGCAGGAATGGACGATCTACACCATAGTTGGACAAATCCCTGAAAATGCAGCTTCTATCTGGTTCTTTACTTCCGTTACTGCGGCAGGAACCTACTACTTCGATGATATCAGTCTTTTCGTTCAGCCTTACCCAGGTTCATGGAAACAGATTAATCTCGATAATCCTTCGTTCGAAAACAAGCCTTCCGACAGATCTTCCGAAAGGTTTTCCGGTTATGCAATTAAAAATCCGAAATCTGGCAACCCAAAAACATCGCTGTCCGAAAAAGTTTATAAAACAGGAAAATATTCTTTGATGATCAGGTTTTCCGAAGAGAAGGTTACTTCAAATCTTATTGCCGGCGAATAAACATGCGAATTAACATGCGAATAATAGGCAAATAAATAATCTCACCAGAAGCGGAGCCGAATCGAAGAAACAGCATAGTAACCGATCCTGTATCATATATCATGATTTGGTAACTTCATGCCATGACTCCTTCAGAACGTGCAATAGCAGAAACAAAAAACTGGATTATCAATGTCGTAATGGGTTGCAACTTCTGCCCTTTCGCCGCACGCGAAGTAAAACTTGACACCATTCACTACCGGGTGAACGAATCAACCGATACGGCAGAAATTCTGCAATCGTTGTTAGATGAATGTAAGCGTTTAGACGACAACCTGGCTATAGAAACCACACTGATCATACTTACTCAAAGCTTTGGCGATTTTGATGAATATCTGGAACTTGTTGAGCTTGCCGACCAGCTCATAGAAACTGAAGACTATGAAGGCATTTATCAGGTAGCAAGTTTTCATCCCGACTATGCTTTTGAGGGTACAACCGCAGGCGATGCTTCAAACTTTACAAACAGATCTATTTATCCAATGCTTCATATTTTGCGGGAAGAAAGTATTGAACGGGCCCTTGCAAGTTTTCCAAGTCCAGGTTCAATATCTCAAAAAAATATTGCCTTCGCTAAAAAGCAAGGGAATATTGCAATGATAACATTACGGAATACGTGTATTATTGATAGTAAAGCCTAAGAAATCAAAAGCCCTTGCATAACGGATAGGCAATACCCGCATTGTGGTATTGGTGCCCAATGTATCATCACTTAATTTCATCGAAGTATTATATTTGTATTCTCCAATCCCCGCCTTCTGATTTCGCCATCTCTTTCTTAAACATATCAACATGCAGGCCCAACTCACTAAACTTCTTGTTCGTGTGAACAGTACTTCACGCGATGCCGATCAGATACCCCTTGCCTTGATAAACATTCCCGGCAAAGATTCTATCTCTATGGTTGAAACGTTGCCGCAACCGGCAAATCATTGGGATGAGGCGCACGAGGTGGCAACAGCTACTCCGGAAATCGTTTTTGCAGAACCTGAAATAAATTCCAGCGCTGTTTTTTATAATTATGAGGAAGAGTCAGACGAGCGGGGTGCAAGCACACCGATCAATCAGAACGAGTTCATCGATTATTGGCCGCATCCTGTCAGGCCAGGTTTGTGGCATCTGGATGAAGAATATTCTCAACTTAAGAAAGCCAGAGAAGAGGTTGCAGCTAATCCGGTAAAAAGAACGATCCGCATTGCACATCTTGACACGGGTTACTCTGCAGCCCATTTATCGACCCCACTAACTTTGATAAGAAAAGATCTGCAGCGAAATTTTGTTGATGATGAAGCCGAAAAATGGAACAGCGCTGAAGACCCTTTTAATTCCGGCACATTGAAAATGCCCGGCCATGGTACCGGCACGCTCAGTATACTCGCGGGCGCAAAAATGTCAATGCCAGTCTTTGAGTTTGAGGACTATATTGGCTTGTATGACCAGATTGAAATAGTTCCGATCCGTATTGCCAGGTCTGTCGTACTGCTGAAATCGGGCGCCTTTGTTAAAGCACTCGATTACATAGTGAACGAATTATATCCTGACCCTGCAAAACGTGTTCATGTTGTTACTATGAGTATGGGAGGTGTCGCTTCGGGTGCCTGGGCAGATCTCGTAAATCTTGCCTATGAAAAGGGGATTTTTATTGTTACGGCCGCAGGAAATAATTTTAATAAATTACCGGCACGTACCATGATTTTCCCGGCACGCTTCCGGAGGGTTGTAGCGGCATGCGGCGTTACTTATGATCTGAGCCCATATGCAAAAGCGAATGGCAGCTTTCGGATTATGGAAGGCAACTACGGTCCAAAAGCCCTGATGGATTCGGCCATAGCAGCATTTACGCCGAATGTGCCCTGGGCAAATTATACCAAAAAAGATGTTGTAAGTATAAGAGGGGATGGAACTTCGTCTGCCACTCCGCAGATCGCTTCTGCTGCAGCCTTATATTACATCAAATATTATGATGAGCTTATGGCTTTACCTGAAGGATGGATGCGTGTTGAAGCAATCAGGCATGCGCTATTTAGTTCGGCCAGGAAGGAAATTAATGGTCATCAGGGCGAATACCGGAAGTATTATGGAAATGGCATTCTGCAGGCCGCAGCAGCTTTACAGGTTCCCGTGGCTGCGGCAGGCACACTTGTCAAACAACCCGAGGACAAGGTTTCATTCCCGTTATTAAAAGTTATTTTCGGCCTCCGTGCAATTGAAGATGAAAATTACAGGGAAGATGAAATGCTGGAAACAGAACTTATGCAACTCGTTATTTCCGATCCCGAACTTCAATCGATATTGAACGACGAAGAAAAAAATATCGAAAGCCTCGATGCGCAGGATCAGCTTCGCATAGCCAATGCCGTTATAGCGAATCCCGCTGCATCTTTAAAATTAAAAGAAAAAATGCAGCTTATCATCAACCAGGTCAATTTGTAATTTGTTTCAAATCAGATCTTACTCAATGCCGCGTGATTGTTAAAGTAATTCATATGATCTGAAGCCACATAAATGATTTCCGGTTGAAATTTCCAATTTGCAGCGCTGCCTAATTCTGTGATACTTTTATTGGCTACAGCTATATCATTGGCCTCACGGAACAAAACAACATCCAGCGCATCATACAGACCTCTTTTGCGTAAGCGCGTGAAGACCCTGTTAAGCAGCGAGGCCGTCTTTCCATAATCAGGAATAATATCTCTTGTATTTCCTGCAATGATCGTATAAGGTATCAGCGGATCGGTGCCGTCATTCAAAACCTTATATATTCCCGTATCCTTATCCATTTGTTTCAGTGTTACCTGTGTTCCGCTGGTTATTTTGCCAGCCAGGTTCAATACGAACATCCACGGCTTTAGAAATGCAGCGCCGTTCATCGCATAAGTGAGCAGTGTTTCTGCCATGTCCCGTACATCTGCCCACGGCGTGCCGTTATTCGGTGTACCCAGCATCACCAGCCTGCCTGTGATTTTATTGCCTCCCAGTTTTTCTATGAACCATCTGCTGACCAATCCGCCCATTGAATGCGCAACTATTGTGAGATTTTTTGTATGCCCTTCTGTTAGTCCCGAGTCCACTAATCGCTGCCTGAGAGATGCTGCGTTTTCTTCGATGGTCGTTTGCAGATTTTCATAATCAAAACTCAGGATAAGATCACTTTTTTGTAACAAATTGGTATCACCGGTCCTAGAACGTACGCATTTTACAATCGATTCGGTATCTCCGATAATTCCATGCACAAACAATAATATATTCTGCGCCTGACCGATCGCTGCCGAAACCTTTGCAGAATCAGATTCGTATTGTACACTGAGTTCTTCATTGACTGTTGCAATTGCCAGTCGCGGATAGTTGTAAGCAAAACCAAGCCTTCGTCCAATCACTTTTTGAAAATATATTTTTATTGAACCGCCGAAACTTCTGGAGGTTATAGCAGGATCAGCCGGGGTAGCTTCCGGAAGTGTTTCGATGACGAGTTCGCCAGCATCATTGGAAAACCCGAGCGGATAATAGATTCCTTCTTTTCCGTCATATCCAATAGGTATAACATCTCTCAGATCGGCCTCGTCAACCTTCAGGACCAGCGGTGTTTGAGGCGTAACTGAATCTGCATTTTGAACTTCCAGCAGTTCCAGGATGTCAAGGTAATTCGATGACCGGGTTCCTTCAGTAAAATCAAATGGTTCCAGATAAGAGTTTTGACACGCAGCATGGGGTGCTGCAATAGAACTTTCAGATCGCATGGTTGTGGCTGAACTGATTAGTCCTGCCTTAGCCCTTAACGCCGGATGCGCAGAGATCTTTATGGATTGCAGTGTTGTTGTCTTACCTGGTGCAATATCTGTCTTACCGGCAGGACGAATTATCCGGAAACCAAATGTTTCTGTTGACCAGTTGAATGCACCGGCAGGCATTTTTGCTGTTACCGATGAAGGACCTTTATCCTCTATGGACCTGCTTCGCATCACCGGCATTTCAAGTCCTTCCTGCTTTAGTTTGTCAGTGTCGATTTGTTGCGTAGAGATGAATAACTTGAGAAATTCTGTAATTTCCTGATAACCCAGCGCCGAGTATTTATCGTCAATATTCAAAAGTATAGTGTCTTCGTGGGCCTCGTCATTTATGAAACTTAGCCATGTTTCATTGCCTGGTGCAAGCAGCTGAATATCATCAAAAAAATCAGTCGTAATTGCATAGTCGAATGCCAGGTAAGCATTACTCACCCACAGCGGAACATTGCCGGTATTTTCAATAGACAATCTGAAAGCAGGCTGATGCCATTGCCCATCGTTGCTTTCCTGGTAATAAAAATCGGTAATGGGTCCGGCCATGTCAATCTTTTCAAAAGATGCAGAATCATAATTTCCTGAAAGTTTATTCCGGTATAAGTTGATGCGATAGGGTTTTGTTATAAAAGAAGACTGCGTTAGCTCCTGCAAATTGATCCACTTGCAAAACAGCTCAATGCGCTCAATAAAAAACGCAACGTCCTGAGGGCTTTTTATTCTGATCGGCTTTATCAGGGGATTAACCGAGCCTGGCTTCGAAATATAAACTTCCCCTTCATTATTTCTTATTATAAACTTTCCACTATGTTCATTAGTGATCTTGCAGATAAGGCCGTTATTTTCATTAAAATGTTTTTCAATCATTTGCCTTGTTGCACCAGTAAATACGGGATCAAAGGATATTTCAAGTGGTTGATTAGGCTGTCTCACAATCTTAGCCTGGTATATCTGAGTGCCTGCGACCATACCGGGGACTTCTGCCACAGTCGAAAAATCAGGTGCCGGCGTTCCGGTAATGGTTGTGTTGCCAATTCCTTCAAGAACTACTTCATCGCCGGTTGATATCCCATGAATGAGTCCGCCCTTGATGCACCATCTCCATCTTGGGTCATAATAAACAAGAAAGTGGTTGTCTGTAACACTCGCGTCTGTAAGAAAGATCTGTTCTGATATTGACTTCTCCGAAGTACCATTTATACTCAGGCCGGGGTGTTGATCAGAAACCAGGTTTCTGACCAGCAGATTGGTTTTGTTTATCAGGTCACGGTAAGATAATTTGCCGTCGCTCGCATATAATATTTTAAGTAATGAATGCGTAAAGGCTCCGCGTTTTATGCCATCGATAGTGAGTTCCTTTGCCGTTTGATTTTCTCTCGATGCTGCCAGGTGAATATGTTTCCCCTGCCGGAAGGAAACTCTTTTTTTGCCTGACACTGTGTCCTGCATCACATCATAATATTTCAGCCCATTTATTTCTTTACCGAAGCCAAGATATTTATCAAGCGGGGTCATAGCTGTAGCATCGGGTATCATACGATCAGTGATGCCGCTGTCATCAATGTTCCGGGTGATGGTTCCGCAATGGCAACAATCAGTGATCGCAATAAATCTTGTATCGTTTTTGCCTTCCATTGACTTCCAGATCAGAAATCCCATTTCTTTATCCATGAGGTCCTGTCCTCCAGGTATGCGGCTGTCTATACATACAAACGATTCGCTGCGCAGATCAGCTTCTGACCAGAACTCAGGCGGCGCCGGCGAATATGAACCATGACCGCTGTAGTAGAAAAAGCAGGTGTCGCCGCCGGCTGCAGGTTTGAAATGATCGAAACCTGCAATGATATTTTCCCTGGTGGGCTGGATTGCATCCTGATCGGTAATACGTTTAACCGTTAACGTTAGTCCGGTTTGATTACCATACATCTTCTGCAGAAATTCTTCTACGGCCGTTACATCGTTAATACAACCGTTTAGTGGTTTTACAGGGTAGTTATTGATACCGACCAACAAAGCATAAATGGATGCCATATTTATAAAGTTGATTGTTACAGAAAGGATGTGATTTAGAGTGAAATATTCTCAAGATTATAACCGATGGGCGCATTTACAAACGATGTGTCTTCCAATCCTCTTGGAACAGCCACTTCAATCCGTTTGTAAATAACCTCTCTGGTGTCTTTTCTTTGATATGGAAATTGTACACCACGACTATAAAAATTAAGTTTGGTGATACTTTCAATAAAACTTACACTTACCTGGTAGGTGGTTGCTTTGGGAAACATCATGAATATATCTTCAGGAACTTCGGTACTACGGTCCGATACATCGCTTTTTTTATAAGTGATCGTTCCATCTTCCAATAACAAATCGCGGTGACTCATCATGAAACCAACCGCCTGCAATCCCTGCATGCCCTTATAATATATGACTTTCCAGAATGCGCATGGCAGCTGGATATATTCGCCATTGACAACATTTATAAAATAGGGATCATCACGCAGCAGAACCGGGCCGGTCATCACAGAAATTCTCAGTTCATTAGGATCGGCTCCTTTTTTAATCAAAAACTGTTCAAGCGAACGCCATGCACCTCTGTTAAGTGATCCGTGCTGAGGCACACAATTCGTATAATAAAATGTGTCGGTCCCCGCCCGTTGCAAATCTGTTTCTTCGCCCCAGAGCACTTCCTGGAATGATGTGAGATGTCCCTGGTCAAAATCATTGCCTTTTCCACCGGATCCGGTAATAGACTGATATAGTTCGTCTCCAAGCTGGTATCGAGATTTCAGTTTTTTATCTTTTTTGAAGCCCCCCTTACGATCAATCGGGTTCCAGGTATTACCGTCAGTATTTGATGCCGCGAAAAAAGCAAACTTCCGGTCCATATTCATCACTATGCTATGATGATGATAGTTGAGCGGGCGGGCGGGATTGTGATCTGCTTCAGAGATAGTTGGCAAAGGAATTCTATAGCCACCTATAAAATTTTTGTTGTAAGGCATCGCGGGTCGTTAGAGGGTGAAAAGTTATTCTATTCCACGGGTTTTGTTGACAGCTGCATGTTTGCGAGTGTTGGTTGTTTATGTGATTTTCCGAAAAACTGATCTAAAGCCTTTTCATATGTGCCTTTTGAGATTTTAACAAGTGATTTGAAGTCATTTTTCGAGTCTACTCCGGGAAGTATACGGGCGGCTTCTTTCCAAAGCTGCTTTACCTTGCCGGTAACCAGGTTTCCATCTGCTACTTCCTGAGTTCCCTTAATGGCTTCATTTAATATTTCCATCTGCTTTGAGTCCAGCGTATTGCTCGTCATTGCAGTTTGGGTACATTCCCTGATGTAGTTTGCTGAAAGTATGTCGAGTGTTTTTTTATCTGTGTTAATGATCGACTGATTGGGTTTGGGTGTTGCCCTCGGTGTGCTTTTGGCTGCACTGGCATACGATGGAACCGCAGATCCTGCAGAACGCGCTGATACCGGCGACGGACTCATCATAGCAGCGGGTGGAGGTGCCGGTTTTACAGGCGCAGGAATATCTATGAACGCGTAGTCAAAATCTGCTGAGGCTGTTGCGAGTTCCTTAAAATCATAGAATTCTCTGAAACGGAGTTTGTCGTTGACGAGGCTCATCAGCGTACTTGCATTTTTATAAGCATCATAGTAAGTCCCGGGACGGCCGACATGATTGAAGAAAAGCGTGGCAAATCTTTCGGCCAGGAATGCATTGATTTCGCAACCGCAGGTGATCATGACCAGCTTGTTTGTGCTCTGGGTCTTCTGCCGTTTTTCTACAATCTTTTTTGCAAGATCAAAAGTTTCGCATGCGTTGAAGAAGCCTAGCTGAAGATTTTTCAGGTTGATGTTTATTACATCAGCCATCCGATCCGTGTTACTGATAAAATTGTCACTGAATTTCAGAGCGCCGTCCTTTGCATGACCGGAGAAATAAAAAATATCAAACTTATCACCGTACTTCGAAAAATTGGCGATAAGCCGGTCGGCTGTAAAGATTTCATCTTTCATGTAATAAATGGCATCACTGAAAACAAGGCCATGCAAAAGGTCAGAGATCTTTGTAGCTTCTTCAGAAAGATTGGGCAGATATTCTTCCTGCTTCATACTGTTTGAAAAAACAGTATAAAATGTTGGTTTTGTTGAGGTAGACATGAGTTACAAATGAACAGTTAAAGTATCTGAACTAAATATCGAATTTTTAACCAGGCTCTTGAATGCTTCATAGTTGGCGGGATCGCTTAGATGTATTTCCAGTTCCGAGGTTTGCATTGTGCGGTACTTTTTCAGGTCCTCATCTTTCCGGATCACCTGGATCGTTTCGAGACTGAACATATGAATCAACACGTCATCTTCTTCTATTTCTTTTTCCTGGCCCAAACCGCGGATACTCGTGATCTTTCCTTTGAAAAGCTTGCAAAAAATTGTGCTCCGGATCTCCTGATCCGGAGAGGTTGTGCTCCGGATCTCCTGATCCGGAGAGGCTGTGTTCCGGATATCCTGATCCGGAGAAAATTTTGCAGACATCTCCATTACCTCATCAGGTTCAACACAACACACCGGAAACCCCTGTTCTTTCAGAAACCTGTATTGGATATAGGCATGATCCCACGGGTACATTCCCGGTTCGTTCACACTGCAATTACAATGATATACAACATGACCTTCTTTCTCAGGAAGAGGCAATTTTTTTGAAACCATGAATTCTTTTATTGCACTCAGGTCCTGAAGCATTCCGTTCGCTTCAACAATCAACGATCCCTTTTCATCAAAAATATTGATCCTCGATGAAACACCTTCGGTATAAGATGATCCGAATGGCCGTTGTTTCAATAACTGCTGGTGATTATTGCCATAACACACCAGGTTGGGCCGCTGAATGCCTGAGAGCGCACGTTTTGAGCGAACCAATAATTCCTGGTACGACCCCACTTCGCCATTTCGTTCCAGGATTTTCATGATGGTTTTCGTAAACAATCCGTTATCACCATCTTCCATGGCAAACTCATCATCCTGGCAGGCTCCAAGTTGCAGAACTGCTGCCGGTATTTCTTCTTCCCTGATGATGGGTTTTCTCATCAGCGGTTCATATATGAATTTGTTTGCCTGGTAAGTTGCGAATAATTGTTGCCTCGGAACAAACCTGCGGACGCGGGTATCAGGTACCGTTTCATCTGTAATTGCTTTCACGACGGATCCACTGTGACAGCTGTCTGATATTACGAATATATTTACCCCGGCCCTGAACCGGCTAAAACGTGCAAACAATTCATCGTCCAGCAATTGCCTGTCGTACAAACACCAGGTCTCGTCCTGAAAGTCGGGTTCATCAAAATTTTTATCTTCCAGTATTCCACCATGCCCGGAATAAGTGATGATCAGATTATCGCCGGCATCTAATTCGCTGATGCTATAGTCCAGAAATGTCAGCACGTTGGTGGAGGTAGGTTTATTAGAATGATCGCTGTTGAGCAATAATTTCGAAACCTTGCAGCTTTCTTTTTGGGCTAACATGTGATAAAACAAAGCGTCATTTTCACAGCCCTGCAATCGCCCGTCCCATTGTTGGTAATGGTTTGTGTCGACACCATTTATTCCGATATGAAGCGAAAAGGAACTGGCAGACATCTTTTTTATTGTAATTTAAACTGATATTCTCTAATAATGAGCAGCATACCCACTTAGTTCTCAAAAATGCGTAGTTGCGGAAGCGGATATTCGTAATTGTACGAATAACATTATGTGAGTATAATGCATCGGTTTGAGCAGCTTGGTTGTCACAGCAGTTTTTTTCTACCCGCGAAGGGTCGGTCAACGACTACCACCTCATACTTGCCCATCAATCCTTTTTTTGGTTATCGGCTGAACAGAAATAAATTGCATTTCGATTTCCAGGGTGGTGTCGATTATGGTATCTCAATAAAAAAAACAGATAAGATTGAGGGAACCTACACAACCTCCGGTGAGCGTTTTTCAAAAAGGACCAGGCTTGAAAATCGGCCCGATTTCAGGGCAAAAATTAAGATAGCAGCCGTCTATAACAGAACAGGCATTTTTTCGGGTTATGCCTATGGTTTTACAAATTATTTTGACGATAACGCTTATTATCAGGTCTCAAAAGCCCATTCGAACTTCCTGAGTGCAGGAATAAGTTTCAAGTTGTTATAGCTGACAGGGTTTATTTTGGTGAGTTCATGGCAAATTTGCTTTGTACGTCCATCCTTTTTGCGGTATTTTGCACAGCCATGAAATGTTTTGCCAAATCAATAACTACTTTTTTCTTTATTTTATTATTAGTCCCCTCGACCCTGTCTGCGCAATCTGCGGATGAATATGTCTTCAGAGGTATGGTAACCGATTCGGTTTCAGGCTTGGCCCTTCCGGCTGCTAGCGTTCAGATCTTTACTATTCCAGGCAATAAAATGATTACCGGCAAACTGAGTTCCGATTCAGGTCGTTTTGAAATAACACTTGAAGCAGGAATTTATAAGGCAGAAGTAAATTATACCGGCTACAACACTTATCAAATAGCCCGGTTCGTATTGGACACCCGTACACCACAATATAATTCAGGCATCATCAGGCTGGCCTCCACAGGTAAAGTTTTGGATGAAGTGATCGTACAGGCTGAAAAAAGTTCTATGACTTTATCGCTCGACAAAAAGATATTTAATGTGGGCCGTGATCTGGCAAATGCAGGGGGCTCGGCAGCAGATATCCTGAGTAATATTCCCTCTGTTTCGGTTGACCCTGAAGGTGCCATCAAATTACGTGGAAGCGACAACGTTAGGATTCTTATCGATGGAAAACCGTCCGGCCTGGTAAGTTTCAAAGGTGGAAGCGGACTACAACAATTGCAGGCAAGTATGATTGACCGCGTTGAAATTATCACCAACCCTTCCGCACGCTATGAAGCTGAAGGCAATGCCGGGATATTAAACATTATTCTTAAAAAAGATAAAAGGCAGGGATTTAACGGATCATTTGAAGTGACCACCGGTTATCCTACAAATCTCGGTGCAGCTGCAAATCTCAATTACCGTCATAAGAAAATAAATTTCTTCATCAACTATGGTATCGCTTACCGTCGCCAGCCAGGATATGGAACAATGTACCAGGAACTTTATGAAAGAGATACAACGTTTATATTACAGCAAAGTAACAAAGGAACCATAAGGGGTTTTAATAATAACATCCGAGGCGGGATGGATTTTTATTTCAGTGAAACCAGTGTGTTGACCGCATCTTATCTTTTCAGGAGAAGTGATGCGAACCGTATCACAGACATCAGGTATGAAGATTACCTGTTTAACAAATCAAACTTCCAGAGTTTTACTAAACGGCGACAGGATGAGGATGAGATCGAACCGAACTCTGAATATTCACTGATCTACAAAAAGTCTTTTGGTAAAAAGGGTCATGAACTCACCGGTGAAATAAAATATCTTGACAACTGGGAGAACTCCAATCAGACCTTTACCCAGCAATTCTTCAACCCATCTGGTACGGAAGACAAAAACAAATATGTTTTACAGTTGTCTGAAAATGATGAATTCGAAAAGCAATTGTTGATTCAGCTCGATTATGTGAAACCCGTCGGCAAGGAAGGAAAACTCGAAACAGGGCTGCGCAGCAGTTTCCGTGATATGACAAACGATTATATCGTTACTCAGCAGAATGCTTCCGGCGGATTTGATCCTTTACCGGGTCTAGATAACATCTTTTTGTATAAAGAAAACATTCATGCGATCTACGGTATTGCCGCAAACAAGAATAATAAATTTTCTTACCAGGCCGGTTTGCGTGCAGAATGGACAGATGTGAAAACGGTTCTGAAAGAAACGAACCAGGAAAACCCCAGATCATATGTCAACCTGTTTCCGAGCGCCCATGTTACCCTCGAACTCCCGGCTGATCATGCTTTACAACTTAGTTATAGCCGTCGGGTCCGTCGTCCGTTTTACAATGATCTGAGCCCCTTTATGACTTTCTCTGATAGCCGCAATTTTTCCAGCGGCAACCCGGATCTCGATCCTGAGTTTAGTGATGTGATGGAATTTGGTCATATAAAAACTTTTAACAAAGGATCGATCACTTCGTCTGTATATTACCGTGATACGAGAGGGAAAATAGACAGGATCCGGGCAGTAGATAGCATTGGCAACTCTATAACACTTCCACAAAACCTTCGGAATGAAAAAGCATTAGGCCTGGAATTCACCAGTAATTACTCACCTTATAAATGGTGGAAGCTAGATTTCAATGCTAACTTTTTTTATGCTGATATCGATGGCAGTAACATTGCAAAAAGTTATGGAACTTCAACTTACAGCTGGTTCGTGCGGCAAACATCCCGTTTTTCATTACCTAAATCTCTGGACATACAGTTACGGGGCAATTACGAAGCACCTCAGCGTACCGCCCAGGGCAAACGAAAATCATTGTATTATTTCGATCTGTCAATGAGCAGGGATGTGTTGAAAGGGAATGGCACGCTGAATCTCAGCCTCCTCGATATTTTTAATACCCGTAAATCAAGGAACATTACAGAAGGTGGAAATTTTTATTCAGAAAGCAGTTTTCAGGGAAGACGGAGACAATTGAATCTCACTTTGAACTACCGGATCAAACAGTCGAAGCCGCCGGTGAAAGCAACAAAGGCCGGAGTATCGGAAGAAGGACAATAGGGTTATGTATTATGGTAATATATTATCGTGATGTATCAAGGTGATGTATTATCGTGATGTAACAAGGTGATTTATTAGAGCGTAACTAATATCATCTCACATTGAAATGCTTTGTTTCAATCTCTTTTCCATTAATAACAATGCTAACAGAATGTTTGCCGGCATAATGCTTACGGGTTGTAAGATCTTTAAAACTGATCTTTCTTTTAAAAGTATACGGAGTATCGGGCCTGAAGTTATTTTCTGTTATTTTAAACAGTTTCCTGGTACCTGATCCATTTGATTTCATATAATAGACACCGAGTTCAATGCGGAAAAGCTGTGGTTTTCTTGCCGTATTAATTAAAGTGAAGCTCAATTCCAGGCTCTCACCGATTGCCAGGGATTTTTTATCGAGTTGAAAATGTTTGATCCCACAGTCATGGACACCTGATAATCCAAATAGCTTATATATCTCCGGATCCGCTTTTTTCAAAAGTGTGCGTGAACCATGCTTAAGGATCCAATCGGTATTTTTTGAATTCCCCTTCCATCGCTTAACGAGTTCGAGTACAATGTCAGGATGGTCCCTCGCAATATCATTGATGTTATTTGCCACACTTTTTCTTACAAATAATGAAGGATCGTCTTTAAGGTTTTCGAGCACCGGCAGTATAGTCGATGGGTCTTTGATAAATGCGGGAATAACCTTTCCCCATGGCAACCTGGGACGACATCCTTCACTCGAAAATCGCCTGATATTTGGGTTTTCGTGTTTACTCCACACAAGCATCCTTTTCATTACCGTTTTGGGTTCGTTAAGAAGGAATGGTCTTACAGCAAATTCGCAACTGATAAATTGAGTGATGATCTCAAAAGCTTCGAGCGAAGTTTGTATGTCGTCTAACCCGTGTACTTCAATAAAGTCAGGCAGGCAAATGTATGCAAAGTGATTGTCGGCCCCTCTTTTTTGAAGAAGTCTGATGATCCGGCATATAACCTCAATCTGGTTTTTGTAGTTTCCCGGAAGAAAATCTTTCAGAGTAGTACTTACCTGCCTGATGCGTTGTTTCAGTTCTTTATTTTCCCATTCACTATTATGAACTGCATCCAGAAACTCCTTCTTTTTAAAAGAAGGAACTATCGATTTAATGACAGTGGTCAGCGAATCAAAAAACGCTGCGTTATAAAGATTTTTGAGTGGTTCCATGCATATATGTGCAACGGATCTCCCGATCCATTGATTTTCAAAGCTGTTTGTTATTGAATTTAAAAGGAGGTTTAATACACATCTGCAAAGTAATAAGTCTATTAATTCTCTGCATAGCCGGATCCGGAGATCCGGCTACCCTGGAAAGCATTTTACGGGTTGTAACGGCTTCCTGTTCAAATTGCTCGATAAAATTTTCTAATACTGTCATGGCTTAAGTTTTTTTTATTAACCAAAGCTAATGTCCCGTACTGTCAACCCTATGGCAGCATCTTTTTTAAGAATGAAAAATACTTCAAAAACCCTCCGGACTTTCTCACTAAAATATCAGAATAATTAAAAGAACAATGCCCATACCCAACACGCCGCCGATTACGGAAGCAACCGCATCCATAAAGTCGTAAATTCCGAGTCCAGTAATTTTCGAAAAAAGTTCAAAGCCATAGCTAATGGCAATAACACCAAGAAGTGCAAGCAGAATTGCATGGATCAGAGGAGGATAATAAAGCCAGCGGGCGAGCATCTGAAGTACCATTCCCATTGGAATACCAACGTAAAAGTGCCGCCATTTGTCAGCCGCGATTTTATATTTCATTACAGTATTTTAGATTTCGAATTTATCCCGGCTAATAATCTTAGATATTTATAAGCCCCTTAATGAGCGTTAAGTTAGAAATAATTAGTATATTTTGAAATGTTCAATGATTTTTTTAAACATTCATGGCGTAATATACTACGGTACAAATCTCATTCAATTCAGAATATTATTGGATTATCCTTGTCGCTTACCGTTACGATCCTTGGAGCTGTCTATATCTATAATGAGGTCAACTATGATAAAGATTTTCTAAACTCCGAAAGAGTATACCGTGTCAATACTGATATCCAACTTGGAGAACGGATAAATAAAAGTGCTCAGACCTCCGATGTTATCGGGCCATTATGGAAAAAGAACTTTCCCGAAGTCGAAGCATTTGCGCGCATCTATCCTATAAGTTCACTTAAAGTGAAAAAGGATAATTCATATATAAGCGGAGACAAAGCTGCTTTTGTAGACGGCTCATTATTTTCTGTTTTCAATATTGAATTCATTGACAAAATTGCTGACAATCCTCTTTCTGATCCCAATACAGTCGTAATTACACTTTCTATGGCCAGAAAGTATTTCGGAGAAGAAAATGTGGTTGGAAGGATGTTGGATATTGACGACCTGGGAAACAGCCTTGTGCGCCAAAAATCATGTAAAGTTGTAGGTGTTATCAGAGATTTTCCTGGAAATGTACATTTCCGGTTTGACTTCTTTTTTCCGGCAAGTGACATGCAATATAGTTGGAATAAGAACTATGGCGGGGCGTATTTTAATACTTATATTTTGCTCAGACAAGGATCGGACTATCAACGGCTGAATGAAAAGTTTAAAATAATCACCGGGAAGGACATATATCCAATTGCCGCCAGGCAACTAGGTCTGAGGATAATGGATTGGCTGGAATTTAAACAAACGGGGAACAATATGGAATTTCAATTATTCCCGGTAATCGACATTCACCTTTCATCTAATCTGGAAGGCGAGTTAGGAGTAAATGGCAGTAAACAGACAGTATATATTCTTTCAATCCTGATCATTTTTACCATATTTATGGCCAGTGTCAACTTTATTAATCTATCAACTGCCATGGCTATGAGTAGGGCCAGACAAATTGGTATTCATAAAGTTATTGGTA
>Ga0193752_1001033_pt1 | contig 24405 bp, 22 predicted proteins | sample H1c1metaG_FD_144924 | JGI IMG/M metagenome (GOLD analysis project Ga0193752, IMG submission 144924) | Soil microbial communities from a riparian zone of the East river system, Colorado, United States - H1c1 | ecosystem: Environmental > Terrestrial > Soil > Riparian zone | place: USA: East River...
GCCAATCCCAACGTATCACCCGACGAAATCCTGCACGCCATTGCGTTTGATCTGCATCTCGGTGACCCGCCGCGGGCCACGCGTTTAGCGGTCATGCAGGCGTTGCACGATTATCTGCTCAAGCGTCACGCCGAAGGCAAAAGCGTGGTGATGTTTGTAGAAGAGTCCCAGGGCATGCCGCTGGCGACATTGGAAGAAATTCGTCTGCTGTCAAATCTGGAAACCCGCAACGACAAGCTGCTGCAAATCGTGCTGTTCGGCCAGCCCGAATTCGACGAAAATTTAAAGCAGCCGAACATCCGCCAGTTGCGCGAACGCATTACGCACAGCTTCACGTTGGCGCCGCTCACCGCGCCCGAAATTCGCGAATATCTGATGTTCCGCATGCGCGCCGCGGGCTACCACGGGCCGGATTTGTTTTCGGAAAAAGTCGTCAATCTCATCACGCGCGCGTCCGGTGGCCTCACCCGCCGCATCAATCTGATTGCCGACAAAGCACTGCTCGCGGCATTTTCCGAGAATACACACACGCTCAAGCCGCAACACATCGAGGCCGCGCTACGCGACAGCGAATTCGGCTACGTCGCTGCAGCAGCGGCGCCGGCGAACCGTTGGGGTTGGGCAATTGCAGCATTGGCCGGCGGCGCGGTAGGCGCAGCGGGCTATGCGTGGCTCAGCCCGCACAACGCCGTTCGAGTTGACCCTGCGTCAGCGCCGGTATCCGCCGCAGTGGCGACAGTGGCGAAATCGAGCTCGCCCGACCCGGTCGCCATGCCATCCTCTGCATTACCTGCGGTCGCCGTAGCAATAGCCGAAGCCGTTAGCAATGACATCCTCCAGGAACGGCTGGACGCTACCGTGCTGTGGATGGCAAAGCAAAGCGAAGCCACATGGACACTGCAAACCCTCTCCACCGCGTCCGAAGAAGACTTAAGAAACTATCTTAGATTTCTTAAAAAATCCATTGAAATCAATAACATTTTTGTGTATCGTAACGTAGGCAATACCGATCAGAAACCAGTGTTGTCGGTGTTTTACGGGACCTACGACAGCCGGACTGCCGCAGAGCGGAAAATGACGGAACTACCAGCCCAGTTGAAGTCGAACCGTCCCTTGCCGCGCACCGTGCAAAGTATCCGTGACGGGCTGCGGTAATTGGCATAGAAGGATTGTGCAGCGGTGTTCGCAGTCACACGCGACGCGAAGGGGTCAGAGGGGATTTTGTATGCAGCCAACTGTGGCGTACGCAGCAGTAACTAAATCACTCAAAAAATGGAGCGCGATGGCGCCGGGTCAAGCCGTCGCAGGCCGTATCGCAGCCGCGCTGCTCGCCGCTATCATCGCCGGCTGCAGCGCACCCCGCGCCCCGTATGTTCCGCCCTCGCAAGGACATATCATGGCCCCTGCACCTAAAACGGAAACGGCCGTCCATGACATCCCTCCGCCTGCGCGGGTCAGCACATTCGTCCCGCTGCCCCGCCCCACGGTTAAACCGCAAACCTACAGCGTTGTCGTAAACGAAGTACCGGTGAAGGAATTGTTGCTCGCGCTGTCGCGGGATACCAGGCAAAACATCGACGTGCATTCCGGCATCGGCGGTTTGGTCAGCCTCAACGCGATCAACGAAACCCTGCCCGCCATACTGGAACGCGTATCCAAGCAGATCAACATGCGCTACCGCATGGAAGGCAATACCATCATCGTGTCGCCTGATTCGGCGTACATGAAAACGTATCGTATTCCGTATGTGAATATGTCGCGTGAAACGACGTCGACTATCGGCGTGTCCGGCGAAATTGGTACTGGCGGCACGCCAGCGTCGGCCAGCCAGCCCGGCGCCGGTGCGACGGGTGGCTCCAGCACCGTTGTACGTTCGGTGTCGAAAAATGATTTTTGGACAACGCTAACAGAAAACATTCGTGGGATACTGGCCTCCACTCGCGCTCAAAGTCAGACGGCGGAAGAAAAAGCAACCCGCGCTGAAATGATGAAAGCCGCCCGCGAAGAGCGCATGCATCAGGCAGAAGTGGTGGCGCGCGCCGGACAAGGTGCAACCACGCTGTTCACCACCGCCTTCGGCGGCGCCCAGGCGCAACAGCTCGCCGAGGGCCGTGATGACATCGTCGTCAACGCGGTCGGCGGCACCATTAGCGTACTCGGCACCGAACGGCAGCACCAGTTGATCCAGCAACATATCGACAGTATCGCCAATTCGGTGCAGCGCCAGGTCTTGATCGAAGCGACCATTGTTGAAGTCAGCCTATCGAACGCCTACCAAGGTGGTATCGACTGGAGCCGGCTCGCGGTAAGCGGCGGTGTTACGCTCACCCAGCGACTGCTGGGTGGATTCGGAACAGGGCTGGCACAGGCCGGTGCAAACTTTTTCCAGCTCGGTTATGCCAACCCTGACTCGCGAGTAGGCAATATCAGCGCTACGGTGAAGCTTCTGGAGGAATTTGGCAACACACGGGTGCTATCCAGTCCCAAGCTGATGGCCCTCAACAATCAGACGGCACTGCTCAAGGTCGTCGATAACGTCGTTTACTTCGAGATACAAGCGCAGACCAATACCACTCAGGGGGTATCAACCACTACGTTTAACACGACGGCCAAGACCGTCGCGGTTGGCGTAGTCATGGGCGTCACGCCGCAGATCGCGGATGACGGCCGCGTGTCTCTGAACGTGCGCCCAACTATTTCCCGCATACTGCGCTTCGTCAATGACCCCAATCCGTCACTGGCAAATCCCTGCGGCGTTCCGGTGCCGGCCCTCGGATGCGGCGTGCCGCCCATCAGCAGTCCGGTGCCGGAAATCCAAGTGCGGGAAATGGAATCTGTACTGCAAGTCGGCAGTGGCCAGACTGTGATATTGGGCGGCCTGATGCAAGACAATACGCGCTTTAACCGCCAGCAACTGCCGGGTGCAGACCATCTCGGCGCTGCCGGTGATCTGATTCGCTTTCGTGATGAGAACGCCGGCAAAACGGAGTTGGTCATTTTCCTGCGGCCCACGGTAGTCACCAACGCTTCGCTCGACAGCGACGAATTAAGAATGTTCCGCCGTTATCTGCCACAGCCCGAACAACCTCCTTCCCCACAGGCGTACGGCACCGCAAAATGAGCGTGCTGATAAAGGCTCTGGAAAAGGCCGCTCAGGATCGCGACAAAGTACCCTCTGCGCACGTCCCCGCCGTTGCCGCGGAACGCGAACTTTCCCTCGAAGCGCTCGACGCCACATCCAGCGCAACGGCCGCTGGTAATGTATCGAGCGCAGCCGCTGGCAACAAGCCCGGTAGCGGATCGGCTGGACACTCATCTTCGCTTTCAAAGACCGCTGCGAACGTGGACAAAGCACGCAGCAACGCGCAGATTCACGCTGCCACCGTGCTCGGCGCACAACAGTCGTCCAGCGCGGGCGCTATCGAATGGGTACGCGCCCATCCGCTGTACTTTTCCGGCGGGTCCGCCGGTTTGTTCTTGTTGGCTTACGCTGCTTACGTTTATGTGCAAATCGCTCATCCCGGACTGTTGATCAAATCACCGCCGCGCCCGCCGTCCGTGGCCGTGGCGCCCGCACCGGCATCCGTAGATTCAACCCCTGCTGCCGGCGGCACGAGCGCGCCCTCCGCGGCGCCTGTGCAAACGCCGGCGACGGCGAATTCGCAGTTGATCCCGCTGCAATCCGTATTTGCCAGCCGCGTTGATGCGCAATCCGCGCAGCCGGCGCCCGAAATGGCCAAGGACGTTTCGGGACGTGTGCCAGCAACGCTTGCCGCGCCCGCCGCATCGGCACCCCGGTCTGGCATCGTTACCGCCATTTCCCCCTCGGCACCGCTTATGTTGCCGCAGAGCCGAATCGCGATCAGCCGCGGCGATACTGCCGCACCGCGCCTGAACGCAACGGTCAGCGAGGCTTACGCCGCGCTCGAATCGGGCCAGTTCGACACCGCACAACGGCTCTACAGTCAAGTAGTACGCAGCGAGCCCGCCAACGTGGATGCGCTGCTGGGTTTGGCGTCCATCGCCCAAAAAGAAAATCGCAGCGAGGACGTGCAGCGACATTTTCTGGCGATACTCGATGTCGAACCACGCAACGCGCTGGCACAGTCCGGGCTCGTCGCACTGATGAGCCGGGCTGATCCGCAAGCCGCCGAATCACGCCTCAAACAACTGCTAGCACGCGAACCGTCACCACCGCTGTATTTCAATCTCGGCAACCTGTACGCAGACCAGGGCCTGTGGCCCCAGGCGCAACAGGCTTACTTTCAGGCGCACAATCTGGAGCCGCGTAACCCCGACTATGCGTATAACCTGGCAGTAGGCCTTGAACATCTAGGCCAGCAGAAACTCGCCCTCGGCTTTTACCGCAAGGCGCTCCAGCTCGTTTCCGCCAAGGGTGCAACGAATTTCGATTCCGCCAGAATACAGGACCGCATCACGCAACTGTCCGCGCGGTTCGAGTAACCCATGGCCGATCAGCGCAAACGATTGCGGTTAGGCGAACTGCTGGTCCAGCAAGGGCTGATCTCCGCCGACCAGCTAACCATTTTGCTGGCCGAGCAGCGCAATACCAGCATTCCGCTGGGCCGTCTGGTCGTCAGACTGGGTTTCGCGACCGAGGCTGCGGTACGCGATGCCATGGCACGCACCGTCGGGCAGGAATCCATCGATCTGTCGCATGTGGTTGCCGATCCCGAAGCCTTGCAGTTGGTGCCCCAGGACTTCGCCCGGCGCAATCAGGTGCTGCCCATCGCTTATTCAGAGCAAGATGCCACGCTGACGGTTGCCACCACGGAAATTTTCAACGTGGTGATCATGGACCAGTTGCGCGCGCTGATCGGCTCGCATGTCGACATTCGACCACAGATTGCCGCGGAAGCACAGGTCGAGGAATGCATAGACCGCTTCTACGGCTATGAGCTTTCGGTCGATGGCATTCTCAAGGAAATCGAGACCGGCGAAATCGACTACGAAAGCCTGCGCGCCGGCGGCGACGAATACACGCAACCGATGGTGCGCCTGGTCAACGCGCTACTGGTGGACGCCGTCAAGCGTGGCGCATCGGATATCCACTTTGAACCGGAGTATGCGTTTCTGCGTATTCGTTTCCGCATCGACGGCGTGCTGGAAACCGTGGCAACCCGGCATAAGACTTTTTCGTCGGGCATCACGGTGCGGCTGAAGGTCATCGGCAATATGAACATCGCGGAAACGCGCGCACCGCAGGACGGTCGCTTGTCGCTCACACTGAACGGCCGCCAGGTGGATTTTCGCGTGTCGACCCAGCCCACGATCTACGGTGAAAACATCGTGTTGCGTGTGCTCGATCGCGAAAAGTCGATCATCAGCCTTGATCACATGGCCCTGCCGGTTGAGACCATGAAAAAGCTCTATAGCCTATTGGCGCGGCCCGAAGGTATCCTCATCGTCACCGGACCCACCGGCAGCGGCAAAACCACCACGCTATACTCGTTGCTGGCGCAGATCAATGACGACACCGTCAATATCATGACGCTGGAAGATCCGGTCGAGTATCCGCTGAATCTGATGCGGCAGACTTCGGTAAATGAAGTCGCGCGCATGGATTTCGCCAACGGCATACGCTCCATCATGCGCCAGGATCCCGACATTATCCTGGTGGGCGAAATGCGTGATCAGGAAACCTCCGAAATGGCGTTTCGCGCCGCGATGACGGGCCATCAGGTATTCACCACGCTGCATACCAATTCGGCGCTGGGCGCGTTTCCGCGGCTGCTCGATCTGGGCATTCAGCCGGGCATCATGGCCGGCAATATTATCGGTATTGTTGCTCAAAGACTGGTGCGCCTGTTATGTGTTCAGTGTCGTGAGTCCTGCGTGCCTTCGGCGGAGGAGCGCAGCCTGCTGAAGCTGAATACCGATAAACCCGTGCAACTCTATAAGCCCATCGGCTGCAAAATATGCGGCGGCAAGGGCTACCGCGGGCGCACTCCCATCATGGAGTTATTGGTGATGGACGGCGATCTGGACGAACTGGTCGCCCGTCGCGCAACTGCTCGCGAAATGCGCGATGCAGCGAAAAGCAAGGGCTTTCAGACGCTGGCCGATGCCGGCATTCGCCGTGTCATCGATGGTGATACGACGCTGGCTGAAGTCTCTCGCGTGGTGGATCTCACCTTGCGTACGGATTGAAGATCATGGATCGCTGCACCCGCATGAACCGCCGCGTTTTGCCGCTCCGTTCATTGTCATTGCTTCCCGGACTGTCGAAGCACTTTAGCTGAATGCCTTCGTTTCGATATAAGGCCGTCGAGAAATCCGGACGCCAGGCGCTGGGCGGCATGGAAGCCGTCAATGAGGTCGATCTTGAATTGCGCTTAAAGCGCATGGGGCTGGATCTGATTTCCGCGACCGAGGTAGACCGCAAAACCTCGATTGTCGCGGCAGCGGCAACGATTACCCGTCAGGATCTGATCAATTTCTGCTTCGACATGGAGCAGATGAACCGGGCCGGCATTCCGATTATCGATGGTTTGCGCGACCTGCGCGACACGTTGGACAACAAACGCTTTCGCGAAGTATTGACCGTGATGGCCGAAGACATGGACAGCGGCAAGACGCTGTCGCAATGCATGGCCGCCCAGCCGGAAACCTTTGACAAGGTGTTTGTCAGCCTGATCAAGGCGGGCGAACAGACGGGGCGCGTCGCCGAAGTGTACAAGAGTCTCGTGGATTCACTGAAGTGGCAGGATGAACTTGCCTCGCAGACCAAAAAACTGCTGATGTACCCCGTCCTGGTGTTAGTGGTCGTAACCGGCGTCATTTTTTTCCTGCTGATCTGGCTCGTACCGCAGGTGACAACGCTATTAAAGACCATGAATCTCGCATTGCCCCTTCAAACCAGAATTCTGATTTCAGTGGCCGATGTCGTAAAAAGCTGGTGGCCGCTGCTGCTGGCGCTGCCGGTGTTTGGCATTGCGGGTTTCGCGCTGACCATAAACCGCAGCGCGCGCGCGGCTTATTTGTGGGACTATGCCAAACTGCGAATACCGATCATCGGACCCATTTTTCAGAAAATCATACTCGCGCGCGTAGCGAATTTTTTCGCGCTGATGTACGAATCGGGCATCACGGTGCTCGATGCGCTGAAAACCAGCGAAGAGATTTCAGCCAACCGCTACATCGCCGACGGTCTGGCGCGCGCGGGACAACAGGTTTCCGCGGGACAAACACTGACCGACGCCTTCCGTGATCTGGGCATGCTGCCGGCGATGGTGATACGCATGCTGCGCGTGGGCGAGAACACCGGTGCGCTTGATACGGCGCTGCGCAACGTCAACTATTTTTACACGCGGGATGTGCGCGAGTCGGTGGACAAGGCGTTAAAATTACTGGAACCGGCGCTGACAATGGGGCTGGGGCTGCTCATGGCATTTATCATATGGTCCGTGTTGTCGCCGCTGTACGATATCTTCGGCAAGCTGAAATTTTAGACCTGAGTCCAGTGAGTTTCGCAAACCATGGCTAACAAGATCCTGCTGTTCATCTCGTCTGCGCAAGTGGTTGCCGTCCACTGGCAGAACGGTAAGATCGCGCACTGCGAAATACTTGCGCCGGATGAGGACGGGATCGCCGCGTTCGCCGGGTTGCTCAAAACGTGGGGTGGCGCACCCGCTTATGTCGTTGCCGACACCGTCGAAGAAGACTATCGCTTCGAAACGCTGCCGCACGCCACCGGGTCGGATCGCACATCGCTGCTCGACCGCAAGACGCGTCAGTACTACCGCAGCACCCGCTTTGTGTCGGCGCTGCTCCGCGAACGCACCGGCGACAAGCGTCGCGACGACCGTTATCTTTTTTCGGCGCTCACCAATCCGGCGCTGGTTGACCCGTGGCTTATCGCCATCGCCGAGCACGGCATACCCGTTGCAGGGGTTTTTCTCGCGCCCATGCTCACCGCCGGCCTGTTGAAAAAACTGAATATCACGCTGCCGCGCTTGTTGGTCGCAGTACCGCACAAATCGGGTTTACGGCTCACGTTTTACAAGGACGGCGAGTTCGTTTCCAGCCGCCTGACGCGTGCCATACCCGAAGACGCCGACGATGCAGCGCAGATGCTGGCAACGGAGCTATCCAATACGCGCCTTTATTTGTCGACGCGGCATCTGGATTCGATAGATGAGCCGCTCAGCGTGGTGTTTTTCGATCGCAACGACGACCTTGCCGCAACGGTCGGACGTATCTCCGCCGATGGGCACGGCCTGGAATGCACCTGCGTCGGCCGCGCAACACTGATGCGCCAATTGCAAATCAGCCCGCAACATCTCGACCTTGCGCTCGAAACAATTTACCTGCGTGTGTTGGCGGAAAAGCAACCGGCGGCCAATCTCGCACCCGCCACCATCACCGCCGGATACCAACTGCTGCAACGCAAGCGGAAACTCTACGCGTTGAGCGCGGCAGTCGGAATGATGGGCATGATCTTGACCGCATATAATTTGTGGCAGACTTCCGATTCGACGCAGAAGGCAGCCGACGCCGCGCGCCTTGCCGCTGTGGCTCAGGTGCAGTACAAGGAAATTACGCGCACCTTTCCCGCCGCACCGACCACGTCCGACAATCTCATCAAAGCAGTCAACATTTATCAGCAAGTGGTGAAAACCGTGCGCTCGCCGCAGCCGTTTATGCAGATGGTGTCGCGTGCGATGGATCCGCATCCCGAAATATTTCTTCAGGAAATCAATTGGAATTACGGCACGGAGCGGCCCGACGCAGCCGGCGCATCTCCAGCGCCGGACAGCGCGAAGCCGCCTGCCTCTATCTCTACCACGCCCAGCGCGGAAGGCTTGCGCCAGAGCGGCGTACTGGCTGGCGAGATCAGGCCTTTTCAAGGCGACTTTCGCGCCGCCATCGCGTCCATCAACCGCTTTGCCGAGCGCCTTGCGAGCGACCCGGCAGTGGCCGATGTGAAGGTGATCAAGTTGCCGCTCAATGTGAACCCGGAACTCACGCTGTCGGGTGACACCCGCGACGCCGCGGACCATGCCGGCACCGCGGAGTTCAGGATACTGCTGACGCTTAAGCCCAACGCATGAATCGATTTTCCAACACGCTGACGCTGCCGCTGCTGGTCTTGCTGGTGACGCTGCTTGTCGTCATAGCGCTGGTGAAAATCAGCAATGACCGGGCGGACGATGCGCGGCGCATACTCGACGCGCAACAAATGCAGATGCGAGAGGCGCAAATGCGCGTTCAAAAATCGGGGACCGAAAAAGACCTGATCGTTCGCTACCTGCCCGATTATCAAAAACTCGACACGCTGGGCTTTGTCGGCAGCGAACAGCGCATCAACTGGCTCGACGCCCTGCGCAACGCCAACCAAAAAGGCGGCATGTTCGGCATCAACTACGAGATCTCCGCGCGCAAGGCCTACCCTTACGCTGCGGCGCTGGGTCCGGGCCAGTTGAACGTCATGCAATCCGTGATGAAACTGCGTTTTCAGATGCTGCACGAAGAAGACCTGCTGAAGTTCCTCGAGCATTTGTCCGAACAAAACGCCGGCGTGTTCGTCGTCAATCGGTGCGACATGCGCCGCACCAGCACGACGCAAACCACGCGCTTCCAACCCAACATGACCGCCGAGTGCGAACTGGCATGGATCACCGCTCAGCCGCCGGCCCTCGCAGAGGTACGTCAATGAATCGTAAGTATTTGTTTTTATTGACTTTTTTTATTTCTTGTGAAACGCTTGCCGCGGAAGGTTTGGGGCGCCTGTTCCTCACCCCCGAACAGCGTTCGCAACTCGACATTTCACGCGCCAAGCGCGACCAGCGCCTGCCGATAACGACCGAAACTGATCCCGCAGCAACAGCCCCCGTACCGCAAGGCCCCGAAATTGTCACCTACAACGGCGTAGTTCGCCGCAGCGACGGCAAATCTACCGTGTGGCTCAACGGCAAGGCGGTGAATGAACGAAACCGCATCGGCAACGACGGCGACAGCAAAATCAATGTGCTCGGCATGCGCAGCGACGGCGCGCTATCGGTAGCCATCCCGCAAGCCGACCGCACCGCATCGCTGAAAGTTGGGCAAAGTCTGGATGTGATGTCTGGACGCATCGAAGAATCGTACGCGCGGCACGCGACGCGGCAACGCCCTCCGGAAAACGCGCCTGCCAGCGTTCCAGCCCGTCCGCCATCTGCGCCACAAGCCGCCGTATCGGGAACAACGTCATCCCCCACGAGGACACGGCCACTGCCTGAAAGTTATTTCAAGGAGTCCGATCCTGGGAGCGGAGCTGCACCGCCTGTCGATCGCGGCCTGCAAAAATAAGTTTCTATGCACCCGATTCATCGTTATTTTCAAACCACCCAACGCGGAGCGGCATTATTGCTTTTGCTGGTGACGCTGATATTGGGTGGTGCCGCTGTGTTTTATGGATTGTCTAGGCCTTCGGGTCTGGATGCCGAGAAAGATAAAAAAACCGCGGCAGCGCTAGAACAAGCCAAGGCAGCGCTTATCGGATATGCCACCGGGGTCAGCAATTTTTCGGCTAATGGACGCCCCGGAGACCTGCCATGTCCAGATCTAAATGACAGCGGGAGCGCTTGGAGTCCCAACTGCGATTCTCAGCCTTTGCGCCTGGGGCGCCTGCCTTGGAAAGAGCTGGGTCTGCCAGACCTGCGCGACGGTGACGGCGAAAGGTTGTGGTATGCCGTATCCAGTAACTTCAAATCCAGAACACGCACGCCCTGCTTAACGCCCGGCGCGACCGGGTGCCTAAATAGCGATACCCGCGGCTCCATCACCATCCGCGACCCGTCAGGCACCGTTATCCACGACGGTAGCAATCCGGATCCATACACACCTAGTGGCGTGATCGCTGTGATATTCGCGCCGGGTGCCGTTTTGAAGAGGCAAGGGGCCGGAGCGGTTCAGGATCGCACTTGCACCGGTGGACCATGTCTCCCATCTGGGGTGTGTAATATCAACCCACCTACCCTCATAGAAAAATGTAAGTCTGTCAATTATCTAGATGTTGTCACCACCGTCGAAGACAATGCTGATTTTAGTGATGGCAGCAACACGAATGGCTTCATCAACGGCATTGTTCGCGATGCTGCTAAGAACGTGATCGTCAACGACCGTCTGCTAACAATCACCTACAACGATCTTATGCCATTGCTGGAACGCAGAGTGGCCGCAGAAACCTTGAATTGTCTGAAAATTTATGCCGATCCCCCCGGTGTTGGCCGATACCCTTGGGCAACCTCGGATATCACGACTTACAGCGACTCAGCCAATACACTTTTTGGACGCATGCCGGATTCACTATCGCAGACTACGGCAAGTGCGCCTGCAATGCCGAGCCTCTGGCCTCTTAGTTGCTCGCGTGAGCAGGGGTCTTGGTGGACAAACTGGAAGGAACATATGTTTTACGGCGTCGCTGATGCATACAAACCCGGAGTAGGATCACCTAGCTGCCCGACCTGCCTCAGTGTGAATCCGCCCAGCGCCGCCGCCGACAAGCAAGTTGTGGTTATCGTGTCGGGCAAGCGGCTCGCCGGACAGCTGCGAGCTACTTCGGTGCAGAAGCAAGATCTCACAAATTATCTCGAACCTGGAAATCTTGTGCATCCTGCATTCACTAAACAACCCAGCAATGCAACATTCAACGACACGGTGCTGTACAAGTGAACGACGCACGATTTCAAGATTACCCGTCCCATATTTATTCAAGCAATGCCGGATTTACGCTCGTCGAGCTTGCTATTGCAATATTCATCATCGCTTTGTTGCTAGGCAGCATCCTGGTACCGCTCACCACCCAGGTCGAACAGCGTCAAGTCAGTGAAACACAGAAAACGTTGGAGGAGATCAGAGAATCGTTGATCGGTTTTGCTGTAGCGAATAGCTACCTACCCTGTCCCGATACCACCGGGGACGGTGTTTCGGATCCTGCCGTACCAGGTGTCGTACCAGGAGCTTGTCTCGACGCTGAAGGATTTCTTCCGTGGGTCACACTGAATACCGGACAAGGCGATGTTTGGGGCAATCGGTTTCGTTATAGAATTTCGCCGGAATTTACCAACACGCCGGTAACGTCATGTAACTTAACGGACGGGCGTATTAATTTGTGTAAATCAGGCGCTATCACCGTAAGAACACGTGACGCCACAAAAAACAACCCTATCTTAGCCAGCAATGTGGTTGCCGTGATCATTTCCCACGGCAGAAACGGTTACGGCGCGACCGCAACCGACGGCACTGCTAGGGCTCTCGTTCCCGCACAGAACGTAGATGAATTGCTCAATGCTAACCCTCCGGGAACCACTTTTCTAAGTCGCCCCCCCACCGCTATTAGTGCTGTTTGTAACGATGGGCCACCAACAGGACAACCTCACTGTGAATTTGACGATATCGTAGTGTCGTTGTCACGTTTCACGTTATTTAATCGCATGGTCGCCGCCGGAAAATTACCCTAAGTATTTGTTTTTATTGAATTTTTTAATTCAGTAAAAACGCCGCTGACTGTATCCATTTCAAGCACGCGCTGCTTGAACGGCATCGGAAAATTCATGATCTCCGCAATCCGGTAAGCCACCCACACACCGTCGCCGAGTTTTAGCGGCTGCGGAAAATTTTCCGTGCCGACTTGCTCGATCACGCGTTGTAGCAGTGCTAGGGCGTCGGGGTCAGGGCTGCACGACTCGGCCGGCGACATAATTTCCACGTCGCCCGAGATCAGGCCGTTAGGCGCCACCGTTGTTTCAACAATGCGAAAGCGTTCGCTGCCGCGTGCGAGCAGGTGAAACATACCGGTAGTGGGCATATCCCATTGCTCGATGGTAGCGAGGCAACCGATGCTTTGCGGTGCGGCGGGCACGCCGACTTCGCGGCCCTCGCGTATGAGGCACACGCCGAACGGCAGATTGTCACGCAGGCACGCTTTGGTCATTTCGAGATAGCGCTGCTCGAATATCTTGAGCGGCAGCAAACCGCCGGGGAACAGCACCGTGCCAAGCGGAAACAAAAAAATATTGCGGCGCGACCCTGCGCTCACGACGCCCGCTGCGACAACGCGCGGTGTCGCGCAAGCACCACTTGCACGGTGCGGCGAAACGCCTGCGCCAGTGTTTCAACAAAATACACCGAGCGATGGCGCCCGCCGGTACAGCCGATAGCGACGGTAAGATAACTCCGGTTATCGCGCACAAACGACGGCAGCCACGTTGCGACGAACATGCGGATGTCCTCGAGCATGCGCTGCGCTTCGGGCGTTGCTTTCATGAAGTCGATCACGGCCGCGTCCTGCCCGGTGAGCGGACGCAGCGCGGGATCGTAGTGCGGATTGGGCAGGCTGCGCACGTCGAACACCAGATCTGCGTCAAGCGGAATGCCGTACTTGAAACCGAACGATTCAAACAAAAGGATCAGCCCGTCGCGCGGCGCGGCGATAAAGTCTTTCACCCAGGCGCGCAGCACATTCGGCGAAAGATCACTGGTATCGATGTGATCCGCCAGCGCCGCGACATCAGCGAGCAGTTCGCGTTCACGCGCGACGCATTCCTCCAGCGTCAGACGGCCATCGGATAACGGATGACGCCGGCGCGTTTCGGAAAAACGCTTGATCAGCGTGTCGTTCTTGGCCTCGAAATAAAGCATCTTGAAGCGCACGCCACGCGCGCGCAGGCTTTCCACATGCGCCGAAAAACCGGCCATATCGTCGCCGGAACGCGCATCCATGGTCAGCGCGACGCGCGTCTGGCCGGATTCCGCCAGCACATCCACCAGGCTGTCAAACAACTTGCCCGGAAAGTTATCCACGCAGTAGTAACCGGCGTCTTCGAGCACGGCAAGCGCCACGCTCTTGCCGGAGCCCGACAGTCCGGTGATCAACACCAGTTCCATCGCTAGCAACTTAGAGTCGGTCGTCTTCGTCATGCACGGCTTCCATCTGCTGTGACTGGCGCTCGATGAATTCGCGGGTGCTGTCGATTCCGCGCAATTGCAGTACGTAGTTGCGCACTGCGGCCTCGGTGAGCACCGCCAGATTGCGCCCGGCTGCCACCGGTATCGCCACTTTGCGTATTTGCACGCCCATGATGTTTTCGGAACCGGGTTTCAACGGCAGGCGCTCCGCCGGCGCCTCCCCGCTGCCGGGACGCTCCAGATTGACGATGAGCTTGAGCGCTTTACGCGGACGCAGCGCCGATTCGCCGAATATACTGCGGATATTGAGCACACCCAGCCCGCGCACCTCAAGAAAATCTTTCAGCAGGAACGGGCACCGCCCATCGATGTTTTCCGGACCTACCCGATAAAGTTCGACCACATCGTCAGCGATCAACCCGCTGCCGCGCGAAATCAACTCCAGCGCGAGTTCACTTTTGCCTGCGCCCGACACGCCGGTAATCAGCACACCCATGCCCAGCACATCGAGCATGACGCCATGAACCGTGGTGCAGTCCGCCAATGCGCGCGCGAGGTACGGCCGCAACATCCACATCAACTCGACGCTCGGCACCGGCGACACCAGCAATGGCGTTGCGGTTGCCGTCGCAATATCCTGCAGGGATTGCGGCACGCGCGAGGCGCCCGACACAATAAAACAGGCCAGTTCACGCGTCGTCACTTGTTGCAATGCCGCCGCGCAGGCTGAGGTATCCATGCTGTCGAGATGCTGTATTTCAGACTCGCCCAGCACCTGAATCAGATTGGGATGTATGAAGTTCAGATGGCCGATCAAACCCTTGGACGAATCCTTGATGAGTTCGCCGTCCAGCGTTTTTTCAGCGCCGTCCTTCCCGGCACACCAGGCGAGCTGCAGCCGGGACTGATTGTCTTCAAACAGCCGTGCGATGCTGATCCGGGGCATGCGAACGCCATTGGGTTATCAAGGCATGTAGATCGGTTGCGTCGGCGGCAGACAGCAGTTGATCGCGAAACGGCTTATCGCTGAACATCTCGGCGAGTTCCGACAATATCTGCAAATGGGCATCCGTTGCGCGGTCAGGCACCATCAGTAGAAAGATCAGGGAAACCCCCTGCCCGTCCGGCGCATCGAACGGGATCGCGGCCTTCATACGCACCAGCGCGCCCACCGCGGTTTTCAAACCCTTGACGCGACCGTGCGGGATGGCCACCCCTTGCCCCAGACCGGTTGAGCCGAGTTTTTCACGGGCGAACAGACTGTCAAACACCTGCGCACGCGCGATGCTGTGATTATTCTCGAACAGCAATCCCGCCTGTTCAAATACACGCTTCTTGCTCGCCACATCCACATCGACGACGACGTTGGACGGCGGCAATATTTGCGCTACAAGATTCATGATACAGGCCTGATCGGGTTATTCCGCCGGCTCTTCCGGCAATGCTTGCTGCTTCAGAGGGGCATCGCCGTGGCGGTGGCCCAGGTTCTTTTCCTTGTGCTTGATGATGGTGCGATCAAGCTTGTCAATCAACGCGTCAATCGCCGCATACATGTCTTCATCCGTACTCTCGCAGAAAATATCGCGGCCCCGCACATGAACGGTTGCTTCAACTTTCTGCTGAAGCTTGGCAACGGACAGAATGACACTAACGTCTATCACGTGGTCAAAGTGCTTGGTGACGCGCTCCATTTTAGAGTTAACGTAACCCCGGATTGCCGGCGTAACCTGAACGTGGTGACCCGTAATTTGCAAATTCATGATGCGACCTCCTACAAAGTTTTTCTGAGATTGCCAGGTAATATCTGCAAAGCCTCACGGTACTTGGCTACCGTGCGCCGCGCTACGACGATGCCTTGCTGTCCGAGCAGGCCCGAAATCTGCGAATCACTCAGCGGTTTGCGCGGATTTTCGGTACCCACCATCTGCTTGATCAATTCACGGATCGCGGTACTCGATGCCGCGCCGCCGGCGTCGGTACTGACGTGGCTGCCAAAAAAGAATTTCAACTCAACAATGCCGCGCGGCGTACGCATAAACTTATTGGTCGTCACCCGCGAAACGGTGGATTCATGCAGTTCCAACACATCGGCAATCTCACGCAATACCAGCGGACGCATCGCAATGGCGCCATGTTCCAGAAAGTTGCGCTGCCGGTCCACGATGGCCTGTGAGACGCGCAGTATGGTGTCGAATCGCTGCTGCACGTTCTTGATCAGCCACTTGGCTTCCTGCAACTGGCCGCTCATTTGCTGCGAGGCGCCGCGGCCGCGCGACAGAATGTCTGCGTACATACGGTTTACACGCAACTTTGGCATGGCTTCAATGTTTAGCGTTGCTGTCCATAACCCTTTGTTTTTATTCACTATTACATCAGGTATGATGTAACGCGTATCCGCCCGCGCATAGTCTCGCCCGGGCTTCGGTTCAAGGCTGGTGATCAGCTTTTGCACCGCGCGCAAACCATCGTCATCGCAGCGCAATATGCGCTTCAATTTGGCATAATCTTTCGCCGCGAGCGCGTCGAGGTGCTGCGTGACGATCCCGATCGCCTTGTCGCAATACGGCGTGGATAACGGCAACGCCTGCAGTTGCAACGTCAGACATTCGGCAAGCGAACGCGCACCAATGCCTGATGGTTCCAGGTGCTGCACATGCCGCAATGCAGTAGCCAGTTCCTCCACATCCACGCACAACTCGGCAGGCAGCATGGCCAGCACGTCCTCGAGACTCTGCGTGATGTAGCCGTATTCATCCAGCGTATCGATCAACAAACCCGTGAGCGTACGGTCGCGGTCGGTTAAGTTAAGCAGGGCAAGCTGCCCCAACAGATGCTCGCGCAAAGTCGGCTTCTCACTCGCGACTTGCGGGTAATCACTGTCGTCACCATCCTCGCGCTCGCTGGATGCACTGTAATTGATATCTGCAATCATGTCGCCATCGGTGCGCTCTCTGTCTGTGCTGCCATCGCCGGGCTCTGGCGCCTCATCGGCGGGCGCCGAGGATTCAGCGTCACGCGCCGGCGCTTCCGACAGGGACGACATGACAGTAGCGGCATCCGCCGCACCGTCGGCACGTTCCAGCAATGGGTTATCGCGCAGGAATCGCTCGATCTCCTGATCGAGTTCCTGCGTAGAAAGCTGCAGCAGCCGTATCGACTGCTGCAACTGTGGTGTGAGCGTAAGATGCTGTGAAAGCCGGAGTTGTAACGATTGCTTCATGGTTATCTGTCCGGACGCTGGCGTGGTTTAGGCACACACGCCAACCATACTGCTAAAGGCGGAAGTTTTCTCCCAGATAAACCCTTCTGACACTCTCATTATAGACGATTTCCGATGGTGCCCCATATGCAAGTACCGTGCCTTCGTTAATTATGTACGCACGGTCGCAAATACCCAGCGTTTCACGCACATTATGATCGGTAATCACCACACCAATGCCTCTATCCTTCAAAAAACCGATGATTTTCTGAATTTCGATCACCGCAATCGGGTCGACACCGGCGAACGGTTCATCCAGCAGGATGAACCGTGGCGATGTCGCCAGCGCGCGCGCAATCTCCACGCGCCGCCGCTCGCCACCGGACAAACTGATCGCGGGATTGTCGCGCAAATGCGTGATGTGCAAATCGCGGAAACGATCGTCGAGCCCGTTGTTGATATCGACCTCGCGCCGGTGCTGCAGTTCCAGAATAGCGCGTATGTTATCGGCCACCGACAACCGGCGAAAAATCGAAGCCTCCTGCGGCAAATAGGACAAACCTAACTGCGCCCTGCGGTGGATCGGCATATGCGTCAGGCGCTTGCCGTCGAGGTACAACTCGCCGCCGTCCATCGGTACCAGGCCGACCATCATGTAAAAACAAGTGGTCTTGCCGGCACCGTTGGGACCCAGCAATCCGATCACCTCGCCGCTATGAACTTCCAGTGAAACGTCATGAACCACCGTACGCGAACGATAACGCTTGCGCAGGCGCTCGGCTTTGAGTTCGCTGCGCGGCGGCGTTACTGATGCGGGTGCGGCAATGTCGGGGGACGCCGATGGTTCCATCGGCAGGCTGTCAGGCATGTCGTTGCTTGTTATCGTGGCGCGCTCGGTTCATCGCGCGGCGCTGAAATCCCGTCCGCGGATTTCAGTGGAAGCGCGGGTTGCACCGGCGGCTTCGATTTTGCCTTGGGCTGCAACACGGTGCGCACGCGCCCGTCTGGATTGTTGCTAGACGCAGCTTTGGCGCCGCCACCTATCACCTGAAAGAATTCGGTCGTCGCATCGTAAGAAATATAGTCGCCGGAGACATCGTCGTCGCCGCGTTTCAACGCCGCCTGCGTAAAGAGTTGAAGCTTATCTGCGCGGCTATCGTACTCAACCCGCTCTGCCCAACCCTCAATCCACTCGTCAGTGCCTTCTCGCTTCTGCCGGAAGTAAGCACGCTTGCCCCACACGGTACCCTGCTTGAACCCCTCTTTGTCCTGGCGAACTTCCATGCGATCACCGCGTATCACCATGGTGCCCTGCGTCAGCACCACGTTGCCGTCGAACACCGACAACTGCTTGATATCATCCACCGTCACGCGATCGGACTCCACATGGACCGCTTTTCCGCGATCGGCTTTTTCAGCCTGCGCGCCAACCGGCAACAACACCAGCAATACAATAACAAAAAAAAGTGTTCTCATACATCCACTACTGCCGCTTGTTATCGGAACGATTCGCATTCGAAAGGGCACCGGCTTCATGGTAAATCCCTCTGACTCCAGCATTCAATTTCAGGACTCGTGTTTCGTTGTTCAATTCCATACCGCCGGCCTCGAAGCGCATATTGGCATCGCTAATGGTAACGCGCCGGTCGGTTTTCGCAATACTGTCGTCCGGCATGATATGCAGATAATCGGTCACCACCATCAGCGCGCTCTTGCCGGCTTGCGCAGCACGCGTCGCATGCACATCGTCGTGAAAATAAATGTTGCCGCCGTTACTCGAAACCAGCGCCTGCCTCGAGGTGACAGTGAGCGGCGCGCCACGCGCCAAACTCACAAACCGTGGCCGCTCCAACTCGGTGCTGTCGTCGTCCGGATAATGCCTCATCTTCGCCGCCTGCAAGGTATCGCGAATGCGCCCATTAACGTCCATACGCGTCGCCAGCAGTTTTTCGACGGTAAAGTCTGGATTATGCAACTGCTCCTTTTCCCGAGACTCCGATGGGCTTTGCACGGCCTTGTCCAACCAATATGTCAGCGCGGCCAACAGCGCCAATAACAAAACCGGAAACAAGCCTGAAAGTCGCTCCGCCATTCGTGCTCCCTATCGACGCCCTTGATCCATAAAACGTTACAGCTACACCAAATACCGCGCAAGAGCGGCGTCAAGGGTGTTCTGCGCATGCATCACGAATTCGGCAAACTCGCGCACCGCGCCGCAGCCGCCGCTCGCACGCGTTACATAATGCACGTTTTGCCTCACCAGCGCCGGCGCCTCCGGCACCGAAGCCGCAAACCCGCAGCGCCGCAACACCGGCAAATCGATCACGTCGTCGCCCATGTAGCTTGCCGCCGTCCAGGCAAGTCCCAGGCGATGAAGCAGCACGTCCATCGCGTCGCGCTTGTTTTCCACACCCTGATACAGGTGTTCTATACCCAGATTGCGCGCGCGATTCGCAACCAACTTCGACGAACGGCTGGTAATGATCGCGATTGTCACACCGGATTCCTGCAACAGCTTGATGCCATGCCCGTCCTGTACGTTGAACGCTTTGAATTCCTCGCCCGCATCGGTGTAATACAGCGAACCATCGGTTAACACGCCATCCACATCGAATGCAGCCAGGCGCACTTGTTTTACTCTGGCGATGACATCGATATCGTTCGTGCGATCCGCTACGATTGGCACGATTTAGACCACCTTCGCCCGGAAAAGGTCATGCATATTCAACGCACCGGCAAGCACGCCCTGAGCATCGACCACCAGCAGTTGATTGACTTTGTTACGTTCCATGATTTCAACGGCTTCCGCCGCGAGGTGATCGGGGATTATTGTGCGCGGGTTACGTGTCATGACCTGCGTGACGGGCGTGTTGCGCAAATCCACGCCTTTTTCGATCGCTCGCCGCAAGTCGCCATCGGTGAAAATCGCGATCACCTCGCGCCGCGCGTTCACTACAGCCGTCATGCCCATCATGCCACGCGACATTTCGCGCATCGCATCCATCGCCGTCACCGACTCCGCGACGGCCGGCGCCGCATCTCCCGTGCGCATGACATCGCGCACCAGCGTCAGCAGCCGGCGGCCCAGCGCACCGCCCGGATGCGACAGCGCGAACTCGTCGCGCGTGAATCCGCGCGCGCGCATCAAGGCCACCGCCAGCGCGTCGCCCAGCGCCAGCGCTGCGGTAGTGCTGGCTGTCGGCGCGAGATTCAACGGGCAGGCCTCCATCTCGACCCCCGCGTACAAGTGCACATCCGCCTGCACAGCCAGCGCCGACGCGGGGTTACCGGTCATCGCAATCAGCGTCGCGCCCTGACGCTTGATCACCGGCACTATCGCCAGCAACTCGCTACTTTCGCCGGAATTCGACAGCGCCAGAAACACGTCGTCACGCGTCACCATGCCCAGGTCACCGTGGCCGGCCTCGGCCGCGTGTACGAAGAAGGCCGGCGTACCGGTACTCGCCAGCGTGGACGCGATTTTGCGCGCCACGTGCCCGGTCTTGCCCAGGCCGCTCACCACCACGCGCCCGGAACAAGCCAGAATTTTTTCGACGGCTGTGACAAATCCGGCATCGAGCCGCGTCATCAAGTGATACAGCGCGCGCGCTTCGATTTCGAGGACCTGACGCGCCACGCCCAGCGCATCGGCTGCGCCGTGTACGGGCACTTTGCTTGGAACATCGGCGATGGCCGCAGGTATTGCTGATTTCATGGGAAAAGTATAGCAGAACCACGGCACCGAGCTTGCACGATTGCACATCAACGTGCTTGCAATTTACCTCCGATAAGGCATCATCGAATCAAGAAATTTTCTCAACTGTTCACAACCCGATCCGATGCACGCCACGCTGCAACCCGTTCTGGTGCTGTTGGCCACCGCTGTTCTGGTGGTGGTGGTGTTCCGCCAACTCAAGCAACCGCCGCTGCTGGGTTATCTGATCGTCGGCGCGGCCATAGGTCCGCACGCCTTCGGCTGGATACGTGAAACAGAACAGGTGCGTGGTCTAGCCGAGATCGGTGTGGTGTTTCTGATGTTCAGCATCGGCCTTGAGTTCAGTTTGCCCAAACTGCGCACCATGCGCCGCACCGTGCTGGGGCTGGGCTCCGCGCAGGTTGCGATCACGCTACTGGTGGTAATGGGCGTAGCGCTGCTGCTCGGCCTGTCGTGGCGGGGTGCGCTGGTGCTGGGCGGCGCGCTCGCGATGTCGTCCACCGCGATTCTGGCCAAGCTGCTGGCGGAACGCTACGAGTTGAATTCCGAGCATGGCCGGCAGATTATCGGCATTCTGTTGTTTCAGGATATCGCCGTGGTGCCGCTGCTGATCATTATTCCCGCGCTGGCCGCGCCGGCGGGCGATCTGGCGGTAAGTATCGGCTGGGCGCTGTTGAAAGCGGCGGCAGTGCTCACTCTGCTGTTGTTCTTCGGCCAGCGCGTGATGCGTGCATGGTTTCACGTGGTGGCACGTGCAAAATCATCCGAGCTGTTCGTACTGAACGTGCTATTGGTCACCTTGGGCGTCGCGTACGTCACCGAACTCGCGGGCTTGTCGCTGGCCCTCGGCGCGTTCGTCGCGGGCGTGCTGATTTCGGAAACGGAATACCGTTATCAGGTCGAAGAAGACATCAAGCCCTTTCGCGACGTATTGTTGGGACTGTTTTTTGTCAGCATCGGCATGCTGCTCGATTTTCGTGTAGTCATGCAAAATGCCTGGGTGAGTGTGATATTGGTGGCACTGGTTGTAGCAAAAACGTTTCTGATTTTCGGTGTTGCGCGGCTGTTCGGCTCGACCACCAGCGTAGCGCTGCGAACGGGTCTCGCACTGGGCGCGTGTGGCGAATTTGGCTTTGTGCTGCTTGCACATGCCAACAAGTCGAACCTGCTCAGCCCCGACTATTTACAACCTGTGCTGGCGGCGATGGTGCTGTCGATGCTGGCCACACCCTTTATCATCCAGCGCAGCGAAGCCATTGTGCGGCGTCTGAACGCGAATGAATGGATGATGCGCGCCATGCAAATCCACACTATCGCGGTGCAGTCCATGACGGCGGTCGAGCACGTGGTGATCTGCGGTTACGGCCGCAGCGGGCAGAACCTCGCGCGCTTTCTGGAGCAGGAAAAAGTCGCCGTGATTGCGCTCGACGTCGACCTCGAGCGCATCCGCGATGCTGCAGCCGCCGGCGAACATGTGGTGTTCGGCGATGCCGCACGGCGCGAAGTGCTGATCGCCGCCGGTCTGATGCGCGCGCGTGCGCTGGTCGTCGCTTATTCGGACACCACCTCGGCGTTGCGCATACTCGCCCTTGTGCAGGAACTGCGGCCGGGCCTGCCGGTGGTAGTGCGCACCCAACAAGATACGGATATCGACAGGCTCAAAGCCGCGGGCGCCGCCGAAGTGGTGGCGGAAATCATGGAAGGCAGCCTGATGCTGGCCTCCACCACGCTGATGCTGATCGGCACGCCGTTAAACCGTGTGCTAAGGCGCATTCGCGAGACACGCGAACACCACTACCATTTATTCCGCGGCTTCTTCCGCGGTGTAACGGATGAACTCGACACTGACGAAAACGCCTCGCATCGGCGTCTACATTCGGTGCTGGTCACACAGGGCGCCGCTGCCATAGGCAAAGCGTTTTCCGAATTAAACCTCGTCGCGCTGCAGGTTGAAGTCACTGCGGTGCGTCGCCGCAACGTGCGCACCATGGAACCGGGGCCCGACACCGTCATCGAAGAAGGCGATGTAGTCGTCATGCTGGGCACCGAAGAAGCTGTCGCGGCAGCGGAGATGAAACTGATGCAGGGATAACGCACGCATTGCAGCAATAAAAAATCCCGCACAATGCGGGATTTTTTTATTTAAAAACAAATACTTAGAATAAACTAGTGCCGCCACAGTTTGTAACGGCATTTTGCGATGCCCACGCAAACGGCGCAGCCGCCGCGTAACAGTCTGCCGCTACTGGCGGAACGCCACCGCCAGCATAAACAGAAAACCGGAATGTTCCTCCTTCGGCGTTGCCGTCATCTATCTTGCGATCAACCTCAGCCATGATATCCGACGGAATCTGATTCCCCGTCTTGACATTGTGGCGGGCAGTGGGCGCGCCCGTGTAATTGTTGTCGAAAATCAACTGCATGCGTGTGCCATAAGGATTCGTTGGCGTCGTCGTCGGCCCTTCGGCTAGGGCGCAGGTATAAGACCCGTTCATGAACCCCGCTTTGGATAAATGTTCCCATGCCAGCACGGATTCGGCTGCCTCGATTTGTCCATTGCCATTGCCGTTACCGCCACCACAAGGGGAGGCCGCAGCAACGCCGTTGATGTTGGTGGCGGCAGCTGTGTAGTCTCCCGGCAACGCACGATAGCGATCCAGAAAGCCGAAGTAGGCCGCCTTGACGCCGTCCTGCTGCGAAATCAGATTGCGCACGCGGGCGCTAGTAATCAATTCCTGCCCCTTCAAAACGCCGCCGAGCAACAGCCCGATGATGACCAGCACAATCGCGATTTCGATCAAGGTGAAGCCGCGCTGCTTGTTCATAAATCCCCTCCCCTTAGCAATTCTCAAAATAAGTGATGTTGCAGACGCAAGCTTTGTGCCCGTAAACCGCCATTGGGCTTTAATCTGCAATAAATTTAAATAAGGAATGTAACTATTTGTTTTTATTATACTATTTTAGTCAAAAATTACAATACTTTACCCCTATCAGTAGGCACTGCATCATCACCGTGTGTGCAAAACTGCACAACTATCGGAATTTCGACGGTGATGTCGATTTTCCGACATTTTTAAGCCTTTCGAGCTGTCCGGTCAGAAAGTGCAATTCCTTGGAATCGGTAATCTCGTTACCCGCGAGCAATCCGCCCAGCAACACGGTTGCCCGTTCCACTTCACCCATGTCTTCGAGCAGGAATATGCGCATTTGGCGCGCCCAAGCAGAGGCCTTACCGGCGCGGCTTGCGATATCTTCCGCGTAGCGCAATGCAAGCGGCATATCCTTCAGGCGATGACGCGCCATGACAGCGCAATGCGCGAGCCAGCGCCAGCGCGCGTCGGGGCGTTCCATGAATGCGCGATGCACGAATTCGCACATGCTGCGCCGCCGCGCTTCGTCGTTGACCTGCCCGTAGAGTTGCGAAGCCATCATCAACGGATACTGCGCGGCCGGATCGAGGGCGAGCGCGGTGTCGAGCCACGCCCTCACGCGCACGTAATCGAGCGCCGCGAACGGCACGCTGATGCCCGGCTGATTGTCAAACGCCTGCAGATAAAGCGTGAGCCACTGCGACAAGACT
>Ga0193752_1001034_pt1 | contig 24392 bp, 18 predicted proteins | sample H1c1metaG_FD_144924 | JGI IMG/M metagenome (GOLD analysis project Ga0193752, IMG submission 144924) | Soil microbial communities from a riparian zone of the East river system, Colorado, United States - H1c1 | ecosystem: Environmental > Terrestrial > Soil > Riparian zone | place: USA: East River...
AAGCAGGTCGCTTGCGGATCTCCACCGCGAGCGACCTGCTTCATCAGCTGCCCGACCCGCGAACGATAGAGCCAATACGCGTCATCGAAGTGCCACAGCTCGGGCGGCGGTAGCGGATGCTCCACGAACATGTCGCCCAGGCTCTGCCGCGGAAAGTGTGGGCCGATCAACGTGCGCTTCCACCAGATCCCCCGTGCAGCCCGTTCGGCGCGCGAGGCTGGCTCGAGCATGTGAGTGCGCACGCGAATCTGCGTCGGCGCGCCGCGCTGCCGCTCCAGGCTGCGGTCGTAGAATCGATCCCCCGGCAGCGTACCCGCGAGCACGCGATGCAGAAACCGCTGAGGCGCCGACACGCCGCCGTGCCCGTACGGATCCCACCGGCCGATCGGGCCACGAAACAGGCTCATCTCGTTCAGGCCGATCCCTTCGTACACGACCGCTTGATCGAACCGCTCGTGATGCGGCGCACACCAGCGCGGTGGCGAGGTCTCCTTGGTCGGCCAGTAGCGATGCTCGAGCTCGTGCCACTCGACGCCGTCGTAGGTGACTTCCGTGACTGGACAGATGCGCGCAGGGGGAGGGCTGTGCGGCGGAAACACGCCGTACGGATGCACGAGCCGAAACGGCGTCACGAGCCGACCGATCGCGAGCGGCCAGGTGAAGAGCAGCGGCGCGCGGCGATACGGCGACCACATCGTCCAGGTGAACGAGCTGAACGTGTTGAAGGGCAGCGCGAGTACGCAGAGCACGGTGTGAATGACGAACAGAATGCCGACCGGCGTCGCGAGCGATGCCGCCGATAGCTGCCGCGCTGTCTCGTGATCGAACCAAGACAAGACGACGACGATCAAAATCAGATTGAAGTGTCCGTAGTTCCCGGTCAGCCAAATGCCGAGCATCAGCCCGATCGCCGCTACGGCCGCGAGTGCCGTGAGCGGCCCCGGAATGAACACCGCGAACGGCACGATCATCTCGACGACGAAGAGCCCGATCAGTCCGACCTTCAACACACCGAGCGGTAGCTTTTGCACGTACCAACCCGCGTAGGTCGGTAACGGCTGCGTCGCGAGGAACCCACGCATGAACCCGATGTCCTGCGGCGTGCTTCCGAAGAACTTGTGTTTGCCGAACCCGAACAGCACGCGAAACGCGAGCAAACGAAAAGCCCACGCGGCCGGTGCAGCCGGCGCAGCGACGCAGTGCAGGTTCGGGAAGAGCGACGTCGCCGGAAGAAAGGCGGCCCAAAAGCCGGCTTCCAACAACATCGCATCCCACGGGTAGATCAGCGTCATCGCGCGATCGAGCGACAGGTACACGACGTAGCAGCACGCGAACGCCCACGGCGCGTGTGGCCCTCCGACGATCGTCGACGCCGACGCCAGAATGCCGAGCCACACGAGGGCTCGCAGCGCGAAGTCGCTCGAGCCGAGCCACAGCAACGTCGGGAAGTAGACGAAACGCTTCCACGTCGGAAAGTCGCGCGCCTGCGCTCGCAACGCTTCCTGAACCGGTAGGACGCCTTCGCGCCCCGCGATCGGCAGCACTTGCGGGCGCAACGAGAGAAATGCGACCAGAAACACGAACCCCACGCCCCGAGACACGAGGCCCCAAACGAGCTCGGGGTCCGGCTGAGCGGCGAGTCCTGACAAAAGCTCCATGCGCGCCCGGTCAGTAATGGATCGAGCAGGCCCCTGTCGAGCGGGTCCCGGTGTGCGAATTGGTGCTCAGTTGCTCTGCAGGAAGCTCTTGAGCAACGGCAACCACTCGGCCTCGGTCTGGGCATCCGCATTCGCGGGCGTCACGGTCACCATCGTGGGCTCGAACAACAGCCGCAGATCGACCACCCGGTCGCGCGTGACCAGCTGTCCAAAGCGCCCGCTCGGGGCGAGCGTCAGCACCGCGCCCAACTCCTGGCCGCCCGCGCGCCCGCGCGTGGCAGCCTGCGGCAGATCGATCTGCAGGTAGTTCGCGAGCATCGGCAGGATGTCGCGATGCGAGACCAGCTGCGAGGCGTGCCGCGGATCCTGACCCGGCAGCTTCAAAATGAGCGGTACGTGGCGCGTCGCATCGAACACCGCCGCGTGGCCCTGAGACCCGGGCTTGAGCCCTTCGCCGTGATCGGCCGTCAGCACGATCGCCGTGTCTTCATACACGCCGGCGCGTTTGAGCCCCTCGATCACGCGCTTCAATTGCGAATCGACGTAGTTCGCAGCGTTCTTGTAGCGGTTCGTGAGGAGCTTCGCTTCGGCTTCCGTCTCGATCGGTCGCGGTAGCGTGAGGTTCTCGGAGTACGGCTTGAACAGCGCGTGATCTTCCGGGAACGGATAGGTGTAGTGCGTGCTGTCGAGCTGCAGCAGCATGAACTGTGGATCCGCCGGCTGCTTCCAGTCGTGCTTCTGGATGAACTGGAGCACGCGATCGACCGCGACGCGATCGTTCTTGTTCTTGTCGGCCGGGTCTTCGCCTTCGTCCGACGCCGCTTGGAAAAAGTCGAGCGAATGCGGCTCCGGCCCGAGCAAACGATCGCGCGTCTTGGCGTAGGTCAGATTGGTCGAGACGTACACGTGCGGCGTGTACCCGGCCTTCTTCATGACGGCGAGCAACCAACTTCCGAGCGGCTCTTGTCGGCCCGGATAACGCCCGAACAAGTTGTCGTGCGCGGCTTCATCGAACAACAACACCGACCAGCTGAGCGGCGTGTATGTGGCCTCTGCGAGCGCTCGATCGAACTGCGTGCCCTCGCGCCCGAGCTGCACCATCGTGGGGGAAACCGCGGGATCGACAGCGTCTGCTCGGAAGCTTTCGAGCAGCACGTACAAGACGTGCCGCGGGTTGCGAGCCGTACCGACGTTCTTCAACCACTCGCTACGTTGCTCGTGTCTGACCGGTGGTGGGATCGACAGGGTGATCGAGCGCGAGCTCGTGCTGTAGATCTGAACGTACTCGGGCATGTGAAACCCGCGGTACAAGTAGTCCGGCTGATCGCGCGCGAGTGCTTGCTCGACGCCGAACAGGCTGACGAGCACGACGAGCACCCCGAGGCTCGCGCGGGGCAACTTCACATTCGCGCGCTTCGCGAAGCGTGAGCGAAGCACGAGCGACCCGAGCAACAACCGCACGCCACCGCCGGCGAATGCAGCCATCAGCAGCGCGATGAACAAGATCACGACCCGGAGCGGCCGCAGACCGATCTCCCGCAAGCCTTCGATCATGTTCCGGCTCGCGAGCAGCATCGGCAGGATCTCGCGCATCGGCAGCGAGGTCATGCGCATCAAGAGCCCGTCGAGGAATGTCACGGTCGCGTACAGCGTCCCGAGGGCTGCCCAGGTGAGCTGGGTCGACCGACGTGTGCAGCGCTCGTCGACGAGCAGATAGGCGACCCAGACGATCGCTTGCTGCAGCGCGAACGAGGCGAGCGCTTGCGGCGACGCCAGCAGCTCTTGCACCACGAAGACCCAGGCGTGGCAGAGCGCAAACATCCCGAACGCGAATAGACCTCCGCCTGCCGCCAGGGCGCCGGTCGGATTCGCCGGGCGCTCGGAGGGCCAAGAGGTTCGCAGGGCCTCACTGCCCGACTGCGCGGCGCCCGGAAGTTCCACGTTTCTGCGGCTAGACTTACGCGCAAAATCCCGAATGTCACGCCGATTTCATGCGATCGCCCCCGGTATGAAACCAAACTATGACCTGGCCCACTCGGACGTACATGCCGAGCGGGCACCGACTAACAGCAGCGGAGGTTCAATTAACCCCCAACGCGGTGAGTGTTAGCTCGCGGGATGCTGCTCGACCCAGGCGGCGAAGCTGGTCATGAACTTCTTGAGGAGCTCGCGGAGACTGTCCGACGTCAGCTTGGAACCGTCGTACAGCTTGTCGATGCCGCCGATGTAAAGCTCGGGCTGCTGCATCGCCGGGACGTCCAAGAACACGAGGCTCTGTCGCAAGTGATGGTTCGCGCCGAACGCGCCCATCGGGCCGATCGAGCTGCTCGCGACTGCGGCGGGCTTCTTCGCAAACACGCTCTTGCCGTACGGCCGTGAGCCGACATCGATCGCGTTCTTCAGTACGCCGGGCACCGAGCGGTTGTACTCGGGCGTCACGAACAACAATCCGTCTGCGGGCCGAACCTTGTCGCGGAATGCAGTCCACTCTGCCGTCGGCGTTTGCTCGTCGTCTTGGTTGTAGTGCTGGAGCGCGCTGATATCGATGATCTCGAGCTTCAACGTGTTGGGTGCGAGCTCGATCAGCGTGTTCGCCAACTTCCGGTTGAATGATTCCTTGCGAAGACTGCCGACCAGTACCGCGATGTTTCGAGTGCTCATGGGCCTACGTTCTTCCTCCGGACCGGCGAGGATGAGGCCAGCCCGTACACGGAGGTAGGCTCGCGAAGCCCAATGGGAAGGGCAAACGTGAAGATTCGCTGCGTTGTCGCGATCGCTGAGCTAGCTAGCCCGCTACGATGTCGAGTGGGCCCGTGTACATGTCGGAGTTGCCCAGCGTGGTCAGCGACGGCATATCCATCATCTGCGCGCACGCGAGCCACATGTCGTTCACGGTCCGCTTCGGGTTGTACTTCTTGAGTACGCCGCCCTGCTTCAGCTTCGTGCCCGCGCCGCCGAAGACGATGAACGGCGTGTTGTTGAACGTGTGATCGGCGCGCGCGACTTCCGTGACGTACGGCACGAGCGTGTTGTCGAGCAGCGATGCGCCGTCCACCCCCTTCGTCGCCGCGAGCGCTTGGAGAAACGCGGACGTGCGCTCGGAGTACCAGGTGTCGATGCGCGTGAGGAACTCGGGCGCGTCGGGGTTGTTGAACTCGTGGCTGAGCGGGTGGTGCATCTTCACCGCGTTCATGTCGGGCGGATACATGCCCGCGAACGCGACGTGATTGGTGCCCGGTGACCACTGGAACGTGACGACGCGCGTGAGATCGCACTGAAACGCTGCCTTGATCACTTCGAAGTGCAGCTTGCCGATCATCTCGTGCGTGGTCTGCTCGCCCATCTTGGAATCGGTGGTCGAGTAGTTGCCGTTGCCGATGCGATTGCCCGCAGCGTCGACGAACGGCTTGATCTCGGGCGGCGCCGTCGTCAGCCCGCAGCTACCTGCCGACATCGGCGCGGCATCGAGCGTGCGCTCGAGCTCGCGAATCGCGTCTTCGTGCGCATCGAGTCGCTCGCGCTCGCTGCTCGGAGCGAGCGTGCGAAGTTTCGCGAGATCAGAGAGGCCGAAGTCGAGAACGCTCTTCTTGAGCATCCGCGCTTTCGCGAGCGCATCTGCCGAAGCGTTCGGCATGCCCATCACCATCGTGCCGAACACGCGCTGATAGGTGAGATGCGGGACGAGATAAGGCTCGAGCGGCGCCGCGACGCCGGAGTAAGACAGACGGCGCGTCGAGATCTCACCCACGTCGACGCGGTCGTCGCACGAGACTTGGAGCGACGCGATCGGCGTACCTTGCAGCGAGGGCGACCCCTTGAGCAGGATCTGATCGATCGACGGGCCAGCCGCCTTCGGATCATCGCCGCCGTTGCCTGGATACAGTTCCTTCGTGCGCACCCCGGTCATCACCGTGACCGTGCCTTGCTCGTGTCCACCACCGACGCCCTTCGCGATGATGTCGATCCCGTCGAGGATCACCATGTTCTGCTTCACCGGCTCGAACGGCGCGAGAATGCGTGAGAGCGTGAAGTTGGTCTCGGTGCCCTGACAGACCCAGTTGTTGCGAACGGTGCCGACCGGATGATGAATGACCAGCAGGCGTTTCGCGGCCGGCGCGCCTTGCGCGAACGCTTCGGCACGGCGCAGCCAAAACGCGAGTGCGGTCGCGCAGCCGCCATACAAGAAGTTGCGACGAGTCGTGCGGTACGGCATGGCTACGGCTCCACCTGGGTTCGGTCCGTCCACGCTGGGCTTTGGACAACGGACAAGATCAAATCACGCATGGTCGCTTGGGTTGTTACGCCCGTGGCTGTGGGTTTCAGGCAGAGCGCGGCGCTGTCAGTTGCGATCGACAGCGCGTAGCTGAGCGTGCGATCGCTGAAGCACTGCTCGAACAAGTGGTCCTGAGCCATGCGTGCGGTCAACTGAGGCACACCGGTCATCACGCCGTCGAGTGGTTGCAGGCCTTTGAAGTCGACTGGCTCGGCCGCTTGCGGGAGGTACTTGCCCATCGGGTCGTAGGCCTCGAGCAACAAGCCGAAGCGGTCGAAGTTCTGGTGACAACCGAGACAGGGAGAAGTCATCGCGCGGTAAGCGGCGAGCTCCTTTTGCGACGCCGTCGCTCCCAGCTGCATCGCGACCTGCGCCTGGACGGATTGCGGCGGGCCGGGGATCTTCGGCAAACACAAGATGTTGCCGCGCACGTAGAGGCCGCGCGCGACGACCGAGTTCTTGTCGGTGCGCGATAAGACCGAGAGCACGCTGGCTTGGGTGAGCAATCCCGAGCGCTCGGGCGGCAGATCGGTCTGCGTGAACTGCATCGGATTGCTCGGCGCGGCCATGCCGTACAGCTTCGCGAGGTTGCCGTCGACGAAGCTCTTCTTCGACGTCATCAGCTCGCCGATTGGAGCTGCGCGCGTCCACAACAAGTCGTCGACGAAGCGGCGCGTCTCCTCGTACATGCTGTTCTGCACTTCGGCCGTGTAGCCCGGGAAGACTGCGGCGTCTTTCGGCGTGCTGAAGATGCGCGGCACGTTGAACGCGGTCAGCACGACCTGCGTCAGGTGTTGGCGCACGCGAGGTACCGCGAGCAAGCGATCGACCTGCGTTTGAATGCCGGCCGGCGTATCGAGCGACTTGTCGTCTGCCGCTGCAAGCAGCGCGTCGTCCGGCACCGAGTCGAGCAGGAACGCCGCGAGTGCAGCCGCGCGCTCGTGCGGCGTGAGCTTGCGCGACATGCCTTGCGCCGGGTTCTGGAACTCGGTGCGATACAGCGTCGACGGCGAGATCAAGATCGCTTGCAGCGCTGCCAGCGCGCCGGACTCGCCTTGATCGGTCGGGATCAGCGACACGCCCATGTCGCGCACCGTCATCAATGCGTCGAGCTCGGCCGGTTCGACCGGCCGCTTGTAGGTGCGATGCGCGATTTTGCCGAGCGCGGTTCGCACGCACGTCGCGTCCATCAAGCTGGGGCACGCCAAAAACGTGGCTGCTTTACCGCGAAGCGATTCGGTCGCGGTCTCCGCCATCTGATCGAAGCGGTCGAGCATCGCGGTTGTGACGCGCGCGCGATCGACCGTCTCGAAGATGAGCTCGCTGCTCGCGGTTGCGTCTTGATCCGTGACCGACGTCGGGCCGATCACGTCGCGCAACATGTTCACGAACTGGCGCGGTGCGACGAGAACGGCCCGCGGTTCCACGCGACCTTCGCCGCAGACTGCGGGGTTCGCTGGATCAGCTGGAGTGACAGCTCCCGTACCGCCAGCGCCCGGCGAACCGACGACGCCGGCGCCCGCCGTGATGCCCGGAGCAACACCGGGTGTTCCTCCCGTGCCTGCAAACGCGGCAGCTCCTGCGAAGGCGGAGGTAGGATCGCCGACGCTGCCACCCGAGCACCCGATCAGCGTCAGACCTACGGCTGCCACCGCCCAGCGACGAGCGACGGGACCGAACTCTGCCGCAGCGCGCGGGCGTGAGCGCTCGTGTGTTCCGGCTTCGTCCTGGTCCACGGCGACTCGGCGAGGTGATAGCTCGAGCAATTTCCGGAGACGACGCGTCATGCTGTTGCGTGGTAGTGGGCTACCCAAACGCACGCGGGTCAGATGATTTCTGCGGCGATTCGCGCGCCGGGAGCAGCACTAGCTTAGGGTACGTTCCAAGAACGCTTGGAACCGAGCGGTCGCGCCCGGCGCCCAGAGCGCTTCCGAGCTCGCGGCTGCAGCTGGTGGCGGCTGCCGGATGGTGTCAGCGAGCCGATCTGGGTCGTGGACGAGCAGAGCCGCGCGAGCGCTCGTAATCGCGCTCAGCTGCTCGTGGCCCGGCAGTGCGAGCACGTAGGTCGGCAAGCCGAACGCGAGACCTTCGAGGAGCGCGGTCGAGTAGACGCCGACTTGCAAGTCGGCGTCGCGTTGCGCCGCGTACAGCGGAACGCTCGTCGCGGCTTGCACCTCGATCCCAGAGCGCGCGAGCTCCGGGTAGGCTTCACGCCAACCGGTGTGCTCGCTCGGATGGAGCCGGTAGCAGATCTCGAGCTCGGCTTCTGGGATCGACTCTCGCAGGCGCACTGCGGCGCGAGAAAGCTCCGCGCCGATCGTGCGTTGAGACAGGAACAGGACCCGCTTCGGCGTCGCCGGGCTCACGCGGCCGTAGCGCGCCTTTTGCATCTCGAGCCAGGCGTATCCGATCGCCGGTGTCTGTGCAGCCGGTAGCGGCAGGCGCGGCGTCGCGCTACGCCAGAGGTCGCCGAAGAGCAGCAGGTCGTCGGGAAACGAGTCGGGCCTTCGACCGGGGGCGAAGTTGTAGGCGGGATGGCTCGCGCCGAGCGTGCCGTGCTGCAGCTCCGCCACGCGAATCCCTCGCCGGTGGGCGACCTCGGTCAGCACTTGATTCACGAGCCGGTACCCGATCACGACGAGGACGAGGCGCGGCTGAACGCGATCGAGCAGACGTTCGTAGCGTGGGCGCAGCCCGAGGTTCGCGACCACGGCGGTTCGCACGCGCCGCACCAATGCCGCTAGCGGCGGCGCCGCGCCGAGCGCGCGTTCGAGCCCTTCGCGAATGCCCGCGAGCTCGGCGACATCGGTTTGCGACAGACCGCAGCCGGCGAGCGTCCTGACGCGGAACTCTGCGTGCGACGCGAGCAGGGCGAGATCGACGTACGCCGTCGGTTGTTTCGGTATCGGCGTGGGATATCGGCCCTGAAACTGACCTTCGAGCACGACGCGCGTGTGATGCGTCGCGTCGAGTAGTGGTTGTGAATACGGACAAATGTATCGACCGTCGTGCAGCACGTGCCGTGGATGATTCGCGACCAAGAGCTCCGCGCGCGGCAATCCGAACCACGTGCTCGCCGCGCGGCGCAAGCCGAGCTGATTCACGACCGCACGTGTGAGGCCAAATCGCTTCGGGAGGTGCGGCAGGGCAAAACCGACCGAACGCCGGAGTGTGGTGGGCAGCGCGCGAAACTGCTGCGGAAGCCAGGTTCGCATCGGCAATTCACCGATGCGGAGATGCGCGCGCTCGGCGAGCCCTGCCGCTTGTAGCGTCTCCTGGAAGACGTCGTGTCGGATGGCCTGCCAGTAATGCACACCGCACGCAGACCGCTCGAACAATTGCGCGCGTTCTTCGTGCTCGATGAACGCTGAGAGGGCCTCGCCAACCTGCATGGAAAGGTCGGAACAGTGGCGCCAGTGGCGCGATAAGTCTATGCTTTTGAGACCCGAGGTCATCGTTGAGCAATGCTGAGCCGCGCTGTTGTGCCATCATCCCTGCCCGCGGGGGGTCGAAGGGCATCGTCGGCAAGAACCTGCGCGTACTAGGTGGTCGGCCGCTGATCGCACACACCCTCCTTGCGGCTCGCGCAGCGAAGCGGGTCGACCGGGTCGTGGTCAGTACCGATGACCCTGGCATCGCCGAAGTCGCGCGCGAGTATGGCGCCGATGTCGTGTGGCGGCCGGCGGAGCTTGCTTCGGACAGCGCATCTTCCGAGTCGGCGCTGCTGCACACCCTTGGCAGCCTCGCGGCCGAGCAGAAGTACGAACCCGAGCTCGTCGCGTTCTTGCAGTGCACCTCGCCGCTCACGCTCGCGGAAGACATCGACGGCACGATCGCAAAGCTCATCGACGAAGGCGCGGACAGCGCGCTCAGCGTCGCGATGTTTCACTACTTCGTCTGGAAGACGCTCGGGCGCGAGGCGGTTGGCGTCAATCACGACAAGCGCGTGCGGCCGCGGCGGCAGGATCGCGAGCCCGAGTTTCTCGAGACCGGTGCCGTCTACGCGATGCAGCGCGCTGGTTTTCTGAGCGCGCAACATCGGTTCTTCGGCAAGACCGTGTTCTACGAGATGCCGCTCGAGCGCGTGTGCGAGATCGACGAGCTCGTGGACCTCGAAGTTGCGGAGCTTCGCTTGCGCCAGCGCGCACAGTCAGCCCGTCTTGCGGCCTTGCCGAGCCCGCTCGAAGCGCTCGTGATGGACTTCGACGGCGTGCACACCGACAACCTCGTGCAAGTCGATCAAGACGGTCGCGAGTCGGTGAGCTGCAGTCGTGAAGATGGCTTGGGTTTGGAGCAGTTGCGCAAAACTGGCTTGCCGATGCTCGTGCTCTCGAAAGAGCAAAACCCGGTCGTGCTGGCGCGCTGCAAGAAGTTGCAGCTGCTGTGCTGGTCGGGCATCGATGCGAAGCTCCTCGCGCTGAAACGCTGGTGCAGCGAGCAGCACGTCTCGCTCGCCGGTACGGTCTACGTCGGCAACGACGTGAACGACAATGAATGTCTCGCAGCGGTGGGCTGCGGAGTGGCGGTGGCGGACGCCCATCCCGACGCGAAGCGGCACGCCCGAATCGTGCTGGAGCGGTCGGGCGGGCAGGGCGCGCTTCGCGAGCTGTGTGAACTCATCCTCGAACGACGCAAATGACGCGAACGACGCGAATGACGCGAATCACAAAAAGGCGAGCACCATGACTGACATCGTCGAAATCGGTGGCATCAAAGTCGGCGCCGGTCAGCCCGTGTATATCATCGGCGAGATCGGCATCAATCATAACGGCGAGCTCGAGAACTGTAAGAAGTTGATCGACGTCGCTGCCGCTGCCGGCTGCAACGCCGTGAAGTTTCAAAAGCGCACGCCCGAGCTGTGCGTGCCGGAGAAGCAGAAGTCGGTCACCCGCGAGACGCCGTGGGGGATCATGACTTATCTCGAGTACCGGCATCGGATCGAGCTGAACCAAGAACAGTACAGCGAGATCGATCGTTACGCGCGCAGCAAGGGGCTGCACTGGTTCGCGTCGTGTTGGGACATGCCGTCGGTCGACTTCATCGATAAGTACGAACCGGTCGCGTACAAGATCGCGTCGGCGTCGCTGACGGACGACGCGCTGCTGCGCTACGTCGCCAACAAGGGAAGGCCCGTGATCTTGTCGACCGGTATGTCGACCCTCGATGAGATCGATCACGCGGTGTCGCTGTTCGACAAGAGCCGGCTGCTGATCACGCACGCGACGAGCACGTATCCGTGTTCACCCGACGAGCTGAACCTGCGAGTCATGGGTACCCTCCGCAATCGGTACAATGTGCCGGTCGGCTATTCAGGACATGAGACGGGTTTGCAGACGACGGTGGCGGCGGTCGCGCTCGGTGCGTGCATAGTCGAGCGCCACATCACACTCGACCGTGCGACGTGGGGAACCGATCAAGCCGCGTCGGTGGAACCCGCCGGCTTGCACCGTCTCGTACGAGATATCCGCGTCGTGGAACGCGCGTTTGGGGACGGCATGAAGCGCGTCTACGCGAGCGAGCTACCTATCCGCGCGAAATTGCGCGTGCGTTAGCGGATTGTGAAGCGGACGGCCGTGGGCGAGCGCGCGTTCGTTGCCGGTGTTTCGTGGCTCTGCCGCCGTGAGCGGCGCTCCGATGCGAAATCGCATGCAGCGGGTGGGCGGTGGATGGGCGAGTTGTTGGCGTACGCCACTGTGGAGTGCATCACGCTCGGCAAGCGCGCTTGCCGAGAGCGCTGCCGCGAATGGCGGCACTGAACGCGTGGCGTGGCGTGCTGCGAGACTGGCGTTGACGGTGAACGCGAGCGAGCACGAACTCGTCACACAGCGCTCGCGCGAATGTTTTGTTGCGCTAGACTGGCAGCATGTTGCGAGCGGCAGCGAAGGTGCGCAGCGAGACGGCGGCGGAGTTTGAAGGTGGCAGGCTCGGTAAAGCCACCGGAGTTCCATTGCGCGCCCTGCACGTGAGCCAGCAGTTTCCGACCCGGGAGTATCCGGCCCTCGGAGTCATGGTGCAGAGCGCGGTGCGCGCGCAGGCGAAGTTGGCTGGCGTGTCGGTCGAAGTGCTGGCGCCGCGTCCTTACACGTTGCCCGTTCCGGGCTTTCCATATGGGCAGCTCGCGCGGGTGCCGCGCCGCAGTCAGGACCACGGGTTCAGCGTTCATCGGCCGCACTACGTGTACCTCGTGCCGAAACGCTGGTTGTATCCATTGGTCGGAACTGCATTTGCGGCGAGTGCGCGCGGCTATGCTTCGCACTTGGTGCGGCCGGACGTGATTCACGCGCATTGGTCGTATCCGGATGGTGCGGGTGCGGTTGCGCTGCGCGACATGTTTGGCTGTCCGTTGATCGTGCATGCGCGCGGCACGCTCGAGCGCGTGGTCGCGAAGCAGAGTCGGTTGTTGCGCGAAGCCGTACGCTCGCCGCTGATAGCTGCCGATGCCGTGATCGCCAACAGCGACGCGTTGCGCGCGGATTGTATCGAGCTCGGCGTGCCCGAGAGTCGCGTCCACGTGATTCCGAATGGCGTCGATACCGAGTTGTTCGCGCCGCAGGACAAAGCGCAGGCGAAGCGTGAGCTCGGCCTCGATGCGGGTCGGATCGTAGTCCTGTATTGTGGGAATCTGAGGCCAGTCAAAGGCGTGGACGTCTTGGCGGAAGCGATTCCGGAGTTGCTGTGTGCGCAGCCCAACCTGATGTTTGTGATGGTCGGCAGCGGCGAGCTCGAGCCCCAGTTGCGAACGACGCTGGCGCGTTGGATCGGTCGCGGCGATGTCGTGCTGACCGGCGCGCAGCGGCAGCGCGATGTCGCGCGGTACATGGCGGCAGCCGATTTGTTGGTGTTGCCCTCGCGGTCCGAGGCGCGCAGCAACGTCATTCCGGAGGCGTTGGCGTCCGGCACTGCGGTGGCAGCGTCGAATGTCGGCGGGATCCCCGAGGTGATGCGGCCAGAGCACGGCGTGATGTTCCAATCCGGTTCGAGAACCGCATTGGCGCAGGCCGTGTTGTCGATGATTCACGATCGCGAGCAGCTGGCGAAGATGGGCCAGGCCGGTCGGAAGTTCGTGTTGGATTCAGATTGGTCCTGGCAAGCGCACGCGGAAAAGACGCTGGCGTTATACCGAACGCTGCTCTGAGTTCCGGGCGTAGGTCACCCGCTTGAACAGCGCGAGGATCGCGGCATCCGGCAGCACCGGAAGCGCGTGCTCCGCCGCAACGTAGGCCGCGTTCTGCAGCCGGAAAAACCGGGGGTGCCACAACCATCTCCGCTGAAGTCGAAGCGTCAGCCGAAGCGTCAGCCGAAGGTGTGTGACCTTCCCCTGCGCGGCACTGACCCGATACCGGATGACCGCTTGGTCGAGACTCGCGACCGGAAACCGCGCTGCGGTCCGCAGCCAAAGATCATAATCCTGGCAGCGAGGATACGAGGGATCGTAGTGCCCGATCTCGCGCAGCATGCTCCGCCGTAGGGTTACCGCCGATTGCGCAAACGGATTGAACCGAGCGATCACGTCGCAGATCGCGCCGTAGTCCAACGGATACCGCCGAATCCCGAGCTCCCGCGATTGCTCGTCGATGATGATCGTGTGCCCGCCGACCATCGCGTGATCCGGGTGGCTCTCTAGAAACCGAACTTGCGCAGCGAGTCGATCCGGAAGGGCGACGTCGTCGGCGTCCAGAATCGCGAGGTAGGTGCTCTCAGGATCCGCCTCGTCGATCGCTCGATTTCTCGCGGCGACGATCCCCGCGTGCCCCGGCTGCTTGAACGGCCGCACGCGCGGATCGCGGGCTGCGTACTCGCTCAAGATCTGCCAGGAGTCGTCGCGTGAAGCGTCGTCGATGCAGACGAGCTCCCAGTGCGGATACGACTGCGCCAGCACACTGTCCAGCGCTTCGCGTAGATACGCGCTCGCGTTGTGGACGGGCATCGCGATCGTGACGCGGGGTTCAGGCGACGACATGGAAAGCGGCTGCTTATAGCACTCTTGCGCGTGCCGGCGGCATACTGCAGAAGGTTCCGCTGCTTCCCGAGCCCCGAGGGCGCCCGCCTACGTGTTCCTGATCGATCTGTTTTGGCTTTGCTCGTGCTTTCCAGGCTACGCGCTCGCGCGTCGTTGTTGGCCAGCTGTACACGATGCGGGGCTCCTCGCAGTGATCGCGAGCAGTCTGCTCGGGACGTTTCTGGTGCTCTCCCCGATCTCGATGCTCTGCTACGCGGTCGGTGCTCCGATCGCGGTGTTCAGTGCGGCCGTTGTGCTGAGCAGCGTGCTCGGAATCGTGTACTGCGTGCGGGTGCGGGCCGACCGTGCACTGCTCGCCGGCTTGCGCCACGAGAATGCATTCGCGTGGATCCTGCTCGCGGGCTTGCTCTGGTTGCAGGTGCGGGTCGGAGCGTACTTTTCGGGGGACGCGACGTTTCACCTCGGTCGGGTTCGCGTGCTCCTCGATCACGGGTTCACGAACCGCGACATCTATTTGAAGGACTACTACTTCCAGCACATCTACCACACGAACTTGCTCTTCCCGATCTACGCGAGTGCGAGTCAGTTGACCGGGCAGTCGTACCTCGCGGTGTGGTTTCACTCGCAGGCGTTTGCGAAGCTGCTCGTGGCGGCGGGGCACTACGTGCTCGGATTTACGCTGACGCGGCGAAAGTTGCCGGCGTGGTTGCTCGCGCTGACGGTCATCACTGCCAATGCTGGCGAGACGTACACGACGTATCCGAACACGGTCGCGGTCGGTTGGCTGTTGCCCATGCAGCTATCGGCGGCGTTCACGCTGCTCGCGCGGGATGCGAAGCTGCGATATGCGGCCGTAGTAGCCGTGTGTAGCTTCGTGATGGCGCAGGTGCACGCGCTGTATGCGGTCTATGCGGGGCTTGCGATGGCTCCGGGGCTGGTGGTGTTGGGCGCGTCGCCGTGGTCGCGCGGTCGGCGTCGCTCGATCGCATTGGGCCTCGCCGGTGCGCTGGCCGCGGTGCCGTTTCTAGCGGTGTCGCAGTTTGCGTTCAAGCCAAAGTCGAGTAGCGACGACGTGCTGCCGCCCGCTGCGGTCGTGGCGCCTGCGCCCGCTCCACAAACGGCACCCCAACCGGGCCAGACCCCGCCTGCATCGCCACCGGCCACGCCAGAGCCTCCCGACCCGCCGAGGTGGTTGCCGGAGGTCGACAAGGGAAAGCCCGCGATTCCAACTCCGGCAGTCGCCTTGGGGGGCGGTCACCTCGAGAAGAGCTTGGAGCTCGATGTGCGAGCGGAGCAGGTGTGGTTCGCGCCGGAAAAGATGGGCGGGAAGGGCTTCGTCGCGCTCGGTTTCTTGGGCTTTGCGCTCGCGCTCGGGATCGCGCTCGGGCGAGCATACCGCTTCAAGCGTGCCGAGCTGCCGAGCGACTCGGCCGAGCTCGACGTCGAATGGCAGCCGCTAGCAGCGGCAGCACTCGGTGCGTTGGGGTTGTCGGTCACGTTGTTCTGGCCACCGGCGACGACGTTTGCGGTGGCGCTCCTCGGTCAGCCGTTCACGGTTGCAAGGTTATCGACGGCGTTGTCGTCTTTCTTGTTGTTAGGCATCGCGGTGGGTGCGGGTTCATTGGCTCAGCTCGCAATCGCTGCGATGTCGACGAGGCGCAGGTGGTTGCTCTCTGGGCTTGAGGCGCTCGTGTTGTTGCTCGCAGTCGGTGCTGCAACGCGTCTCACGGGACACGCCCCGATGTTCTTCGGCGAGGTCGTAGAGGCTGCGTTGCGTCCGAGCGAGCAGCGCCACGCAACGCTCGACATGTGGCAAGCGCGTCGAGAGATGCTGAAGCGAGTCGTGCCACCGGGTACGACTGTCCTGACGACGGCGCGCTTCGCGCGAAGCGTCGTGATGTTGTGTGACTGCTTCGTGATCATTGCCGATCGAGGTCACACCTACGTCTCGTTTGCGAGAGAGCGCCGGGAGCAGCTGCTGAAGCTGAACGGGCTGACTACGCCGTGGCCGGAGCGAGCGGCATTGCTCAACCGCTACGGCTTGAAGTTGGTAGTCTTCGAGTCGCGCCACTTAGCGCGTTTGTATCGCTGGTCGCATCAGCACGGAACGGTGATCGGCGAGGCGGCGGGTCTGGAAGTAGTCGAGTTGCGCGATCTGTAATCAGACAGAGTTCGTTTCGAAAGCGGGGGTAGAGCGAAAGCGTGCCACACGTGCCAACTGAATCGGACGGCCTATACATGGACCACGCTCGGTACGTCCTCCGGCTGCTTCGCCGGTTTGGCGTACGGACGGGCGACATCGACGACGCTGCCCAGGACGTGTTCGAGAGGTTGCACCGGCGCCGGCGCGAGTTCGAAGGGCGCGCGAAGCTCGAGACATGGATTCACGCGTTCTGCTGGCGCGTCGCAGCGGAGTACCGTCGCCGCGCATGGCGGCAGTCTGCGAGCACCGACACCGAGCTGCCCGCCGAAGAGGTCGCCGAGGTTTTGACGGCGCAGCAACTATCTGCATCGTTGGATGCGCTCGATGCCGCTGAACGCGACCTATTCGTGCTTCACGAGGTCGGTGAGCTATCGATCTCCGCGCTCTCGGAGCTCACTGGAAGCGCACGCGCCACCATCCGGCGACAACTCAAACGTGCGCGGGCCCTCGTCGAGCTACGGGCAGCGCGTCGCCGGAGCGCTGAGGCGAATGCGAAGGACACGCAGTCACTCGAGATGCGTTTCAGCATCGACGAGGCCGCGATCGCAGAGCTCGCGCGAGAGGCAGACCCTCGCGAATACCTCTGCGCCGACTACGGGTTTTCGCGGTGCGACCAAACCGTCGTCGGACTCTGGCGAGCGCCACCAGATCCAAAAGCGCTCGCGATCTGTGCAAAAGCGACGCTCGCGGTCGCGGCAGAGGCGACGGATGGCTTCACCTTCTGCAGCGTGATCGAACCTTCAGCTGGATACCCCGATGCGGCGGGACGCGCGTTCAACGCTTGGCTGATGGCGCGCGTTGCATCGAGCCTGCGTGCTGTGGCTTTTGTTACCTTGGGCTCTGGGCTTCGCACGTTGGTGCCCCAAATCGCGAATTCCGTCGTTCTTCTGTCCGGACAGAGTTTGAACATTCGCTTTTTCCGGGAGGTCAAGCCGGCGCTCGCGTGGTTGGCCGACTACGCCCCGAACACGTCGCTCGCTACTCTGATGGATCACTACGAACGGATCCGAACGCAGGTGCGTACGCTCGATTTCGACGACCGCGAGACCCGCGCAGTCAGTTCGGTGAACCAAGCGTCAGCATCGCGTACGGCCCCGTCGTAAACGCGAGACTCACACCCGTGAGCGGCTTTCGCAGCTGCGACTTGCGAACCAACACGTGAGTCATTCCCTCGCGCCGCGCAAGCTCGACCAGCTCTGATAAAGGTCTCGCGTAGTACAGCGCATCTGAACGCTGCGGCAACGAATAGCCGCGACTTGGAAAATCCGTTGTGCCCATCGCGGACAGCATTCGGCGCTTCCACTCCGACGCCTCGTCACCCCTCATCGGCGCGCACTTCCAATCGACGAACACACTCCGGCGCGCCCTCATTCGATACTCGAACAAACCCGGTGGAATCAGGATTTTCGCGTCCGGTGGGGTCGACTCCCGCGTCTGCGCATACAAGTCGCGATCCGGCGGATCCCACGTGACTCGTCGATCCGCGAAGTGAAAGCTCCTCGCCGGTCGCACCCGCGCGCCCGTCCAGGTCTGACCCAACGGTATTCGCGCGACCCAGAGGCTCATCAGCAACGGCACCGCTGCTAGCGCTGCGATGACTAGGCTTCGACGCACGCGCAAGCAGGCGAGCGCAAGCGTGGCGAGTGCGAGCGGAATCAATACCGCCACGAACAACCACACTGGCGCGCCGGGCGCACTCGGATCGGCGACCTGTGGCGGGTTTTGGAACGGCGCGAGCGTCAACAGGTCTTCGCGCACGAACATGCAAAACACGCCGAGCGCTGCGAGCAGCCACACCAGCGCCCCACGCTCAGGCCCGAGCTTCACAGCCGACACGACGAGCGAACGCGCGACTCGCGCAAACGCGATCATCAAAATCGCCAGCAGCGGAATCGACATGCGCAGCGTGAACAGGCGCGCGAGCGACACGATGTGCAGACCCGCACCCAACAAGCCGATCGCGATCAACGCGATCAACACACCACCCAACCACGCCACCGCAGCCCTGCGCTGCATTGCGTACGGCCCGATGAACGCCGGCACGGCGAGCAACAGCCAAATGCCTACCCAATAAAACTCGGTCGGCAGCATGAACGCCAAGTCGTAGTGATGCGGCGAACGTACGAACAACGTGATCGCGACCGCAGCGGGTTCGCTGTCCTTGGCCACGAACGAGCTCGCGAGCACGAGTAGGTTGGGTGCTTCAAGCAGTAGACACAGTCCCGTCGTGATCGCGAGCGCTCGCACGGCTGACGTGCGCGCACTGCCGCTCTCACGCAACTCGGGCCACGCCTGCACGAACGCGACCGGCAGCACCACGACGGGCCCGAGCACGGCGAAGTTCGCGTGCAGAAAACCTGCGACACCGAGCCAGATGCCTGTCGCGATCGGACGCCGCTCGAGACATGCCGCACAGGCCAAGAAGAACGGCGCCAGCGCGAGATCCGAAGGCAACAAGCAGCCGTGATTGAGGATCGCCTCGCCGATCCCTTTTTCGCGTGCGCAGCCGAAGACGAACAGCGCAAAGCTCGCCTCGAACACGCCGCCGCCGAAACTCCGGGCCAGCCGCAAGATCCCGTACGCGAGCCAGGTGAGGCACCCGAGATGGGCGCCGAGCATTGCAAATCGAAACGCGCCTTCGCCGCTCGCAGCGTGCAACGCCCGTACGATCCACGAGAACGTGACGTGGTAGTGCGACGTCGACCACGTGAACCAGTCGCCGGGCAAAAAATCGCGATAGATCTCGCGATACGGCAACAGGAGGTACTGGACCTGATCGTTGCTCTCGAACGAATACCCGAGCTGGACGAGCAGGAACGCGCTGGCAGCGAGCAGCCAGACCACTGTCAAAACACGCTCGCGCAGTGGCTTTGGAGTCGCCTCCATCGATAGGCTCGGCCAGGGCGTCTACCCGAGTTTGAGAAACCGGTCAAAGACGCGCAGAGTTGGTTCCGCCCAGCCGCCCGCCGACACGCTCCTGCTGCCGGCGGCGGCGCCCCGACGCGGCTTGAACCCACGCCGAGGTTGCCCTACACCGTCCTCAATTCTTGTACCGGCCGCGTTCTCCGGCACAGTATCAAGAGCCCGATCGTGCCGAAGGCCGTCAAGAATCTACTCAAAGTCGCATTTGGTCTCGGCCTACTGGCCTGGACCGTCTCCGGCATCCACCTCGGAGAGCTCGCCGTCCTCGCGCGCGAGGGCGACCCCAAAAACCTCGCGCTCGGCGTTGGAAGCCTGCTGGTCGCGATGCTGTATTTTCAGTGGTCGCGCCTGCACCTGCTGATCAAGGGCTACACCGACGGGATCGCGACGTCGCTCAAGATCTTTTACGTCGGTGCGCTGTTCAACAACGTCTTGCCGAGCAACATCGGCGGAGACGCGATCCGCTTGATGTACTTGAAGAGCCTGCGCGCGGACAATTGGGGCGCGCCGTTCATGCTGCTGCTCTTGTATCGAGCGAGCGGGTTTGCGCTGCTCGTTGCGGGTGGGCTCATCTACATCGTGGTCGACCACGATCGGCTGATCCATCTGCTCGAAGCGCAACACGTGTTCGTGTCGTTCGGCGCACGCACTTGGTTGATTGCGGGTGCGGTCGCGTTGGTCGGCCTCGCCGCGCTAGTTTACGTACTGCGCCGCCTCTCGGACAAAGTTCGCACCCGCATTCTCGGATTTCTGCGCAACTGCCAGGGCGCCCTCGCGCAACTCAGCCGTGCGGATGTGGTGCAGCTCGTCGTGCAAACGACGCTGTTTCACGGCTTTCGATTGCTGTCGTTCTACTACTTGATCCTGTACCTCGGCCAACACGTCTCACTCTGGGATCTCGTGTTCGTGATCTCGGCAACGGCGATCATCGCAGTGTTGCCGGTGACGATCGCCGGGCTCGGCGTGATGGAAGGCTCGATCTCGCTGCTGCTCGCGATGTATGGCGTAAGCCCTTCGTCCGCCGTCGCGATTGCGCTCGTGAATCGCGCCGTGATGTTGTTTTTGGCAGCCATCGGCGGCGTGATCTATCTGACGAGCCGCGACGACGTCGTGCGCGCTTCCCGCGCCGCGAGCGCTGAGCCGAATCCAGCACCCGCGCGCAGTCCGGAGTCCGGCGGAGCGGCGTGACGATGGAATTCGACAGTGGTGTGGCGCGCAGTCAAGATGGGCCCGCGCCGAGAGCTGCGCGACCGAAAGCCCCGCTCTGGCGCCGTGCCTTGCCGCTGATCGGCCTCGCAATCCTCGTCTACATCTTGTCGCGCATGGACGGCGCAGGCATGAAGAACGCGCTGAGCCGCGTGTCGGTTTCGACCTTGGCCCTGGCCGCGGCGGCCTTCAGCGGAAACCTATTCCTGAAAGCGTTTCGCTGGCAACGCTTGCTCCAGGCCCAGCAGATCGAGTTGCCGGGCCGCGTGTCGATGGCCGCGTTTTTGAGCGGTCAGTTCTACGCGCAAGTCACGCTCGGTCGCGTCGGCGAGTTCTTTCGTGTCGAAGCGCTGATCGAACGCGGCGTAAGTGCTGGCACCGCTCTCGCGTCGTGTGTGTTCGATCGGCTGCTCGACGTGTTCATCGTGTTCGGGCTCGGCGCGGTGTTTGCGACGCGTGTCCTCGCTGATCGGCAGCTCGCGTGGATCGCTCTGGCGGCGCTGCTCGCAGCGGCAATCTGTCTCGCGATGCTCTTGCGCTACGCGGTGCCAGCTCCGCTCGGTGCTGAACCGACCCGTCTTCAAAGCGCGCTCACGGCGCTCGAAGGCCGGCGATTCATCGGCAAGCTCGTATACAGCGTTCGTGAGCTCTTGCAGGGCATGCTGCCGATGTTGAAGCCTCGTGTGCTCGCCGAGGCCCTCTTGTGGAGCGCGATCTCGTGGTTCGGGTACTTCGAGGCGCTGTTCCAGCTCGCGGATGGTCTGTCGATCGCAGTCTCTCGGGTGCTGCTGACGGCGACGGCCGCGTTTGCCGCGCTTTCGGCGCTGCTCCCGGTCACCGTCTCGGGCCTCGGTGCGCGCGAGCTGATCTACATTCAAGTGTTGGAAAACCATGGCGTGGCCAATGAAACGGCGGTCGTGCTCTCGTTGCTCCACCTCTTCATCATGTCGATTTGCGCGACGGGATTTGGCTTCCTCGGCGTCATCTGGCGCCAGCGGCAGCGTTCGTAGTAGATCAGGCTGTTGCGATGAAGCTCGTCATCCAGATCCCGTGCTTCAACGAAGCCAAGACCTTGCCCGAGGTCCTCGCTGATCTGCCGAAGTCCGTTCCTGGGATCGACGTGATCGAAACGCTCGTGATCGACGATGGCTCGTCGGACGACACCTCCCGCGTCGCCAAGGAGTACGGCGTCACGCGCGTGGTGCGGCATCGCGGCAATCGCGGCCTTGCGCGCACGTTCTTGACCGGGCTCGAGGTCGCGCTCGAGATGGGCGCGGACGTGATCGTCAACACGGATGGGGATCATCAGTATCCGGGCGCGAGTATTCCTGAGCTCGTCGCACCGATCGCATCGAACGAAGCGGACCTCGTGATCGGCGATCGCAAAACTTCGACGGATCCGAAAGTCGGCGCTTCGAAGAAGCTCTTCTATGGGCTCGGCAACTTCGTCGTTCGTACGACGACCGGTGTCAGCGTCCACGATGCTCCGAGCGGCTTTCGTGCGATGTCGCGCGAGTTCGCGATGAGCATTTATCTCACGAATCCGTTCTCGTACACGCTCGAGACCATCTTTGCGGCGGCTGAGCAGCGCTATCCGATTCGTGAAGTCGAGATTCGCAGCAACGTCGTGACGCGCAAGAGCCGCTTGTTTCGTGGGATCGGTGAGTACGTCCGGCGTTCTGCGAGCATCATTGTGCAGGGCTACTCGATGCACAATCCGCTGCGTGCGTTCGGGTTGCTCAGTGTTCCGTTTCTGCTGACCGCGTTTCTGCTCGGGGTGCGGTTTCTCTACTTCTACGTTCGCGATCCAGACTACAGCGGCCACATTCAGTCGTTGATCGCCGCGGCGATCGCGAGTGTCGTCGGCGTGCAGATCTTGATCTTCGGTATGCTCGGCTCGCTCGTGCGGGCGAATCGTTTGCTCTTGCAGGACATCCGAATGCGTGTCCGCCGCTTGGAGCTGCGAGAGCCGGAGGCAGCAGCTACGGAGCAAGCCGAATCCAAAGCGCCGAAGGTAGAGCGGCCGATTCAGTTGAAACGCTAGTTCTTAGTTCATCTGCGTCTGTCCTGACATCTCGCCCGCATGGAAGAGCGTCTGTCGCGCGGCGGCCGCCGGCACTCCTATGACGGCCGCCGCACGCTCGATTTTCGAACACGGCAAACCAAGCCGAGCTACGGCTTCTGTCCGAATTGCGGCGGCAAACGCATGACGGGTTCTGGCAGCTGACCGACTGACCACGTCATCCCTAGGTGCCGATACGGCAGCTCATGTTCAGCATGCTGCATCGACTGCGCTACGTGCTCGCTTAGGATCACGAGCGTCGCAGTGCGGTCCTGCGAATTCTGTTTCCGCGCGCTCATGAGCTTCTGTCGCAGCCGCGCTCGCAAGCGGGGCGCTGCTGAAGGCTACACAGGTACGATGACAGTTCTGCAGCGATGTGGTTCAGCCACCAACTTGCACATTCATGCGCACTTCCTCATGTTCAACGCTGTATCCAACGAAGCTGCGAAGGCCCATCGGTTTTAAGACTCAATCGGTAGCGTCTGCGAGAACGATATTAATGATCGCCGGACGCTTCGTTCAACGCCGTGTCGGAGCCGAAAGAAGGTGGCGGTGACTTGTAACGATCGAAGTCACGGTCGGCTAGTGACCGGAAGCCTTCGGGCCAACCCGCGGTGAGCTTGACCAGCACCCGATAGTGAACGGGTTTGGGCGGAGGATTGACCCGCTCAATCTCGAATCTTAGTGACTCGCCCAACTCTTCCAAGAGATCGACGTCGCGCAGCAGATAGTTTGGGACGTATCCGATCGGCTGCGGCCCGTAGAAAAGCTTCCGCGCCCGCTGGTTAACCTGATTGTCTGGCTCGATCTGAACGTCGAGTCGCTGGCCAGCGACTAGCTCTTCAAATCTTCGATCCTCGCCAGCGACATGCCTCACCCCACGTACGAGGAAGTGCGTCGCGTATTCCTTGGTTTCCAGGTCGTTGGTAGGTGCCAGAACTGTTTCGATGCGGTCGGTCTGTCGAACTCCTCCACTTCTACCGAGAAGCTCAACGGCGTCGGCGGTACGTGCGTCGAAACCGAGTTCGGCTACGTATTCGTGATAGTCCGTTCGCGTCGACGGCAAGACTCGGTTCTGAAAGAAGGGAAAAAGAGACGCACTGTCGTAACGTTTCTCGAGCTGCGCGAAAGCCAAAAACGGCTGAAAGCCCAGGTTGATTGCTCGTCTGGCGCCCTCAAGATATCCAAATTCGAAGCGAGGCGCGCCCTGCTCGTGCGTGACAACGAGCTCGGCTACCGGGACGATCTCGTTGGTCCGGTGAGCCCTCCAATTAACGATCAATCGTTGATCCGTCATTTGCCCGCTCGTCACGATTTCTCATCCACTCGCTCGTGAAACGTAACGCTTCTTGTATCACCGCCGACGCAAATGCGCGAGCTGGCTCGGTGATGGCGCTAGGCGGCACACGCTCCAGGATCTCCGCGCAACGATCCGCGGTGAGTACGTTGAGTCGCTCCAGCCAATATGCCGCGGCGTCGGGCCGAAGACGTGCGGCGCATGCGAAAGCACTCGTTGGATGCGCCGGCTTTGCGGCGGATGATTCGGTATAAAGGGCCGATCGCGCACGTTTGACGTAGCTCGCGACTGTGTTCCGTGGATCTTTGGCCGCGAGGCGTGCGACTCGCGCAGCGTCTCTTAGTTCTCGACCTAGGCTCGACGCATGGTCATAGCTCGGGGCGAGTTGACGCCCGCCATCTAGTCGTTGCAATACGGCCCAGTTTTCGTGATGTCGATCGGTATTGAGAACGACGGCATCCAGCATCAGGTACCCGACGAACCAGTCCGCACCACAACGCAGTGAATTATTGACGGACGTGTCGTCTGGAACTTGCGCGCTCTCGAGTGTGGCGAGAACCGTCGAGACGGCGTGCGTGGACACGCCGCGGAACCTTGAGACGGGGTACGTGTGATCGAGTTCCTGAAGAAGCTCGTTGCCGTGCACAAGCGGCGACGACCCATCCTTCGCGAAGCTCCGAACGACACATCCGATCTCTCCCTCGAAGGTCGCAAGATCGACGTGAGCACAGGGAACGCCAAGGAGACGGCCAAGCTCAGACGCAACCTTCTCGGACCAGTGCTCGCCAGTGCCCGGTCGTGATCGCTTGAA
>Ga0193752_1001035_pt1 | contig 24389 bp, 19 predicted proteins | sample H1c1metaG_FD_144924 | JGI IMG/M metagenome (GOLD analysis project Ga0193752, IMG submission 144924) | Soil microbial communities from a riparian zone of the East river system, Colorado, United States - H1c1 | ecosystem: Environmental > Terrestrial > Soil > Riparian zone | place: USA: East River...
GTGCGAGCCCTGCTCGATGATGTGACCGGCTTCGAGCACGATCAATCGATCCATGCGTGCGATGGTGGATAAGCGGTGCGCGATGGCGATCACCGTTTTGCCTTCCATCAGGCCGAGCAATTGTTCCTGGATTGCCAACTCCACTTCGCTATCGAGCGCGGAGGTGGCTTCGTCGAGCACGAGTATCGGCGCGTCTTTGAGCACCACGCGCGCAATCGCGATGCGCTGGCGTTGCCCGCCGGAGAGCTTGACGCCGCGTTCGCCGACGTGCGCGTCGTAGCCGCTGCGGCCCGTCCAGTCTTGCAGACCGAGGATGAAATCATGCGCTTGCGCTTTGCGTGCGGCGGCGCGCACTTGCTCGTCACTTGCGCCGGGCCGGCCATAACGGATGTTGGCGGCAATCGAGCGGTGCAGCAGCGACGTATCTTGCGTCACCATGCCGATCGCCGCACGCAGACTTTCCTGCGTTACGTTATTAATGTCCTGGCCGTCGATGCGGATGGTGCCCTGCTCCGGCTCGTAAAAGTGCAGCAGCAGATTCACCAGCGTGGATTTGCCGGCGCCCGAGCGGCCCACCAGCCCTACGCGCTCGCCGGGGCGGATGGTGAAGTTCAGATGGTCAAGCACGGCACTCGCGTCGCGTCTACCGTAGGTGAACGAAACATCCTCGAAGCGAATCTCACCGCGCGAGGTTTGCAGTTCACGCGCGCCGGGCCGGTCAACGCCGCTATGTGGTACGGCGATGGTTTGCATGCCTTCCTGCACCACGCCGATGTTCTCGAAAATGCCGGTCACCTCCCAGCTTACCCAGCCTGCCACGTTGGCGATCTGCCAGGCGAGCGGCAGCGCGGTGGCCACCACACCCGCACTGACCGTGCCTTGTGCCCACAGCCCAATGCCGATGGCCGCAGTGCCGGTGAGCAGTAGCGCGTTCATAGCGGACAGCCAGAACATGAATTGCGTGATCACCCGCATGTGCGCGGCTATCGCGGCCTGATGCTCGTCGATTACTTCGCGCACATAGGCGTCTTCATCCGCCAGGCGCGCAAACAACTTGACGGTAAGTATGTTGGTATAGCTGTCCACCACTCGCGCCATCACCAGCGAGCGTACTTCCGAGCTGGCCTTCGCCAGGTCGCGCAGGCGCGGCACGAAATGGCGCAGAAAAAACAAATAGCCGAAGAACCATGCCAGCGTGGGCAGCCCCAACCGCCAGTCCACGGCCGCCATCAGCACAAACGCGCTCATGCCATAGACCGCGATGTACCACACTGCGCGTATCGCCGACATGACGCTTTCGCGCAGGGCGTTGGCCGTTTGCATCACGCGGTTGGCGATACGGCCGGCGAAATCGTTTTGGAAGAACGACCAGTTCTGCCGTACCACATGCCAATGACTTTGCCAGCGGATCAGGCTGGTCGCGCCCGGAATCAGCGCGTTCTGGCGAATCGCTATGTCCGCCAACAGCACCAGCGGACGCACAAAAAGCATCAGTACCACCATGCCCATCAGCATGGGCCACTGTTGTGTCAGCGCCGCGTGCCGGTCGGCTGCTTCCATCAGCGACACCAGCTTGCCGATGAACACGGGAATCACCGTATCGATCAGCGCCACCGCAAGGCTGGTGACGAACATCAGCGCATACCAGCCCTTGGTCTGGCGCACGAAGTGCCAGTAAAACGCCAGCAGACCGCGCGGCGGCGCGCCCGGCCCTACGCTGGCGGTGCCTTGTATGCGAGATTGAAGGTACTTGAACATGCCCGACTATAATCGTATTTCGAAGGCTTATTTTACTGGGTACCTGCGAACGGGCGCAGCAGCGCCATTGCCGTGGTAGAAGGCTTCAAGAAAATTTTCATCATTGCATCAAGGATCAATCATGGACGGCCCTTATACCCGAGCACTCGCCGAATACATTTCAGGCAGTGCGTTCAGCGATCTTCCCGCATACGTTGTGGCGCACGTCAAGCTGCTGGTGCTCGACACGCTCGGCGTGGGCATTTACGGCGCGTCACTGCCGTGGTCCGAACGCCTGCGCGCGACGGCGCAGGCGATGGAAGCGCCGGGCGGCGTCTCGGTATGGTGTACGCCGCTGCGCTTTTCCGCGCCGACGGCGGCCATGATCAATGCGACCGCGGTGCACGCGTTCGAGCTCGACGACATCGGGCCGGGCGGACACAACGGGTCGGTCACGCTGAGTACGGCGCTGGCGATGGCGGCGCATGCAGGCAAACTGAGCGGAGCCGGACTCATCAACGCGATCGTGGTTGGCATCGAAACCGCTGCGCGCGTGAACCGGAGCGTGGGCAGGTTGCCGCACGAAGGTCTGGGTTTTCACGGGCCCGGCCTGTTTGGCACCTTCGCAGCGGTGGCGAGCGCCACACGTGCTCTGGGCCTGAATGCGGATGGCGTGGTGCATGCATTGGGTCACGCGGGTCAGCAGGCGGCCAGCCTCATGTTCACGCATCACGGCGGCATGGGCAAACGTTTGCTCGCAGGCCAGGCCGCGCGCGCGGGCACCTTCGCGGCGCTGTTGGCGCAGAACGGTTTTACCAATGCGCCGAATGTGTTCGAAGCGGAGTACGGCGGCTTCTGTTCGGCGCACACCGGCAACCGGCAGCCCGCAGCCTACGATCTCACGCAACTTACTCAAGATCTGGGGCGCACCTATCACACCGAGAAGGTGCGATTCAAAATGTGGGCCTCGCGCGTGCCCAATCACGGTACGCTCGAAGCGATCCGGCAATTGCGCAAGCAACATCCGATAGCGGTCGAGCAGGTGAAACAAGTGCGCATTCGCCTCAGTCGCGGTTACTTGCAGAATGTCGGCTGGGATTACACGCCGACCACGATTACTTCCGCGCAGCTTAATCTTTACTACGTCACCGCGATCATGCTGCTGGAGAATGACGTGTTCACCGCGCAGTTCACCGAGGAAAAAATACGCGACGCGCAGGTGCTCGATCTGATCAAGCGCATCAGTATCACGCATGATGCGGCGCTCGACGGAACGGGCTATACGGAAGGCAATCCGCTGGAGATCGAACTCACAGACGGCACGGTGCTGTCGGCGTGGGGCAAGATGCGCGGCGACGCAGACAATCAGGTGCATCTCGGCGATGTGGTGGAAAAATTTACCAAGCTCACCGCTGGCCGCCTTGCAGCGGAGAAACAGGCCGAGGTAATCGGACTGTGCGAGCGGCTGGATACGCTCGATGATGTTGCAGCATTGATCAAGCCACTGCAGGCCTGACGCTTGCGCCATAACAGCGTAGCGCGGCGCACTTTCCGTTCATGGGCGTATTCTTCGTAAGTATTTGTTTTTAAACAGTTTTTTGTAAATTGATATAAGGGACGAAAGCGGCGCGCGCCATCGAAGAAGGGAGGGTCTCGTTATTTCGTCATACCGATGTCGGCGAGCAAGGTGCGCGATACCTCGTATTGCTGTCGCAGATAATCGCGTGTCGCCGCCGATTTCCTGAAATCCAGATCCTGCAGATCGGCTGCCATCATGCGCTTCCATTCGGTGGTGTTGGACGCGCGTTCCAGGAGATTTTCCCAATACTGGATTTGCGCTGCAGTGAGTCCGCGCGGGCCCATGACGATGGTAAAGCCGCCCATCACCACATCATAGCCTTGCTCCTTGAACGTGGGTACGTCGGGCAGCGCAGCGAGGCGCTGCGCAGAGGAAACACCCAGGATGCGCATGGCGCCGCTTTTGTGATGCGGTGCCGTGTTATCGATGCTCACCGCGGCCATATCGATGTGGCCGCCGAGCAGTTGTGCGGCCGATTCCGCGCCGCCGCTGAACGTGACCAGCTTGAGCCGCCGCGCATCGATGCCGCCCGCCTTGGCCAGCATCGCCAGCGCCAGATGCGGCGTACCGGCGCGCGTGCTGCCCAAGGATGTGGTGAGCGACTGCGGATCGTGCTTCAGGCGCTCCAGAACATCGGCAATGGATTTCAACGCGGCGTTGCTGGCGCGCACGGCGAGCGAGCTCGCTTCGGTGGTGAGCATCGCCAGCGGTGTCATGTCCGCCGGCGCGATGGGGCTGCGCCCTAAAATGTGATTGGACAAAAACCCTTGCCGCACGAACACCACATAATGCGCATCGTTCGCGTGCTGATTGACGTAAGTGTAGGCCAGCGCACCGCCGCCGCCTACTTTGTTGATGATCGAGACGTTCTGTAAATATTTATTTTCATTCAATATTTTTTGAAAGGCGCGGGCGTTGCGGTCATTGCCGCCACCAGGGCCGGAACCGATGACGATTTCAACCTGCTTCTCCGGACGCCATGCGGGCTGTGCGTAAGCCGTCGCGCTGATGAGCAATGCTGCGCATGCAATCGCGGCGCGCATGTCAGCGCCTCACTTCCAGCGCAGCGGGATTCACCACGCCATAAGGTTTGCCGGCGGCGTAGGCAAGCACGCGCTTGAACTGATCGCTGAAATAATTTTCCATTTGATCGCGCTCCATATAACCGAGATGCGGTGTGGCGATAACGTTGTCGAGCTGCAGCAGCGGATGGTTGGCGTTGGTGAGCGGTTCGTTTTCATACACGTCAATGGCAGCGGAACCCGGACGCCCGGCACGCAGCGAGGTAACCAGCGCGCCGTCAGCAACCAACTCCGCGCGACTGGTGTTAACGAACACCGCGTCCGGTTTCATGCGCGCGAGATCGGCGGCGGTAACCAGGCCGCGCGTTTCCGGCAGCAATCGAATATGTATCGACAACACGTCGGCTTCATCGAACAAGGCTTCACGCGATGTTGCGACATCGTAGCCGTCGGCGTGCGCTTCGCCGCGTGCTTTGTCGCGCGACCACACCAGCACTTTCATGCCGAACGCCTTGCCGAATCCGGCGACCTGTTTGCCGATGCGGCCATAACCATAAATGCCGAGCGTGCGTCCGCGCAATCCGGTGCCCGCGCGGTTTTGCCACTGGCCGTTTTTCAGCCGCGCCATTTGCTGTGGGATGTGGCGCATCGCGGCGATGACCAAACCCCATGTCAGTTCCGCTGTGGCATACGACGTGCGCGCGTGTTCCGAACACAGCATGATGCCGCGCGCGCTGCAGGCTTCGACATCGACATGCGGATAGGGACCGTTCAGGGTGATTATTTTCAGCCGCGGCAGCCGTGCGATCAGTTCAGCGCTCACCTGAGTACGCTCGCGCAGCAGCACCAGTGCGTCGGTGTGCTTGAGGCGATCCGCGAGTGTGTCTATGCTGCGTTCGCAATCCGTGTATACGGCGAGCCCGTGATCGCCGAGCAACGTCACGCACGACAGCGTGCGCACGATGTTGGCGTAATCGTCGAGAACGGTGATGTTCATGGACACAGGATGGCGTTGATTAGCGCTTCGCCAAACCCAATTCCTGCAGTCCGATATGCATCTGGTCGTATTGCGTTTTGAACGCCGCTTTGCAGCCCTCCGCGCCGGCGAAACGATCTACCCACGAGCGATTATCGACCAGTTGTTTCCACTCCGGCGTTTCCACCATTCTGCGCAGCGCGCCTTCCCAGTAAGCGACTTGTGGCGCGCCCATGCCTCGCGGGCCGGCGATGGCGCGAAACGCTTCCACGGCGGAATCGATGCCGAGTTCTTTCCAGGTCGGCACTTGGGCAAATTCGCCACCGAGCCGTTGCGGCGCCGCAACCGCCAGCACGCGCACGCGGCCTTCTTTCAGCGGCGCGGCGAAACTCGAATGCGGATTGGCGACTATATCAATGTGCCCGCCGTAGAGCGCGGCAAACCCCTGCGACACGCCTTGAAAAACCACCGCGCGCATTTTTTTGGGATCGCCCCCCGCGCCCTTGGCGGCGAGTGCCAGCGCGATATGGCCGGAGCCGCCAAAGGCCGTGCCCACGGCGACGCTGAGCGATGCCGGATCGGCTTTTAATTTTGCCAGCAAATCCTTCGCGCTGCGCAGCGGTGAGTCGGCGCGCACCGCAACCGCGGTGACTTCGCTGAAAATCTGCGCAGCGCAGGTAAAATCGTTGTGGCTCAATGTGCTGCTGCCGGTGATGTAGTTGCTGACCAGATTGCCGATCAGCAGCGTGAGATAGTGACCGTCCGGCGGTTGCTGGCTCAAGTAGGTCCAGCCGATGGTGCCGCCACCGCCGGGTTTATTGACCACGGCGGTAGTGACCTCGACGAGTTTTTTCTCCTGCAGCAGACGCTCGACGGCGCGCAGTACGCCGTCCGACGCGGCGCCGGCAGTCGAACCGGAGACCAACTCGACATGCTTAAACGGTTTCCAAGCTTGTGCGTGCGCCGCACCGGCGAGCAGCAGTGCCGCACACAACACATTGCGCATACCGCGGCGAAGCATGGCTACTTGACTTTGCCTTGCAGTATCACTGCGCCTTCCTGCAGCGGCATTTCGTGCGAAAGCAGAGTCATCGCCACCATGCCGTAGTAGCCCATCAGGCAGCCCAGTTCAACGATGGCTGGTATGCCGAAGATTTCTTTGGCGCGGTTATACGATTTGTCGCTGATGGCGTGCTTTCTGAACAGCTCGGTGCCGTAGTCGTAAATCGCTTCTTCTTCGGCGCCTTTACCATCGACAAATTTCGGACGCTCGTTCTTCACCATGGCGTCGACGATGCTTTGTGATAAGCCCGCGTCGGTGGCGATTTTTTTGTGCGCGTTGAATACGTAATCGCAATCCCAGCAGCGCGCGGTGATGATGATCGCGAACTCGGATTGATGCAGTGGAAAGCAACTGTTCAGACGCAGTTTTTCGCCCAGCGGATGCCACACTTCAGTGACTTCAGGCGCATGCAGCGATAAACGGTACGGACCTGGAATGCGTCCGCCGCGGCGGCCGAGAATACCGTCCACGACCCGGCGCTGGACGGGATTGAATTCACTGTTTTCGTTGAAGACGGGTATGCGAGCCATGAGAATCTCCTGTTAGAGAAGGCCGTTGAAGGGAGCGCCTTCACGGTAATGGATTTTAATCGCGCGTGTCAAACGCGCAGCTACTTTGCGGCAAGCGCTGCTAAAATCAATGTCCGACGAGTTTGCAACGGGGAACGCAAATGATGATGCCATTAAAACGATATGGACTTTGCAGGGGTGCGGTGTTGTTATTCGCCGCGGGGTTTGCCACGGCGCAATCGTACCCCTTGAAAGTCGTACGTCTTATCGTGCCGTTTCCGCCCGGCGGTAGTACCGAAACCCTGGCGCGCCTGCTGGGCGTGAAACTCGGTGAAGTGTGGGGTCAGCAAGTGATCATCGACAATCGTCCGGGCGCCAGCGGTATCATCGGCACCGAAATCGGTGCTAAGGCCGCGCCCGATGGCTATACATTGCTGATGGGCTCCGGTGCGCCGCTGACCATCTTGCCTGGATTGCATGCCAAGCTGCCCTACGACCCGGTCAAGGATTTCGCACCGATTACCAACATGGCAGCGGTGCCGAATGTCATTGCGTTACACCCGTCGGTGCCGGCGCGCAACGTCAAAGAACTCATCGCGTTGGCGCGGGCGCGCCCCGATCAACTAAATTTTTCTTCGAATGGCGCCGGCACGCCAGGGCATCTGGCTGGTGAGTTGCTGAAAGCGATGTCGGGTGTGCGCATGACCCATGTGCCATACAAAGGCGCAGCGCCGGCAACCATGGCGGTGTTGTCGGGTGAAGTGTCGATGACGATTACCACCACTACCGCGGTGTTGCCGCAAGCCAAGGCGGGGCGGTTGAAAATCATTGGTGTCACCACGCTGCAGCGGCTCGCACCGTTATCCGATGTGCCCACCGTCGCGGAATCGGGGATCGCAGGTTACGAGGCGATTTCCTGGTTTGGGCTGGTGGCGCCTGCCGCGGTTGCACCCGACGTGCTGAAGAAGATTTACGCGGATGCCCGGCAGGTGCTAAACACCCATGACATGCGCGAACGCGTTGCAAGTCACGGCGCAACGCTGATAATAAATACACCGGAACAATTCCGCGCGCAGATACGCGACGATCTCGCGAAGTGGGCGCGCATTATTAAAATTTCCGGCGCCAAGGCAGATTGAGCCGCCTGCCGAGCCAGCCCTTGTCTATTCGAAGACATATTGTAAATATTTGTTTTTAAACGATATTTTTGAGTAAACTTCATTGCGCTCCAGCACCTTAATATGCGCTTTTACGGTCGTGCCCATTGTTTGTATAGGGGCGCATGATGCAGTGGCGCAGTCCGCTGCTGCCGTGGCGTATCCGGCGAAAACCGTGCGCATTGTGGTGCCCAGTTCGCCCAGCGGCGGCACCGATCTGATCGGGCGCCTCGCGGCGCAAAAAGTGGGCGAGGCATGGGGGCAAAACGTGCTTATCGATAATATCAGCGGCGGCGCCACGCGCATCGGCATCAACGCTGTCGCAAAAGCCGCAGCGGACGGACACACGCTGCTGCTGACCACGGTCAACTTCGCGTTTGCGCCCGCGCTTTACGCCAAGCTTGCGTACGATCCGGTGCATGATTTCGTTCCCATCGTGCATATTGCGAATACCGTCAGTTTGCTGGCAGTGCATCCGTCGCTGCCCGCGCGAAACGTTGCCGAACTGATTGCACTGGCGAGAGCGCGACCGGGGGAATTGCGTAATGGTTACGGCGGTGCAGGCACGGTCGGCCATCTGGTTGCTGCGATGTTTCAGTCGCAGGCGCGCATCACATTGCTTGATGTGCCGTACAAAGGTACGGGGCCGGCGACCACGGCGCTGCTCAGCGGCGAAATACATATGCTGATCGCCAACATGGCGTCGCTGTTGCCGCAAGTGCGCGCGGGCCGCCTGCGCGGTCTTGCGGTTGCCGGTGCCACGCGCGCCAAAATCATGCCCACGTTGCCGACGATCGCCGAATCCGGCGTGCCGGGCTACGAATACAGCGGCTGGTACGGGCTGTGGGCGCCCGCCAAAACACCGGCTACTGTGATTACAAAAGTCAACGAAGCATTCAACCGCGTGCTCGAAGACAACACGGTGAAAGATCGATTCGCGGAAAGTGCCATCGAACCCGTGGGCGGCGCACCGGAAAAGTTTTCAGCGTATCTGGCGGCGGAATTCAGTAAGTGGCGCAAGGTCGTGCAGGACGCCGGCATCAAAGCGGAGTGATGCGCTGCCGCTGAGCCTTGACGTTCGATTGTGCGGTAACCTATGCTGCGTTCATCAACACCTTCATTTACCAGGAGAGCACCATGAAGCGTATTCTTTCCCTGATCACAATGTTGCTTATGGTTGCGTTCGGGCTGTTCGGCTGCGCTACCGGCCCGTCCGGCCCCGGCTGGATCACGCTGATCGACGGCGAGAACGGCCTCGCAAACTGGAACCGCACCGGCGACGGCAATTGGCGCGCGACAGACGGCGCAATCCAGATCGACGGCAAGACCAACAAGGACGCGGCTTTTCTGTACTCCAAAAATGCCTATACGGATTTCGAGATGTATGTCGAGTACTGGGCGGATGAAAATGCGAACAGCGGTGTTTTTTATCGTATTACCAATACAAAAATCATCAATACCAAAGGCGGCTATGAAGTGCAGATTTTTGACAAGAACCCGCCATTTCCAACCGCATCCCTGGTGAATGTTGCCAAAGCCGCGCCCACGTTTAAGGCGGCGGGCAAATGGAATACGTTTGATATTACGGTCAAGGGGCCGCGCATGATCGTCAAGATGAACGGCGAGTTGGCGGTGGATATCAACGACTCGGTGTTTCCCACCGGCCCTATCGGGCTGCAATACAACAGCGGCATCCTCAAGTTCCGTAAATTGATGATCAGGCCGCTATAGCGGCGCACACCATGCCAGCTCATTTTCAACGGGAGATCAGTATGAAACAAATCGTTGCTTTGGGCACGGGACTGCTTGTTGTGGCGGCGACGCTATTATTTGGCAGCGGCATCGTGAAATTCCGTACGGTTCAGATCAAGCCGATATAGTTTGTATCGGCTTGCTTTTGATAAAGGGTCAAGAAGATGAAGTGGATTGACGTCAACGGCGTAAGCCTGCGTTATGAACTCGGTGGCGCCAGTGCGGCATCGCAGTTTGTTTTGTTGGTGCATGAATTGGGCGGGTGTCTCGACAGTTGGGACGAAACGCTGCCGGCATTTCAACGCGAGTTTCGCACGCTGCGTTACGATCAGCGCGGCTTCGGGCAGTCTGAAAAAGTCAGCGGCACGCTGGCCCTGAATGACATGGTAGCGGACATCGCGGCGCTGCTCGATGCGCTGTCGATCAAGACGGCGGTGCACGTGGTGGGTTCGGCGCTGGGGGCCGGCATCGCTGCGGCTTTTGCGGCGCGTCACCCATCTCGTGTCGCGCGCCTGGTGATTCAAAGTTTGGTTACGCGCTCCAATCCGGCGACACGCCCGCACATGATTGCACGCGCGGCGGAAGTGGAGAAGACGGGCATGCGCGCGCAGGCGCAGGCGAGTCTCGACCGTTCGTTTCCGGAAGTGTTGCGCGGTGACAAGCAGCGGTTCGCAACCTATCGCGCGCGCTGGATGACCAATGATCCGCAAAGCTTCGCGGCGATCAACCGTATGCTGCTCGACATGGAACTCGACTCGGAACTCGGCAACATTACGGCGCCCACTTTATCGATAGGCTGCAAGCACGACGTGATGCGTCCGCCACCGATGGTGCAGGAACTGTCGAAACTGATTCCTAACGCGCGTTACCTCGAAGCCGATTCTGGACATTTCATGCACGCACAATCGCCGGAATTGTTTGCGCAAATGGTGGTGCCGTTTTTGCTGGAGCAGTAACATCCGCAGCGTGCCAAAGGGTGCTGCGGACGTCGCGTTCGCCGCCACAACGGTTCAAAACGACAGGCTGTCGCTTCAGTTCGCGATAGTCCCGCACCGGAAAATCTAAGTTATCATCGCTGCCACTTTAATCGGGAGGTGTTATGGCACAAAAAATGACGGGCGCGCGGCTGTTCGGACAAATTCTTAAATCGTACGGCGTGACGCATTTGTTTTTCATGGACGCAGTGCTGCGGCGCGCGCTGGCGGAAATGGAAGACACCGGCATCAAACGCATTCTCGGCCATTCTGAAAAAGCGGTGGCCTATATGGCCGACGGTTATGCGCGTGTGTCGGGCAGGCCCGGCGTGTGCATGGCGCAGTCGGTGGGCGCGGCGAATCTTGCTTCCGGCATGCAGGATCCGTATCTCGGCCATTCGCCGGTGGTGGCGATCACCGGCCGTCACATTCCGACCATGCAGCATCGCAGCGCCTATCAGGAAGTCGATCACCAGCCGCTGTACACCGCGGTGACCAAAATGCATGCCAAGATCGAAGGCCTGGAACAGATGCAGCAACTGATGCGCCAGGCGTTTCGCGAGGCGACGACCGGCACGCCGCGTCCGGTGCATCTGGATATGGCGGGGCTTACCGGCGACGCGATCACGCATCTCACCGGCGAGTTCGACGTGGTGGCCGACGAAGCGCACACGCGCTTTCCGGCCTTCCGCCCCGCGCCTGATGCGGCGGCGGTGCAGCGCGCGGTGGCGGCAATTAAGGCATCCAGCAAACCGGTGATTATCGCCGACCGGGGTGCTGCCATATCCGATGCAGGTGCGGCGATTGCCGCATTGGCTGAAAAAATTCAGGCGCCGGTGTGTGCGACGCCCGATGCGAAAGCCATCCTGGTCGAATCGCATCCGATGTTTTTTGGCACCATGGGCCTGTATGGCCGCACCGGCGGCAACCATATCGTGAATGAAGCCGATCTGGTGATTTACTGCGGCAGCAACACCAGCGACCACACCACCGGCAACTACAAAATGCCCAAGGACGGTACACCGATCATCCAGATCGATATCGATCCGGTGGAAATCGGCCGCAATTATTCCGGCGTGATCGGCGTGCAGGCGGATGTGCGTACCGCGGTCGAAGCTATTGCCGCGTCGGCTACTGCTGCAAAGCACGACGCATGGCTGGCAAGCGCACGCAAGCATCTTGCCGAGTGGCGCGCAGAAGTGGAGAAATTCCGATCTTCGGATGCGGTACCCACGAACCCAGGTCGCATCTGCAAGGAACTGACGGAGCTATTGCCTAGCGATGCGATTTTGTTTGCAGACACCGGCTTTGCCGCGCTGTGGACCAACACCATGGTGTATTTCAATCATCCGGCGCAGCGTTATTTTCGCGCGGCAGGTTCGCTCGGCTGGTCGTTCCCGGCGTCACTGGGCGGCAAGTGCGGCGCGCCGGACAAGCCGGTGTTCTGTTTCACTGGTGATGGCGGTTTTTATTACCATTTGCCTGAACTGGAAACGGCGCTCCGCCGCGGCATCAAGACCGTGACCATCGTCAACAACAACAAGTGCCTTGCGCAGGGCGTAAAGAACTTGGGCATCGCCTACGGTAATACGCCTGAACCCAATCGCAAGGACGAATGCTATGAATTTCTCGAAACCGATTTTGCACAGATCGCGCGTGCGTTCGGTTGTTTCGGCGTCACCGTCGATAAGCCGCAGGATTTCAAAAAGGCCTTCGAGCAGGCAATGGCTTCGGATCTACCCGCAGTGATCGATTGCCGCACGGCGTTTGCATCGCAGGCGCCGATGCCCTGGATGCCTTCCTAAGCCTGTGAGCGGATAAAGGTTTGAAGGCGTGGGACAAGGGAACACCTGGGGCGAAGCAGAGGGATCGACATTGAGAGGAATACCATGCACTTTGCGCGATTGATTGCTATTGTTGGTTTGCTATCCACGGCACTGCTGTGCCACGCCGCCTACCCTGAACGCCCGATTCGCCTGGTGGTACCCGTCGCCCCCGGCGGCGCGGTCGATGTCGTCGGCCGCATCATGGCGCAAAAGCTGGGTGCGGCACTCGGCCAAAACATGGTGGTGGACAACCGCCCCGGCGCCAACTACATCATCGGTACCGAAGTGGTTTCAAAGGCGCCCGCTGACGGTTACACCTTGCTCACCACCGCGGGCGGCCATACCATCAATCCTGTGGTTTACAAAAAACTGCCTTACGACACGTTTCGGGATTTCACGCCGATCAGCCACATTTGCAATTCCAGCGGGCTGGTGATCGTGGTGCATCCATCGGTGCAAATACACACGCTGCAACAACTCATCGACTTCGCAAAAGCCAATCCGGGCAAAATGATTTACGTCTCGGCAGGCTGGGGCAATTCCACGCATATCGCGGGCGAGCAGTTTCAGGCGATGACGGGCGTCAAGCTCACGCATGTGCCGTACCGCAGCGCAGGCCCTGCGATCAGCGATTTAATCGGCGGGCAAGTGCCGTTGATGTTTGGTCCCAGCCCGGTGGTGGTGCCGCTGGTGCAGTCGGGACGCTTGCGTCCGCTGGCGTTCACAGGTCTCAAGCGTACGCCGCAGTTGCCCAACGTGCCCACCGTGGATGAGTCCGGTGTCAAAGGCTATGAATCCACCGGCTGGTATGGCCTTTACGGCCCGCGTGGCTTGCCGCGGCCCATCGTCGACAAGCTCAGCACAATGGCGCGGCAAATCGTGCAATCGCAGGATATGCGCGACCGCTTTACCCAGCTTAATCTCGAACCCGTCGGCAGCACGCCGGAAGAATTCGCCAAGTTTTTGAAAGCGGATTACGAGCGCTACGTGGCGGTGGCTAAGGCGGCGAATATACAGCCGCAGTGATCAAATTCGCCGGGCTTAGCGTTTCTAAATCCCATCGTGGCTTCACGTTAAACGCGCGCGTGTTCTCGCACGCATCGCTGCTTAATCGCAAGGCCCCCGCCAGCGCAATCATCGCGCCGTTATCCGTACACAATTCCAGCGGCGGGTAAAACACCCGGCAGCCGAGTCGTTCGGCTTGAGCGGTAAGTTGCGCGCGCAACTGGCGGTTGGCGCCTACGCCGCCGGCAACGACGAGTTGCGTGAGTTCGGTTTGTTCCAGCGCCGCTAACGATTTGGCCACCAATACATCCACCGCTGCCGCCTGAAATTCGGCTGCGAGATTGGCTTTGTCGGCATCCGTCAGCGCTTTGCCACGAACGGCTGTCAGCACCGCCGTTTTCAGGCCGCTGAAGCTGAAGTTGAAATCGCCGCTGTTGAGCATCGGCCTGGGCAGCTTAAACTTGCCTGGCTTGCCGCGTTCGGCGAGTTGCGCAATTTCCGGGCCGCCGGGATACCCCAGTTCAAGCAGTTTGGCGGTTTTGTCGAAGGCTTCGCCGGCGGCGTCGTCCACCGTTTCACCCAGAAGTTGGTAGTCGCCAACGCCTCCGACCCGCATCAGTTGCGTGTGTCCGCCGGAAACCAGCAGTGCCACAAAAGGAAACGTTGGCGCAGGGTCGGCCAGCAGTGGCGACAGCAAATGGCCTTCGAGGTGATGGATGCCGATGGCTGGAATGTCCAGCGCGTATGCGAGTCCGTGGGCGATGCTGGCACCCACTAACAACGCGCCCGCGAGCCCCGGCCCCTGGGTGTAGGCGATGGCGTTGAGATCGGCGAGTGCGAAGCGGTTGTCCACCAGTAATTCGCGCGTGAGCGGCAGTACATGCCGAATGTGATCGCGCGAAGCCAACTCCGGCACCACGCCGCCGTAGTCGGCATGCATTGCCACCTGCGAGTGCAAACGATGGCCCAGCAGTCCGCGTTGCGTATCGAACAACGCTACGCCGGATTCGTCGCAGGAGGTCTCAATTCCCAGTATTAACAATGACTTGGCTTGATCCGGGGGCACGGGCTTGGCTATTCGGCGTACTTTGATTAAAGGCGGGTCGCTTGTTATAATACGAGACTTTCCATCTAATAACTAAGCGTCAATTACTGTTAGCGGAGCTTAACGCATTCATGACTACTGTCCGTCTGAAAGAAAACGAACCCTTTGAAGTCGCCCTGCGCCGTTTTAAGCGCACGGTCGAAAAAACCGGTCTGCTGACCGATTTGCGTGCGCGCGAGTTTTATGAAAAGCCCACGTCCGAGCGCAAGCGCAAGCTCGCCGCTGCGGTGAAGCGCACGCACAAGCGCCTGCGCTCGCAGACGTTGCCGCCGAAGCTATACTAAGCTCCAATAGAGCATGAACCTTCACATCTACGCGGTGTGAAGGGCAAATGAGGGGTGAAGGGTGAGCAGTAAACACCTTCGCCCTTTTTGTTTTTAAAGGAGCCGTTATGTCACTCAAGCCACTCAAAGACCAAATCAGCGACGATCTGAAAGATGCCATGCGCGCGGGTGACGCCCGTAAGCGCGATGCGATTCGTTTGCTGACGGCCGAGATAAAGCGCAAGGAAGTCGATGAGCGCAAACCGCTGACCGACGCGGATGTGGTGGCAATCATCGACAAAATGATCAAGCAGCGCCGCGATTCCATCGAACAATTCGAAAAAGGCGGCCGCCAGGATTTGGCCGATACCGAAAAATACGAGCTGAGCGTGTTGCAGGCGTATATGCCGCAGGCGCTGTCCGAAGCGGAAATCGCCGATGCCGTGGCTGCGTCGATACAGGAAAGCGGCGCCAAAGGTCCGGCCGATATGGGCAAAGTGATGGCGCTGTTAAAGCCCAAACTGGCGGGGCGTGCCGACATGTCCAAAGTGTCGGGGTTGGTGAAAGCAAAATTATCGGCGTGAGTGGCCGCAATACTATGTAAGTATTTGTTTTTAAACAGTATTTTACTTGCATGGCTTGTTTTAATTTGAGCCCGCTCCTGCGTCTCCGAGTCAGTATACTAATTGGCTCATCATGATTCCGCAGTCGTTCATCCAGGATTTACTCCATCGCGTTGACATCGTCGACGTGATCGACCGCCACGTGAAGTTAAAACGCGCTGGCGCGAATTATGTCGCGTGCTGTCCGTTTCATTCCGAAAAATCGCCGTCGTTTACGGTCAGCCAGACCAAACAGTTTTATCACTGCTTCGGTTGTGGCGCGCATGGCACCGCGGTCGGATTTTTGATGGAGTATTCGGGCCTCGGCTTTGTCGAAGCGGTGAAAGACCTCGCGCAAAACATCGGCATGGTAGTGCCCGAAGAACGCACCGAGCAATCACAGCGCAGATACGGCGAAGGCGCTGATTACGAAAGCGGCGAGAATCTGAATGAGATTATGCTCACCGCTGCGCAGTTCTATCGCGGTGCGCTGAAAGATGCACCGCAGGCGATTGAATATCTGAAAAAGCGCGGACTGTCGGGCGACATTGCAAAAAAATTCGGCGTCGGCTACGCACCCGAAGGCTGGCAAAATCTCGAACGCGCGTTTTCAAATTATCAGTCAAAAGCGCTCACCACGTTGGGTTTGGTCAAGCAAAACGACGAAGGCCGGCGTTACGATATTTTTCGCGACCGCATCATGTTTCCAATCGTCGACGTTCGCGGCAACGTCATTGGTTTTGGCGGCCGTGTGCTGGACACGGGCGAACCCAAGTACCTGAATTCGCCGGAGACGCCGCTGTTCGAAAAAGGCCGCGAGCTTTACGGGCTGTATCAAGCCAGACGCGCCATTCGTGATGCGGGACGCGTGATTGTGGTTGAGGGTTATATGGACGTGGTGGCGCTGGCGCAACATGGCGTCGAATACGCGGTAGCGACGCTGGGTACTGCAACGACGCCTATGCATGTGCAAAAGCTGCTGCGCCAGACCGATGAAATTGTTTATTGCTTCGATGGCGACAACGCCGGCCGCCGCGCCGCGTGGCGCGCGTTGGAAAACAGCCTGGGCCAACTTGCTGACGGCAAACAGGTGCGGTTTCTGTTTTTGCCGCAGGGCGAAGACCCTGACACCTACGTGCGTCAGCACGGCAAGGCGGCGTTCGAAACGCTATTGGACGATGCGATACCGCTGTCGCAATTCTTGTTGAACGACCTGTCATCACGCGTGGATCGCAGCACTTCCGAAGGGCGCGCGCGTCTGTTGCAGGAAGCCAAACCGCTGATTAAGGCGATTGCTGCGCCGATGCTGTCGCTGATGCTGCGCAAGCAACTCGCCGACCTCGCAGGTTTCACGCAGCAGGAACTCGACAACGAGTTCCAGATCAAACCTCAACCTCGCGCTGCACCCGCGTCACGGCGTCCGCCGCCGGTGCAGCGTTCGATAGCGCTGTCGGTTATTGAGTTGTTGGTGCTCGATCCGGCCTTCGCGAAATGCGTGGATCGCGGGCAACTGGCCCAGGGATTAGGGCTGCCGGGCGTGGACCAGCCTGAGCTACGGGCGCTGGACCGCTTGTTGGAGGTGCTGGGAGAGAACAAAGATGACAATAAACTGAATATCGGCGAGTTTTTCAGGGACACGGCGTACGCTGAAATGTTTGCCGTGGTCGAAGCCGGCACACTGCGTTGGCAGGAGGACGGGCTTTCCGGCGAGGCTTTAGAGGCAGAATTTATGGGTGCGTGGCGGCAGTTGCTGGACCGCATTCGCCGGGCCCGTATCAGCGCGTTTTTGGAGAAGTCACGGCAGGGAAGTTGGAGCGCCGAGGAGCAATCGCAATTTCTTCTTTTGCAACAAGAGGTTACGGCAGTTACGCCGAAGTGAGTACAGACTTACTTTAGGGTATAATCAACGGTTTTCCTTTGCAGCGTGCCGCCGTGCTCTTGAGCGCGGCTTTTTTACCTAATTTTGCGTTACTTTTCAGCGGAATTTCACCATGGCCAAACCGAAGAAAGCGTTGAAATCATCCAAGTCCAGGAGTCCCGCAACGGCCAAGTCGAAATCTGCGGCGAAGTCAGCCAGCAAGCGAGCGGTGGCGCACAAGGCGCCCAAGACCAAATCCGCAGCAATAAAGTCAAAATCGTCGAAACCCGCAGCGAAGACCGCCAAGACCAAAGTCGCCAAGCCTGATGTAGCGAAAGCGCAGAAGGTCAAAGTACAAAAGCCGTCGGCGCGCGCGCTGCCCAAAAAGCCGGTGCTCAAAGCCGGCGAAGCAGTCAAGCTTAAAAAACTTGCGGCTAAGGTGGCGGAGAAGGCCGTCAAGGGTAAGCCGCTGTCGGAAAAAGACGAGCGCCTTGCCAAACTCAAGGCTGTCGCGGAGCAGATGGCTAAAGCCAAGGCTGGCAAAGCCGCGGGTGTGGAAACCGCGCCTGCGGTAACGCCGGTACCGGCGCCGCCGGTGGTCAAAGACGGACGCAAGAAGTCGACGCGCGGCCTTACCGCCAAAGAAAAAGCGCTGGTCAAGGAATTCGAACGCCGTGAACTTTCGCCGGCGGATGCCGAGGCGCGCCGCAATCGCCTGAAAAACCTGATCATGCTGGGCAAGGAACGCAACTACCTTACCTACGCCGAAATCAACGACCATTTGCCCGATGAAATGCTCGACGCCGAGCAGATCGAAACCATCATCGGCATGATCAACGACATGGGCATATTGGTGTACGACGAAGCGCCGGATGCCGAAACATTGCTGATGTCCGATGCCACGCCGCCGGTGGCCGACGAAGAAGCCGCCGCCGAAGCCGAAGCCGCGCTGTCAACGGTGGATTCCGAGTTTGGCCGCACCACCGATCCGGTGCGTATGTACATGCGCGAAATGGGCTCGGTGGAGTTGCTCACGCGTGAAGGCGAAATTGAAATCGCCAAGCGTATTGAGGACGGCTTGAAACACATGGTGCAGGCGATTTCCGCCTGCCCCACCACCATCGCGGAAATTCTTTCGCTGGCCGAGCGTATTGAAAAAGACGAAATCCGCGCTGATGAAGTGGTGGACGGCCTGGTCGATCCGAACGCACCCGAAGAAGAAGCCATGCGCGCCATAAGTAGTAACGGCGGCAGCGGTGCCAGCGAAGATGACGAAGAAAGCAGCGCGGACGTTTCCGACGAGGAGGATGAAGAGGTCGATGAAGAAGCCGCAGCCGCGGTGCAAACCGCCGATCTGCTGCGTCTGAAAACGGAAGCGCTCAAGCGCTTTGGCACGATCCGCAATCATTACAGCCGCATGATGAAAGCGCTGGCCAAGAACGGTTCGAAAAGCCCCGCGTATCTCGAGTCGCGCGAGGACATTTCCAACGAGTTGATGAACATCCGCTTCTCCGCCAAGCAGATCGAGGCCCTGTGCGACACCGTGCGCCGGCTGGTGGATGAAGTGCGCCGCCATGAGCGCACCGTACTCGATCTGAGCGTGAACAAGGCGAATATGCCGCGCACGCATTTCATCAAGGAGTTCCCCGGCAAGGAAGTCAGCCTGCGCTGGATCAAGGGTGAAATCGAAGGCGGTCATCCGTGGAGCGCGGTGTTGTCGCGTTTCGAGCCGCACATCGTCGAACAGCAGCAGAAGCTGCTGGACATCCAGAACCGCGTCGGTATTCCGATCAAGGACCTGAAGGAAATCAACCGCCAGATGACCAACGGCGAAGCCAAGGCGCGCCGCGCCAAGCGCGAAATGACCGAAGCCAATCTGCGCCTGGTGATTTCGATTGCCAAGAAATACACCAACCGCGGCCTGCAGTTCCTCGATCTGATTCAGGAAGGCAACATCGGCCTGATGAAAGCGGTGGACAAGTTCGAATATCGCCGCGGCTATAAATTCTCGACCTATGCAACGTGGTGGATCCGCCAGGCGATCACGCGCTCCATTGCCGATCAGGCGCGCACCATTCGCATACCGGTGCACATGATCGAGACCATCAACAAGATGAACCGCATTTCGCGGCAGATTCTGCAGGAGACTGGTCTCGAGCCCGACCCCGCAACGTTGGCCGAGAAAATGGAAATGCCTGAGGAAAAGATCCGCAAAATCCTCAAGATTTCCAAAGAGCCGATCTCCATGGAAACACCCATTGGCGACGACGATGATTCGCACCTCGGCGATTTCATCGAGGATCAATCCACTGTCGCGCCTAACGATGCCGCCGTGTTCGCCAGCCTGCGCGGCGTGACCAAGGACGTGCTTGACACGCTGACGCCGCGCGAAGCGAAAGTGCTGCGCATGCGTTTCGGCATCGAAATGAACACCGATCACACGCTGGAAGAAGTCGGCAAGCAGTTCGACGTCACGCGCGAACGCATCCGCCAGATCGAAGCCAAGGCGCTGCGCAAGCTGCGTCATCCGTCGCGTAGCGAACGGCTGCGCAGTTTTCTCGACAACGAGAATTAATCAGTAATAGCTGCGCTGCGAGTTTATGCAGGATGGGTTACACCCATCCTGCATTATATTTTTAAGTATTTGATTTTATTGATTTATTTTGCATCCGGCACGGCACTAATTTGCGCCGCGCTGCGTGTCACTTCGCGGATTTCGTCGCGCCGTTTCAGCCACCAGCCATAGGTGCGCGGCAACAAATCAAAATAATTCGCCACGCCCAGTTCGCGCGCGGCGTGCACTGCCCAGTACGGGTCCCACAAAAACTCGCGCGCGATGCCGATCAAATCGGCGCTGCCGTCCTGCAGAATTTGTTCCGCCTGCCGTGCCTCGGTGATGAAACCCACCGCGATGGTTTTGATATTCACGTCCTCGCGCACGCGTGTGGAAAACGGCACGTGATACCCCGGCGTGCGCGGCACCAGCGTGGCCGAACCCGCGCCGCCGATGCCGCCCGACGACGGCGTGATCACTTCGATGCCGCGCGCTTTGGCGGCGATGGATACCGCGATGGTGTCTTCGAGCGTCCATGCCGGCCCGCTGCCATCCACTGCGGAGAGGCGCAAAAAAACCGGCTTGCCTTTGGGCCACACCTCGCGCACCTTTTCGATGATCTCCATGCAAACTCGCATGCGGCCTTCGAGATCGCCGCCGTAAGCGTCTTTGCGCCGGTTCACCAGCGGCGACAGAAACTGGTGTATCAGGTAACCGTGTGCGGCGTGAATTTCCACGATGTCGTAGCCCGCTTCCATAGCGCGCTGTGCGGCTTCGCGCCAGTGCGCGACCACGTCCTTGATTTCAGCGATGGTAAGACTGTGCGGCGCGCGGTCCTTCGGCGACGAAGGAATATCGCTCGACGAAATGGTTTGCCACGGTGGCTCTCCGCGCTGCGCATCTTCGGGTGTCAACTGGCGGTAACCTTCCCACGGCGGTCGCCCGGAACCCTTGCGTCCGCCGTGTCCCAGTTGTATCGCGGGCACGGCACCATGCTCACGGATGAAATCATTGATACGGCGATACTGCGAAAGATGCTTGTCGTCGTAAATGCCGGCGCAGTGGTACGACTTTTTGCCCCGATCTTCAACCGCGGTTTCTTCGCAAAATATCAAGCCCGCGCCGCCCATCGCAAACTGGCCCAGATGTACCAGATGATAATCGTTGGGTCCGCCGTCGCGCTCGGAGTGGTACTGGCACATCGGTGACACCACCACGCGATTGCGCAGTGTGATGTCGCCGAGGGTGACGGGTGTGAACAGTAGCGGTTGTAAGTTTGTAGAGGTCATTGTATTGTAAGTATTTGTTTTTATTGAGTTATTTGCGATGCGATTTCAGGGCGAATTTGCGTACGATGTTTTCCCTGACTTCGACGCCGAGGCCCGGCCCTTCGGGGCACGCAAAGCCGCCGTTTTTTTGTTGCAGCGGCTGCGTCACCAAGTCCGTACCGAGATAGTGATTGTTGATGTTGATGCCCCAATCGATATTCGGAATGGCATACCCCAGATGCAAGAGTGCTGCCGCGCCGAGACTCGATTCGCCGGTTTTGCTGGCGAGATCAACCGAAAGTCCGAGCGCGTCCGCGACTATCGCCGCGCGCAGGAGGCCCACCATGCCGCCAAACTTGATGGTCTTGAGATTCGCGCCGGCGATCGCGCCCATCGCGTGCAATGCGCTGATCGCTTCGATGCTGTGCGCGGACTCGTCGGCGCACAGCGGTATCGGACTCATTCGCGCGAGTGCAAGCATGCCCGCATGATCGTTGTCGCGAAATGGTTGTTCGACGAATAACAAATTCGCATCTGCAGCGCCCATCACATAGCGCCGTGCGTTGGACTTGCTCATGCCCATATTGGCGTCGGCGCACAGCATGACGTCCGCGCCGAGTTGCTTGCGGATGGCACGTGCAAGCGCGATTTCTTCTTCAACCGGCTTTACGCCGATTTTGAGTTTGAAAAATTTATAACCCTTGCGCGCGTTGGCTTGGGCTTCGGCGGCGTCTTCTTCCACCGTCGGATTGCCCAGTTGATTAAGTGCGACCAGCGAAGTGCGCGCCTTGCCGCCGAGCAGATCTACCACGGAAACACCGAGGTGCCGCCCGACCAGATCGTGCAGCGCGATATCGCACGCCGCCTTGGCGCCGGTGTTGCCGATAATCGCGTGCGCCATCACACCCGCGAGCCGCACGCGCTCCAGCGCATTTTGCCCGACGAGGCGCGGTGCCAGATGTTTATCCACGGCTTCCACCATGCCGGGCAGCGTGTCGCCGGTCATGGTGGGTGCGGCGGAGGCTTCGCCCCAGCCGACCGCGCCGTTGGCGGCTTCGATGCGCACAATGAGCGATTCCGAGTGCGTGAATTTTTGCCCGCTGCCCATCAACACGGGTTTAACCAGCGGCATCGAAACGGGAATAGCCTCGACATGGCGAACGATCAGCGGTGTGGATTTTGGCATGTTGAACGTCGTGCGGAAAAACGGGGACGCACAGGATAGCAAAAAACCCAGTGCGCTAAACTCATTTTCATTAACGGCTATTCTGCAACCCAACCGGGATCATCGTGCTACGCGAGCCGCCGTTCATCTTCATCAACACATAAAAACTATCGAGTGGGACGCAAACGTAACGCTGTTTCATCGGCCCACCGGCGTGCGCAAGACACATCCCAATTTGCAGCCAAGTGCATTCGCTCACGACCTGGTGTCGCAACGGACCCGAAAAAGGTAAAATCGCACCTCCGGGCCCTTAGCTCAGTTGGTTAGAGCAGCGGACTCATAATCCGTTGGTCGATGGTTCAAGTCCATCAGGGCCCACCATAAAATCAATGACTTGTGGCGCACGCTGGTGCGCTTTTTTTTTGGCGGGCCGGGATTACATCCGGCAACCTTTACGGCACCGCAGGACACGGTTACACGGTCGGGCCGAGTAAGGCCACGCGGTCGTCGCTGGTGGGGAAGCCGCGCAGGCTGCACATCGACGGTATCGCCGTTGGTATTGTCCGCATCCTCCAGGCAGTTAGCCGCGTTTGCGCGGGGACGCCAACTGAGTGCAATGCACAAACAACGTTAAATATTCTGTGCGGCCGCGGGAACCCGCTGTTTGTTGGCGCCGGTCCACCGGCGCCAACCATCGGATCTTGTATTGCCCGCCGTGCGCGATCTTTCCTCGATCTTTAGCACCGCGGTACCGCAAGTTTTGACCCTGCCGCCGCCGGTTTTCGGCAGGCGTCGAGCCTTGTAGCAGACCATTTTTGGGCCGGTTCCGCGGGGGTCAACGGCGCCGGGCGTGAACCAGTTCACGCTTGTTGCATCTTTTACATCGAGTTCGTTACAACGTTGTGTACGGCAGGGCAAAAAGCGTCTTATCCCCATGATTTTACGACATAATCATATGTTGGTCTGGGTGTGCCCACGCTTTGGGTGCCGATACCAAAAATATAATAATGACAATAGCAAGTAAGGGAGAGGGCGACATGTGTGCCGGTTCGCGTGGCGGCTGCTGCACGCACATGTCGTGCATCGCGCGCGAGTCACGCATCGCCGTATGCGTAGCCTTTGCGCATCAACGCAGTTCCGCGGCAGGTACAGCCTAGATGGCCGTATCGATACTGCGCGTGTACTTCGCAGCGTTGGTTTTTTTTGCGCTGTTATGCCCGTGGAGAATCGCTCATGCGGTAGGCACGCCTGCGGGCACCACCATTGCCACCACCGCGACGTTGAACTATACGGTAGCGGGTTCGCCCACGACGCAGAACTCCGGCACAGTTTCGTTTCGCGTGGACGAACTCATCGGTGTGCGCGTCACTGCGCCGCCCACGCCAACCACTGTGAACACGCCGGACGCCAACAGGGCGTTGCTGTTCACGGTCACCAATGTCGGCAACGGCCCGGAGTCGTTTAACTTAATACCCAACCTGAATCCTGCGGTGCCCGACCAGTTCAATCCGCAGCCCGGCAGCGTGGGCCAGTTGTTCCTGGATGTGAATGGCAACGGGCAACTGGACATCGGTACCGACACGCAGATTACGACGCCGGTCACCCTTAATGCGGACCAGTCCGTGCAAGTGTTGTTTGTTTCGAATATTCCCGCGGGGCTTACTAACGGCAATCAGGGCGCGGTCACGCTCACCGCAGCATCGACGACGGCCGGCGCGGTTGTCGGCGGACTCGGTATGGCGCCGGGCACGACACTGCCGAATGGCGGCACGCCCGTCGTAGGCGGGCCTGGCATCGACGCGGTGGTTGGCGCAGGCAGCGGCGGCGCAGCGGATTCCGGCGCGGATGATGTCGCCAACGGCGCCTATCTGGTCGGCACTGTTGTCGTGACCATCGCCAAAACCATCATCGCGGTCACCAGCCCCATTGGCGTTACCACCACGGGTTGCAATTTGCCTTCGCCGGCGGCGGCTT
>Ga0193752_1001036_pt1 | contig 24359 bp, 18 predicted proteins | sample H1c1metaG_FD_144924 | JGI IMG/M metagenome (GOLD analysis project Ga0193752, IMG submission 144924) | Soil microbial communities from a riparian zone of the East river system, Colorado, United States - H1c1 | ecosystem: Environmental > Terrestrial > Soil > Riparian zone | place: USA: East River...
ACAGCGGCCGACATTCGCGGCGTACGAGGCTCGGGCTGCAAAGTGCAATACCGATAGTTGCGATAGCGCCGTGTTGCATGACGGAAAGTTCTGTCGGACGGCGCCCCATGGCATGTGTCGCCGCGCGCGTCGAGTGCAGGTGCTTTCCAGCATCGCATGGCACGGCCTCCGACGGCGGGACGGTTCACAGTACGCGACGCTACGCCTCATGCACAGAACGGCAGTCGCCTCTACATCCACGCGTTTCCCCAAAGGATTGTCGAGCGCGTGGCTTGCGCGACGCTGGTACTACACACCGCGTTCGCATCGCGCCTACAGCGTACGGCAGATCTCCCCGGGCGATCGGCGCCTGTTGGCGGAGTTCGCGTTGTCATTGACACAGGGCGCGGTCGAACGCGACCAGCAGGGACTGCGGTCCTTGACCAGCATCCTTTTCGATCGCGTCATCGTGAGCGATGGCGGCGACACCGCGGTGGGATTCGCGGCGCTCGAGAACACCGCGGCGGGCGATCGCGTGATCGGGATATCGGCCTACGCGCCGTCGAGCCAGGAAAGCGCGGATTTCATCATCGCGGTTGCGAACTCTTATCGTGAAGAACAGGTCGGACGCACGTTGCTGTCGACGCTGTTGCGCCATGCGAAGCGTGTCGGTGTGCCGCGACTGACCGGCGAGATGTCCTGGTCGAACCGACCGATGCAGATGCTGGCAATGTCGATGGGATTTGCCGTTGAACCACTGCCGCGCGATCGCAACATGCGGCGACTGATGCTTGCGCTCAAGTAAGTCCAACACCAACGTAGTCAACCTAAGGTCCGGGAGATTGTTAGTGTCCGAATCCGCTACCGACGCCACAGTGGCATCCGTCGCGCACGAACTCCCCGTGCGGCGGGTGCGAACCGGCGGCCGTGTCCTGATCATCGTCGAGAACCTGCCGTGCCCGTTCGACCGGCGCGTGATGCAGGAGGCGCGCACGCTCGTGTCGGCGGGATACGAGGTATCGATCATCTCGCCGAAGGCACCGGGATTCGAAAAGAGCTTCGAGCGCGTCGAAGGCGTCGACATCTATCGCCATGCGCTGCCGCGCGAAGCTGATGCCGTGCTCGGCTATCTGTTCGAATACAGCGTCGCGTTGTTCATGGAATTCTGGCTGTCGCTGAAGATTCTCTTCGGCCGCGGTTTCGACGTGATCCATGCCTGCAATCCGCCCGACACGATTTTCATCATCGGCGCGTTCTACAAGCTGCTCGGCAAGAAGTTCGTGTTCGATCACCACGACATCAATCCGGAGCTGTACGAGGCGAAATTCGGCCGGCGCGGTCTTGGTCGCAACCTGCTGGTCGCGCTCGAGCGCCTGACCTTCAACACCGCCGACATGGTGATCTCCACCAACGAGTCGTATCGCAACATCGCGCTGACGCGTGGCGGCATGAATCCGCAGAGCGTGTTCGTGGTGCGCTCGGGTCCCGATCTCACCCGCATGAAGGTTGTGCCAGCGAATCCCGCGCTCAAGCACGGCCGCAAGCATCTCGTCGGTTACGTGGGCGTGATGGGCAAGCAGGAGGGCATCGACCTGCTGCTGCAGTCCGTGCAGCTGATCGTTCATCACCTGAAGCGCACCGACATCCACTTCGGTCTCGTGGGGGGCGGCACTGAGCTCGCGGCCATGCGCGAGCTCGCCCAGGAGTTGGAGGTTGCCGAGTACGTCACCTTCGCCGGCCGCACTCCCGACGCCGAGCTGCTGGAAATGCTCAACACCGCTGACATCTGCGTGAACCCCGATCGCGCCAACGTCATGAACGATAGCTCCACGATGAACAAGGTCATGGAGTACATGGCATTGGGAAAACCGATCGTGCAGTTCGACCTGACCGAAGGCCGCGTGTCCGCCGGCGATGCGTCGTGGTACGCGCGCCCGAACGATGTCGCGGATCTCGCGCAGAAGATGGTCGCGCTGCTGAACGACGAGCCGCAACGCCTGCGCATGAGCTTGAGTGGCCGCGAACGTATCGAAAACGTTCTTTCGTGGCAGCACGAAGCGCCGCGGCTGCTGGCCGCGTACGAACACCTGTTCAAACCCGCTGGAGAATTGCGATGAAGAAGTTTCTGATGGCCTGCTGCGTCATCATGGCGCTGGCCTGGGCCACGAACGTCATGGCGCAGGACGCTAACTACACCGTGAAGCCGGGCGATCTGCTGTCGGTCAGCGTGTGGAAGGAACCCGACCTGCAACGTCCCGCGCTGGTCCGTCCTGATGGCTCCTTCTCGTTTCCGCTGGTCGGTGAAGTGGACGCCAAGGGCAAGACCGTGGCGGATCTCAACAAGACCGTGAGTCAACGGCTCGCGAAGTTCATCTCCGATCCGGTAGTGACGATTTCCATACAGGAGATCAAGGGCAACAAGGTCTACGTCATCGGACAAGTGAACAAACCCGGCGAGTTCATCATGAACCCGACGGTGGACGTGATGCAGGCGCTGTCGATGGCCGGTGGAACGACGCCGTTCGCCGCGCTCGCCGACATCGTGATCCTGCGGCGCACGCCCACGGGCAAAACAGCGCTGCCGTTCCGCTACAACGATCTGGTCAAGGGCAAACGCCTCGATCAGAACATTGATCTGCAGAGCGGCGACGTGGTGGTCGTGCCGTGATTGCGCGCGCCGCCAAGCGTACCTGCGCCACGCTCAGCGCCGCGGCTTTCAGCATGGCGGCCGCGGGCGCGGACTGGCAGTTCACTCCGAGCGTCGAGGCGGGCTACCTTTACGACGACAATTTCCGCCTGAGCGCACCCGGCGCCGAAATCGACGTGCAGGGCGCGCTGCTCGATGCGCGACTCGAAATGATCAACGTGATGCCGGCCAGCGAATTCAGTTTCACGCCACGGGTGCGCGCCACCTATTTTCCCGACCAGCGCGACGTGGATACGACGGACTATTTCGGTACGTTCAACTGGGAACACCGTGGCCAGCGTCTGACCAGTGGCGTGCAGGCCGACTTCGCGCAACAGGATGTGGTCAACAGCGAACAGCCGGATGCCGAAGTGGATTCGGGCCTCGGGACCCCCGTGCTCGGGGACTCCGGCCGTGTGCTGGTGCGCAACCGGCGCACGCGCGCAAGCGTCGCGCCGAGTCTCGATTTCGAGCTGTCCGCGCGGCGCGCACTGCAGTTCCAGGCCAGCTACACGGACGTGAGCTTCGACCGCGAAATCGACCTCGCGCAGGTGAGCTATAACTCCGCGGATCTGACCGCGGGTCTCGTCTCGCGCATCACCGAGCTGTCATCGCTGACCACGCGCCTGCGCGGCGCCCGGTACGACATCGACACGCAGGGCGTCAGCAATTCCTATGGCGCCGAACTGCAGTGGGATACGCGCAATGCGGCCGATACGCGCAAGTTCCTGCGCGTGGGAGCGCAGAACGTGGAGCTCATCAATGGTGGCTCCGAGACCGCCTGGCTCGCGGGCGCCGGCGTGAGCTTCAATCTCGGCCGCAATGAATTGTTCGCCGACCTGGCGCGCAGCGTCGGCCCCTCGGCCGCGGGTGTCGTGGTGGCACGCGATCAGTTGCGGCTGCGCTGGACGCGCGCGATGACGCCGCGACTGAGTGTCCTGGCCGGATTGCGCGGCACGCACGACGACGACGTCAACCGCGATTCGGACTTCGAGGCGCGCACGTACGCGACCGGCGACGTCGGGCTGCAGTGGCGCTGGCAGGAGGAATTCTCCCTGCGCCTCGCATACGACTACACATGGCAGGAATTCGAGGATGCCAACTTCGACGCCACTTCGAACGGCGCGACGATTACATTTCTCTATCAACCTCTGCAACGTGTCCGCGTAAGGAAAGATTGAATGGAAGCTCAAGGCTCACCCGAATTCTCCGATTACATCCACGCGATCGCGCGCCGCAAGGCGTTGTTGTTCGGAGTCGCGATTCCCATCGCGGTACTGGCGATCCTGTTGTCGGTCACGCTGCCCGACATATACACGTCGTCGGCGCTGGTCGAAATCGACGAACCGTCCAACACGACTTCGCTGAGCACGGGCGCGAACACCGCGTCCGACGAAGCAAGCTACGCCGACCAGTACGTGCAGAACCTGAAGGGCATCGTGCTGACCGATGCCAACCTGCGCACGGTCAACGCCGAGTACGATCTGTATCCCGATCTCGCCGACAATGAAGATGCGATGCTCGAGCGCCTGCGCCGCGACATCGACGTGAAGATCGTGACCACGCCGATCCTCGATCCGCGCACCGGCCGCGAGCGCGAAGTCGTCGACGCCTTCACGCTGTCGTACGACAACCGCGTGCCGGCCAAGGCACAGAAGGGCGCGCAGTGGCTGGTCGGGGCGTTCCTGGCCGAGCATCGGCGCCAGCGCCAGGGCCGTGCGTCGAGCGCCGCCGAGTTCTACGCGAAGGAGGCGGAGCGCATCCGCACACAGGTCGCGCAGCTCGAATCGAAACTCGCGGACTTCAAGCGTGCAAATGCCGGCCAGTTGCCGGAGCTCACCGAAGTCAACATGTCGATGATGGATCGCACCGAGAGCTCGCTCACGGCCAACGACATGCAGTCGCGCTCGTTGCGCCAGGAGCGCGTGTTCCTCGCGGCGCAGCTCGAACAGCAGCGCTCGCAGGGTCCGGACTCCGGCAGCGTGCGCCAGCTCGAAGACCAGTATCAGCGCATGCGTTCGACCTATGACGAAGGCCATCCGGACATGATCGCGCTGCGCCGGCAGATCGACAGCATGAAGTACGGCACCAGCGCCGGCTCCGGCACGAGTTTGAGGTCGCAGCTCGCGGTCAAGAAGTCGACGCTGACCGAGGCACGCCAGCGATACGGCGAAGATTATCCGGACGTCAAGAAGCTGCAGCGCGACATCGCGACGCTCGAGGCGCGCATCAAGTCGGGTGAACGCGGCGACGTCGAAATGTCCGATGGCACCGCGGTCGGCATGCAGCTGCGTACACAGATCAACGCCATCGACAGTCAGTTGGCGAGCCTGGCCGCGCAGAACGCCGAGCTGCGCGCGAAGATGTCCGGGCTCGAGAGGAACGTGACCGCCGCGCCGCAGGTCGAGCGCGAGTATTCGAATGCGACGCGCGATCTGACCATTGCGCGCGAGAAGTACGAGCAGTTGCTCAATCGCCAGATGGATGCGGAAGTGAGCGAATCCGCCATCGTGGGCGGCCGCGTGGATGAGTTCCGGCTCATCCAGTCGCCGATGCTGCCGGCCATGCCGGCCAAACCGCAGCGCCTGGCTATCCTGCTGATCGGTCTCGTGGCCGCCGTCGTCCTGGCATTGACCGCGACCGTCGGCGCCGAGGCGCTCGATCCGAAAGTGCGCGGGGCGCGCGACGTGCGCGATCTGCTGGGTGTATCGCCGCTGGTGGCGGTGCCCACGATCCGCAATTCGCGTTCACGCCGGCGCAACGCCTGGCGATTCGCGGCCGCGAGCGCCAGTGGCGTGATCGGTGTGTGGATCGTCTTCACCGCCATCAAGAATTACATCTGAATGCCTAAACCTACGTACGAGAACACCATGAGCACGACTTTCGATGACGCGATGCGCCGGAACCTTTCCGAACGGGCTGCGGGCGCCGAGCGGACGGAACGACCGAATGCCATCGAGTCCTCCTACCTGCGTCAGCGCGTGCGGCGCGTCAGCGCCGCGCCGGCGGACCTGCAGCAGGCGCGCCGTTTCCAGAACGCGAGCGTGGATACGCGCGCGATGGAGCGGCAGTGCGTATTGCCCGCGGTGTCCGACACCGCCGCGCTGCGCGCCTTCAAGATCCTGCGCACCCGGGTCATGCGCCGGCTCGACATGCAGAAGTGGAGCAGCATCGCGGTGTCCGGCATGTCGGTGGGAGAGGGCAAGACGCTGACCGCCATCAACCTCGCGCTGGCACTGGCCCAAGACGTAAACACCTTCGTTTTCCTGGTCGACCTAGACCTGCAGCGTCCGCAGGTGGCCAACTATCTCGGCATGAGCTTCGAGAAGGGACTGTCTGACTATCTGCTCGGCAAGGCGGAGCTGGACGAGGTCGTCTACAAGCTGCACTCCGAGCGGCTCGGCGTGATCCCGAACGCGCGTGCGTTCCAGCATTCCTCCGAATTCCTGAACAGCCCGCGGATGGGGGAATTCCTGCAGGCCCTGGAGCGCGAAATGCCGCGCCGTATCGTGATCTTCGACATGCCGCCGTTGCTGGCGTCGGATGACGTGCTGGCGTTCGCGCCGCAGTTCGATTCGATGCTGCTGGTGGTTTCGGAAGGCAAGAGCGGGCGCGCCATGCTGCGCGGTGCGAAGGAAGTACTTGCGGAGATGAACCTGCTTGGCGTTGTGCTGAACCGCTCCAAGGAGCGCAACGAAAGTGCTTACTACTAGCGGGTCCCCGGGGACTGTCCCGGGGACTGTCCCGGGGACTGTCCCCAAAGGGGACTGTCCCCTCTACGTTCGCCACCGTGAAACACCGGAAAAAAAGGGGACAGTCCCGTTTGGGGACAGTCCCCTAACTAATAAGCGTCGCGGGGCCGCTTCGTTAAAGCGCATCAGTGTGTTTGGTCTCGGTTACGTCGGTGCGGTATCGCTCGCGTGCCTGGCGCGCGACGGCCACCAGGTCATCGGCGTCGACATCGACCCGATGAAGCTCGACCTGATCCGAAAGCGCAAGTCACCGATTCTCGAGGAAGGCATCCAGGAGCTGATGCGCGACGTCGTGGACTCGGGTCGCGTGGCGGTGACCGACGATGCCGTGCAGGCGATACGCGATACAGAACTCTCGTTCATCTGCGTGGGCACACCGTCCGCCGCGAACGGCAGCCAGGATCTCACCGCCATCCTGCGGCTCGCCGAGCAGATCGGCGCTGCGCTCAAGTCCAAGCGCGAGTTCCACACTATCGTGGTTCGTTCGACCGTGCAGCCCGGCACCGTCGAGGAAAAATTGGCGCCCGTCCTCGAGCGCGCCAGCGGCAAGACATCGGGCGTCGATTTCGGCCTGTGTTTCCAGCCGGAATTCCTGCGCGAAGGCTCGTCGATCCGCGACTACGACCACCCGCCGTACACCATCATCGGCGGCAATTCCGAAGCCGCGGTGAACATCGTGCGCGAAGTCTTCGCGCACCTCGACGCGCGATTCGTGGTCACCAATATCCGCGTGGCGGAAGCGCTCAAGATGAGCTGCAATGCGTTTCACGCCCTGAAGATCACGTTTGCCAACGAGATTGGACGCGTGTCGCAGTCGTTAGGCATCGATTCGCACGAGGTCATGCGGCTGGTGTGCGCGGACACGCAGCTCAACATTTCGCCGGCCTACATGAAACCCGGCTTTGCCTTTGGAGGTTCGTGCCTGCCGAAGGATCTGCGCGCGTTGGCCAATATCGCCAAGCAGAACGATCTGGAGATCCCGATGCTCGCGAGCCTGCTCGTGAGCAACCGGGCACACGTCGACCATGCGGTGGCGCGCATTCTGAAGCTCGGCCGCCCGAAGGTCGGCATGTTGGGCCTGTCGTTCAAGACCGGCACCGATGACTTGCGCGAAAGTCCGCTGGTGCTGGTGGCGAAGCGCTTGCTGGGTGAGGGCTGCGAGCTTCGGATCTTCGACCCGGAGGTGCATTTGTCGCGCCTGATCGGCGCAAACCGCAGCTATATCGAGGCGAATATCCCGCACCTGGGTTCGCTGCTGTGCGCGGATCTCGCGCAGATGATCGATCCGTCCGAGGTGATCCTGGTGGGACTTCAGCAGACGGCCCTGGACGACGCACTGCAGGCGCGCGTTCGCCCGGACCAACTCGTGCTCGATCTGGTCAACCTGCCGAATCGGGACCTCTTGCGCTGCCGCTACGAAGGCGTCTGCTGGTAGCTAGAAGAGCTATGATTGGGCCCTCGTTCGGGAGGGCGCGTGTTGAAAACCCTGTTCACGTTGGCCGTGCTTGCCGCCGTTGGCTGGTTCGCCTGGAACAAATACGTCGGCGGCCCGTCGCGAATCTTTGAAAACCCGGTATACGGCGAGATGCGCGCCACCATGAACGTCCAGGGGCGGGAAATCGAGATGGTGGTTTTCGCGCGCATGGCCGATGAGAGCGACTGCAAGCTGCGCGCGTTGCTCAGCTGGTCGAACGCTCTGAAAGCCTGCCCGACCTGCACACTGACGCCTGCGAAGTGCCAGGCACAATTGCCGGCACGCTATGCGCGGCTCTTCAACGACGAGCCGATTCCATCTACCTACTTGAGTGCCAGCGCCGGAAAGGCGGACGAACGCGACGGCCGCATGGTCGTTTTCGGGCTGACCGATCGGGAAGGTGAGGCGATCCGCGAGCAGATGCGCAGCGTGATTCTTCAGGAATACCGCGGGAGCGCACACTGCGTGAAAGCCTCCGGCGGCTGACCTGTCGGTCTCTCATATATAAGAGAACGCGGACGCGGCCCCCTCAGCCAGCGGTGCGGCTTCACGGTTTTGAAGCATCGGGTAACCCCCTACATTTCGTTAAGTCATTGATTCAGGCCGATGTCGCCGCTATGCGACGTCAGTCGCCTAAGGCACTTTCCTTCTACTTAATTGAATGAATTGCAATCGGAGTCGTTAATCGCACAGCCCAGTTGGGCCTAGCGGGAGGATTCCGACAGATGCAATTTTTCGCGCGCGACTCTGTAAGAGCTTTCCTACCTGTCATTGCCTTGGGGATCTGCAATGCCTGCGGCAGCGGTAGCGATTCGGCCCCGCCTCTTGCGCCGCAAGGCGATTCCCCGAGCTCTCCGAGCGTCGCTAACAGCGCGCCTTCGATCAGCGGCGAGGCGGGAAAGTACGCGCGTGTCGGAACGCAATATGAATTCCAGCCGACCGTCAATGACAACGAGGGCGATAAGCTCACGTTCAGCTCTAACAATCTGCCGCCGTGGGCGACGCTCGACCTGAAGACGGGTCGCCTCGCCGGCACACCGGATGCCGGCGACGTCGGCGCCTACGAGGCCATCGTCATCACCGTTGCCGATGCCACGCACGTCGTGAAGACCGCCGAATTCGAAATCACCGTCCTCGGCGCCGCCACCGGCGTCGCCTCGCTGCAGTGGGAAATCCCGGCGGCCAAGGTCGACGGCTCGCCACTCGACAACCTCGCGGGCTATCGAATCCTCTACGGCCGCAGCCCCGATGACCTCGATCTCAGCGTGTTCATCGAGGGCGCCTCGGTGAATACCTATGAGTTCTCCGATCTCGAGAGCGGCATCTGGTACTTCGCGGTGGCCGCCGTGAACGTCAATGGCCTCGAAGGCCCGCCATCGATCGCCGCGATGAAATCCATTTGATCGCCACGCCCGCAGACACTTCTCCGACTAACAACTTCCACCTTCTTCGAGGGCCACAGGAAATGAATCTTGCCGCAGTTCGCCGTATCCATGTCCGCACACGCCGCGTCATGCAGTATTCGCTGATGTTGGCCGCCGCGGTGCTCACGCTGGGCGCCACGAGCGCGCAGGCGTTGCCGGTGATTCCGGGAGCCGCCGGCTTTGGCATGGACACCGTTGCCGGTCGGCGTGGCACCGTCATCAAGGTGACGAACCTCAAGGCCAGTGGCCCGGGCTCGCTCAAGGCCTGCGCCAGCGATTTCAACGGCCCGCGCATCTGCGTGTTCGAGGTGTCGGGCATCATCAGGATCACCGAAGACATGATGGTCCGCTGGAACAACCTCACGATCGCCGGACAGACTGCGCCGTCGCCCGGCATCATGATTCGCGGCGCCGCGCTGCGCATCCAGGCGTCCGACGTGCTGGTACAGCACATCCGCGTACGCGCCGGCGACGACTCGGTCGGTCCGGACCCGGCCAACCGCGATTCGTTCAAGATCGAAGGCACCACGACCAAGCCGGTGAAGAACATCATTATCGACCATTGCTCGTTCAGCTGGGCGGTCGACGAACTGGCCAGCGTCTGGGGCGTGCACGACAACGTCACCTTCTCCAACAACATCTTCTCCGAGCCGTTGAACCAGTCGATTCATCCGACCGACGACGGCAAGGGCATCGAGGCGCACGGTTATGGTGTGTTGTTCGGCAGCAGCCCGAGCGGCGGCCGCGTGACGATGACCAACAACCTGCTGGCGCACATCGTCGAACGCAACCCGCTGTCACGCGATCGCGAGATGGTGATGGTCAACAACCTGGTCTACAACCGCGCCAACGTGGACGTCGACCTGCAGGGAGAAAAGGGCATAGTCACCAAGAACTCGGTGGTGGGCAACGTGTTCCTCAAGGGCCCGAACTTCGCGCGCAATACCAAGCCTATCTACCTGCGCACCAACGGCGACTACAAGCTGCTGGCCGGCAGCCGCGTCTACGTCAAGGACGACTACGCGCCGGAGAACGGTGGTACGGCGGTCGCCTCGCTGGTCACCTTCACGGGTGGCGACATCATCGCCAACCTGCTGCAGACCGCGACGGCGCCGACCTGGAACACGGGCTTGAAGGTGCTCAGTACTGCGAACAACACGGTGTACAACAGTGTCCTGAGGTACGCCGGCGCGCGGCCCTATGACCGCGACAGCGTCGACAAACGCATCGTCACTCACGTCAAGGAGCGCAAGGGCCAGATCATCAATTGCGTCACCTCGAACGGCTCGTCGCGCTGTAAATTGAGCGCCGGCGGCTGGCCGTACTACTCGCAGAACACACGGCGGCTCACGCTGCCGGCAAATCCGAGCACGGTGACGTCGAATGGCTACACCAATCTCGAGAACTGGCTCCATTCGCTGGACCAGACCGTGCAGGGCAATTACTCGACCGAAAGTCCTACGGCACCGCCGGCACTGTCGGTGCGCTGATACAGATGTAGGACCCGGATCGACACATGTCATCGTCTCGCCGATAAGCGATCGAGGAAAGGGCCGGCGTCATGAGCGCCGGCCCTTTCCTATTCTGGCAAGGTGAAAAAGCAGGGAGGCCGCCAGTCGAAATGAATTCCGATTACCAGCGTCAGGTGAGTCAGCCGATCATCTTCAAGCGGGGCACATCGCTGGCGGCGCCGGTGTTGTTGTGGCTCATGGACGCGCTGCCCGCGGTGCTGGCGGGAGTGATGTTCTACCCGCTATGCCGCATCTACGGAGTCGACTTCGACAAGCCTTTCGTGGTGCTGTCGATTCTCGCGGCGACGGCGACGCTGGCGGTGCTGCCGCCACGCAACCACTCGACCCAGGTGATCTCGCCGCCGCTCGAACTCGCGACGACGCTGCTGCTGCGCTGGGCAACGCTGGTCGCCGCGCTGCTCGCGCTCGGCTACGTCACCAAGTATTCCGAGACGTATTCACGGCGCGTGGTCGTGACCTGGGTGCTCGTGACGCCGGTATTACTGGTGATCCTGTCGTTGTTGCTGCAGTCGGTTACCCGCGCGCTGCTGCAGGACGCGGCCCAGGCGCGGCGCGCAATCGTGGTGGGATGTACGCTGGCGAGCCTGGAACTGACTCGCCGGCTCGCCCTGCACAACGAGCTCGGCATTTCAGTGGCGGGATTCTTCGACGACCGCGGCAGCGATCGCCTGGGGTGTTCCAAGCATGCGCAGCTGCTCGGACGCTTCAGCGATGTCGCCTCGTTCGTGAACACCCGCAACATCGACATGATCTTCTTCGCGATTTCGCCGGGACAGATAAGCCGGGTGCGCGATCTCATGAGCGAACTCGGTGACACGACGGCGTCTATCTACTTCGTGCCGGATGTGAGCGGGTTCGACGTGATCCAGCAGCGTACCAGCGAAATCCTCGGCTTCCCGGTGGTCGCGATGCGCGAGACGCCGTTCCACGGCTACCGCGGCCTGGTCAAGCGGTTGATGGACGTCACCATTGCAGGTCTCGCGCTGCTCGTGCTCGCGCCGGTGTTGTTAGGCATCGGCTGGGCCGTGAAACGCGGCTCTTCCGGACCTGCATTGTTCCGCCAGCGCCGCTACGGGCTGGATGGCCGCGAGATTCTCGTCTACAAGTTTCGCACCATGACGGTGTGGGAAGACGGTGCGCGCGTCACGCAGGCGAGCCGCGGCGATCGCCGCGTCACGCCGATCGGAAAGCATCTGCGGCGCTGGTCGCTCGACGAACTACCGCAGCTCATTAACGTATTGCAGGGAACCATGAGCCTCGTAGGACCCCGCCCACATGCGGTTGCTCACAACGAGGAGTACCGGAAGCTGATCAAACGGTACATGGTTCGTCACAAGGTCCTGCCGGGCATCACGGGACTGGCGCAAGTGCGCGGTTGTCGTGGTGAAACCACACGCGTCGAGGACATGGAAGCCCGCGTGGTTTTCGACCTCGAGTACATGCGCAACTGGTCGCCGCTGCTGGATCTGCAGATTCTCGTGGCCACGGTGTTCACCGTGATCAAGACGGATCGGGCGTACTGATGAAACGTTTGCAAGAAGGAAACTCGTCTGGCGACTCTGCTCGGTATCACTTCGTTCTTCCTGCTCGCGACCCAGGTGCTGCGCTGGGATCTCACGATCACCACCGGCCTGTCCGCGAAAAATCTCGTCATTTACATGGTTGCGACGTTCCTGGCGTTGCGCATGGTCATTGCGCGCAACTCGATCGTTGCCGCGGGCCAGATGCAGGCCGCGTTCCTCATCCAGATCGTGTACGCGATCTTCACCTGGCTCATCGCTGGTCTGGTGATCAAGTACACCGGCTATGACTTCGTCGACAGCGGCATCAAGCTCAAGAGCGGGCTGATCGACTATTACATCTTCTTCCTCGTGTTCCTGTTCGGCGTGCAGACCGCCGAGGAGGGCATCAAGGTCATCAAGTGGATGTTGTTAGGCGCGGTGTTCGCGAACCTGGCGACCATTCTCGACGCCAGCGGCATCATCAGCCTCGGGTACCAGGAACGCGTCGACGGCCGCACGCAGGGTGCGCTCGGCGAATCCAACCAGTACGCCGCGTACATCATTCTGTTCATACCCGGCATGATCGCGGCCGCGGTGGCGTCGCGCGGCCTGATGCGCCTCGCCTGGCTGGGCGGCGCCATGATCTCGGCCGCAGCCATGGTGATGACCGCATCGCGCGGCGGCTTCGTCGGCGCCCTCATTGCGCTCGCGGTCGGCGCCTATCTGTACCGGCACCTCATCTCCTACAGCCGCATTGCGGGCTGGGTGCTCGGCGCAGTGATGCTGTTCGTCATTTTCATGAGTTTCTCGAAGTACGGCGGACTGCTCAACGAACGCGTCTTCGGGCAGACGGGCGACATCGATGCCGTCGAGGCGTCCTCGGGACGCACCGAGATCTGGGCGAACCTGTTCATGACGATGGTGCACGCGCCCATCACGTTCATCACCGGTTTCGGTTGGGACGTGTACTGGTCGTTCGCGTTCCGGTTCTCGCCGCACAACCACTATTTCGCGTTGTGGTTCAACCTGGGACTGGTCGGGCTCATCACCGGCGCCTATCTGCTGTTCTCGGCCATCGGCCGCGCGCGGCGTGCCAGCCTCGAGGCTGAACCGGCCGTGCGCCGCCAGCTCATCGCCTTCGTCATTGGAGGCACGGCGCTGTGTGGCGCCGTGTTCTTCGTGGAATTGCACGACCCCTGGATCTATTTCTGGATGTACACCGGCGTCGTCATGCGGCTCACCTTGTGCGCGCAGGAAAGATCGGTGCCATTGCCCGTACCAGACGGGCGACTCATCAGGCGCGCGCTTCCACGCGATGCCTATGGCTGGGCGGGCGGGCAGGGACGAAAACTGTCATGAAAGCGCGCAAGGTTTGTATCGTTGGCCTGGATTCGTACGCGATGTTGTCTGGCGACGCACTGAAGTATGTCGGCGGCGAGGCGGTCCAGCACGTATTGCTGGCGCGCGCCTGGCGCGATCTGGGCCACGAAGTGTCGATGATCGTCTACGACGATGGCCCGCAGATGCGCCGTGAGATCGATGGCATCAAGGTTGTCCCGGCGCACAGCCGCCACGGCGGCTTGCCGGGCCTGCGGTTTTTTCACCCGCGCGCGAGCAAGCTGGTCGCCGCGTTGATTGCGGTCGACGCGGACGTGTACTACCAGTCACCGGCTGGCGCGAACACCGGCATCACTGCCTGGTTCTGCCGCATGTCCAGCAAGGATTTCATCTTCCGCGTCGCATCCGACTCGGACTGCGAAAAGGAGCATGGCCGCATTCGCTTCGGGCGCGATCGCATGCTGTACGACTTCGGCCTGAAGCGCGCCGATGTGGTCGCCGCGCAGACCGAGTTCCAGGCGCAGCTGCTGCGCGAGAATCACGCGCTCGAGTGCCCGGTCATCAACATGATGGTCGAGCCGCCCCTGCGCAGCGCGAACCCGCCGGACAAGGACATCGACGTGTTGTGGGTGAGCAATCTGCGCGCGCTCAAGCGGCCCGAGCTCGCGCTCGAGTTGGCGCGCCAGCTGCCCGACGTGAAGTTCACGCTGGCCGGCGGCCCGATGCCGGGTGGGCAGACCTATTTCGACGACGTGGCCGCCGCCGCCGCGCGCCTGCCCAATGTCACGATGCTGGGAGCGGTGAAGTACTCCGAGACCGGCGCGCTGTTCGACCGGGCGCGCGTGTTTCTCAACACCTCGAGCATCGAGGGTTTTCCGAACACCTTTCTGCAGTCGTGGATTCGCGGCGTTCCGGTCGTGAGTTTCTTCGACCCGGACGGCATGGTGCATCGGCTGCAGCTTGGCCGCATCGCCACTTCGCTCGACGACATGCGCGAGGCGCTGCGCGGACTGATCGACGTCCATGTCTATCGCGAGCTGATAGGGCGCCGCGCGCGCGACTTCGCGTCGCGCGAGTACACCACGGGTGTAGCCGCGCGTTATCTCGAACTACTCGATTCCCGGCGTCAGCGTCTGCCGCTGTCCGCCCCCGACGGAGGAACCGTATGATGAACGCGCCCATGTTGGCGGACGCGAGCCTGACTGGACTCACAACGGCCGAGGCGGACATGGCGAGCGTGACGACACGGCCGGACGCGCTGTTCCTGCTCAACAACCTCGGCATCGGCGGATCTGAGCGCAAGATCGTGCGGCTGGTCAATCGGCTCAAGGACGAAGGCGTGCACGTCTCGCTGGTGTCCCTCAATGGCCCGTATACGATCGAGCCGGGCATTCGACGCGACGTGCCGCTCAGCAAGCTCGAGCGCAAGGGCAAATTTTCCCTCCGTGCGCTGCTGCGCCTGCGCGAGATCATCGTGCGTGAGCGGCCGGCGACGATTCTTGCCGTCAATCTCTACCAGGCGCTGTACGTGGCGCTGGCGACGTTGCTGCTGCCGTACCGGCCGCGCACGGTGGCGCTGGTGAACACCTCCACCTTTCGGGGACATCGCGCGCTCAAGCGGATATACCAGTCGGTACTGGCCCGCTTCGATCTGACGGTGCACGGTTCGGATGCGCAGCGCCAGTTCTGGCTCAAGCGGAACCTGCGCGCGTCCGGGAACTCGGCGGTCATCTACAACGGGGTCGACTCGGACCACTTCGAGATTACCGGCGCGTTCGAGGCGGCGAAGCGCTTGCGTGCCGCGCTCGGCGTGAAGCCCGACGCGTTTCTCATGGGCACCGTCGGCCGCCTGGCGCCCGAGAAGAACCAGGAGGTGTTGTTGACGACGTTGCGCAGCCTGCGCGTGACACGCGTTGACGCGCACCTGGTGCTCGCCGGCGGCGGACCGCTGCGCGAACAACTCGTGCGCCGCGCGCGGAAGCTCGAGATCGCCGACCGCGTGCATTTCATCGGCGAGATCGAAGACGTACGCCCCGTGCTGGCCGCGCTCGACGTATTCGTACTGCCGTCGGTGGCGGTGGAGTCCTTTTCGAATGCCGCGCTCGAGGCGATGGCCATGGGGCGCCCGGTGATTCTTTCCAACATCGGCGGTGCCCGCGAAATGATCCAGGACGGAGTGGAAGGCTATGTGGTCTCGCCCACGGAGCTGGCCGCGCGTCTGCCGGCGCTCCTGTCAGCCCTGTACGCCGACCAGCGCAAGCGCCAGCAGATGGGGGTTGCGGCGCGCGCTCGGGCGGTAAGTTGCTTTTCGGTGCCGGCGATGGTCGCGGGATACCGTGGCCTGCTCAACAACGGAGATTCGCAATGACCGCCCGCCCTGGAACCCTCGACCGACATCATCAGCCTTACGCGGCGCGGCTCGCACCATTGCCGCCCGACGGGCGGGTGAAGGTCCTGCAGTTCGGGCCCAGCCTGCTGGTCAAGGGCGGCATCACGTCCGTGTCGCAGCTCATCCTTGACTATCTACCGCCGTACGTGTCGATGCAGCACGTCGCCACGATCGAAGACGGCTCGCCCATCGCGAAGGCGTCCACGTTCGCGCGCGCGGTGCAGGTGCTGCGGCGTTCGCTCGAGTCGCCGGACCCGACCATTGTTCACAAGGCGTCCACGTTCGCGCGCGCGGTGCAGGTGCTGCGGCGTTCGCTCGAGTCGCCGGACCCGACCATTGTTCACATTCACATGGCGTCGCGCGGCAGCACACTGCGCAAGGTCATCCTGGCCGAAATGGTGGCGCGCGCCGGACGGCCCCTGATCCTGCACGCACACGGTTCGGAGTTCGATGGATTCCATCGCAAGCTGCCGGCCGCCGTGCGCCGCAACGTCAACCGTTCCCTGCAGCGCGCGAACGTGTTCATCACGCTGTCATCGCAGTGGCGCGATTTCTACGTGAACGAATGCGAGCTGTCGCCCTCGCAGGTTGTCGTGTTGCCGAATCCCGTGCGGTTGCCCGCGGAGGTACCGGATCGCACCGGGCGGCAGCAGCCGGTGCAGTTTCTGCATCTCGGCCGGCTCGGGGACCGCAAGGGCGGTTACGACCTCGTCAACGCATTCGCCGGACTGCCGGAGGGCCTGCGCAACCGCGCGCGCCTGGTCATGGCGGGGGATGGCGACGTCGAGGGTGTGCGCAAGCTCGCGGCACCCCTTGGGGATCGCGTGGTCGTGCACTCGTGGATCGAACGGGCCGAGCGCGATCGCCTGCTCGTGCAGAGCGACGTGTTCGCGCTGCCATCCCGCGCCGAAGGCGTGCCGATGGCGTTGCTGGAGGCAATGGCCAATGGATTGCCGTCGATCACCACCCCGGTGGGCGGCATTCCCGATGTGTTCCGCGACGGACAGGAGGGGCTCCTGGTCACTCCCGGCAACATCGATCAGATCCGCGCCGCCATGACGCACATGATCGTCAACGATGACGCGCGCCTCGCGGCCGGCCGCAGCGCGCGCGAACGCGCACGACAGTTCGACGTGCACATGTACGCGCGTCGGCTGGCCGATATCTATCAGCGGATCGCGCCGGTGGCGGAGATAAGGGAAATCGCATGAGCGCAGCCCTGGCATTCGTCGACCGGCTCAAGCGACATGTCGTTGGCGAAAGTCTCGTTCGCCGCAATCCGTTCTACTACGAGCGTTCACGCCGACTGCTCGACCGGATCGAGGGCGAAGGCCTCGAGCAGCGCCGCGCCTGGAATCGCGAACAGCTCGCGCGCACCCTGAGTCTGGCGCGCGGTACGGATTACGGGGCGAGCGTGCGCGGTGGCAGCGACATCAATAGCTGGCCGTTGCTCGACAAGGAACTGTTGCGCAACCGGCTGCACGCGTTCACCACCGGGGCCGAATGGCTGTCCGCTTCCGCCAATACCGGCGGCACGTCGGGCGTGCCGCTCAAGCTGGTCCGTTCGCTCGAAGGCATCGTGTTCGAGCAGGCCTGCCTCGATCGCATGATGAACCTCGTGGGAGTGCAACCGCGCAGCGTGCGCACGGCGCTGCTGCGCGGCGACAATCTGACGGACCCGCGCGTCCTCGAGAGCGCCGATGGTGTCAGCGCGGACGGCGGCCGGCAGCGCATCTACTGCGCGCATTCGGTCTCACCGCAGAACGTCGACCGGCTGGTCGATTCGCTCAAGAAATTCGCACCGCAATTGTTGTGCGCCTATCCGAGTGCGCTGGAAAATCTGTGCCGCCTTCTGCAGGAGCGCGGGCGCACGCTCAAGGTTCCCTCGGTGACTACTTCCTCCGAAGTGTTGAAGCCAGCCGCGTGGGGCATGGCAAAGGACACGCTCGGCTGCCGGCTCGTCGATTACTACGGTCAGGCCGAACGGGTCGCTTTCGCTTTCGCGAGCGCGCCGCGCGAGTACCGGTTCCTGCCGGGATACTCGTACGTGGAGTTCGCGCCGCACAACTCCAAAGTACTGCCCGGCGACTCCGACCTGCGCCTGTACGAGATCATCGGCACGACGTACTGGAACACGCTGATGCCACTGGTCCGGTACCGGACCGGCGATCTCGTCCTGCTGCCGGCGGCCTGGGGCAAGCTCGAGCTCGAGGAATTGGCGCTGGGTCTGCGCACCTTCCGCGGCGTGCTCGGCCGCGAGCAGGAGATCATGGTGTGTCCGCAGGCGGCGCGCCTGACCGGCTTCGATACCATTCCGCGCGAGGTGGACCACGTGTTGCGGATCCAGGTAGTGCAGGAGGCGCTCAACAGCGCGCGGATCGCAGTCGTACCGGCATCCGGGTTCGACGACGACGACGCCGCCAAACTACTCGAGAATGCCCGCACGCGGTTGCCGGACCATGTGCACCTGACCCTCGAGACCGCGACCTGGCTCGAGCGCACCCCGCGTGGCAAGACGCCTCTGATGGTGCATCGGCCGGCGGTTCACGAGGCATTGCGCCGCGCGGGCGTGGAGCCCGCGACGACGCACTGAGCGCAGGTCCCCCGGTGCAGCAACCTGTCTGGTACTTGAAGCGACTGAAGCGCATGTCCGGCGCAGAGGTCGTGCACCGGCTGGCGCGCGGTGTGCGTACGGTATCGGCGCAGTTCGCGTCGCCCGAGTTGCCGCCGCGCGACGAACTCGCCACCGACTTTCGCTTCCTGCCGCCGTTCATCGCATTGTCGCCCGACGCGTTGATCGCCGCCGCCGATCGCGTGCTCGCCGGCCGGTATTCCTTCTTCGACCTCGACGATTGCGAACTCGGCGATCCGCCGCAGTGGAATCGCGATCCGCTCACGCACCGCGTCGCCGGAGTGCGACGCGCCAGCGCGATCGACTACCGCGACGAGCGCGAAGTCGGGAACATCAAATACTTGTGGGAGGCAAACCGACATCTGCATTTGGCGACATTGGCGCAGGCCCATGCGCTTACCGGAGACTCGCGTTATGCGCTTGGCATCCAGCAGCAGGTCGATTCGTGGATAGAACAATGCCCGACGGGCCGCGGCCCCAATTGGGTAAGCGCGCTCGAGCTCGGCATTCGCCTGATCAACTGGAGCATCGCATGGCAGTTGCTCGGCGGTTCGCGCGCGAAACTGTTCCAGACGCCGGCGGGCGCGGCCTTCCGGGAGCGCTGGCTGCGATCGATCTACGAACAGACCCGCATGATCATCGGCAACCTGTCGCGCTTTTCGTCGGCCAACAATCATCTGATCGGCGAGGCAGCGGGTGTATACGTTGCGGCCTCGACCTGGCCGCTGTGGCCGCAGATGCACGCCTGGGGCGAACGCTGCCGCAAGATCCTCGAGGAAGAATGCCTCAAGCAGAACGCGTCCGACGGCGGCAATCGCGAGCAGGCGTTCTCCTACCAGACGTTCGTGCTCGATTTTCTGTTGATCGCCGGGCTCGCGGCGCGCGCCCGAGGAGAGGATTTCTCACCTGCCTACTGGCGGCGGCTGGAACTCATGATCGATTTCCTCGCCTCCATGACCAACTATGCCGGCCGGTTGCCCATGATCGGTGACGCTGACGATGGCCACGTGGTGAAGCTCGCATCCGAGCCGGGTTTCTCGCCGCAGGGGTCGCTGATAGCCACCGGCGCGGTCCTGTTCGAGCGGCCGGATCTCGCCGTGAAGGCGGGCGCGCTCGACAGCAAGACCGCCACCTTGTTAGGCGTGGAAGCGGTGCGGCGCCTCGCTTACCTCAAGCAGCGCGGCCGCGCCGGGTTCCGGCCACACTTGCAGTTCGCGGAATCGGGCTATTACCTGATCGGCAACGGATTCGAGACGCCGGATGAAGTGCGCTTGCTGGTCGATGCCGGCCCGCTCGGATATCTGAGCATCGCCGCGCACGGTCACGCCGACGCGCTCGCGTTCACGCTCGGCATCGGCGACCGGGAAATCCTGGTCGATCCGGGCACTTTTGCATATCACACCGATCCAACGTGGCGACGCTATTTCCGCAGCACCCTGGCGCACAACACCGTAGGCATCGACGGCGAGGATCAATCTTTGCAGGCTGGCAATTTCATGTGGACCGATCACGCGCGCGCGCGCTGCATCGAATTCCAGGCCGGCACAGCTCGGCAGCGCTTCGTTGGGGAACACGACGGTTACCAGCGCCTGGCCGACCCTGTGGTACATCGGCGAGAAATCAACTACGACCCGGACAGGCATTTGATCGAAGTGGACGACACTCTGCGTTGCGAGGGCGAACACAGCGCACGCCGCGCCTGGCATTTCGCCGAGAACTGTCAAGTCGAGCGTGTCGGTGACGGCATCAAGGTGACCAACGGCACTACGCAGGTCTTTCTCGAGCCGCTCAAGAAAGAAGGAATTGGTGCGCGTGGAAATTCACCGGGGCGGCACCGCAGAGCAGGGCGGATGGATTTCGCGAAGCTTCGGCCGCAAGGTCCCGTGCACCACGGTGCTGTGGCATTCGCGCGTGGCCGGCCCCACCGTGCTCCGTACCCGCATCAACTACACGAGGTCGCGCTACGGTGGCCTCTGAACACGCGATTACCCAGGACGCGCAGCACCAGGTCATAACGGCTGACGTGCAGAGTACCGAGAAGCAACTGACCCTCAAGCACGATGACTGCTTCGGGTTGTTCAACGAGATCGGCGACATCGATGCCGAGGCGCGCACCGAGGCCGGCTTGTACCGCGCCGGCGTGCGGCACCTCTCGCGCCTTACGCTGACCATCAACTCGTTCCGGCCGTTGCTGTTGGCGGCATCGCCGCGCGAAGACAATGTGCTCCTGACCGTGAATCTCACCAATCCCGACGTGCGTGGCGACGGCGGCCGCATCATCCTGCCGCGCGGCACGCTGCACATCACCCGCTCACGCTTCATCTGGAACGGCGTGTGCCACGAGATGATCAAGGTGCGCAATTTCGCGCTGACCGGCATCAACGTGGAACTTGCGATCCGGTTCGGCTCGGACTTCGAGAATATCATCGACGTGCGCGCACAGCGGCGCGTGGACGCCGGCCGCGCGCGCTTCGAACGGGTCGAGCGCGACAGCGTCACGCAGGGTTATCTCGGCGCGGATGAAGTCGTGCGCGAGACAGTGGTCGATTGTCACACCGCGCCGGACGCGATTTCCTCCGACGCATTGCGTTACCGGCTGCAGATCGGCAGCCGCGGCGAAAAGACCATCGCGCTCGCCATCGGCTGCCGCTCCGCCAACAACCCGGTGCAGATCGCGAGCTACGCGCGTTCGCTCGCCGCCGCCGAAGAACTGTCCCGCACCGAGGGTCGGCCGGCGACGCAGGTGGATTCCACCGACGGGCCATTCAATTCCTGGCTGCAGCGTTCCGCGGCCGACATCGGCATGATGCTGACGGCGACCGCGCACGGACGCATTCCAGCCGCGGGACTGCCATGGCTCGACGCGGCGTTCGGTCGCGACGCCATCCTCACCGCGTTGGAAACGCTCTGGCTATGGCCGCAGATCGCGCGCAACGTGCTCAGGTACCTGGCCGCGACGCAGAGTGCCGACAGTTTTCCCGCCAACGGCGCCGAACCCGGCAAGATCCTCAACGAGGCACGCGGCGGCGACCTGGCCCCTAACTATTTTGGCGTCGACACCACGCCGCTGTTCGTAATGCTGGCCGGCGCGTACTACGCGCGCACCGCCGATCTCGATTTCGTGGCCGAGTTGTGGCCGGCGATTTCGCAGGCGTTGAGCTGGATAGACGTCTACGGCGATGTCGACGGCGACGGCTTCGTCGAGTCGCGACCGCGCGCCGGCAATCCATCGCAATACGGCTGGAAGAGTTCCCCGGACGCCAACTTTCACGCGGACGGGCGCCTGGCGACCGGCCCGCTGGCGCTGTGCGAAGTGCAGGGTTACGTGTATGGCGCGAAACTCGGCGCCGCACGCATTGCACGCTCGCTGGGCGAGATGCCACGCGCCATTGCGCTGGTCGAGGCCGCGCAGGAGTTGCAGGCGCGCTTCAACGCGGCCTTCTGGTGCGCCGACATCGAGACTTTCGCGCCGGCGCTCGATGGCGACAAGCAGCGTTGCTGCGTGCGCACGTCGAACCCGGGTCACTGCCTGTACACCGGCATTGCCCACGCCGAACGCGGCCGGCAGGTGATCGCGAGCCTGGGCGACGAACAGATGTTCTCCGGCTGGGGCGTGCGCACGGTCGCCGAGAGCGAATTGCGTTTCAACCCGATGTCGTATCACAACGGTTCGGTCTGGCCGCACGACAACGCGCTGCTCGCCGCCGGTGCCGCCCGCTACGACGACAAGACGTTTGCGCTGCGCGTGCTCACCGCGCAATTCGACGCGGCGCGCCAGTTCGACCTGCTGCGATTGCCAGAACTGATCTGCGGCTTTCGTCGCCGCGGGCGCGAGGCGCCGCTGCAATTTCCGGTGGCCTGTTCGCCGCAGTCGTGTGCGGCCGCCGCGCCGTTCCTGCTGCTGCAGAGTGTGCTGGGCATTTCCATCGACGCGCTCGATCGGCAGATCGTGCTCGCCCATCCGGTGGTGCCGGAAGGGTTCGAGGAGATTCGGGTGAAGAATCTGGAAGTCGGCGAGGCATCGGTGGATTTCACGGTCCGTCGTCACGCCGGATCCGTGAGTGTCAGCGTCGAACGACGCGAAGGGAAGCTGGATCTGGTCATCCGCAGTTGATGCGCGCCGCGAGTGCGGGCGGCGGCCGGACGCGGCCCGGGAACGGGTCGGCGCAGGGACGGCGGGGATAACTGGACGAAGCGGGGCGTCTGCCTGATCATCGCCCGCCTATGCGTACCACTACTTTGTTAGTCAGCCTCGCGTCGGTGCTCGTTTGCAGCGCAGTCGCAGCCCAGTCCACCCAGCCGACTTTCTCGCCGGAGCGCGTGAAGGCTCACGTCGCGTTCCTCGCTGATGACCTGCTCGAAGGGCGCGACACCGGCAGCCGCGGGCACGAGATTGCCGCGCGTTATGTGGCGAATCAGTTCGCCGGCTTCGGCCTCAAGCCCGGCGGCGAGAACGGAACGTGGTTTCAGCGCGTGACGTTTCAGCAGACGAACCGCAGCACCGATCCCGGCGCGATCACGATCGCCGGGCCCGCCGGGGAGCATCGCTATCCGCACGCCGGTGACGTGTTGATCGGGCTCAACGGTCGCGAACCCGAGCTCGACGTTTCAACACCCCTGGTATTCGTCGGCTACGGCGTCGAAGACAAACGGTTCAAGCTCGATGATTACCGTGGTCTCGATGTGAAGGGCAAGATCGTCGTCGCGTTACGCGGCTATCCGAAGGGATTACCGAGTGAGGAGGGCGCGCACATCGCCGCGACCAAGGGCATGGCCGCCGAGAAGCACGGCGCGATCGGCATACTGGCGGTTTCCACGCTGCTGTCCGAGAAGACGCAACCCTGGAAGGTGGTCCTGCAGTACGCCGGCGACCCCGATTTCTCGTGGGTCGGACCCGACGGCGTCGTTTTCCAGGAAGCGCCCGGTATCCGCGTCGGTGGATTGCTCAATGGTCCGGCCGCCGAGGCGGTATTCGCGGGCAGCGGCCACGCATTGGCGGCGATCCGCAAGGAAGCCGACAGAGAAATGGGGATGCCGCGCGGCTTCGCGCTGAAGACGCGAGTGCGCATTCAGAGCGTCAGCACCACCGAGCGGGTCACCAGTCCCAATGTCGTCGCGATATTGCCGGGCTCCGATCCGAAACTCGCCGCGCAGTACGTCGTGCTGTCAGCGCACCTCGATCACCTCGGCATCAAGACCGTGGCCACCGACGACAAGGCCGACGACGATCACATCTACAATGGCGCGCTCGATAATGCCGCCGGCGTCGCAACCCTGCTCGAAGTGGCACGCGCCGCCGCCGCCGCGCCGGACAAACCGCGGCGCTCGATCCTGTTCCTCGCGTCCACCGGAGAGGAGAAGGGATTGCTGGGCGCCGACTACTACGCACGCCATCCAACCGTGCCGATCACCCAGATCGTCGGCAACGTCGATCTCGACATGCCGTTGTTGCTGTATCCGTTCACCGATGTCATCGCGTTCGGCGCCAACCACTCCTCGTTCGGCAAGCTCGTCGCCGAGGCAGTCGCGCCGATGAAGATCCAGCTGTCGCCGGATCCGATGCCGGAGCAGGGGGTGTTCACGCGCTCCGATCACTACATGTTCGTGAAGCAGGGCGTGCCCGCCGTGTTCTTCGTGACCGGTTACGCGAA
>Ga0193752_1001037_pt1 | contig 24349 bp, 22 predicted proteins | sample H1c1metaG_FD_144924 | JGI IMG/M metagenome (GOLD analysis project Ga0193752, IMG submission 144924) | Soil microbial communities from a riparian zone of the East river system, Colorado, United States - H1c1 | ecosystem: Environmental > Terrestrial > Soil > Riparian zone | place: USA: East River...
GTGTAAACCGGTCAATCTTCCTCGCCTCTTTTTTTTCAAGAAAATTAAGCGGATCAAAACCTTTGAGTTCGCACGCAAACCTGGTTTTAAACTTTGAGGCGTCAAAAAGAGTAATATTATCGGCCCCTGAAACACCATTGAGGAGGCCATTCCAATAATCCTGTAAATTATTACCGATTGGTGTTAAAGCACCAATACCTGTTACAACTACTCTTTTTAACTTCATATAGCTGTGCTGATCTAGATTGAGTAACAAATCCGCCTTCGCAGCAGGTTTTAGCTATTGAGAGGCGGATTTAAGGGTATTGCAGCTGAAGGCAGCTTGTTAATTACTTAGCGTGTTCATCTAAGTACGCAACAGCCTGACCTACAGTAGTAATAGTTTCAGCTTGCTCATCAGGGATGGAAATATTGAATTCCTTTTCAAATTCCATGATTAATTCCACGGTGTCCAATGAATCGGCACCCAAATCATTAGTGAAGGAAGCCTCATGGGTAACTTCTGCTTCTTCTACACCTAACTTATCAACAATGATTTTTTTAACTCGTGTTGCGATGTCTGACATTTTAGTAAAGTTTAGTTACGGCTGCAAAAATATAATTTTTGAGATAACCACAATAAATAGCTGGTTATTAATTATACGTATTGGCTTTTTTTCTCAAATGTGCTTCGGAACTTGTAAAGAACCTCACACGGATTTTATAAAATTTGCGCTAAGATAAGCCTCTCATCTATAGAGCGGTAATTTTCTTTTAAAGTTTCAAAATAAAATTTGATAAAGGCTAAATCCTTATATTGCGACTGACACTCCATCAAATCCCTTTAATTCATGGCGCTCAAAATTATTGATCACGGATCCCCGGAATATCTCCAAATGGTGCAGCTAAGGATCGACATTCTGCGCAAACCTCTTGGTCTGTATTTCACTCCCGAAGAACTGGAAAAAGAAAAGGATGAAATTCTTATCGGAGCTTTCGAAGAAGAAAAAATGCTTGGATGCTGTATGCTGATTAAATCCGACCCTTCAACTATCAGAATGAGGCAAATGGCTGTATTAAATAATCTGCAGGGCAAGGGAATTGGCAGGGCCTTAATGCAGTTTGCCGAAAATATCGCCAGAGATCTCGGTTACAAGAAACTGACAATGCATGCGCGCGTCACAGCAGTTGGTTTTTACGAAAAACTTGGATATTCGGTGGTTGGCGAAGAGTTCATCGAAGTCACCCTCCTGCATAATACCATGGAAAAGTTACTGATCTCATCACCCGAGGATACGCTTCGATGATAATTGCATTAACTGATTAGGCGAATGCTGAAAGGGTAACGGTATAATTTGTTTTCGCTCGCTCTGATCGTAGCAATAATCACGAGTATCACATTTGCAATTCCAATTAGCCACAATAGCAATATACCGACCAGCAATATCACAAGCAGAAACGCTACGAAGTACATGATAATAACCGTGATCTGAAAATTGAGCGATTCCCGGGAATGATAGGCAACAAACTGCGATTCGCGGTTTTTCAATAAGTAGATCACAAGCGGAGCAATTATCCCAACCCCCGGAATAATCGCAAGCACATGCGACAATATAGCCAGATTTCTTTCATCGCTCGAAGGAGGAGTTACCGGAACATCTTCTGTTCCTAAAAATGATGAATTAGTGTCGTACGCCATATATAGTTTTTATTTAAGATACTGATTATTCCGGTCATTGAAATATTTCTGGATTATGTTTGCTTTCTGCCAGTTTCACCAAACAGGAATTTTCATGCGTTCATTTTTGATGTCCAATCCGATATCTGCTTTATGCTTATGTGCACTCATACAATTCACGGGTGTCAATGCACAGGAATACCATAAATCGACCCCTGTTAAACCAGATTCAATTGAGGAGGGCAATCTGAAATTGATCCGGGATCTGCAACAGGTTAGCCCGCCAGGCACTTCTGAAGTAAGATCAGCCCGCAGTGATGAAACCCCGACCGTCACCGATGAAGCAAGACGTGAATACTATGACTCCGTGATTATTGCTTTGGAAAAACTGGATGCTGTGTTTCACGACAGAAGAATTCTGCAACCTGCCCAACTTGATTACAAGCTACCCCACCCGGCATTCAGACTGATCAGCGACCTGGCCTGGAATCATTTCCTGATGTCGGCCGACACGGTTACTTCAATTGCTTTACTTTCAGTTCTTGCAAAACATTATCCTGATGAACAGTTCGTTCAGGGTAATCTCGCCCTCGCATACGAAGCTACTGGTAAGCCGGATTCTGCGATCGCAGTTATTGAAAGATATCTTTCAAAAAGACCAGCCGGATTTACAACCATGAATGTTGAAATGAATATCCTGAAATATAAATCAGGGAATTTGCAGTCGCCCTGGCAGATCATTAACCTTGCTGCAGACAGTTTCGGCATTTGGGTCACAGATAAACTTTATAGATTCCCCGCAGATATTGATTCATTACGCAACGCGTTGGCGACAACTATCAGGCATCGCTCGTCCATTCCAGGCATTCGCGATAAAGTTTTAGGGAGCTTAATTTTTGATTATGCAGATCTAACCGCAAGAGAAAAATCTTACAGACCTGCACTTTCATTTTATAATCTTGCACTAACCTTTGATCCTGCTCTCCAGACAAAAATACGGGGCAGGGAAGCGGTGATCGGTGGGCTCGAAAAATCTGTAAACAGTACTTTTCAATGGGCCAGCGTCTTTTTTGCTGTCCCGCTTTTGGCTTTTGTGATACTTATAATCGGCTGGATCCGTAACCGGAAGGAACGAATACGTAGTTAAATGAATGATCATCTTCCAGCCTTGACGAAATTAACCGTCCATCCTTATCAAGATAATATTTCGAATAATTGAAAAGCGATAATTCTCTTTCAAGCTCAGCAGCAGAGTAACCCGCCATTTTCAGAAGCTCATCATTAACTTCTATCAGAAGTATTGGGTTATGCATTTTTAAGATGCCGGCCATACCTCTGATTGCATTCAATTCACCGCCTTCAATATCGAGTTTGATGCATTTTACGGATGTTTTAATTTTATCATTGTAATATTTGTCCAATGTAAGGCAGGGAACCGTTTCAGTAACAGTAAAGGTTTTGTTATATTGACTGATCATGCCTTTATTGTTCGAAGATCTGTCACCTTTTAAATCTATTGCACCAGCCTGATCAGACACTGCAGATTGTTCAGCGATCACATTAGTACATTGATTTAATTGAAGATGGTGTGTTAACCGGACGAAATTTTCAGAATAAGGTTCAAATGCATATACCTTACCTGTATCTGAAATAATGGAGGAGGCAACCAAACTAAACAGGCCGATGTTAGCCCCCAGGTCTATAAACACATCTCCGGGTTCGAGAACTCCGGTTAAAAATCTGATCTCTTTTTCTTCATACCCGCCAAGAAAATAAAGATGTTGCTGGATCCAGTCATCAATATCAAGATCAAGTAAAATATTCTTCCTGTATGTTATTCTTTTATTAACTCCGGAAAAAAGGCGGTATGGTCGAATGAGCCTGTCATGCACGCCATAAAAATGTTTTGCAAAAATGCTGATCCTGAATATGCCCCTGAAGAATGAAGCCAGAATATTTCTGAAGAACATACTTATTACTTGTGCGTGTTTTGATCAGTATTGATATCTGCGGCTTAGCCGATCATTTCTTCTTTACCAACAAAAGCCTTCATTCTCTGTAAAAAATTCAGAATTTGCTGCATTGTTTTTACATCATCCACAACCAGTAAAAATAGCTTACCAACCTGCTTCAGTTTCGCCTTGTTGGTCTGGGTCTGCAGGAAGGTGAGAATGCCCTGAAAAATATGCGACTCAAAATAAGGGGAGTCGGCCTTGTTAATGAAATAGCAACGCAACAGCTCGTCTTTTAACAACATTCTCTCAAAACCGAGTTCAACAGCTAAGCGACGCGAACGTACTGTGTCGAAGAGATCTACGACCTGTTTGGGTAAGGGCCCAAACCTGTCTTCCAGTTCAGCAGCAAATGTTTTAAGTTCTTCCTCGTTTTCACAATTATCAAGCCTGGTATATAATGTAAGTCTTTCGGTAACGCTTTCGACATAACTATCCGGTATCAGGATCTCAAGATCTGTATCAACGGTGCAATCCTGAACAAAATTATCCTGTTTCGCGATTTCTTCTTTGAATAAGCCTTTGAATTCTGTTCGTTTCAGTTCCCGTATAGCTTCATCAAGAATTTTCTGATACATTTCAAACCCGATCTCGGCCATAAATCCACTTTGCTCGCCACCAAGCATATTGCCTGCACCGCGTATGTCAAGATCACGCATGGCGATCTGAAATCCGCTACCGAGCTCACTATGCTGCTCAAGGGTTTGTAGGCGTTTCCGGGAATCATTTGGCAGCGAACTCATTGGCGGCGCCATCAGGTAACAGAAAGCTTTTTTATTGCTTCTGCCAACGCGGCCGCGCAACTGGTGCAGATCACTCAAACCGAAATGATGGGCATTGTTTACAATGATGGTATTGACATTGGGAATATCCACCCCGCTTTCTACAATATTGGTACAAACCAGCACATCATATTTCTTGTCTATAAAATCAAGGATCCGTTCCTCGAGTTCATGTCCTTCCAATTGCCCATGAGCAAATCCGATACTTACATCGGGACACAATCCCTGTATCATTGATGCCATTTCAGCAAGCCCCAGCACCCGGTTATGAATAAAAAATACCTGACCTCCGCGTTCAGTTTCAAAATAGATTGCATCACGGATAGCATCCTCATTAAACACAACCACTTCTGTCTGTATCGCCTGCCTGTTTGGAGGTGGCGTATTCATAATACTAAGATCACGTGCACCCATGAGACTAAACTGCAGGGTTCTTGGGATAGGCGTCGCCGTTAGAGTCAGGCAATCCACATTTGTCCTAAGGGTTTTAATCTTCTCTTTATGTGCAACACCAAACTTCTGTTCCTCATCGATAACAAGTAATCCCAGGTCTTTAAACTTCACTTCTTTGCCGAGCAATCCATGTGTACCTATTATGATATCGGTCTTGCCTTCCTGCAAACGCTGAAGGGATTCTTTTTTCTCTTTTGCAGATTTAAAACGATTGATATAATCAACGGTAACCGGAAAATCTTTAAGTCTTTCTTTAAATGTTTTATAATGCTGGAACGCCAGGATTGTAGTAGGAACCAGCACTGCGGCCTGTTTGCCATCAACGCAGGTTTTGAATGCTGCGCGGACTGCGATCTCTGTTTTTCCGAATCCGACATCACCGCAAACCAACCTGTCCATCGGCGAGGGTAACTCCATGTCTTTCTTTACATCGGCTGTCGCCTTTGCCTGGTCAGGTGTATCTTCATAAATAAAGGAAGCTTCCAGTTCCGTTTGCATGTAATTGTCGGGCGTATGTGCAAAGCCATGCTGCGCTTTTCGCTGGGCATATAATTTAATTAGATCGAAAGCGATTTCCTTAACCTTGACCTTTGTTTTTTCCTTAAGCTTGGACCAGGTATCACTGCCCAGTTTGTTTACCTTGGGTATTGTTCCTTCCTTGCCTGTATACTTCGATATTTTATGAAGCGAATTAATATTTACATATAAAATATCATTGTCTTTATAAATAATCCTTACGGCTTCCTGCAATCTTCCATTGGCTTCAATCTTTTGCAGGCCGCTGTATCGTCCAACACCGTGATCAATATGCGTTACATAATCACCTGGTTGTAATTCACGTAGCGTACGGAGCGTTAGCGCTTTATTTTTATTGTAAGCCTGTTTAACCTTGTATTTGTGATATCGTTGAAATATCTGGTGGTCGGTATAACAAACAGCTTTTATGCTTTCATCAATGAATCCTTCATGTACTGAAACTGGAATCGGAATAAACTGGATGCCGGCACGAAGATCTTCGAAAATGCTGTGTAATCTTTCAAGCTGTTTTGGGTTTTCGGCAAACAGGTATAGAGTATATTGTTTGGCCAGCCAGCTTTTCAGATCACTGATCAGCATATCAAACTGACGATTGAATGCCGGTTGAACCCGTGTCTGAAACTCGATTGTATCAAATGATTTACCGCCGGTAAATACAGAAGGCTTTGGTCCGAAAGTCAGGACCTGGCGATCAAGCAATTTGCCTTCAATCAATTCTGCAGTGACAAAATCTTCGGGTTTTACTTCAACTTTTTCAATCTTATCTTCTTCTTCTTTTTTGCCAAAAGATCCTGAATCCCTCTGTTCGAAAAAGAGTTGGAGATCTTCTTCCTGTGTCAGTATGCGATCCCTTGTAAGCTCCCAGTCCTGCATCCATATCACAGTGTTTTCGGGTAAGAAATCAAGCAGGGAAATCTTCTCTTGGTCGTCGAACTGTGTTTCAATATTCGGAATAATATTTACCTGCAGAAGCTTGCGTTCACTCAACTGTGTTTCCGGATCGAAGATCCTGATAGAATCGACATCATTACCAAAAAGTTCAAGCCGGTATGGCTTTTCATTGCCGAATGAATAAATGTCAAAAATACCTCCCCGAAGTGCGAACTGGCCTGGTTCATAAACAAAATCGGTTCTTTCAAAACCATAATTCACCAGCTTTTCAATCAAACCATCAACATCAATCGTCTGATTGGTTTTCAGTTGAATGATGTTCCCGGAAAGTACATTAGGCAGTACTACTTTTTCAAATATTGCTTCGGGGTATGTAATAATGATTTTCTTATTGCCGCCACCGCTCCACTTCATAAGGGCTTCGGTACGCAACATTACATGGCTGCTGTTAAGCAACCGGAAGTTCTTGCGGTTTTTGAAGGATGAAGGGAAGTAAAACAAGTCGAGTGCGTTGGAAAGGTTTTCGAGTGTGTTATGCAGATAAGCGGCATATTCTCCGTCTTCGCATATAACCACATGATTCAGCGATGATGATTTGTTGTGCTGAAAAATGCCATTAATGATGAAGGCCGGAGAACTTCCCTGAAGATTTTTGAGGTGAATATGGTTGGGTTGGCCATATGAAAGCCTGTCCGCCAGTTCAAAAAGGCGGGGACTGTTTTTGTACCCATCTAACAAAGTTTGCAAATTCATATTGCGGCGCGAAGTTACTGATAGTTGTTCAAAACTGAGGCTGTGATCTGTTTCTGACCCGTAGTAATTATGTTAATCTTCAATATTGCTTATCGTCAAATAGTAACATAACATATTGAGTTGTATATCTCAACCTATTTAGTACATTTAGGAAAACCTAAAATATGGTACAACCATGGCGCACCGGAAAGGTTATCAAAATAGCTGAAGAAACGCCAAGCACCTGGCGGTTTTGGATTCAGATTCCCGAACTTGAACGTTTCGATTTCGTTCCTGGCCAGTTTGTAACACTCGACCTGCCAATCCATGAGAAGCCTAATAAAAGATGGCGCAGTTACTCTATTGCTTCCTGGCCGGATGGAACCAATGTTTTTGAACTGGTTATCGTTTTGCTGGAAGGAGGGCTGGGCACGACTTATCTCTTCAATAATATCACGGTAGGCTCCGAATTAACGCTGCGCGGACCTCAGGGGGTTTTTGTTTTACCTGAGCCTATTCAAACTGATTTATTTTTCATCTGTACAGGAACAGGGATTGCACCTTTCCGTGCTATGGCGCATCATATCTTAAATCACAATGTTCCCCACAAACAGATCTATCTCATTTTCGGCTGCAGAAAATTCGGTGATGCATTGTATGGCAAAGAGCTCAAGGAACTAGACCGCGATATGCCCGGTTTTCAATATATACCAACCTATTCACGGGAAGAACCGGTTAATTATGATCACCTGATCCGGATCGGATACGTTCACCAGGTCTATGAAGACATTTGTAAAAAGACAAACGCTACTTCTGCTGCGTTTTATTTATGCGGATGGAAAAATATGATCGATGAGGCAAAACAGCGGATAACTGCACTCGGATTTGACAGGAAATCAATTCACCAGGAATTGTATGGCTAAGATGCGGGATTCTTAATTATCTTTTCTGCCACCCAGTTTCTTAGACTGAGAGTCGAGTGTATCGTTAGATTTCTCCTCACGGGTGTTTTTCATACTTATAACGGGGATATGTAATTGCTGCATTTGTTGCTCCAGAGAAGCATTTTCACGCTGAAGGTCCAGTATTTCTGAGTGATTAGAGAGCATTTCATTCTCCAGGCTGATCACTTTTCGTTTCAGCGAGCGAATTTGCTGACTGCGAAAAATGAACCCCAGGAAAGCAGCAAGAGCCACAATAAGGGAAAGTATTAAAACGTTGATAGTCAATTGGATAGCAAGCATGGCGTCTTTATTACGATTCAGGTCTTCAAAGGATTGGGATATTATGATTATTTCTAATTATAAAGCTAGCGATTATCCCTTACAATTCATACTCAGGCCCACTATTCTGGAAACGATTATGATTTTCCAGGGGTAAATACTTAAAAAATCTGGGTCCTGACGATTTCTGCGACCATATTACTCTGAATTCGCTCCTGTTTCATAGAATCGCGATACCGGATGGTGACAGTGCCATCTTCTTTGGATTGGTGGTCGACAGTTATGCAAAAAGGCGTGCCCAGGGCGTCCATTCTGCGATAGCGCTTTCCGATCGTATCTTTTTCTTCGTAAAAGCATCTGAAATGGGGTTTGCATTTGTCCAGGATGGATTGTGCAATCTCGGGTAATCCATCTTTTTTTGTTAACGGCAAGATGGCCAGCTTGATAGGAGCCAGCTTAGGGGGAAATTTAAGAACCACCCTGCTGTCGGCTTTTTCGGGTGTACTGAGATCTTCCTCCATGTATGCCTCGCTTAACACCAATAGTACAGTCCGGTCAAGGCCAATGGATGTTTCGATAACGTATGGTATATAGTTCTGATTGATTTCAGTGTCGAAATACTGCATTTTTTTCTTACTGAATTCCTGGTGGTTCTTCAGGTCATGGTCGGTTCTCGAATGTATTCCCTCCACTTCCTTGAATCCAAATGGAAATTCGTATTCGATATCACAGGCAGCTTTTGCATAAAAGGCAAGCTTTACATGATCATGAAAACGATACTTTTCTTTTGCTATTCCAAGGTCAAGATGCCATTGCATTCTCTGGGTTTTCCAGTATTCATACCACTGGTCTTCGGTGCCGGGCCGTACAAAAAACTGCATTTCCATTTGCTCAAATTCGCGCATTCTGAAAATGAACTGCCGGGCAACGATCTCGTTGCGGAATGCTTTACCGATCTGTGCAATACCGAAAGGAATTTTCATCCTTCCTGTTTTCTGAACATTCAGAAAATTTACAAAGATGCCCTGTGCTGTTTCAGGCCTCAGATAAATTTCACTGGCATCTTCAGAAACGGAACCAAGTGCTGTTGAAAACATCAGGTTGAACTGACGGACATCTGTCCAGTTGGATGTACCACTGACACTGCATTTGATATTCCTGGTTTCGATCAGTTTTTTCAATCCATCGAAATCGTCTTTGGCTATCAGCAGATCCATCTCTTCAAGCAGGACCTTTGCTTCTTCTTTTTGTCCTTCTTCTTCGAGTTTATCTGCAGCTGCTTCGATCAGGTGATCCACCCGGTATCTTTTTTTGCTGTCTTTATTATCTATCATCGGGTCGCTGAAATTGTCAACGTGCCCGCTTGCCTTCCAGGTGGTGGGATGCATGAATATGGCTGCATCGATCCCAACGATATTTTGATTGAGCTGGGTCATGGTTTTCCACCAATGATCCTTGATGTTCTTCTTTAATTCACTACCCCACTGGCCATAGTCATAAACTGCACTGAGACCGTCATAGATCTCGCTTGAGGGAAATATAAATCCGTATTCTTTACAATGAGATATAATTGCCTGGAACCTATTTGAATCTGTTGACATAATGGCGGCAAAGATAAGGGGTTGTAAGTAATCTATGCCCTCCTGCGAAGGAGGGCGGCGAGCGGAGCGAGCGGGCTTTGGCCTCCGTAGCTTTAGCGAAGGAGAGTGGTTGTTCTTTGGTCTTCGAAGGTTATTAGTTTGCGGTTACCAAAGAACAACCACCCCGCGCCTTCGGCACTTCCCCTCCTTCGCAGGAGGGGAGCTAATAACGCTTCCCATCTCTAAAATTTTTTTTCTGAAAATTTTTTTCCAGCGCATCAGTCAGATCTACACCTGTTTGATTCGCCAGGCACATCAGAACCCATAATACATCAGCCATTTCATCGGCAAGCTCCCTGCCCTTATCAGATTCCTTAAAAGTCTGCTCGCCGTATTTTCTGACCATCAGCCTCGACAATTCCCCAACTTCTTCCATCAATATCCCAAGATTTGTGAGCTCTGAAAAATACCGGACCCCGACGCTTTTTATCCATTTATCCACCGATTCCTGTGCCTCGCGCAATGTGATATCATTACTCTCCATAATTATTCTTTATTTTTTGAATCCATCACAATCGTAACCGGGCCATCATTTAATAGTTCAACTTTCATATCTGCCCCAAAAACTCCTGTAGCAATTTTTTTACCGAGATGTTTTTCAAGTGATATTATCATCGCCTCATAAACCGGAACAGCCACCGGCGGTTTGGAAGCCTTTATATAAGATGGCCTGTTACCTTTTTTTGTAGATGCATGCAATGTAAACTGGCTAATCAGCAGCAGATCGCCACCGGTATCTTTCAGTGAATGATTCATTACGCCATTCTTATCATCAAAGATCCTGAGGTTTATAATTTTTCCGGCGAGCCATTCAATGTCTTCCGCTGTATCGCTGTCCTCTATACCGACCAATACCAGCAAACCTTTTAGGATAGAACCACGTATAATATTATCTATAGTAACGCCTGCACTTGATACTCTTTGAATAACCACCCGCATAATCTGAATTTACCCTTTAAAACGCCGGTTTTACCCTGCGGCTTATTTTTTATCTTTAAGTAATGAAGATAGATATTTCAAAAGAAATCCGTTTCACCACGGCACGCAGCGGAGGTAAAGGTGGCCAGAATGTAAACAAAGTTGAGACCATGGTCCTGGGAGCTTTTCATATAGATAACTCTATGATTTTGAACGATGATCAGAAACATATACTGACCCGGAAACTGGCTAATAAAATAAATTCGGAGGGATTTTTGCAACTTAAAAGCCAGATTCACCGTTCTCAGTTAGCAAACAAGGAAGACGTTGTGAGAAAAATGGAGGATCTGATTGAACAGGCCCTTAAAAAAGTAAAGCCAAGAAAGGCCACAAAGCCTTCAAAAGCATCCAAAGAAAAACGACTGGAATCAAAGAAAAAGGAATCAGCACATAAACAAAACCGGCAGAAAATCCGTAACAATTTTGACTGACCAAACAATAACCCTTATGAAAATCCCTAAGCTTATGACTAAATCAGGTGCTACATCCATTTTTGCATTTGTTGGCGCTTTCCTGGTGTTCACCTCCTGTCAGAAGCAACTTAAATTTGACCGGGTTGCTGAGCCTGATCATAACCTCGTGATTAATTTTAAGGCAATTGTAGATACTTCTGCGCTTGAATTCGGAACAGAATACCGTAACTTTTTCGATGAACCATATAAAGTAAAAGCCTTCAAATTTTACTTACACGCCATTCAGATGATCAATACTGATTCCGGAAAGGTATTCGAACTTCCTAAAGACAAATATTATCTGGTTGACTTCGCAGATTCAGCCTTAACGCAGATTAAAATAGGCGTGCATCCATTTAAATACAACCGGATCGCATTTACCATCGGAGTGGATAGCGTGCATAATGTCAGCGGTGCCCAGACTGATGCACTTGACCCGGGAAAGGGTATGTTCTGGACCTGGAGTTCAGGCTATATTATGGCAAAACTGGAAGGAACTTCTTCAGCAGCATCTACCCCCAATAATGCTTTCGAATACCATATCGGAGGCTTCCGTACCGGCGAAAATGTAGTTGAAAAAATTACCTTATTATTCCCATTTACGACCGAAATCGACCTGAAACCGGGCAAAACGACCGAAATGGAGGTGTCTGCTAATGTCAACGCGTGGTTTTACAATCCGCATGATATTATGATAAGTGCGACCCCCACCTGTATGACACCCGGAACCCTCGCCATGCAGATTGCGGAAAATTACCGGAAAATGTTTACTGTTGTAGATATTGTAAATGAACCTTGACAACCCGATGGACCATATTAATAGCCGCTGCTTTTTTTCTCATGACCATCACGGTCAATGCATGTAAAAAAAACGGCGGTGATCGCGCTGGTACTACACCGTTATCTTTTGTAACTCCTGCCGGATTTCCTGAACCGGTCTATAAATTCAGTTCCAACCCGCTAACGCAGGAAGGTTTTGACCTTGGCCGGAAATTATTCTATGATGGCCGGTTATCCAAAGACGGAAACTTTCCTTGTGCTTCATGTCACCAGCAATTCGCCGGTTTCGCCACTCTTGATCACGATCTTAGTCATGGCTTCAACAATCAGTTCACAACACGCAATGCGCCCGGCTTATTTAACCTGGTCTGGCATAAGGAGATGCATTGGGACGGAGGGATTAATAACCTTGAAGTACAACCGCTCGCGCCTATTACGGCACCTAATGAAATGGCTGAAGACATCAATACCGTAGTGAATAAATTAAAACAGGACGAAGATTATAAAAGAATGTTTGCCGCGGCCTTCGGAGATAACGAGATCAACAGCCAGCGCATGCTTCTTTCCCTCACCCAGTTTATGGCAATGATGGTGACATCAAACTCGAAATATGATAAAATGAAACGCGGCGAAGTCGCTTTCAATACCAATGAACAAAAAGGTTATCAAATATTCCAGGTGAAATGTGCTTCCTGCCACCGCGAACCATTGTTTACAGATTTCAGCTTTCGCAATACCGGGATAACGCTTAACCCAACTATCAGGGATTATGGCAGGATGCGGATAACCAACCGTTCACAGGATTCACTGAAATTTAAAGTGCCAAGTTTAAGAAATGTTTATCTCACTTACCCATATGGCCACGACGGAAGGTTCACTTCAATCGGATCTATGCTGGACCATTATAGTAGCGGTGTACAGAAAAGTGCCACGCTTGATCCATTGTTAGCCAATGGCATCAGCATCAACTTCGATGAGCGGTATTATCTCGTGCAGTTCTTCGGCACACTTACGGATTCTGTTTTTATCAACGATAAAAGATTTTCGCAACCCTAGTTCCCGCTTCCTTTTCCTTAATTTTGAGCCCTTACTGACAAAATCCATTACTGATAAAATCCATTTTTTGAGCGGAATAAAAAAATTAGCGGGACAGACTTTATGGTATGGGGTTCCCAATATTGTTGCAAGGTTTCTGAACTTTGGGATGAGTTTACTCGGGTTCCGTTTATATGATCCAAGTGCTTCTTCCTATTTTACGCAGGTTTATGCGATCATTCCGTTCCTGACTATCCTATATACTTATGGACTTGAGACCAGTTTTTTTCGTTTTGCGCAAACACATGACCGCAAAAAATTATACAATACGCTGAATGTTTCGATATTGATTTCTACCATTGGTTTTACATTGTTGTTGTTTCTTTTCAGGGATAGTGTGATCGATTTTATGGAGATGGAAAAACATCCGCAGTTTGTTACCTGGATGTTATGGATCATCTTCTTCGACACGTTGATTGCGATACCGATGGCCAAACTGCGGCTCGATGAACGGCCCCAGAAATACGCGTTCATCAATTTCTTTGGTGTTATTCTGAACATATTACTGGTATTATTTTTCTATTACGTAGCGAAGCCTGCATATGAAGCGAATCACCGGTCTTTCCTGGGAAGCTTTTTTGATCCGGCTGTTGGTATCGGATATTTTATACTTGCCAATGTAATTGCGAGTGCGGCAAAGATGTTGATGCTATGGAAAGAATTTGCAGCATTCAGATTTGAATTTGATAAAACGCTTTGGCGCGAGGTTTTGAAATATTCGTACCCGTTACTCATCGTTGGCACGGGCGGAATGATCAATGAAATGCTCAGTCGCGCTTTTTATCAGAAGATCCTCCATGATGATCCCGCGCGTGAAACTTTTGAACTGGGTGTATTCGGTGCTAATTATCGGTTAGCCGTTCTCGTTACCATTTTTATCCAGATGTTCAAACTTGCGGCCGAGCCTTTCTTTTTTAATCAGTCAAAAAATGAAGGGGCTCAGCGAACTTATGCCCGTGTGATGAAGTTTTTCGTGATCGCATGTTGTTTCATGTTTCTCTCCGTTTCGTTATTTATGGAAGTCTGGAAATACCTGATCGCTTCGAAACATCCGGAGTATGCACAAGGACTAAACATTGTGCCGATCCTGGCGATGGGGAACATCTTCCTTGGCATTTATTACAATCTTTCGGTATGGTATAAACTGACCAATAAAAATATGATTGGCGCTTATGTAACCATTGCGGGTGCGGTGATCACCATCGTTTTGAATTTTGTGTTAGTGCCGGAGTTTCGCTATACCGGTGCGGCCTGGGCAACATTTATCTGTTACACATTTATGATGGTGATTAGCTATAAGCAGGGGCAGAAATATTATAAGATACCGTATCCTACAAAAAAACTAATCACTTACCTGGTTATCTGTACGCTGTTGTATGTGATCCATGAGTTGATCATTCGTCCGCTGGATCATAAAGCAGGGTATTTCCCTTATGTGTATTATGGCACGAGTCTCTTGTTTTTTGGATTGTTTACACTGCTTATTCTGAAAGTTGAACGGAATGAGTTGGTCAATTTACCGGTGGTTGGAAAGTATGTGGAGCGGTTTATGTAGTTTTTGGCTGCCCTCCTTCGCAGGAGGGCGGCGAGCGTAGCGAGCGGGTGGTTGTTCTTTGGTAGTCGAAGGTAATTAGGGTGCGGTTACCAAAAAACAACCACCCCATGCCTTTGGCATTTCCCCTCCTTCGCAGGAGGGGAATTCAGTTACCGAGCCAGTTTTCAATATCTATTGCTTCGTGCAGGATTCTTACAATGTCAATTTTTTCTTTTGTTAGTTTGTAAAAGATCAGGTGAGATTTAACTTTTGATGCCCGGTAGCCTTCCATATATCTTCTAAATCGGAAACTGCTTTTCTGCTGACAATATAAGTCCGTGCCTTCATTAAAGCTTGCTATGCAATTTCTTTAAATGTTCTTTGGGGCTGAACCTCTTTTCGTAGCCACTTTTCTCACCCTGAACCAAAGCCTTATTGAGATCCTTCAATTTCATTTTTTCAGCTTCCAAAAGCCTCAGGGCAGTTCGGATCACCTCACTTGCAGAGCTATATCTACCGGACGAGATTTCGGCAGAAATAAATTCCTCAAAATGATCACCTAATAAACTGATGTGTTTCGGGCCATAAATCTTTTTCTAAAAGTACCAGATCCTGGTATAATTCCAATTCGACCAGCTCTAACTTTCTGGAGGCAAACCTAAAGTTGGCCGGCGAATTCAGGCTAATACTTAAGTTCCGGATTCTACTCCTGGCAGAATTTGCCGGAACTTCTGATATATGTTCTTTAGAAAACGCCCGGGTTAAGAATTTGAACTTTAAATATATATAAAACAAGTTTTAACGGAGGTCCGGGCCCGAATGGCTAATTTTTCAGGGTCAGGTAAATCGATTTCGCGACTACCTGCCAGGTGGGGTTATCAAAAACAATTACCTCAAAACTCTGCTCAAGAATAATAAAAAGGCCCATATACTTCAGAACAGGGTGGACCATTCCGTTGCTTATTTTATCCCAGACCCAGGATACGACAATCAGGCTATCAGCAAGGACAAGGGCAAACCAAATCTCCGGTCTTGGTACCGATGGAAAATAATGCCGGAACCGGAACCATGCAGGCCATAAAACAACGATCGTTGCCAGCAACATATATCGTTTATGGTATTCCCGTTTGTTTCTATGTAATAATCCGGCCACCACAAGAAAAAGAAAAAGTATTGCAGAGGTGATAATTCCCAGGAGCGATGAGAACGCAGCCGGTCCGGCTCCCTGTACTAAATCCCTGTCAACAACATATATACCTGCAGGTATCATTGTTATGGCAATCCCAATTGCTACCACGAGACCCAGTACTCCTAAAGTTTGATGTATAAAATACTTATGAAAATGAATAAGGGATGTCTGCAAAACAAAAAGAAGAATCCACGCAAACGCAAACGCTGCATGAATATGGATCGCGGGTGGTGCGGAAAAGGTACCTGCCGCAACAGGCAGGAAAAATGTCTTTGCAAAGCCAATCAGAACTGTGAACAGCCCCACTATTGAGATCACAAGAAAAAAAGATAGATTTTTACGTGGCTTTTCGACCATGTGCAGGATGTATAATCATGAAATCAGTTAGGTATTTAAAATCCATTTTTGCCTGGATAAACTGTTGGCAGATATAACCATTCAATTTGAAGGTAGTAATTTCTGTTGCTTCCGATGTTTGTGTTTTAACTTCTTTTAATCTTTGTGGCTGCGCTTCTTCTGATGAGCCCGTTGAAGCACCAGTGGTGAAAATTGTTTCCATTGTCTTTGCTTGAAGTTTTATATTGCCCGGGAAACCCATTTTAGGGCATTATCTATGCCCTGCCTTAACAGTAAACTAAGCTGTGCTGCATGATGTTGAACATGCCTCATATTATAAAGTAGTATCTCAAGAGTAGAGTAATTCATGTCTCCTGACTCTTCTATAAATCGTTCGGCCAGTTTTTCCTCCGTTAATGGAACTGGCAATAAAAACCAGCTAAAAACACCGCTTTTCGATACAAAACGTCTGGCATATTTCCGGCATTCGTAACAAACTAAGCCTGGCTCCGCTCTAATTTAGCAGTCCGGATTCCGGATATAGGCTGATATTCATCTAAACTCATATTAATCGACAATCTAAACTCATACAAACCAACAATGAAATACACATTATTAGGGCTTCTGCTGGGTATGAATATGGCCATCCAGGCTCAACAAAAAAATGTGCTGCTTGACCCTGCTTTCTGGCAGGGCAAGCCAACACTGGAAATAGTAAAATCTGCGGTGGAAAGGGGCAATAACCCATCGGAATATAACCCGGCCAACTTTGACCCCGTGGTGCTGGCGATAAACAGCAGCGCACCAACAGAATCGGTAAAATACCTTTTGGAACAGAAGGGCAATGAAGTAAACAAAATCACCCATGACGGACGTACCTATATTTTCTGGGCCGCCAACCGGGGAAATATAGAACTGATGGAATTCCTGATTTCAAAAGGATCAAAAATTTCCGGCCAGGAAGATAATCATGGTTATACCGTGCTGAATTTTGCTGCAGTGGGTGGTCAGCAGGATACAAAAGTGTATGATCTCTGTCTACAAAACGGGTCCGATCTGAAAAAAGATCTGACACATGAAGGCGCCAATGCTCTGCTGCTCGCCGCGCCTGCAGACGCCACGGGTAAGCTGATCGAATACTTCGTTTCCAAGGGACTGAGTCTCAATAGCACGGATGCGCAGGGCAATACCGCTTTCAACTATGCAGCTCGTGCAGGTAATATTGAAATGATGAAAAGCCTGAAGGCTAAAGGAATTCCTTTCACCGACAATGCTATGATCATGGCCGCGATAGGTAGTCGCCGTGGCGCTGCTCCGCTGGAAGCTTTTCAATATCTTGAATCACTGGGCATCAAGCCAACTGTTATCAGTAAAAAAGGCGAGAACGTATTGCATTCCATTGTTCGCAGACCAGGACAGGATGCACTGATTAAATACTTCCTGTCAAAAGGCGTAAAGGTTGGGCAGGTCAACGAAGATGGCAATACCGTATTTATGAATGCTGCCGCTGCAAACCGCGATCTGGCTACTCTTGAACTGCTTCGGTCAGACATCACCGATATCAATAAGGCTAATAAAGACGGATTTACAGCTTTAACCATGGCGGTTCGTGGCAATAGCCCCGAAGTTGTACAATATCTTTTGGATAATGGTGCGAAAACCGATGTGAAAGATAAAAAGGGCGATAACCTGGTTTCATACCTGGTGGATGCTTACAACCCGCAACAGTCGAAAGACTTTGAATCGAAGCTTGCCATCCTGAAAAAAGGCGGGCTAGATATCACAGCGGCACAGCCGAACGGCAATACGCTGTATCACCTGGCGGTGGCCAAAAATGACCTGGCGCTGCTTAAGCTGGTAAGCACGCTGAATGTGGATGTGAATGCTAAAAACAAGGGGGGATTTACCGTGCTGCACAAGGCGGCCATGCTGGGTAAGGATGATTCGGTACTTAAGTACCTCGTTTCCATCGGTGCAAAAAAAGATATTAAAACCAGTTTCAGCGAAACGGCATTTGACCTGGCCACTGAAAACGAAAATTTTTCCAAACAAAATGTTTCAATAGGGTTCTTAAAATAAGAAGATGCTGAAGTTGAACAGAACGGCTTTGCTGGTAGTAGCATTGTGTATTTCCTTCGTCACCACTGCGCAAACGGCTAAGTACAAATGCATGGTCCAGATGACAAATTACGTGGGCGAAGGCGCCTACATCGTGGTATCATTAATTGATCCCAAAGGCGCTTATGAAAAAACACTTCGAGTGATGGGTTCAGATAAGGAATGGTATCCCGACGTGAAGGAGTGGCACAAGGCTTACAAGAAAAAACCAACCAATATCAGTGCCATTACCGGTGCTTCCGTTGCTGGTGGCGACCGCAGCGTGGTAACACTTGAAATTGAAACTGCAAAGATTAATGCCGGATATATCCTGCGTTTTGAAAGTGCCGTGGAAGACAAACAATACCATACGAAGGACCTTGAAGTTCCGCTGACTACCGAAGGACTGGCCGGCAAAACGGATGGCACCAATTATATCCGGTACGTGCGTTTCAGTGCCAATTAACATCGGGGTGATGTAGCGCGGACGTCTTCGTCCGCTGCGCCACAAATTTCGGATACCAACGGGCTTGATCGCCGATTAACCCCAGGTGGTAATTAATATTGATTAACTGAGATGATCATATCTGTCTGGAGATACAGCCATCTTGCATTGGCTGTATCTTCTTTTTTATTGCTGACACTGGCCTCGGTAACGGGGATCATGCTGGCATTTGAACCCATGGCCGGTAAAGCTCAGAGTTACCGGGTGGAAAGACTTGATACACTCAGCCTGGCAGAGGTTGTTCCCGTCATTAAGAAAAATTTCAAAGACGTCCAGAAACTCAGCGTGGATGACAACGACTTTGTGATCCTGGAGTGGACCAACGAAGCTGGTGCAGCGCAGAAATCATATATCGATCCACGTACCGGTAAAGTATTGGGTGCGGTAAAAGAGCAGAGTGCTTTTTTTAAATGGGCCACGGCCCTGCACAGGTCTTTGTTCCTGCATGAAACCGGCCGCTTCCTGGTGGGTCTGAGTTCCTTCCTGCTGATCCTGATCGGACTCTCCGGCATCATACTGGTGGTTCAACGACAGAAAAGTATCCTGAGATTTTTTTCGCGCATAGAGCGGGCGAACTGGGCGCAGTATTACCATGTGGTTTTTGGCAGGATTGTATTGTTTCCCATTTTGTTTATCGCGCTTACCGGTACTTATCTTTCTGTTACCCGGTTTGAATGGATCAATGCTGCTGAAGCAAAATTGCAGGTGGATGCGGATTCGTTAGCTGAAGATCCTCTTCTTAATCTGGCATCGTTTCCTGTATTCCGCGAATCGCGGCTTTCTTCCTTACAATTGCTTGACTTTCCATTTTCCGATTTTCCGGAAGATTATTATACTGCCAAATTCGACGATAGCGTGATAGCGGTGAATCAGTTCACCGGTGATATTATTTCTTCTCAAAATTTTTCACGTGCAGCACAGTTGAGTGCGTTCAGCCTGCGCTGGCATACCGGTCGTAACGGAATTATCTGGTCAATAGTTTTGCTGATAAGCTCGGGTTATATACTATTCTTCATCTATTCAGGTTTTGTGATCATGTTTCGCAGGAGGGCGAATGTTTTAAAGAATAAATTCTCACCTGATGACAGCCGGATCGTGGTCCTGGTGGGTTCCGAGAACGGTACTACGATGCGTTTTGCGCGTTCCGTTTACCAGCAGCTGGTGGCGCAGGGTCAGATAGTGTATCTAACGGATATGGACAAGTACCGAAAGTTTCCTTTGATGGAACAAATGATTGTGATGACCAGTACTTATGGCCTTGGCGATCCACCTTCCAATGCGCGGCATTTTGCATCGCGGTTGACGAAGCACCCGCAAACACATACATTTAAATATTCTGTGCTGGCCTTTGGTTTGCGCACTTATGCTGATTATTGTAAGTTCGGTTTAGAGGTTGATGTTTTATTAGCTCATCAGCAACTGGCTTCGCGTAGTACGGAAATATTCACTGTAAATGATCGCTCGCCAGAGGACTTTAATGCCTGGTGTTCTGCGTGGTCGACGCAAACTCATCTTAATGTTATTGTCACCCCGGATTTGCTAGGCACGGAACACCACAAGGATCTGCGCACACTGACCGTAACAGATAAAACAGTGACGAAGGATCTGGATGAGACTTTCCTGATCCGCTTTAACACCCCACGGCGATTGCGCATTCGATCCGGTGATCTGTTAGCAATTTATCCCGCTAATGATCATCGCGAGCGGCTTTATTCGATCGGCAACATTGAGAAAGAGATACAACTCAGTGTGAAATTGCACCCGGATGGTCTTGGTTCTTCTTACCTGTATGGTCTTGCCGGCGGCTCCGCTTTGCGGGCACGTATCGTGCGGAATGAACATTTTCATTTTCCTTCGAAGGCTTCATCTGTATTGATGATTTCCAACGGCACCGGCATTGCGCCATTTCTTGGAATGATCAGTGATAATAAAAAAAAGGTGCCTATACATCTCTTTTGCGGTTTCCGGTTTGTGCGTTCTTTTGCGCCGTATGAAAAATTCCTGCTGGCGCAAAAGACGGCTGACCAGCTTTCTTCGTTGCAGGTTGCTTCATCACGGGAAGGCGCACACGAATATGTGACGCATTTGCTTTCTCGTTCGTCTGCTGAAATTGCCGCTTTGCTCGCCAGCGGTGGCGTGGTTATGATCTGCGGCTCTCTTGCCATGCAGAAAGATGCGCTGGAGATGCTGGCCGCTATTTGCAAGACCCGTGAAGGATTGGATGTTGACAGCTTACATTTGAATGGGAAGATATTGACGGATTGCTATTGAGACCTGGCCTTTCGTACATCTTCATTCCATTAAGACTTAATTCTATATTGGTCCAAATTTAAATTTTTAGAAGTAAAAAATTTTCCTTTATCGGTTATAATGATACAGCTGTATTCAGGAAACTGTTCCAGCAGTTTCAGACCCTTATCCTTTCCAAGCACCATTATCGAGGTGCTGAAACCATTAGCCATTTCAGCGCCTGGCCCGAACACCGTAACACTTATTAAACCGGTTGCGGGATAACCAGTGGCAGGATTGATGATATGCGAATAACGTTTGCCATTGATTTCTGCATATTTCTCATAACTGCCTGATGTCACCACTGCACTTGCTTTTTTTAACGGAACAACTGCATAAAGCTGGCTTTTCTTAAATGGATTTGTAATCCCGATGTTCCATGGCGATCCGTCTGGTTGTGTACCCCAGGTATTCATATCACCGGAACCATTTACGATCCCTGCTTTGATACCTTTCTTCAACATCATCTCCCGGCAACGGTCTGCAGCATAGCCTTCTCCAAGCGCACCAAACCCGATCTTCATACCTTTTTCTTTAAGAAAGATGGTCGAGTTGATGGTGTCAATGATGATGTTTTTATATCCTACTTTTTCTTTAGCTTTTTTCACTTGCAGGGGCGTCGGCATCTCAGTCATGCTACCATCAAACCGCCAGATCTTTTCCATGGCAGCGAAGCTGATGTCAAAGGCACCGTTGGTAAGTTTGCTGAGTTTTATCGCTCTTTTTGTGAGGTCCAACACCTCCTTGTCCACTTTCACCGGTCTTATTCCTGCATTTTTATTCACTCGTGAAACCTGGGTGGTATCAATCCAATCGGAAATTAAATATTCAATCCGCTTTATTTCCGTGACACAGCTGTCAATATTTTGTTCTGCAGTAAGAGAGTCTTTTGCAACCAGGGTAATATCAAAGCGTGCTCCCATCAATTTGATCATGCGGGCATGACCCGTCTGTCCTGATACAACATAACCGCAGCTAAAAAAAATGATCAACACAATTATTTTCATCGTACGAAATTAAACACCTCCATCGTGGATCAGCTTAAAATTTCTCTTTTTAATTTCTTCTTTATTTTTTTTCTGTTGACGATAAATACAGTGATGGCGACTATTGCAATAATGGAAACAGCTATTATCCTAATTAAATGATATTCAGGATTAGCATACTTTTCGTTGGCTAATGAGTTCGGTCGTAAATAAATGTAGCCATTTCTATTATCAACTACCACATTGAACCTTTTTAGAAGGTCATTGCCCAACAGACCCAAATGTGCATTGTCTCCATTGGCCTTTTCAACAACGTAATTAAAATTAGAAAATGCATAGTTTCCGATAGCGATACCAGGCGATTGTGAAGAATCGGTTTTGCTATTAATTCCCAGCATTCTCTTTAACTCGATAAAGGTTTTGTCTGCACCAGAAACTTCATTGGTACTTAAGATGGTGGTATAGGCCCCGGTATCAAACATAAACCAACCGGTTTTAATTTTATCATTTACACTAAAGCTTCCCTGGATAAAAGGTATAGTGCCGGAAACAAGTATCAACTCATGCCTGGAGTAACCAGCATCAAGCTCCGGCATGGTATCGCGTATTATAACTATCTGCTTGTCGTAATTAATTTCCACCACTTTATTTTGAAAAAGTGAATTTCCAACTAGCAAGTCTTCCCGGTGAGTATAATTATCAGCTACAGTGAATGGCATACTGTCCCATTTCAGGCCGGCAATCTCCAGGATATTGAAACTATTTGAGGGGACTAAGTTCGATCCATCACCAGGTCATTTTAGCTCATCCAATAAAATGCCGGATTACATATCACTGACCATCAATAACTTTAAAATACCGTTTCGGTTTGAAGTGTCCGTTTCCGATACGCCTGGTGTACACTTGTGAGATCTTATGACTCCTTTCCAGTCAAGCCAGGCAGGCTCTGCGAAGGAGGGGAAGCGCCCATATTGTGTGGGGAGGTATCAAAGCTCAACATTGAAGTTAACTTTCGCTCCAAAAGTATCAAACACCTTTAAAATTGTTTTAAACCTGGAGTTTGTAATACTATTTTCAATTTTTGAAATCTGAGCCCTTTGAACACCGACTAGTTCGCCTAACTCCTCTTGCGTTAGTTTTCTTTTTTGCCTGGCTCGCTTTACGGCACTACCTAGCAACTCAATTCTAAGTTCATTTTCAAAAACGTCTCTTTGAACGGCAGCTATATCCTGACAATATTCTAAAATAAAAAACCGGTCAAAAACTGTTATTTTGTTTTTTTCAAACTACTATCGCGGAATTTGATCCGTTTCATTTTTTTCAATAAAAAAACGATTTGCCAGTTCACCGCAGTAGGCCGAGCCTAAATAAATCTTAGTAAAGGATATGTTAAACCGTTAGGTTTCCGCTCGCTAAAGGATGTGAACGCTTATTTTCACAATAGCATCCTGACCTATCACTACTGCAATATGAAAATCATTTCTAGCCTTGCATTTACCGTACTAAGCCTCGTCTGGTGTTATAGCCAGACCAACTATGTGACGATTACAGGAAAGATTGTGAATCACGCTACTTGTGAACCTATAAGTTATGCTACGCTGAGCCATGCTGCCAAGGGCATCAACACAATGAGTAATGATAAAGGTGAGTTTATTTTCAAAATCCCGGTTACAGGAAAGACTGACAGTATTTTGATTTCTCATGTAGGTTACCAGCCAATCATCTTTCTTGCCGATGCCGCAGATACCGTTTATCTGCTGTTTAAGTTACAAGAGAACATATCTGAACTACCAGATGTAACAGTGAAAGCAATTAATGCGCCAGACCTTGTGAAACAGGCGATAGCTAAAATTCCCCTAAACTATCCTGCAACACCTTATCTTCTAACCGGCTTTTATCGGTTAACGGGCAGGAAAGAGAAAAACATTGTACATATGTCAGAAGCCGTATTCGACATCTTTAATAATAACTATGCACTGAAAAAGAAACAGGTTAAGCTAATCAAATCCAGATTCGATAAAGACCTCACGGCATTCAATGGAAACAATTCATTCAACTTTGGTTCAAGTCCGCAGGATATCCTGGATTATGACATTGTAAGTAATGTGAATGAATCTGATCTGCTCAACAGTAAGGAATTGAAAGATTATCACTTTACATACAAAGGTAAAGTTGATTATA
>Ga0193752_1001038_pt1 | contig 24338 bp, 20 predicted proteins | sample H1c1metaG_FD_144924 | JGI IMG/M metagenome (GOLD analysis project Ga0193752, IMG submission 144924) | Soil microbial communities from a riparian zone of the East river system, Colorado, United States - H1c1 | ecosystem: Environmental > Terrestrial > Soil > Riparian zone | place: USA: East River...
GGTGTATTTTCTAACCAAACCGACTTCATGAAACGTATTCTGATCACACTCCTCGCATTCGTTGCCGGTGTTCCGTTAAGCGCTCAGTTTATCATTGGCTGGAGCGGCGGATATGCGCCTAACCGGGAATTGAATCGTGAGATCTATGTGTACAATGCAATCAATCGCCACAACCTGAGCAAGGAAATGGGTGAAGTTCACTGGTACCAGGGCCCGGTGGTTGGGATCAGAGTTCCTATGGGCTCAACGGGATATGTCGAATTGCTGTATAACCGCAAGCGGACCAAAGTCTCCTCTGAATTTGATTCTTCAGGAGTGACCATGACCCGTGAATTAAAGACGCTGGTCAACACCTTTAACCTGGGCTTTGGAATAGGGAATGAAAACTGGACGTTTGGGTGCAGTGTTGATTTCGGACGCGACAAAGGGTTCGGCAAGCGTGGTGTTGCAGAGAATATTGGAGACCAGGCGTGGCAGAGACTGTGGCTGGTAGAGCAATACCGGATCCTGGGTATTTCAAACCGGTTGGTACTCACAGAAACCATTTTTGTTGAACGTCATCTTGGATTTATAAACATCCGGCTATTTGCCCAACTGCCCGGGATATCGAGTGAAACCGATCGTCTCGACGCGTGGCTTTTTGGTGCGGACCTTAATTATGCCAAAGCGCAGGTGCATCGTCCTTTTAATGTTGGTGCTATGATCACAGTTTCAATCGGAAAAGATTAATCATCAGGCTATGAAAAAATTCATTTGCTCTCTTGCGGTTTTGATCTCGGCATCTTTCGCTGCAAACGCACAGCTTACTTTTGTCGGGTACGCGGAATATGGTTACTCCTTCTTCAAATACAAGAGCGACGAACTGCAGGTATTCCTGACTGACTACAATGAAACGTACGCGCTGGCTACACCTTTTCCGATGAAGATGGGCGCGGCCCGTGGACCCTACTATAAAATTGGAGTGGGAATAGGCGACAGCAAGGTGATGATGGTACTTGACCTTGCTATTTACGAGGTGAAAACAAATCCGATCGAGGCGCGCTTTCCAAACGGCACCGGGCGCGATCTCTGGGTAGAGCATCGCAATTCGAATACCAATATCGGGATCCGTTTCGGAGGCTCTAAACAATATCCGGCATGGATCCAGTTCGATATGTGCGTCAGCGTACAAACCACTTCCATCTACCTCGCTTATGTGTATGCAGATGGATCGCGAAGCCTCGGAAACGATAAAACACTGAATGGCGTCTACAGTAATTTTGCAGGTTTGTTGGGACTCGGGCTCACTGCAGGCTACCGGATAATCGGACCACTGGGCTTTAATGTGTCTGCAAATTACATGTTCAGCCTGGTGCAAAAACCAGAGTATCATCAATACACCGATCTGAATAATGTCAAACCGGAAATGACACCCGACTACATTCCCCGCGACAACGCGATGTACACCACTGATCCTTTCAATGGAACGGAGAACAGTATTTCGAATGATATGCGCGGATGGAAGTTCAACGCAGGTCTTATCCTAATGATTGGTAACTGGGAGGATTAATCATGAAAAAAATCAGCTTTATTTTAGTTGTCATCTCCACATTCATCCTGGTCTCCTGCGATAAAGGAGATATGGAAGTGAAGAAACTCAACCGGGGAGAAGGGATCTGGAGTATAACCTCGATGCGTTACGAAACGTATGATTCCCTCGGAGTTAATGTGGTGTCCACCACCACCCGGGAAGATATAGGGGAATTTGTGTTTTTCCAGAATACAACGCTCAGTGGGCTGTACGACGAGCACCTGGTAGTTGTGAACATCAATGACACAAGCGGCGTGATCCGTGCATACAGCGGCGGAGTGTATTACGACGACAGCCGCGTGAAAATTGATGCCGATGGCTCAGGCGTGAGTGGTGTGTGGACGATCATCGATAATGGCCGGAGAAAACAGGAGTGGGCGTTGCATGTTACGCATCCCAGCGGAAGCCTGGGTTCCAAGACTACGCTGTACATGAAGAAAAAGTAAAATCAGTGTCAGTGTCTGCGTCAGTATCGCTGCGTCTTACTCGTAGATGTGATTGATGTTGAACGACAAACCAACATTCAGGAAAGTGTCTTTGTAACTCAGTGCCTCGCTATTGAGTTTTTGCGAAATTCCGAATTGCACCTGCAGTTTAATCCATTGATATCCGCCGCGCACGGTCAGTGCCGGTTCTATAAATGCCCAGAGCGGGCGATCAATGGCGTAAAATTTTCCGTCGATCTGTTCCTGCGTGCTGTAGTTTGTAACGATGTTGGAATACTTACCGAAAACAAATCGCGGTGTGAGTGCAACGTCAAAAAAGCGTGAAGTATATCCGAACGAAGGCTGAACAAAGAATCGCGTTCCGCGTGCTTCAAAGCTGCGGATAGTTGTGGTGTTGTTTTCCTGTCGCGTTTCGTCGAAGTGTACCATGCCCATTCCACCACCAATGTATGTTTCAAACACAAAAGGACGGAACCGGGTGTAATATCCAAAACCCACTTCAACCAGTCCGCCGCGACCGCGAATGGCGTTGTCTTCGGTATTTTCTTTCACGCGGAAACCGTTGAGCATAATTCCTGCGTGATCAGTTACGGCATAAGCAAGTTGTACGTTTCCCGGATCAACAGTCGCACGGATTTCCCCGGCGTTGTTGAACAACGGTGTGTTCACCGCATTGGGATGATACACCGATTTGCAGGAAGGGAATATCGCCACACAAGCAAGTATCGATAGTGCAGCAAGAGCGGGGGAGTAGAACGTTTTCATGCGAAAGAGTTTTGTTCTTTCTGCAAGTTTACGTTGGCGCTTCGTTGAGTGAGTTGAATTATCGACCCCTGAACGGAAATTGAAGATGGTTTGTCAGGAATCCGGGACTCAAATGAATTTGCGACGACTGCGTACTGCGCACTGCATTACTGCGTACTGCGCACTGCATTACTGCGTACTGCTTTAAACGGCTATCTTCTTCCCGTACATCTTCTCCCGCTGCACTTTCACTTCCGGATCAGCGATGTACTCGTCGTACGTCATCATCTTATCGATAATTCCTGACGGAGTAATTTCGATCATGCGGTTGGCAACAGTTTGCATCAACTCGTGGTCATGCGAGGTAAACAACACCACACCTTTGAAATCCTTCAATGAGTTGTTGATCGATTCGATGGATTCCAGGTCAAGGTGATTGGTTGGTTCATCAAGCACAAGCGCATTGGCGCTCATGAGCATCATACGCGACAACATGCAACGGACTTTTTCTCCACCGGAGAGTACGCTTACTTTTTTCAAAGTCTCTTCCCCGGAGAAAAGCATTTTTCCAAGGAACCCGCGAATGAACGTTTCGTCTTTGTCTTTGGAATATTCGCGCAGCCAATCCACCAGGCTATCGTTGTTGCCTGTGAAGAAAGTGGTATTGTCGTTGGGCAGGTATGCGGTTTGAATGGTTTGTCCCCATTCAATAGTTCCTGCATCCGCTTTGTCCTCGCCGGTCAGGCAATCGAAGAATTTGGAAATGGCCAGGTGGTCTTTCGACAATACACCAATCTTATCTCCTTTCTTCAGGCGAAAGTGGATATTCGAAAACAGCTTTTTGCCTTCGATGGATTTCGTAAGATTCTCAACGTTCAGGATCTGGTCGCCCGGTTCGCGTTCCATTTTGAAAATGATCGCAGGGTATTTACGGTTCGATGCAGGAAGTTCATCGACATTCAGTTTCTCCAGCAATTTTTTACGGCTGGTTGCCTGGCGCGATTTCGAAGCATTGGCCGAAAAGCGTGCGATGAAATCGATGAGCTCTTTTCGCTTGTCTTCCACTTTTTTATTCTGGTCGCCGCGTTGTTTCTGCGCCAGCTGAGAAGCCTGGTACCAGAACGAATAGTTGCCGGTGTACAGGGAGATTTTCCGGAAATCGATATCGCAAACGTGCGTGCACACTGCATCGAGGAAGTGACGATCGTGTGAAACCACAATCACGATGTTCTGGTATTCGGCGAGAAAATCTTCCAGCCACGCAATGGTTTCCACGTCGAGATCGTTCGTGGGCTCATCGAGCAGGAGAATATCCGGGTTTCCGAAAAGTGCCTGTGCAAGAAGGACACGGACTTTTTCTTTACCGTTCAGTTCGCTCATCAGGCGGGAGTGCAGTTCTTCTTTGATTCCGAGTTTGCTCAGCATGTCGGCGGCTTCGCTTTCAGAATTCCACCCGTTCATTTCGGCGAATTCTGATTCGAGTTCCGATGCGCGCATTCCATCTGCGTCTGAAAAATCAGCTTTCGCATACAGCGCGTCTTTCTCCTGCATCACTTTGTACAATTTCGAATTGCCCATGATCACCGATTGGAGCACGGGATATTCATCGAACGCAAAGTGGTTCTGGCTGAGCACCGACATACGCAGTCCCGGTGTAATCGCAACCTGTCCTTTTGTCGGATCAATTTCTCCCGAAAGAATTTTCAGGAAGGTCGATTTTCCCGCACCATTCGCCCCGATAATGCCGTAGCAGTTGCCGGGAGTGAATTTCAGTTCAACTTCATCAAAAAGGACACGCTTGCCGTACTGAAGCGTGAGGTTCGAAACCGTGATCATGCTGCTTATTTTTTGAAGGTGCAAAGGTACGCATTTGGCTCCTGAGGTTCACCGATTGCCACGCCGATTCATCGTTTGATTGGTAACATGCATCGAATCACCGGGCCTCATTGGGTAATTTCCATACTTTTAAGAAAAAATAACGCTCATTGTCCCGGAACGTGCTGTCTATTGATAAACATCCTGCCCGTCTTGCGTTCCTGGTCAGCCTGATTTTTTTCGTAATCGCATTGATCGTTTCGCTCAACCACGAACTCTGGCTGGATGAAACAGAACCGTGGCTTCTCGCCCGCGACAGTCCTTCTTTTTCGGAACTTTTTTTCAATAAGCGGTACGAAGGCCATCCCGATCTCTGGTATGTTGTGCTGTTCCTGGTTACGTCGGTTACCACGAAAGTGGTGGCCATGCAGGTGTTACACGTTACAATAGCCGCCACATCGGTTTACCTTTTTTTGCGGTATGCACCCTTTCCTTTCCTGATTCGCGTGTTGTTCTGTTTCGGATATTTTTTCGTGTACGAATACGCGGCGATCAGCAGGTTGTATGCGATTGAAATGCTGCTTACGTTCACCGTATGCGTGTTGTATCCCAACCGGCAGCGGTACTGGTTGTTGTTCTGGTTTCTCCTTTTTCTCAACGCGCAAACCAATTTCTTTGGAATGCTCACGAGCGCGGCCATAGCGGGACTGACCATTTTGCAGAGCCTTTCCAATGCCCGTGAACGTCTTGAGCTTTCCGAGCGCAGGTGGAAATTTGTGGCAGGACTGATCGTTTTCATTTGCGGCCTGGCCTGGTCGGTGAAGAGTATGATTCCACCTGCCGATTGCTATTACGCAGCCGGATGGAACACCTCCTGGGAACCGCAACGTGCAGCAGAATCCATTGCATTGATCTGGCAAAGCTTCGTTCCCATTCCCGAATTTCATGTCAAAGACTGGAATTCCAACATCATTTCTTCCGTCCCGCTCAAGGCCATTTTTTCGCTGGTGATTTACGCGCTCACGTTGTTTTCGTTGCGCCGGAAGCCACTCGTGCTGCTGGCGTACTTCGGTGTAACCCTCGCGATGCTTGCATTTTTTTACACCAAACTTCCGGGTTCATCGATTCGTCACCAGGGTCACCTCTTCACGGTTTACTTTGTATTTCTCTGGATATACCGCAGTGCAGATGAAGCGCTGATTGCACGGACTGAGTCCAAATGGCCGATGATCGTTTGCCGGTTCCTGCTGGGTGTACACGTTTTCGTTGGAGGTTACGCGTTGATCAAGGAACTGAACAACTCATTTTCAGAAAACAAAATGGTGGCCGATTTCATTCAGGAATTGCCATACGAATGCACGGTTGTGGCGTACGACGATCTGAATTCATCGCCACTGTCGGCGTACCTCAACACCCCCGTGTATTATCCGGCCCGGAAAATGTTCGGCAGTTACTACCAACTCACAGAAAATGGCCGCTCACCAATCAATCCCGACCTGGTGCTGGATGAAGCGCACCGGATTGCCGTAGAGAAAAACCAGAATGTTGTGGTAGTGTTCGATGACAAAGATCAATTGATCCACATGCCCAAGGACTACCCTGTAAACAAGATTTTCGAAACGAGAGATGAGGGCGTTATCGGTCCGCCGTATTTTGTGGTTCTGGTTTCACCGAAGTAAACCGCGGCGCAAATCGCTCCGTGATTGGAAATAAAATGGTACACGGAAAACACAGAATTCACAGAATTTCGCGGAACAATCCACAATAAAATTCTGTGTGGTTCTGTGCATTCCGCGTATTCCGTGTACAATTGAGAAACCCAATAACTACCAAAATAAATTCCCCGGATTTTCACCCGGGGAATTACCAACAGACCTGGCATGCTGTTGTGTATCTCTGAACACAATTCAGAGAATATTTTACGCCGCGTCTGAGCCAAATTCGCGAAACTTCTTCCATTCGAAATAGTGCAGTGTTTCTGCTTTGCGAATGAAATTCATTTCAAGTTTCTCGCTCAGTTCGGGAGATGTATTCTGGCGCTTAAACAAATCAACCAAACGCTCCGCTGCTTCCAGCTGAAGGAGGGAATGGCTCGACACAATGTTTCTGTTTATTATGTCGTACACCTGATTTACTTTCTGCTTATCCATAACTTGATTTTTAGGGTCATTACAGTACTGTTTGCACAATCTATGCCAGATTCTCTTTCGCGGATACCCGATTGGCAACTGGTAATAATAAACGCCAAATCCGGCTGGTTTAGTACTTTTAAAGGGAAATGAAAGCGTCAGAATGTCACGAAAAACTGCGGTTATTCCGTTCATCGGTGATGATCGTTTTCCTCATTCTGGGGATGCCTTTTTTCGCTCCGGCGAAGGGAAAAATCAAGGCGTGGAAATCGCTTTCACGTCCCGAAAAGTGCTGGACGTTTTTTCATCCGTTCAAGGCAAAAGTGGCGTACCGCTGTGCAGAACGATCGCGTTTTGTAACCGACTCGTTGGAAAAAACAGGCGACCTGGCAGATAAGAACGGCGGACAGCTCGACGCTTTTCGTCACGCGTACTGGATGGCTTTGATGATTGAAGCGGGACTCCCGGAACGTTCCATCCGCAAACTCGGTGAGAAACACGAGAAGGGAAATTACGTTGAGTTCAAAAAGGGGAAACTGGAAGACAATTCGCGCGCCGATTCGATGGCCTGTGTAATGGATCTGCGGAACAACGAGGTGGGCATTGCGATTGGTAAGGAATTTACATCGGGAGATAAATCCATTTCGCTGATCCGTTCGCTGATCATCCAGGTATGGAGTGGCAAGCTGTTCATTTTCCTGAAGAATCCCGGCGGAGATTATTTCGACTGCAACGATAATGTCATTGATCTGAAAAAGTACGACGGCGTTTGGAGCATACCCAAATGCCTCGTGAGTTCAGACCGGGTGAGTGTGCAGCATTAAAACAATCACAGAATTCAATTACATTTGAATATGAAGAAATCGATTTCCATTTTCATACTTGCAACAAGCCTGTTTGCAGTGTCCTGCGGATCGGAAGAAACAGCGGAGACAGTCAACAAAACCGAAGCAAAAACGGTAACACTTCCGCCCGATGCCACGCAGGCTTTCGGACAGAAAGTCACTGAACTTGTTATTGCAAACGATTACGCCGGGCTGACCAGCCTGATCATCACCAAAGATGAAATGACGAAAGCCATCCAGGGATCAACCGCCCCGGCAAACGGAAAAGAATTTGCGATCAGCCGGGTAGAAGATGAGATCAAAGAAATGCAGGTGGATGTAAAAACCGGGCTGGATCAAATCCGTGCTTCAGGAACAACCGCCGGTATCGTATGGGACAAATGCACATTCAAAGAAGCGCGTCCTTCCATTGATCAATCGCGCGGCTTCGATATGATGCAACTCAAATGCGTGATCGACTGCAACGGAACTGAACACATCTTTACCGTAACGGACGTTGTTGGAACAGATGCCGGGTGGAAACTGGGTGGGAAGATGATATACGGGGAGGTCAGTACGCAGTCAAAATAGTACGCAGTACGCAGTGTGGCGGATGCGTTACTATTCACTTTTAGGATGAAATTTCTCGTTACGAACCGCATCACATTTCAAACGTTCCCCCCTGCGGATTCAATGAACAAGATAGTTCTGCGTAGACTGCGCACTGGATACTGATCACTGCGCACTGATTTATTGCGCACTGCGTACTGAAACTATTTCCTGTTTCCCGAAAACAAATTCCTCAACGGAGATCTTCCCGACTTGGCATGAAACACGCCGTGTTCTGCGCTTCTCACATCTTCTATCGTGTAAAACGCATTGGGCTGTATCACTTCGATTTTTTCGATGATGTCTTTGATGTGTTTCCGCTGCACAATAGTAAACAACAGCTTCACCGGACCTTTAGCGCCCATTCCGTCGATCACCGTAAGCCCGTGATTGGTATCGCGCAGCATCTTTATCAGTTCGTCGCTGTTGGGTTCACTGGTGATGATGCGGATAACCTGGTTGCCTAACGCGAGACGTTCTTCGATGCGCATGCCCACGTATGTGCCGGTTGCAAATCCCGCCGCCCAGGCAAAATACGCCGCAGCGTTATCCACGTGACCGAGCACCTGTTTCATGGCGATGAGCCAGATGAGCACTTCAAAGAATCCAATGAACGGAACGATCTTGCGGAATCCTTTATGGATGAAAATATTCCGCAGCGTGGCGAGCGTAACGTCTACGAGGCGTGAGAGAAAAATGAGAATCGGGATGATGACCCAATTGAGTACTTCGTCGGGAATGGTCACTGTTTAGGTATTGCGCGACAAAATTCTACAATAAAAGTGAGATAAAATGAGTGGGAAGAAATTTTCTTTCGGGCCATGCAGCGGAAAAGCACCACTCGCCCCGGAAATTCATCACCTTAAACTGGGCCTTTGGCCCTTTCGCCACAGATTCGCAGATTACGCAGATTAAAAAAATGAATTGTAAATGTTTTTTTAATTGATCACAAAAACAATTCAAAAAATCTGCGCGATCTGCGAATCTGTGGCAGTAAGCCGAAGGCGCAAAAGACGACCAAGCTCTATTCGACAATTAATCCTTTTGTCTCAATAATTTCTCCCGCTCTCAGTCGCACGTAGTAGATTCCAGCGGCTAATCCCGACACATTCAGCGTTTCCGTTTGTTCACCCGCAGAAACATTCCTGCGCTGCGTCACCTGTACACTTCTTCCCAGTTCATCAAGCAACACGATCTCCACATCGCCGGCTTTCGCCAGTGTGTATTTCACGTTCACGTTGTCGGTTGCCGGGTTCGGGTACACATTCACCTGCATCGACACCATCGCTGAAGTTTCCGGAACCGTTACAATATCGTTCACGCTGGTAATGGTTGCCGAATAAATTCCGTTCGCGTGTGTGGCCACAACAACCGCTCCGTCGCTCGACCGCACATCGATCATGTCGCACACAACGGCACCAATGGTTGCATCGCCCTGGCGGACCCACTGCGTGGCGGTTCCCATGAGCGTGTCTGTTGCGTACAATCCCGTGCTCGTTGCAGCGAGATAAACTTTTCCATCAGAGACCGGCATGATCGTCAGCCAGCGCACCGAAGGTCCGTTTCCTGAACCGGTAGTTATATTCTGCTCAAGATTGCCTGCCGATTTTACCCACGTCGTTCCGCCATCCACCGAAGAATAAATGCTGTAAATGGAATAGTTCGACATACACACCATCACTTCATTTCCGTTGTTTGGATTGGTGGTGATGCACGAAATAAATCCAAGTGCAGGAAACGCAGTGGGCGTAATGTCTACCGGTGTTGGTGTACCTACATTGGCGTTATCCACGCGGTAAATTTTCTTGCGGTCGGTGCCGAAGTACACGCGGTTTGCAGGTGTTTTGCAGGAATGTACCGCAGTGATAAACGTGTTTGCCTGCGGAACGGAATCGGCCCATTGCACCCAGTTCGTGCTGATGGAATCCCACTGGTTGCTCAATGGAATTTGCGACAGGTCATCGTTTCTCCAGAGGTATTTTCCACCGGCGAGGTACATGATGTCCTGGTTATTCGCATCGAGTGTAAACGGATTGATGAATCCATAATCTTCGCCGCCAATGGGGTCAATGCGCCGTGCAGCGGTTACATTTCCGCTGGCATCAACGGTAGCTTTGTTCATCTTTCCTTTCTGGATCGAGAAATAGTACATGCCAGCACCGTCTTCGATCTGGCAATAACTGCCGTCACCACCGCGCACGTGAATCCACGGTGTTGTGGTTGCAGCGGAATTCGTCCACCAGGTTCCGTTGTCTTGTGCTCCCGCAGCAATAATGTTGCTTCCCGAAGTTCCGTGGTCAAGGGCTATGGTGTAAAACTGTGTCGTGAGATAACCGTTGTTCAAGGATGTCCACGTCACTGAAGGCGCCATCACATCATCCGTTCTGGAAATTCCGCCGTCGTTCGAATTGAAGAGCACATCCGGATCAGAAGGAAGGAAAGTGAGCCCGTGATTGTCCGGGTGATTGTTCGGGTAACTTCCGATGAATGGAAAGTCGGTGAACAATTCATAACCGCCGATCATTTCGGTGTTCGCAGTATCATTGAAACGGGTGGTGCTGCGGTACGTGTTTGTTCCGGCAATGATGACAATATTTGGATCATCGGGTTTAACGCGCACCACAAGGTCATAACCACCTTGCGCGTTGAAGTCGCTGAACTTGCCCCATTGCTCACCCGTTGGAAGATTCATCGAAAGATCTTCCCACATGCCGTTGGCACCGGAACCGTCGCCACCGAGATACGTGTATCTCCACAGCGTGTTGTGTTCAATGTCGCCCTGGAAATTCGTGTCGGCCATACCCATACCGCCGGAATTGCCGAGAAAATAAATTTCATTTTCGTTGGACGGATTAATTCCCATCACCACGCGGTTGCACAACGAGTCGCCAAAAAGTGAGTTGGAAATTTTTGTCCACGTAGTTCCCTGGTCGAGGCTTCTCCAGATTCCTCGGTGCGGGCCGTCTGAACTGAGCGTGGTGTAAACAATTCCGGAATCTTTCGTCACGGCAATATCGGTGAAGTACGAATAAGCACTCGTGCTTCCGCCGCGGATCGTTGCCCAGGTTGTTCCGCCGTTCAGGCTGCGATACACACCACCGAGGTTCGCGGAATAGATCACGTCATTCACAGAATCGTTTTCGTCCAGCGCAATGTTCCATTGGAAATCCCAGAACGAATCGAATGCTTGCGGCGTATTCGTTACCGTTGGAGACACAGCAGACCACGTCAATCCGTTGTCCGTGCTTTTCAGCATTCCATTGCCCAGGAAATACGCGCTGCCACCACTGGCCGATTGTCCGTATGCTTCACCGGATCCTGCGTACCACGTTGTTTCATGTCCTGCACGTTGATCTTGTGCAATGCAGGTAATTCCGTGATACGAGAGGGAAGGAGTGAGCTTCGTCCAGGTTGTGCCTGCGTCCATACTGGTCCAGATTCCGCCGCTGGTTGATCCTGCGATGAAATGATTCTCGTCGTTTTTATCAATCGCAAATGCGCGTGTTCTTCCACCCACGTTCCACGGTCCACGCTGTGTCCAGGTAACCTGTGATGCGGTGTTCGGACCGGTTCGTAAAATCGATTGGTCACTCGGCAATGTGGATGAGAAAGCAAGTTCTTTCTGGCGGATATGATCCGGAATTTTTCCATCGGGGCCGGCCAGGCGACGCAGTTCGTACCGTTGTCTTTCCGACAGGTTTTCTTCCATCGGATCACCGGCAACGATTTTTGAAGGTTGGTTGAACAGGTAAAAACCTGCAACACTAACGGTACCAGCAAGTACCGTCGCGTATAAATATTTTCTCATTGGGTATGGGTTGAAGCCAAAAATAGCTGAAATTCGCGTCCGAAATGACACAGAACAAACCTACTCTCCGCAGTTATTTCTCCAAAGGAGTTCTAACGAACAGGCATTTATCGATTGTTTTCATCGCGATTGCTTGTTTTTTATCTGCCACTACTGTTTCCATTACATCCTGCGATACACCGGTTGCAAGTGATTCTACACAGCAAACCGTAAAAAAGAATGTTTCCCGTGAAGAACTTCTGAAGATTATCGAAGGTGGTTGGGTGAACACGGAATACATCGACGCGTTGCAGCGTGTTAATTCTCCGATGTTTGCTGCAGAAGCCGGACGTCCTGTACAGGAAATGGCTTTTGATCACAATCGCATGAAAGGCGATACGGTGTACAACACATCCGGACGTTTGAATTATCTCGACGGAGAACGGTTTGACGTGATCCTTTTCGAAGAAGGCGGCGGTACGCACATGAAGATTTACGAAGGAAAAACAGAAAAGACGCCGCTCTCACTCGACTTTTCAATCACCGGAGAAGACACCATGCTGCTGTTGATCAATTCCTCGAATAGCGACACCACATTTTTTGCGAAACAATTTCATTCATCACCTAAAAAAGGAGATGTAGCTGTTAACGCACTCGAGTATTGCGTGAACAACATCTTGTTTGCCGGTGAATGGAAAAACGCCGCGAACGGTTCAACCGTAAAATTCAATGCAAACGGAACCGTGACCGGCTGGGAAAAATGGACCTGGTTCAGCGTGGAGATCGACAAATACGGAATCGAAGTGCAACCGGATATCATCTCCGCATACAACGACAAATTAGGCGCAACGTATGTGTACACGCTCGACAATGATCGTTTGCTGATCTACAAGTACGACGATGACCTGGAGGATGGGAAGTGGACGCGTGGCGATTTAGTCGCGGAGTTCAACAGGAAGAAGTAGCAGCAGTTCGCGAAGAAACTTTAAGGCTAACGGATCACCAGTTTTTCCACGGTAGTACCATTGATTTGCACCGCGTAGAGTCCGGGTGCAAGGTTCGTTACATTAATTTCCGTTCCCGGGTAATAATTCCTGATCAGCAGAGATTCTCTTCCCTGGTTGTCAAATATCCGAACAGCAACGGGTTCGCCGGTTGATGAAGATCGGATGGATATCGATCCGTGGGCGGGATTCGGTTGTATAGTGAAATCAGTTGTGCTCAATGGCTCGTACCACCCGACACTTGTACACGTTATCGTGTCATTGACATCAATTGCGGTGACGGAGAAAGTGTCTGGTTGTGTTACAAACGTCAGTAGAGATTGATAATGATCAGACGAATCCTTCCAATCAATATCGTGCCAGCTTATGTTGGCTGGGGCTCCGTTGCAACCGGCTAAACCATTTGCATCCGTTCGTATCAAATGCGTTTTGGGCTGAACGAAATTTGTAAGATGTGAACTAACCAGCATAGCGCAACCGCCATCATGCAGCAATACAGGTTCGTTGTAACCATACAAAGTTCCGGTGGGATAGTTGTATAGCACGTGAAAGTCAAGGTTGAACGACGAATCCATCACTAGCGCATAAGACATAGGTGTTGTCATAAGATTGCCTGTAATCACAATATCAGTTCCGCGCGTTGAAATCTCGGGCCACGCATAACCTCCGGGTGCAACCTTTACAAATTCTGTATTTCCCTGTGCGCTCACCTTCATCAGGAGCAGTCCGTTGTAAACAGCAAGCGAATCGGTTCCACCACCTCCACCGGTGATATAAATGCCCGAGTCGGCGCTGCACGCTATATCGTAGAAGATGATATTGGGCCAGTATAATTTATTCCATTGGAGAATGCCGGCTTGTGAAACACAGGATAGCACATTGTAATTATTATACTCGTTGTAACATACACCAATGATCATGTACTGTTCCGAACCGTTTGCCAGCTGAACTGTTTCAATCCCTTTCACGAACGAATTCACGAGCGTGTCTATAAGTGTGGTCCACAAAATTGCGCCTGTTGAATCAATCTTCATCACACTGATCTCATAGTCGGGACCCACCGGGTAGGAAGAAGCGACAACCAGGCCACCTTCTTTCGTTAAAGTAGAAAATGTGAGGGAGTGACTGTACTGCCGCGCCCACAGAATGGAGCCTGCGGTATCCATGCGTATAATTTTGTCACCCGAGACAAGAAAATATCCTTCATCAGGCGATCCGTAAAGTTGTCCGCCATTTTGATCACCACTGTTGCGAAATTTTTTGGCCCATACCACATTACCCCACTTGTTGAGCCGCGTAACTACGATGGACGAATCCGGATAATTTCCACCGTTGGTCACCATGAGGAAGCCGCTATCAGGCATTTCCTTCAGGTCACCTGGATTCAGAACGAAACTCTGTTGCGGAATGGAATATTGGTGCTGAAAACGGATCGTTTGTGCACCACAACAAATCCCGGCCAGGGAGAAAACGATAACAAGAAGCCGATTCAAAAGGTTGACCATCCGGTAAAATGTTATTTTTTAATAGATATTTTTCAATTTCTCCGCAATCTCCAGCACCGCCGGACACACCATCGTATTCTTCATCGTGAGGTCTAAGATCTGCACCACTTTTTTACGGTTCGTATGCGGGTATTCCCTGCACGCGGCAGGACGACTTTCATAGATGTTGCAGTAATTGTCTTTGCCTAAGAACGGGCACGGCGCTTCGTTCAGTACAAAATCTCCGTCTTCGTCCATGTGTAAATACTTCTGCAGGAAATCTCCGGGCTTCATAGCGAGATGTTTCGCTGCGCGCTCGAGGTCTTTCTGGTAGAAGATCGGTGAAGTTGTTTTGCAACAGTTCGCGCATTTCAAACAATCGATATGCTCAAACGCTTCATCGTGGAACTGGTGAACGTGTTTGTCGAGGTCTTTCGGTTTGAGACGCTTCAGTTTCGCGAACAGTTTTTTGTTGGACTGTTCGGCTGCTTTCGATTCCTTTTCGAATTTATTCATATCCATGGAAATACTTTACGAAAACTTCTTCAACAGTATTTCCCCTTGCAATATCAATTGAAATATTCAGAGACCCGACCATTTGTTCAGCGATGTAAGTCACAAACGAATCAATGCTTCCGGTATCCGCTTTATTGAGCGCCATCAGGTATGCGTTTTTACCGGCTGTTTTGATTACAACAGGAGGATAGCCTTGTTGAATAAGAACATAGTTCATGATCAAACGCGCAGTTCTTCCGTTGCCATCGTCAAATGGATGAATACGGACAAGCCGGTAATGAAGAATTGCCGCTAACTGTACGGGATGTATAAGCTTACTTTGCTCCTTATAAAAATCAAGCAGGTCGCTCATTTTTGATGGAGTTTCTTCCGGACTGGCATAGTGGAACATTTCTCCATTCACTAATCTTACACTGTTTGGATGTTTCTTGTATGTCCCGATATCAATCAATCTTCGCGTATCATGACCATCGACCGTGATGGCAGGTCTCCAGAATGGACGAACGAGGATAACCTCATTCAATTGCTTGATGAACGTTTCATTCAAATCACGATCCGGATCCGCAGCCATTTCATAAACAGCTTTGACGGCAACATCATGCGCTTTCATTTCCTCGTACTCGCGCATATCATGATCGCCGGTGGTCTTGTCAAAGATTAACAGCAATTCAGTTTCGTTGTAAGTGAGCGTGTTCCCTTCAATATGATTCGAATTGTAATTCCATTCAAACCGGAATTTTTTATCCTGGAGATCACGCGCATCTTTCCCGATCGGCAAAAGCTTATCCAATTCAGCCTTCAGCGAATCTATTTTCAGAAAAATTTCAGGCAAATTCATAATGTTAAAAGTACATTCAAAACTCTCAATTTAACACTGACTCCATCATTTTTCAGTGAATTGCCGAAAGCATCCGTTCATGGAAACGGAAATTTTTCATGAATGTAAATGCTGAATCGGAACAGGTGTTGCGGAATCGAAGAGTCGCATTTTTATTTTATTTTCCTTAAATTGCAAGTATGAAACATCTTATACTTCTTTCCACAGCCTTTATTCTTGCCACTTCTTCGCTGAATGCGCAAATGGGCTTCACAGAAAACAAAGGCCAGTTTGCGACCCAGGAAGGTCAACCGGCAACAAACGTTTTGTTCAAAGCCTGTGGAACGGGTCCGGGAATTTTTGTAACGACTTCAGGTCTTACTTATTTGTTCCAGCAATCGCGCCCGGAAGTGGTGAACGATCGCGATGAAGCTTCCGTGCGAACTGTTGATTGGTCTGCGATTCACATGGATCTCGTGGGCGCTACTATTCTGAAAGAGAATGTTGTGGTGGAAAATGAACTGCCCGGTTTTTCGAATTACTACTACGCGCATTGTCCGCAGGGAATTGTGGGTGTGAAATCATACCACAAGATCACCGTTAAAAATATTTACCCGGGCATCGACTGGATAATCACCGCAGACGACGTGAACGGAATGGCACACGATTTCCTGGTACACGCCGATGGCAACCACAAAAATATCGTGATGCGCTATTCCGGACTGAGTGAAGGGATTTCCCTGAATGAAAAACAGCAATTGACGCTGGTGTCGCCTTATGGTACGATTTACGAAGGCGGATTGGCTGTAAAGAGCAGTGCGGATGGAAAATTGCTCACATCCTATTTCAACATTTCAGGAAATGAAGTGAGCTTTCTTATCAATCGTCGCGGACGTTGCGGACTGATCATCGATCCTCCGCTGCAATGGTCGATGCCGCAAACCAGCACCGGAATGGATTATGGTACCGGAGTTGCTGCAACCAAAGACGGAACCCAGGACGTATTGGGCTGCGGTTATACGGATGGTTCAGATTATCCGGTGATGAACGCATCACAAGGAACAATCAGCGGACAGGAAGATGCGGTGATCTATCGTCTCGATGGTAACGGCGCGCGTGTCTGGTCAACATATTTTGGCGGAACAGATATTGATAATTGCAAAGGCGTAGCCACGGATTTGGCGGGTAACGCGTATGTTACAGGACACACGAATTCACAGGATCTTCCGGTGATGAGTTCGCTGCAGGGAAATTACGGTGGCGGAGTGTATGATGCGTTCATTGCGAAGTTCAATCCTGCCGGCGTTATGCAGTGGGCAAGCTGGCGTGGCGGTACAGGCACTGATTTCGGAACTGCAATTACTTCGGATGACGCCGGTAAAATTTACGTTGTGGGTTACACAAACACGACCGCTAATTTTCCGTTGCTGAATCCCATTCAATCTACCAACGGCGGAGTGTATGATGGTTTTGTGATGAGCCTTGACGCTGCGCAGGTCATGCAGTGGTCAACGTATTACGGCGGAACAGATGAAGATAAATTCCGCGCTGTTGCCCTCGACGCAACTGCCGGCAATATCGTTATTGCAGGAAACACGATGTCCGGAAATTTCCCGACCGCTGGTAACCCGTTCCAGCTGTTCAGCGGGCAGGCATGGTTTACTTCGGATGCACTGATCATGAAAATGACAACCAACCAATCTGTCGTGTTTGCTTCGTATTGCGGAGGCTATGAAGACGATATTGCAACGGGCATTACCTGCGACGATGTTGGAAATATTTACGCAACGGGTTACACCATGTCATCAGATTTTCCGAAAGTGGTGCAGAGTGGTGCATACAACGATACTTCGTTCAACGCCATTGGCGTACAGGATCCGTTTATTGTGAAATGTAATTCTGTCGGTACATCGTTGCTTTGGTCCACTTACTTTGGTGGAACGGCAACGGATTATGGATTCAGCATCGCGTTCGATCAATATGTTGGTATTTATGTTTGTGGAAACACTGCGTCTACGGATTTCCCGGTGATGCAGCCAGCCGATCTTTTGTATTACCAGCCAGCACATGGTGATGGTGGAAACTTCAACGACATGTGGATTGCCTGGTTCAATGTCAATGATACGGTTGCATGGTCAACGTATTACGGCGCAGCGAACAGTGAAGAAGCGTACGGAGTGAGTGTAGGTGTAGTGAACGAAGTTTTTGTAACCGGCACAGAGAACAATGACATTTCGATGTCGAAATTTGGTCCGGGTCTTCCAACAGGAACTACAGTAACCATTCCGGAACTGGAAGTGTTTATGTATCCGAATCCGGTCACATCCGTCATGACCGTTCAGTTTCATTCACCAACCGACGGTGTAGCGAAAATTGAAATACTAGACAGCCGCGGACGTGTTGTGCAAACGGACATGTACGCTTCTCCTGCGGGAACCAACCAGTATGAAGTAAACATCAGCAGTCTTGCAAACGGCGTTTACGTGATGAGACTGACCTCACCAAAAGGAGAAACACTTCACCGGTTTGTGAAGAGCGGGATCCGTCATTGAGTCAGAAGAATTTAATCCCGAAGTATCGCCAGTGAAACCGGGAAAATATTCCTTTCCCAAAGCGCATACCCTTTATCCGACGGATGAAGATTATCATCCGAGATCAGAAAACGGTCGTCTTTTACTGCCTGTGAAACGGCAAAAAGGTCGACCGTTTTTAATGCGCGTGCTTTTGCTTCGGCAAGAATAATTGCGTTGAAGGATTGCAGCCCCGCTGGAATGTCACGTCCGTTTGCGTAGAGCGGACCGGAACGTGTGAGACTGAAATCAGGAACAGTAAGGAGAAGAATATTCGTTTTCACCGGTAGCGTAGCCTGGATGGTGTCGAGAATATATTTCAGGTTGTTGTGAAACGTGGCTGAATCATATCCCTGGCACCAGTCGTTTGTACCGATACAGATCGTAACAAAATCCGGCTTCTCCTTGAAGAAAACAGGAAGTTCATAGCGGATCAGGTCGTCGGTTGTAAAACCATTCCGTGCCGGATTGCTGAGCATTTTTACGTTCAGCCCGGAGTCGTTCAAATGCCCGGTAAGCAGTTCCGGCCACGAATTTCCTTCGGTTCCACCGGTGCAAATGGTGTATGAATCGCCCAGCGGGAGGTATTTAATTTCTTTCGCGGTTTCGGCTTGAGATTCCATGCAGGATGCGACAAAGCTAACAAGTAACACGACCAACGAGGTTTTCATAGCGTCTATGAGTATTTTTTGCGTTTTCACTGGGAACGGCTTCATTACAGGAAGGTACGTATACCGGTGTGAGATAGATTTTTTCGGCCTGATTTCGCTGGAATTATGTAAATTCGGCCTTTCCTTACGGAAGCCCTGAGGATGACGATGGGTCCGCTAATTACCTGACCAGCATGAAACTATCTGTTCCAAAAGAAATCAAAGTCCGCGAAAACCGCGTGGCCATTACTCCTGACGTGGTGAAAGATCTCGTGAAGAAGGGATTTGAAGTCCTGGTAGAAACCGGCGCAGGGATGAATTCTTTTTTCTCTGATGAAGCCTATTCCACCGCAGGTGCGCAAGTTCTTTCGGACGCGAAAAAAGTATACGCCGAAGGCGATGTTGTACTGAAAGTAAATGCACCTTCTGAAGAAGAAATTGCAGGAATGAAAAAAGGCGCAGTTCTTCTTTCATTCATGTGGGCCGCTACAAACCCAAAACTGGTTGAAGCCTGTGTGAAAGCCGGCATCTCTGCTTTTTCGGTTGACGCTATTCCACGTATTTCACGCGCACAGAAAATGGATGCGCTTTCATCGCAGGCAAACCTTGCCGGGTACAAAGCGGTTTTGCTTTGCGCAGATACCATTGGAAAAATTCTTCCGATGATGACCACGGCAGCCGGAACGATCCGCCCCTGCAAAGTGGTGATCTTCGGTGCAGGTGTTGCCGGACTGCAGGCTATCGCTACGGCGAAACGTCTCGGTGCGGTTGTGGAAGTGTCCGACATTCGTCCGGAAACCAAAGAACAGGTTGAATCACTCGGCGGAAAATTCATCGTGGTAAAAGGCGATGACTCCGTGAAGATGGAAGGCGGATACGTGAAAGGAGTTTCTGAAGAGTTCCTGAAGAAACAACAGGAACTGGTTGCGAAACACGTGAAAGAAGCGGATATCGTAATTACTACCGCTTTGATTCCCGGAAAGAAAGCGCCGTTGCTCGTGACTGAAGAAATGCTCGGCAGTATGAAATTTGGTTCCGTTGTTCTGGACATGGCTGTTGAGCAAGGCGGAAACGTAGTAGGAAGCGAACTCAACAAAACCGTTGTGAAACAAGGTGTGACCATCATCGGCGAAGGAAATATTCCTTCACTGTTGCCGATGAACGCATCTGATCTCTACGCAAAAAATATTGTGACTTTACTGTACCATCTCACCGACAAAGACCAGTTCAAATGGGAGATGGAAGAAGAGATCACCAAAGGATCATTGATCGTACACAACGGTGTTGCGGTCCATCCTTCGGTTGCAAAACCGGTTAACGCATAGTAAGAGATTTCAAAAATTAAAATATCAAATAACAAATTGCAGGCATGGACTTGATTAAAGATTTACTCGCTTTCTTCGACGAGAATAAACAGATCATCTACTTCGTTCTCCTTTCCATTTTTGTAGGGATCGAAGTTATTGGCGGTGTACCCACGGTGTTGCACACTCCATTGATGTCAGGCGCAAACGCGATTCACGGTGTTGTGATCGTTGGTGCGATTCACGTGATGCTTCACGTTGATCCGTCAAATACCGTTGCGTTGATCCTTGGATTCCTCGCGGTCGTGTTAGGAACACTCAACGTGGTTGGCGGATTTGTAGTTACCGACAGGATGCTCGAAATGTTCAAGAAGAAAAAGTAACCGGATATTTTTTCGGACAAAAAATAAATTCCAAAATACGCTAGTACCACAACGATATGAAATCTAGTTTACTCGAGATCTGTTACCTGATTGGTTCCGTTACGTTTATTATCGGAATGAAAATGATGGGTAATGCCAAAACCGCACGCAGGGGAAATCTCATCGGTGCGTTTGGTATGACTATCGCCATCCTGGGAACAATTTTCCTGGTGAAACACACCGAAGTCGTAAACGGTTTTGAAACGAACATCGAGATCCCGGGATTGATCTACGGATTGATCGCAGGTGCAATTGCACTGGGCACAATCATCGGGTGGATGACTGCCAAGAAAGTGCAGATGACCAAAATGCCGGAACTCGTTTCTATGTTCAACGGTATGGGTGGTGCCTGCGCCGCATTGATCGGCCTGATGGAATACGAACACAATCCGGGCAGCACCGGCGCACTGGTCGCGATCATTGCGGGAATGGTTATCGGATCTATTTCATTCTCCGGTTCAATCATCGCATACCTGAAACTGAATGGCACGATGAATAAACCAATTCGTCTGCCGGCTTACAACATTATCAATACCGCTGTAATGATCGGCGTAGTTGCCTTTGCTTCATGGATGGTATATGCAACGTCTGCAACCGGTGGCTCATTGTGGAGTACAGGTACAGATGGACATGCCGTGATCAGCGAAGGCGCGACGATGATGTTGTACCTGCTTTTCGCCGCTGCGTTGGTGTATGGTGTTCTTTTCGCCATTCCGATCGGTGGTGCAGATATGCCGGTAGTTATTTCATTGCTCAACTCATTCACCGGTCTTGCTGCGGCATTCGGTGGATTCCTCTATGACAATTACGTTATGTTGACCGGCGGTATTCTCGTTGGTTCAGCAGGAACATTGCTCACGCTCGAAATGTGTAAAGCGATGAACCGTCCGTTGAGTAATGTGATCTTCGGTGCTTTTGGTGGTGGCGGAGCAACTGCTGCTGCGGGTGATGACACGAAAGGTTCAATCAAAGACGTATCGGTGAGCGATCTCGCGGTGATGATGAATTACTCGAAGAAAGTGGTGATTGTTCCTGGTTACGGTCTTGCTGTTGCACAGGCGCAGCACGTGATCCACGAACTCGAAATGATTCTCGAAGAGCGTGGAGTGGAAGTGAAGTATGCGATTCACCCGGTTGCGGGACGTATGCCGGGACACATGAACGTATTGCTTGCGGAATCAAACGTAGCGTATGAAAAGCTCGTAGAGATGGATGATATCAATCCGGAGTTTGAGCAAACAGACGTTGTACTGATCGTGGGTGCAAACGACGTTGTGAATCCTGCAGCGAAAACAGATCCGTCTTCACCAATTTACGGAATGCCGATCCTCGAAGTGGACCGCGCGAAAAACGTGATCGTGAATAAACGTTCCATGAATGCCGGTTACGCCGGAATCGATAATCTTTTGTTCTACGATCCGAAATGTTCGATGTTCTTTGGTGATGCGAAAAAGGCGTTGACGGAGCTGGTTGCGGAATTGAAGACGATGGAGTAGGGTTTCGTGTTGGGTTCAACACTTTCAAGGTCTTTAAGACCTTGAAGGTCTGGCGGAATTTCGCAAAACAAAAATAATTTGGAAACAAACTAAAAATTTTAGTTTCCGCCATTCGACCAACCTATACCCGTTTGATCAATCTCCGTGCCCACTATCCTTTCTGGATCCTGCTCCTGATTCTCATTCTCCAGCGGATTGTTGTTCTCTTTGTCTTTAATGCAAACTACACCGACAACGATCAAACCCTCATCTGGTTAATCGCCAAAGATTATTCCGAAGGAAATTTTCATCAACCGTTCATGTACGGGCAGGATTACAATTACATGGTCGAAGCTTTGCTTGCGGTTCCGTTGCTCTGGTGCAAAGTTCCGGTTGAGTATGCGCTGCCAATAGTCGCTAACCTCCTCGCAATTGCTCCGTTCGCCAGTTTTGCTTTCTGGTTCAAACGCAAAGAAAGAAATGTCGCCGCCATGCTTATGCTGGCAATTCCTTTGTTACTACCCATCAGTTATTCGTTGATCACTTCGTTGCCGCGTGGATTTATTAATGGTCTTGCATTCTTTGCTTTCTGGCCGTGGATCGAAAACATCAGAAAGGTGCGGCTGCGTTATGCACTGTATGGATTTATTCTCACTGCCGGATTCGTTACAAACGCGAACGTAATTTTTATAGCAGTATTCCTGGGCGGGCTTGCATTTTTTCAGACCGAAAAGAAGATGCAGTTCATCCTGTTCATCCTCGTTGGCGCCAGCATTCCGGCGCTGTTGCATCTTTTTGCGAAAGTCTGGATCAGCAATCACCTTGACCAGGTTCTGCACCGTGCGTGGAATCTCGAATGGACGTGGGAATATTTCAAACAGGCGCTTGCAGTTTTGCCATTGTCTTTTTTCAAAGGTGTTGTTCCGTTCACTGAAAACTATGCACACATTCTTTGGTTTGTGTTTCCTGCACTTTGTTTTTATGCCTTCTGGGAAAAAAAATATCCCGTTGCCGTACTGCTTGGTGTAATTTGTATTGGTGTCATATTTTCCTTTGGAATAAATAAGGTCAACGACGGTACCGCGAATATCTTTTACCCGGCATCGCGCATGTTTCTCGCATTGCCATTGGTGCTGGCTTTGACTTGCGCCATGCTTACCGATGAAATAAAAATGAAGCGCGCCGGATTCATTTTCCTTCTGGCAGGCGGAATTTTTGCGGGTGTACAATTGCAAAGGATCAATGCGGTGATCAGCGCAGAAGTGGAATCGGTAGAAAATGTGCCACTGAAGGTGGAGAGAATTGACGCGTTGAAATTTAAGGTGGAGCAATTGCACGCTTTTGCTTTGAGCAATTCGATTTCACATTTTGCAGGATCTGGATATCCCATGTCGTACGGGGAGCAGCAAAACCTTTTTCATGCAGGTGAATCGTGGTTCAAAGATTTTCCGAATTCAGCTTTGCCCGAATATGAAAGACGTGCATGGCGAAGTGAAGAGGTGCTTGCCAAACCTGCAAAGCAAACGGCGTGGATGGCCGGTACGGATGGGCAATGGATGAATGTCGACACGACAATTGGGCCGGTCACGATACAGGAAGTTTTGGATTATAAGCTGTATCGAATCGGGTCGGATACGGCCACCAACCTGGACGTGTGGCGTGCGCTTACAGCGGCTAACGGCCTTCTCGAATAAACGTCGATTCGAATAATTTTCCCTCTTGTTCGATCGCGATGATGTAGTTGCCTGAATTCAGCTGGCTCACATCCAAAGTTCCGATGCCCGATGAATTTGTAGTAACCGCAGAGGCCAGCACCAGTTTTCCGAGCATGTCGTAAATTTTCACCGTGCAGATTCCGCGAATGGGTGATTGTAAAGTGAGCTGATCGCCAACCGGGTTTGGAAAAATTTCAAACGATGCTGGCAACGGACTTTCCGGAACATTGTTCACCACGTTGTTCGCAGAAATAATCCAGAGGTCCGGATCGAAGAAGAGCGAATCAGCAGCGAAGCCCAGGGGAATCGTAAATGTTTGCCCGCTGACGGTGTGATTGACCCGCAACAATGTGTCCTGTGTACCATTTTTGAAATACAGCGGAATCGGTAATTCATAAAACGGTACGGAAGGATCGGATTGCGCCTGCGTAACGGTAACGGTTACAACGTCCGCGGT
>Ga0193752_1001039_pt1 | contig 24315 bp, 17 predicted proteins | sample H1c1metaG_FD_144924 | JGI IMG/M metagenome (GOLD analysis project Ga0193752, IMG submission 144924) | Soil microbial communities from a riparian zone of the East river system, Colorado, United States - H1c1 | ecosystem: Environmental > Terrestrial > Soil > Riparian zone | place: USA: East River...
GTTCCACTTTTGCTTCGCTTGTCTAATATTCTGCTACCGGACCTGGTGAAGCAACGTTCCGCTGCCAAAGCGGTTCGGAACAACCTAAAACTCAACATCCTCCTGATTGTCTTTATTCTCTTTCTGATTCTCCTTATGGGCTGGCTCATCTATTTACTATTCTACAGGCAGTGAAACAACATCCCTCCGTTCGCCTACCTGCTGTCTCCACATTGCATAATAAAGACCCTTGGTGGCCAATAGGCCGGCATGCGTACCCGTTTCAACGATCTTACCCCGCTCCAGCACATAGATCGTATCTGCATGGATGATCGTACTCAGCCTATGCGCAATGATGATGGTGATCCTTTCGCTGAGTGAAGGAAGGTTGCGAATGGTATTGTTGATGTCCTCTTCTGTCAGTGAATCGAGTGCGGATGTGGCCTCGTCAAAAATCAGGAGTCGTGGGTTTCTCAGCAAGGCCCTGGCGATGGATACCCGTTGTTTCTCACCGCCGGAAAGTTTCATCCCGCCCTCGCCAAGCATGGTGTTAAGCCCGGCCGGACTTTTGGCCAGCAGCCCCGCGCAGGAAGCCTTATACAACACATCCAGCATTTCTTCATCCGTAGCATCGCCCTTTACAAAAAGGAGGTTGTCTCTAATGGTGCCTGCAAACAATTGTGTGTCCTGGGTTACGAACCCTATCTGTCTTCGCAGTGCGTTATACCTGATGTCGGTAGAAAGCTGATCGTTAAAAGAAATGCTGCCGCTGATGGGATGGTAAAGACCGACAAGCAATTTTACCAGGGTGCTCTTGCCCGAACCTGATGGCCCTACAAAGGCAATTGTTTCACCTGAACTGACGCGGAAACTGATGCCATCAATCGCCTTGATGACTGCAGTCCGGTGCTGAAAAACAACTTCATTAAAACTGAGGGTTTGTAGGGGCCCAATCTCTACAGGGTTCTCCGGCCTTTCCTCGATTGGCTTTTTCATCAGCACGTCAAAATTATTTACCGATGCCTCCACTTCCCGGTATTGAAGAATGATGTTACCAAGATCCTGCAGCGGACCGAAAATAGAAGTAGAAATAAATTGCATCGTGATCAGTTCACCGGTGGAAAGTACATCCCTGAAGATGAGCCAGAGCAGGATAAAAAGTATAGATTGCCGCAATAGATTCAAGGTTGTTCCCTGGAGAAAAGACAGTGTTCTCACCTTCCTCACTTTTACCAGCTCCAGATCAAATATCTTTTTGGTTTGTTCCCTTAGCCGGCGGATCTCGGGGAAAGTAAGTCCAAGGCTCTTGACCAGTTCTATGTTCCTGAGACTTTCCGTGATCACACCACTCATCTTGTTGGTCTCCCTGTTGATCGATCGCTGGACTGTTTTTATTTTTTTAGACAGCATGCCGGTCAGTGATCCGAGTACGAGTATGCCAATCACAAACACAGGCACCAGCAGCCAGTTTTTGGTTACCGAATACCAGATCAGGAAACCGATGCCCACAAAGGAAGAAAAAAGAATATTGATGAAGGAACTAATGAATCGTTCTGTGTCGGTCTTTACTTTCTGCAAAATGGAAAGGGTCTCTCCGCTTCTGCTTTCTTCATATTCCTGAAAATTCAATCTCAGTGTTTGCTTCAAACCGTCGTTGAATATCTGCATGCCAAACCTGGCAACTCCCAGCCTGGTTGTGTAATCCTGGAAAGCCTTTGCCAGCCTGCCAGCCAGTGCGATGGCGATAGCCACGGCAAGCCAGAACAGCACTCCCCTGATCAGCTCTTCCTGCGGACGATGCTGATGATTGTTCGCATAGTCATCAATGATCTTCCCAAAAATAATTGGATCGAGTAGTGTAAGCAATTGCGCAACCGTAGCGAGTAACAATGATAACAGGATAACATTTCGCTGCGGCTGAAGATACTTCCAGAGAATACGCATCTTATGAAGTTCGGAAAAAGACGGCCGGAACAGCACAGAAAATATTAAGACGCGGCTTATCTTCAGCCGCTAAATCAGACCACCCTGATGTCGTCCCCCCTTCGTTTCGCAGTTATTGGTACCGGATTCTGGTCCAACTTTCAGATCCCTGCGTGGAAAGAATTTCCAGGTACAGAACTGGTCGCCGTCTACAACAGAACAAGACCGAGGGCCGAGGAGATCGCCCGGAAATTCAATGTGCCCGCCGTGTATTCCAACGTCGAAGAAATGCTTGACAAGGAGAAACCGGATTTTGTCGACATCATTACCGACGTAGACACCCATCCGCTCTTCACCAAACTTGCAGCCGCAAGAGGCGTCAATGTGATCTGTCAGAAACCTATGGCCCCTTCACTTGCCGAAGCCGAAAACATGCTGGGATATTGTCAGGAACGAGGGGTAAAATTATTCGTCCATGAGAATTTCAGGTGGCAGTCCCCGGTAAGGGCATTAAAAAAATTACTCGGTTCGGGCATTATCGGCAAGCCTTTCAAGGCAAGAGTATCATTTTGTTCCGCCTTCCCTGTATTTGAAAACCAACCCTTCCTCGCCAATCTCGAGCAATTCATACTTACTGACATTGGCTCTCATGTGCTTGACATCTGCCGGTTCCTCTTTGGTGAAGCGAGTTCGCTTTACTGCACAACACAGAGGGTGAAAACTGGCATCAGAGGAGAGGATGTCGCCAACGTGCTTATGCAAATGAAAAGCGGCCTCAGCTGCTATGCTGAAATGTCGTATGCATCCATCCTGGAAAAGGAAAGCTTTCCCCAGACTCTTGTCCTGGTTGAAGGGTCGGAAGGAAGTATTCAACTAGCCCATGATTTTGAAATCAGGGTTACCACGAAATCGGGAACGGTAAAAGAAAATGTTAGCCCCACTCAGTATTCCTGGGCAGACCCGGCCTACGCGCTGGTTCATTCTAGTATTGTGGATTGCAACCGGAACATTATGGAAGGGTTGTTGGGCAGAAGCGCGGAGAATACGGGAGCTGATAACCTCCGCACCATTCAACTAGTTTATGCGTGTTATGACTCGGCTGCACAGGGAAGAGCAGTATTCGTATCCTGAATTCAACCGGGAAAGGCACAATATTTTCTATCAGTATGAGAAAATATGTCTTATGGCAAAGTACTCAAAAAAATCTGGCGACAAAGTGGAGCGCGCGATGAAGGAAATGAAGCAGGGTAAACTCAAATCAGGCAGAAGCGGGCAAAAGGTCACTTCAAGAAAACAGGCTATTGCTATCGGTCTGTCGGAAGCGAGAGAAAAGGGCGCCAAGGTTCCACCTAACCCAAATAAGAAAGCAGCCAAAAAGAAATCCGCTCCAAAGAAAAGATCAGCAGCTAAGAAAAAGTCGGCTCCAAAAAAAGCGGCTAAAAAAAGATCTGCTCCGAAGAAAAGATCAGCGGCTAAAAAGAAGCCAGGTCCGAAGAAAAAGGCAGGAAGGAAAAGGTAAGGCAAAAAAAATCCCACAACATGTTGTGGGTTTTTCTTAGTTGGATTTTGTTTCCAAGGGAACGATCAAAACGGGTCGGGTAATGGCCTGTTTGCGTTAATTAAGGGTGATGATTGAATGGTCTTCATCGGGTTAAGGGATCTTATTTGGTTTTTCATCGGTTGGATTATTGCCGGTGACAGGACAAATATCATCCGCCTTTCATGCACATCCAAGCCTTTGAATATCGATTCTGCCTGACTAAAAATTAAATGGTGAAAATGGTAAGGGCAAGTCCTTATCACCGGGTAGTTTTACTCCTAATTGATCTCGCCATAACAAAGATATTTCAGCTCCATATACTCATCCAGTCCATATTTCGAACCCTCTCTTCCCAGCCCGGATTGCTTCACTCCGCCGAAAGGAGCAGTCTCTGAAGAAATCAATCCGGTATTGATGCCTACCATTCCATATTCAAGGCCCTCAGCCACCCGCCAGCAACGCGACACATCCCTGCTGTAAAAATAAGATGCCAGTCCGAAGATGGTATCATTGGCCATCCGGAGAGCGTCGCTTTCCGAGCTGAATCGAAAAACCGGGGCCACGGGTCCAAATATCTCTTCCTGTGCAAGGCGCATGGATGGATTGGCGTCACCAATCACCGTAGGCTGATAGAAAAGTCCACCCAGGGTCTTTCCGCCAGTCAGTAAGGATCCACCGCGGACAAGCGCATCCTGCACAAGGTCCTGAACCTTTTCGAGACCTTTCTTGTTGATCAGCGGACCGATACTCACATCTTCGTCAAGCCCATTGCCCGTTTTCAGTTTTTGCACAGCATTGACGAGTTTGCGCAGAAACTCATCGTAGATCTTATCATGCGCCAGTATGCGGTTAACGCAGACGCATGTTTGACCGGAATTCCGGTATTTTGAGGCGATGGCCCCCTCCACCGCTGCGTCCAGATCGGCATCTTCAAAAACGATTAGCGGTGCATTCCCACCCAGTTCCATTGATACCTTTTTTATGTCCGCGGCGCAGGCTTCCAGAAGGGTTCTACCCACTTCTGTTGATCCGGTAAACGACAGTTTGCGGATCTTGTCATTTGTACAGAATTCCTTGCCGATCGTTGCCGAATCCGTTCCTGTAACCACGTTCAGGACGCCTGCGGGTATACCCGCCTGAGAGGCCAGGGCCGCAATGGCAAGCGAGGTGAGTGGCGCCGGGGACGGCGGCTTTAACACCGATGTACACCCTGCCGCCAGTGCGGGAGCGAGTTTTCGGGTAACCATGGCGAGCGGAAAGTTCCATGGGGTGATTGCCGCCGCAACACCCACGGGCTGCCGGATCACCATTACTCTTTTCCCTTCCGCAAATGAGGGGATGACATCGCCATATGCCCGCTTTCCTTCTTCTGCAAACCATTCGATAAACCCGGCTCCATATACCACCTCTCCCAAGCTCTCCTTGTAGGGTTTGCCGCACTCCATGGTCATCAAAGTAGCCAGGGCTTCCTTCCTTTCAATAATAAGATTGAACCAGTTCCTGAGCAGAACAGAGCGTGCTCCTGCGGTTTTCTTACTCCAGGCCGGAAAGGCTGAATGTGCGGCATCAATCGCCTCCTTTACCTGAGCCGGTGAAGCTTCAGCCACCTTCCTGATCAGTTCGCCAGTGGCGGGATTAACAACATCAAATGTTGTCCCTTTCTCACCATCGACCCAGTTTCCATTGATAAATAACTGCGTTTTTATTATCTCATCCAGCTGCTTCATTTTCAACGATTGTTTCATAAAGTTCGGCAATCAGTTAGTTATTACATGGATCTATTCTATTTTAGAGAAGTGAAATCAAGGAAAGTCATAAGAACTGTTTTTTTTCTGTTTTTTATATTTCAGTTGAACGCTGAGGCACAAACTACCGCCGGGCGCCTGACCGCCATGAACGGTGAGAAGATCGGGTTCTATCAATACCTGCCTCCAGGGTATAACAACGACACTACAACAAAGTACCCGATGATCATTTTTCTTCATGGCATTGGCGAAAAGGGAAATGGACTCGAGCCTGCGATGAAACAGCTCAACTGCTGCGGCATACCAAAATTCATCGTCATGGGTTATGACATGCGCTTTACCTGGAACGGAAAAACCGAAGGTTTTGTGGTAATCTATCCTCAGCTGGCCTCCCGTTACACCACCTGGCAAAATTATTATGTCGATGAGATGATCCGGTTCGGCAAGTCTCATCTTCGCATCGACACCAACCGTATCTTTCTTACCGGTCTCAGTCTCGGAGGTGGTGCCTCCTGGGTATATGCATCAGCTTCAGTAAACAATGGCAAAAAACTCGCTGGGATTGTACCCGTAGTGTCTCCCTGTTTTCTCACGAATGGCTGCAATGTGGCAAATGCCAAACTTCCCGTGCTGACCGTGCACGCCGTTGACGATACGATTGCCAATCCCGCGTGCAATGTCAACACCATCCAGGCGGTGATCGATTGTGGAGCAGAAGTGCGTCCCAACACCATCCAATACGTCAATGGCGGACATTTTGTATGGGTGAAAAGAGCCTATGATCCGAGTTACAGGTACAATAATCCCACCGTTTACGAATGGATGCTGGCGCAAAACAGGTCATTCAAACCAAACAAAAAACCCATTGTAAAAGTTTCGGGCAACATTACCATCCCGGCAGGAAGGGGAACTACTGTGCTGGATGCATCGGCCTCTGTTGACCCCGATGGGAAAATAGTGAGATTCATCTGGACAAAAATATCAGGGCCTTCTTCCGGCATGCTGACGCATGAACTCGACTCCCGGGCAAATCTGAAGGAACTTCTGTACCCGGGAGTGTACACCTATGAGGTCAGAGTGATCGACGACCGGGCAGAATGGAGCTCGGCCAGGATGAAAGTAACCGTGCTTGCAGGCACCGCCTTGAAATAATCAGTCGGTGTGAAAGACTTCTTCAGCTATTCTATAGAATTCGCCTGGTCGAGCCGTGTCCAGCGGCGCCTGACAGGGACTGGTCAGCTTCCACCACTCCTGTGTGGTCTTATCTGCCGCCATAGCTTCCATGTCCTTCTCGTAGTCGTCACCAATATATTCGTAGTAACTGAATAACAAACCATCATTATAATAGATGGTGTAATTACGAATATTGGACCGGTGTATCTGTTCGAGAACATCTGGCCACACATTCTTATGTAATTCTTTATATTCCTCCAGTTTTTCCGGGAGAACACGGATGATTTGCCCATATCTTTTCATGAAATCAAAGATAAAGTTTTTTAATACCCCTGATTCTGGGTCAGCGTTTTTACGCCATCAATAGTACTGTTGACGATCTCAGATTCCGGAATGGGCAGGTATTCATTTTTGTTCGATTGAAATGAAGCCGACTGAAGCAATTGACGGAAGGCCTTCTCGCCATCAATATAGGTATTGATGTATGGTTCGGCGATGCCCCATCTGACGAGGTCATAAAATCGATGGCCTTCCAGCGCCAGTTCAAGCCTTCTTTCGAACCTAACAGCCTTGCGCGCAAACTCCTGGTCTGAAAATCCGGACTCATAGGGGTTCACAAGATAATTTGCCGCTGGGTCGCCTTCATCCGTAGTCACCTGACAACTTGATTTGGCCCGGTTGCGTACCATGTTCACATACTCTCTGGCCTTTTCCAGCGAACCCACTTCTACCTCACATTCTGCAGCCCAAAGCAAAACATCAGCATACCGGATTATCGTGTAGTTGTAGGCGGTAGTACCTTCTGCCCAGGAGTTCTGTGCGCCGAATGATTCTTCCTGGGCCTTGGTGCGGGTGTACTTCATGGCAATATAAGGGCCGCCATCCTCTGTATCCGGGCTTCTGCGGTCTTTCCCCGGCCAAAGGCCATAGTCGAGATAAGGGATGCCTCTTCTGCCCAGTGTCCAGTCGAGGCGCGGATCCAGTGAGCCGGTCTCTGGAGCGAATGGATCCGCGGAGCGCAAACCGATATCATTCTTTATCGGATTCTGGTTCCAGGTGTCCAGTAAGGGTAAGCCAGACGCATCAGTCCGGTAGGCGTTGCCGAGATTACGTGAGGGCCGGAAAAAATTACAGCAGCTATAATCGTTCAATGCCCAGAACCATGCGCCATTGTAATCGTTCTCAATACTTTTACTCACCGCCATCTGCACTGCGAAAACAGACTCCTTTCCATTTTCATGTTCCACGTCAAAAGCATCGCGGAAACAGTCTTCCAGTCCATAGGCCAGGTCCCCCGTAGTTTTACCACTCACCACCACTTCATCCAGCACAGTTTTTGCTTCAGCGAATTTCTTTTGGAACAGATAAGTTTTGGCGAGATAACATTTTGCCGCCCATTTGTTGAGCCTGCCCTTCTCGGAAAAAGTTTCAGGAAGATTGTCGGCAGCGAAACTGAAATCACTTTCAATGTCGGGCCATATGTCTCTATCATTGGGTAGCCTCGACTCGGTTGCATTCTCGTCAACAAAGGGCACGTTGTTCCAGATCTTCTTCAATTCGAAATAATAATGTCCGCGCAATCCTCTTGCCTGCGCGGCAACCACCGTCTTTTCTTCATCGGTCATATCAGTGGTCGCAACCAACGCCCTGAGCACATCGTTGCAACGTGATGCTCCGTCGTAGAGTGCTTGCCACTTGAAGGTGAGCATCACATTGGTTGAGGTCACCTTGTGGGTTTCGAAAAAATTCAGGTCCGACTGGTCACTGTCCAGATCCCCCTTGTATGCATCGCCCGAGGCGATGTCACCAAAAAACCAGTTGGTGACGTCCGACTTCCAATCGACTCCATATGGATCCGAGGCGCCTACCTGGTCGAGCAGGGAATAAGCTCCCAGCAACAATTTGGTCACACCGTCCTTGGTATTCAGCTGGGCGCCACTGCCCGACCCGAGTGGAGGAGTTTCAAAGAAACTTTTTTTACAACCAATAAAGATTCCAGCAGCCAAAATTGAAATGCAGAGTATCGCGATAAATCTATTTTTCATCTCATTTTAATTGAACTGTTAAAAACCAATTTGTACTCCTGCAGTGAAAGTTCGCGTAAATGGATAAGTGCCTTTATCCACTCCATATTGAAGATCAGCTCCAGCCCCTGGATTCTGCACCGGCACTTCCGGATCAATCCCCTTGTATTTGGTGAACGTAAACAGGTTGGTGGCCTGCACATATAACCTTGCGTTGGTCGATTTGATTCGCGAAATTAAACTGGTCGGAAAGGTATAACCGAGGGAAAATGTTTTTCCACGCAAATAGGAACCATCTTCGATATAATAAGTATTTGCATTGGATTCAAAACTGGCAGCCGCCGAATTCGTCTTTGGCAGTACGGCATCGGGATTGTCCGGAGTCCATGAATCAAGCATCCTTGTGCTTGGGCTGGTGTTGAAAGGAAAATAGTCCGTGATCACTTTCAGGAAATTGAATACTTTATTTCCATAACTGCCCTGAAGGAAGATGGCCAGGTCCACATTCTTATACTGAAAATTGATGGTAAGCCCATAAGTAAATTTTGGATGCGGACTTCCGATAAAGGTCCGGTCATCGGCATTCACAACCGTGTCGCCATTGGTGTTGTGGAATATGCTGCGCCCGGGTTGGTTGTAAGTGGCCCGGTCGCCATTCTGGGTGGGATAAGCGTCTGCCTTGGCGGCATCCTGGAAAATTCCATCATTGATGTAGCCCCAGAACATACCGATCGGGTACCCTCTTTGTGTTCTGGAAAGTGTACTTGTCCGTTGATTGTCGAACTGGATAAATCCATCTTTGCCATTGTACAACTCCGTGACTTTATTCCGGTAGGCTGACCAAATTCCTCCAATCTGGAATTTGAAATTCTTTCCCGTCGTTCCGTTATATGACAGGTTCAGGTCGATGCCGCGGTTGCGCATGGAACCCACATTTGCAGCCGGCTGGATATTGATGCCGGCCGATGAGGCCACGGGAACCACGAGCAGTAGTTTGCGGGTCTCGCGGTTATACACATCCGCAGAAAAATAAAGTTTGTCATTAAACAAGGAAAGATCCAGGCCAATATTGCTCATCACCTGTTCTTCCCATTGTGCCAGTGGGTTACCAATCCGGTCGGCCTGGAAGCCCTGAGCTATCGAGTTGTTTGTTCCACCGATGTCATAAAAAGATAGTATGGGATTGCTGCTGAAGGTGGTGTACTGGTTGTTCGGATCGATGTCCTGGTTTCCGGTGATACCCCAGCTTCCCCTGAACTTCAGCAGATTCAGGAAGCGGACATTTTTCATGAAGGATTCGTCTGAAACGATCCAGCCTACGCCAAAGGAAGGAAAAGTTCCCCATCTTTTCGATTCAGCAAAATTGCTTGATGCATCGCGACGAACGGTGGCGGAAAAAAGGTACTTGTCTTTGAACGCATAATCGGCTTTGCCGAAATACGACAGGAGCCTGGATTCGGTTCCGGATCCAGGCTCCTGTCGTATTTCGGCACCGGCGCTCAGGTATTGAAAGCTGACGTCTTCAAAAGCGAAGCCGGTCTTGTTGACGTCGGTATTGCGGTAACTGCCCCTGATGACTTCGGTTCCCGCCAATAATTTCAGGTCATGATTTTCTCCGAATTTGATCTTGTAATTCAGGAGATTCGTCAAAGTGAGATTGATATTGTAATTGGTTCTCACATTCAGCGAGGCTACCTGGGAAGCTAACCGGTCTTCCAAAGGAAGTGGTGAAAAGGTAGAGGAATAATAGTTGGTGTAGTCGAACCCGAAATTTGAACGGAAACTGAGTCCCCTGAACAGGTCGATCTCTGCGAAAACATTACCAAGCAACCGGGCCGATTGGTTTTTGTTGTCTTTATTCCGGTAGAGTTTCGCATAGGGATTATAGGCAATTCCCGGATCGGTCTGTGAACGGTTACCAGAGAAATTTCCCTCGATATCATAAATCGGCTGTAGGCGGAGCGCACTGTAAATTTGACCCATGGTGCCGTAGTCTTCATACAGATCGGCGTCATTGGATTTCGTGTATCCGAATTGCAGGTTTTCACCGAACCTGATGCCTTTGGAAATATTATAATCAGAATTGACACGAAGTGAATACCGTGTCATCCTGGTGTATTTCAATATACCATCCTGGCTGTACAAGCCTCCCGAAACCAGGAAATGACCTTTGTCGGAACCTCCGGAGATAGAAAGATCATAACTGTTGATTGGTGCTGTCTGGGTACATTCCTTAAACCAGTCCGTTCCCTCCTTGTTCGCCCCTGTGATCATGAATTTATCAACAAGCCAACCCGGGCCGTCAACTTCTGTTGAATAATTTGATGGGTCGGCTAGTGGATTTCCCTCGAGTACAAAAGGAATGATATAGTCTGGCAGGGCCGGCCCCGACCCGTTACCGATCGAACCATAAGGTGTGGTCATTGGATCCTTCCCCTGGTTGACCGCGTCATCCCAGCGCAGCTGAGCGTATTGCTGCGGCGTTACGGGATCATAAAAATTATAGGACTTCTGAACGCCGGTAAAGGCATTGAAATTTACCCGCACATCGCCGGACTTACCCTTCTTTGTTGTTACCAGCACAACTCCATTGTTCGCCCTGGCTCCATACACCGAAGAGGCGGCAGCGTCCTTTAATACCTGTATGTCGTCAATATCATTTGGATTTATTTCCGTGAGTCCACCACGGGTAGGCACTCCATCAATAATGTACAATGGGTCATTGACTCCTGTTACCGATCCAACTCCCCTGATTCGCACCATCACGCTTCCTCCGGGCGCAGGACTGTTTGTTACTGTTACACCCGCAACTCTGCCCTGCAATTTCTGCGCAAAGTTGTTCGATGGATTTGTCACCAGGTCTTTGCCGGCCACTGAGCTAACGGCACCGGTGATGCTTCGTTTACGTTGTGATGAATATCCTGTAACGACCACTTCGTTCAGGTCGTTGGCTGTTTCTTTGAGCGATACCAACAGTTTGCCGCCGCCATTTACTGGTACCTCAGCACTGCTGTATCCAATCGAGGACACTTCAAGTACATCATCGTCCCTGGAAATACTGATACTAAAAACCCCATTATTGTCGGTTAGGGTTGAATTAGCCCCTCCCCTGACGGCAACCGTTGCATTGGGCACGGGAGTATTTGTATTACTGACCACCACCCTGCCCAAAATGAGCCTTTGCTGTGCCTGGATGCTGCTGACGCTGAATAATGTGGTGAGAAAAAATACCCATTTCACAGGTAGTCGTTTTGGCATAAAACAATCTTTTATCTTAAGGAGAAAGAAAATATTCATCATAAATCTAGAGGACAATGAGGGTAAAAAAATTCATTGTCGCCAACTGAACAGGATTGTACAATCAATAGGTAAAATCATATCACCCGGGTTGGCAATATTGATTGAAATTCGCTGAGACAATTAATCACATACATGCGAAAACTGTTCTTAATTATCATAGGTATCCTGTTTTTATTGCACGCCCGGAGCCAGGAAACCTGGAAGCATGGAAGGCTGCAGGTGAGCAAGAACAATCAGTCTCTGGAATTCACAAACGGAACTCCTTTTTTCTGGCTCGGTGACACCGCGTGGGAAATCTTTCTTCAGTTGAAAATTAATGAGATAAGAAAATACCTCGACAAACGGCAAGCCCAGGGATTCAACGTAATACAGGTAACGCTGGTAATGCGGGGACAGGAGAATACAAGAAACCGATATGGTCAGTATCCCTTCAGGGACAAGAGTTTTAAAAAGCCAAATGAGTCATATTTTTCACTGGTCGACTCCGCTGTGTCGCTGGCAAGGGATAGGAACATGTTTATTGCCCTGCTTCCGGCATGGGGAGATGTTGCCCTGAAACTGAAAGACGGAAACACCATGGTGCTCGACAGCAGTGCTGCGGCCTTCTATGGATTCTGGTTGGGAAAGCGATACAAAAAAGACCAAAACATCATCTGGGTCATGGCCGGCGACACAAACCCATTGAGGGATTCAATGGACACGAGGCCTGTGTGGCGTACGATGGCAAAAAATATTATCAAAGCTACTGGCCACAATTGTCTCATTACATATCACCCCCCGGGCGCGAGGAGCTCTTCTGAGTGGATGCACGATGAAGACTGGCTGGACATGAATATGATCCAGTCGAGTCATGGCCGGCGTGATGCCCCAACCTGGACCCTGATCAGCAGGGACCTTGAAAAGAATCCCAAAAAGCCAAGCATCGACGGAGAACCGAATTATGAAGATCACCCGGTCAATCCCTGGCCAAGCTGGGATCCTAAGAGTGGATACTTCCGGGACTACGATGTGCGCAAGCAATGCTACCGTTCGGTATTCGCGGGCGCCCCTGGTGTCACCTATGGCCATCATGCGGTGTGGCAATTTCTGAATGAAAGAACCGAAGTGATTAATCATGCCGACAGAGGCTGGGTCAACGCCATAGACCGTCCCGGGGCCTGGCAGGTTGGATTCCTGAGGGCGCTTATGGAAAGCCGGATGCCCCTGACCAAGATCCGCGACACCAGTTTGCTTGTTGCAGGACAGGGCGATGATGCGCAACACGCCGAAGCATTTTTTGCGTCCGACAGCAGCTTTGCGATGCTCTATCTGCCAGTCGGGAAAAAGATTATTGTTAACCTGAAATACAACAAGGCAGCACAGGTTGCCCCATGGTGGTTCAATCCGCGCGATGGTACGATTACGAAGGAAACAACCCGGTCGGCTGCCCCTGAGTTGGAATTTACTCCACCGGAAACAGGAGAAAAAATCGACTGGGTGCTGGTGATCGATGATGCCACACGCAAATTTCCACTTCCGAAAAAAATACACCGGCAGCGTTAGGCAACAAGTTCAAAGCTGGGGTCGAACACCGCTCCAGAGAAATTGCGCTGGTATTCTGAAGGGGTGAGCTGCATGATATCCTTGAAATGTCTGTTGAAATTGCTGAGATTCTTGTATCCGCATTCATAGCATATCTCAGAGATATTCAGTTTGTCCAGCAAAAGCAACCTGCATGCATAACCGATCCTCACCTCCGTCAGGAATTCTGTATATGTCTTTGAGGTCTTGTACTTGAAATACCTGCAGAAAGCGGACTGCGACAGGAAGACCAGGCTTGAGATTTTTTCCAGCGTAATGTCTTCCCTGAAATTATTTATCGTGAATTCGTAGACCGTATTAATCTTGTCATTGGTTTCGTCATAGTGTTTGAGGAAACCGCAACTGCTGATAAAGTTTGTCTGCTGGCTGCTCGCCAGCTCGTCGAGCAGGCAGAGCAGCAGAATGATTTTCCGCACTCCTTTCTGCAAGTACATCTTGTGTACAATTTCCTTTGCCAGTCGCGCCGCCTCCCCGGTAAACCTGAGACCACGGTTCGACTTGCGCAACATTTCAGCAATGGGTATGAATTCAGATTTCGACCAGAGCGTTTCACCCATCATCTGCCTGTCAAACTGAACAAGCATCACTTTCGGATCCACATTTTTATGGATCTCGTAATAAGATTTATCCCGTTGGGTGGCATGTGGAAGATTAGGCCCAAGAAGCAAAACCTCATCATCGCTGATGGCCTCAATGCTGTCACCGATGAAATTCGTCCCGTGGGCATCAGTGAAACAAAGCAATTCAAATTCAGGATGATAATGCCAGAAATTGTTGGGATCTATTCCGTCTTGCCGAATGATAAACGAAGCGTCAGCAGGAGGGATGACTTTTTTAAATCGGGCTTCCATAATGCAGTAGTTAGCAATCGTTCCAACTAATTTACTCCATTTTGAACCTGAATACCTGATCGAGGCAAAATAGTATCAATATTCGATAAAACCGGGAAACTCAGCGCAACCTTACTTTTTTAATGTAATCATCGCAGGTGATGAAAAGCGTTTTCTCGTCCGATGACAGGGCGCAGTTTGATGCCAGTTCGCCGGTATAGATCCGGGCTATCGGTTTGCCGGATGGATTAAAGATCCAAACGCCGCCCGGTCCTGAAGAAAAAACATAGCCCTTGCGGTTTATTTTGAATCCGTCGGGGGAGCCGGGGTCCTTTTTATCCGCGTCAGGAACTTTGTAGAAAACAGATTTGTTTTTCACCAGTCCATCCTTGCCCAGTTCATACTTCATCCACACCATATTGTCGGCGTCGGAATGAGCAACGAGGAGAAATTTCTCATCTGGTGTCAGCGCGAGCCCATTCGGAAACCGGAATTCTTTTGTCACCACATCCACCTTCCCATTCGGCTTAACGCGGAAAACACCATGGAAGCTCATTTCCTTGGTGGAATCTTCATCACCATGATCAAGGCCATAAGGGGGGTCAGTGAAATACAGGTCACCATTGGATTTGAAGACAAGGTCGTTGGGGCTGTTTAGTTTTTTGCCCTGGTATTTATTAACGAGTGATTCATATTTTGGACTTGGTTTGGACAAGGGCGCCAGCATCCGCGCAATTCTGCGATTTCCCTGCTGGGTCAGTACCAGCCTGCCTTTGGGATCGAGTGTGAGCCCATTTGATCCGGGTTCCTTTTCTTTTGGCACCGACCCGGTATAACCTGATGAATCCAGGTAAGGGCTTACTCCTTCACCATCCTTCCATTTGAAGACCTTATTGGCAGGAACATCAGAAAAAATAAAATAGTCTCCGTTGGCTATATACAAAGGTCCTTCGGTCCAGTGGTATCCACCCCCCAGCTCTTCCACCTTGGCGCTTGTGTCGATAAAGGCCAGGGCCTCCGTGTCCAGTACTTCAATACGGGTTTTACTGATCTTTGCAGGAATAGAATCAGAGGAGGCAGTGATCGGTGGTTCTTTGTGTTCAGATTCAACACAAGAGACGGCAAGGATTGATACTGTTAACAACATCATCAACAGATTGGAGATATCTTTTCGTTTCATACATAACAGGTTTGACGTTGAACAGTCAAAATAGTATTGACAAATGACAATGAATGTTCAGCGATTAGTTTAAGTAATGAATTAAGTTTGACGAATATAATCATGACTGCATTAAATAAACTACAGGAGAAGAAAATTGTGGCGATACTTCGCGGAATTCCCGGCAGGGACGTTCCGGCAGTAGCTGAAGCGCTGCTCAAAGGAGGGATAACCGTTCTTGAGGTGACATTAAATTCCGAAGGGGCACTGGCGGCGATCGAAGAGCTCAGCGCCCGGTTCAAGGGACAGCTGCTGGTCGGGGCGGGCACCGTACTTAGTCCGGAGGAAGCAGTCGATGCAGTCAAAGCCGGAGCGAAATTCATCATCTCCCCCAACGTAGACCCACAGACCATCAAAAAAACGAAGGATCTCGGCGTGTTGAGCATACCGGGTGCGTTCACTGCCACCGAAGTGGTGCAGGCTTTCCGCAGTGGCGGCGACATCATCAAGATCTTCCCTGCGACCAGTGCCGCCTATGTGAAAAACCTGCGGGGACCGCTTTCCCATATTCCCATGATGCCCACTGGCGGTATCACGGTAGAGAACATCCAGGAATTTGCCAGCACGGGTGCCGTAGCTTTTGGGATTGGATCCAATCTCGTTAGCGCCGGTCAGGCCATAAACGAAGCATACCTAAACAAATTGACGGCGAAGGCCATAACTTTTTCCAACGCGATTACAACGCTGAAATCTTTTTGATGAAAATTAAAAGCTACAATCTCTACCAGGTGGCGCCCCGGTGGCTCTTCCTCAAAATCACGACTGACGAGGGAATAACAGGATGGGGCGAACCCATTATTGAAGGAAAAGCCGCCACTGTAAAGGCGGCCGTGGTCGAATGCATGGAATCCCTGATTAACAAGGATCCGATGAACATCGAAGACCATTGGAATTTTTTGTACCGCGGTTCCTTTTACCGCGGCGGACCCATACTGATGAGTGCCATTGCGGGTATTGACCAGGCTTTGTGGGACATAAAAGGAAAATTTTACGGAGCTCCCATCCATCAGTTACTCGGTGGGCTTGCCAGGGATCGTATGCGTGTATACTGTTGGATCGCAGGTGACAGGCCCGATCAGGTGGTGGATCAAGCGAGGGATATGATGGCAAAGGGTTACACCGCGATCAAAATGAACGCGACCGAAGAACTGCAGTACATCGATTCATTTGAGAAGGTCGACAAGGTGATCGCGAGAGTAGGCTCCCTGAGGGACGCGTTCAAATATTCACTGGATATTGGCATTGACTTTCATGGAAGAGTGCACAAACCGATGGCCAAGGTGCTTGCGAAAGAACTGGAACCCTATCACCCGATGTTTATCGAAGAACCGGTACTACCCGAAAACAATGAAGCCTTAAGAGAAATTGCCAACCACACCAGTATACCAATTGCCACGGGCGAACGAATGTTTTCCCGCTGGCAGTTTAAACAACTCCTGATCGACGGCTATGTCGACATCATCCAGCCCGATCTCTCACACGCCGGCGGAATTACCGAATGCAAGAAAATCATTTCGATGGCCGAAGCATTTGACGTAGCAGCAGCTCCTCACTGCCCGCTGGGACCAATTGCACTTGCCGCCTGTTTGCAGGTCGATGCCACCTGTCACAATGCGATTATCCAGGAACAAAGCCTGGGCATACATTACAACCAGGGCAGCGACCTCCTCGACTACCTGACAGACAAGACCATATTTCAGTACAAGGACGGGTTTGTAGAGATCCCATCCGGCCCAGGCCTGGGTATTGAGATAAATGAGGCAAAAGTAGAAGAGATGGCAGCCTTACCCCATAACTGGCGAAATCCCCTCTGGCGACACAACGACAACAGCATTGCCGAATGGTAACGGTTATACCAATATGACAGTGAAGAGAACCCGGGCAAGGATGGGAATTCTTGCGATGGTTTTTATCAACGTGGTAATTACCTATATGGATCGCAGCAATATTTCCATAGCGGCAAACGCGATAAGTAAAGATCTGAAATTCTCAACCGTCGAGCTGGGGCTCATCTTTTCAGCTTTTGGCTGGACTTACACCTTCCTGCAGATTCCTGGCGGGATCCTCGCCGATCGGGTCAAACCAAGAATCCTCTATGCCTTCAACCTGGTCATTTGGTCCGTGGCTACCTTACTGCAGGCCTTTGCATTCAGGTTCAGTACGCTATTCGGACTGAGAATGGCCATTGGTGTTTTTGAAGCTCCCTGTTTCCCTATGAACAACAGGATTGTCACCAGCTGGTTCCCAACACATGAAAGAGCCTCCGCTATCGCCTTTTACACTTCCGGTCAGTATGTCGGTCTTGCCGTGCTCACACCGGCACTCGTAATTATCCAGCATTTTTATGGCTGGCAGGGACTGTTCATCATTTCAGGGCTTGCCGGCATACTGTGGGGCGTCATCTGGTATTTATTTTACCGGGATCCTGCCGACCACCGGCGGGTAAACCAGGCAGAACTGCAGTACATTGAAGACGGTGGCGGATTAGCGCTTACCGGCGCCGGCCGTACCGTACGCGAACCTTTGACAATGTCCCAACTCGGACAGGTCTTTCAGAGCCGTAAACTATGGGGCATCTACCTGGGACAATTTTGTCTTGGTGCAACCCACTGGTTTTTTCTAACCTGGTTTCCAACCTACCTGGTCAAATTCCGGGGACTGGACTTTCTGAGTTCAGGATACCTCGGCTCTCTGCCTTTTATTGCCGCAGGCACAGGTGTTTTGATCTCAGGATTTTTTTCCGACTATCTGGTTCGGAGAGGAGTCGCGGCGGGGTACGCCAGAAAGCTCCCCGTGATACTCGGACTCTGCCTTACTTCATCCATCATATTTGCGAATTATGTCCAGGATCCCGGCTGGATAATTTTTTTCATGGCCCTCTCCTTCTTTGGCAACGGACTGGCTTCGATAGCCTGGATCTTTGTTTCGCTGCTGGCGCAGAAGAACCTGCTTGGGTTGACCGGAGGTGTATTCAATTTCATGGGCGGCCTTTCATCGATCGTCATACCACTGGCCATTGGCATACTGGCCAGCGGAGGGAATTTTCAACCTGCCCTGGTTTTTGTGAGCACACTTGGCCTTATCGGTGCGGCCTCTTATATTTTTCTTGTGGGAAAGATAAATTAGTTAAGAAATGAAAACTGTTCATATCGACAGTTCGGTGCAGATGCCAAAATCACCAGGACCCATATTCATTATCGGAGCTGGGGCCATCGTGCGCGATGCCCATTTACCCGCATATGTCAAAGCAGGGTGGAACATCGCCGGCATAACAGACCCCGAACAGGAGAAAGCCTTTGAACTGGCAGGCCGGTATGGAATAAAAAAAGTGTATAGCTCCATTAATGAAACGGCCGGTGCCGCTCCTGCCAATGCCGTATTCGATATCGCGGTGCCCGCAGGTGCTATTACGGAAGTGATCAGCAAAATTCCAATGGGTGCCACCGTTATGATCCAAAAACCCATGGGTAATAACATTGATGAGGCTACGGAGATATTGCGGATCTGCAAGGAAAAAAAATTCGTGGCCGCAATGAATTTTCAGAAGAGGTTCATCCCAGCCATCCTCGCGGCAAAAAGAATTATTGACAGCGGCACCATTGGAAGACTTCATCATATTGAAATCCGGATGAATATCTACACTCCCTGGGAGCTCTGGAATTTCCTTTTTGGACTTCCACGCATGGAAATGCTATATCACAGCATTCACTATATGGACCTGATGCGGTATTTTCTTGGTGATCCCGGTCATGTATATGCGAAAACTGTGAAGCATCCACATATGACCCAGCTGGCATCAACCAGGTCAGTGATCATCTTAAATTACGGCGACGAGATCCAGGCATTTATCAATACCAATCACAATCATGTTTTTGGTGACAAATACCAGGACGCCTTTATTAAATGGGAAGGCACCGAAGGAGCCATACGGCATACGCTGGGGACGAATATCAACTTCCCTCATGGTGTCCCGGACAGCTTTGAAGTAAGCATGACAGAGGACAAAAGAGGATGGATCTCCTATCCCATAGAAGGAAAATGGTACCCCGACGCTTTCCTGGGGTCGATGGCTAATCTGATGTGCGTAGCCGAAGGATCACAGACAGAACTAATCAATTCAATCGATAGCGCATACAGGACTATGCAGGTAGTAGAAGCCGCGTATCTATCCAGTAACCAACAGGGAACACCGGTGAACTATGATACACGCTAAGGTCATTCTGGCGTTTGCCCTGATGGCCATCTGGCTTTCATGCGGCGCGCAGTTTTCTGCAGCGCAATGGATCGGCGCGGACACAAATCAAACCAGCCCCAATACCTGGCATGCGTACAGGAGATCAGTGTACCTCTCTTCACTGGATGACAGTATCATCGCAAACATAGCCGTGGACTCCAAATACTGGTTATGGGTAAATGATAAGCTGGTGGTTTACGAAGGAGGTCTCAAGCGAGGGCCTAATCCGCGGGACAGCTACTACGACAGGGTGCCATTAAATAAATACCTGCATGAGGGAAAAAATACTTTAGCCATACTGGTCTGGTTCTGGGGCGGCCTGGGTTTTTCGCATCATAGCAGTGGCAGGAGTGGTTTGCTGTTCGAGATGAAAAATGGCAGACAGGTGATCATCTCGGACACCAATTGGAAAACCATCAGGGATACAGCCTATGGGCCTTCCATCTCCCCGAAACCCAATTTCCGTTTATCTGAGCCGAATATCTTTTATGATGCCCGCAAGGCAGTAGACGGATGGATGACCGGTGCCTATTCAGACCGGGACTGGCCCCACGCGAGTGTACTAGGGCCGCCCCCAATGCCGCCATGGAATCATTTGGTTGCCAGGAATATTCCCCTGTTCAAATTTGATCGTCTTACAAATTACACTGACACCGTTCGTCATGGCGACACCTTGGTCTGCAAACTGCCTTACAACGGACAGTTCTCTCCTTATTTCAAAATAAAAACAAGGGCTGGGCAAAGGATCTTCATGGCAACCGATACCTGGTTTCTTGGAGCTTACCCTGGAGATTCATTGTACACCATCTGTTCGGATTTCATAACGAAAGAAGGCACACAGGAATATGAATCCTATGGCTGGATCTCGGGACATGAAATGATCTACGTTTTTCCGGAGGCCACAGAAATACTCGAATTAAAATACCGTGAAACGGGTTATGATTCAAGGCTTGCGGGAAGCTTTGAATCGGATGACAATTTTCTGAACCTACTTTGGAAGAAGGCACAACGCACACTCTATCTAAACATGCGCGACAACTACATGGATTGTCCCGACAGGGAAAGAGCCCAGTGGGCGGGAGACGCCTCCATGGAAATGCTCCAATCATTTTATGCCCTCGACCGGACCAGCGACCAGCTCAGCAGGAAATTATTTCTGGATCTCGCCAACTGGCAAAGGCCCGACAGTATAATCTATAATCCCGTTCCCGAATCGGGATGGAAACTGGAGTTGCCTGCACATTCACTGGCGCCATTTGCTCAGCTCTGGAATTATTTCCTTTACACCCGGGATACATCAACAGTATCTGAAGTATATCCGGCCCTGCGAAAATACCTCGCCTTGTGGACCATAAGGCCGTCGGGTCAGCTGGTGTACAGAAAAGGTGGCTGGGACTGGGGCGACTGGGGCGAGAACATTGATTTTGTTCTGATCCAGCATGGCTGGTATCTCCTGAGTTTGCAGGTCGCAGAAAAAATTGCCAGGTTAGAAAACAAAATGGAGGATGCGGCTGTATATACGGCACAGATAAAGCAAATGAAGTCATTTCTGAATTCTTCTGACTGTTGGAATGGCCAGGCATACAGGTATAAGGATTATACGAAAGCGACGGATGATCGTGCAAATGCCCTGATGGTAATTGCCGGCGTAGTAGACACCAGCAAATGGAAACAGATCACCAAGGTTTTTAACGAACAGGAGCATGCGAGTCCGTGGATGGAGAAATTTGTATTAGAAAGCCTGATTCAGATGGGTCACCCCGACCTCGCTCTTGAGCGCATGAAAAAAAGATTCAGGGAAATGGTAAACAGTAAATATTCCACACTCTGGGAAATCTGGGAGCATAAAGAAGAAGGCTACCATGGCAATTCGGGCTACAACCATGGATGGGCAGGCGGTCCGCTTTTTCTGCTCTCTGCTTACTATGCCGGCATAAGACCCGATGAGACGGTGAAAGATCTCTACCGGATTCAACCCCTGCTCACGGGTCCGAAAAAAATTGCGACTACCATCTCACTGGTTCAGGGGAGTTTTAAGATGAAGATGGACAACCAGGAAACGACAATTATGCTTGATGTTTCTATTCCGAAAGGCATACAGGCTGAGATCATGCTGCCGTTATCCGCGGTTTCAATAGATGGCCTTCGGGTAAATGGAAGCAGGCCCAATCCCGCCCGATTAAAAACCAAGTCCGGATCTTATTGTATAATGGTGGGTTCGGGCAGGTCGGTACTGATCTGTAAGCGCCGGCCTTCCTGATCTTCCAGGATCACATCCGACAAAGGTTGATTCCAGTTGCTGCTTCTGATGATGAACCTGGGTTGAAACCGTTTGATTTCACGGAGCAGGTCGAAGATGGCCGAAGATTTAAAGTCGCCTTCCTGAAAATTGACCAGACCGTTGTCGCCGGTAAGCTGGTAGAACACCAGGGTCTTTGCTTCGGCAAGGTTGACAATCGTTTTTATCGTCCACCATGCCGCAAAGGATGAATACTGGCGTGGATCCGCTGGTAGCAGTGTCCGCTCACCCTTCTTATCGGGATTGAATCGCGCACTCAAGGTGACCGGGGAGATTTGAACCGGGAGCGCAGGAGCAAAGCTGCTGATGGTCTCCAGCGTATGGTGCTGGCTGCCCAGGTTTTCCAGGATCGACCTGTTGTCGCTCATATGCACCTGGGGATGAAGAGTGAACCCCAGGAAGTCCGCTGGCAGACTGCCCGGTCTATTCCTGTTCAGCTCTGCAAAATATGTATCGGTACCATAACCAATCCGGATATGATCAAGAGTATTCCTGATCCGGGAAAATATCTTCGCATAATCATCACCGGGAATAATCTTATGTTTTCCGGAGAGGATCAATACAGAACTAACCTGTGTTGTAATAGGTATCAGGGCGCGGATGACCTCATCAGTTTCTTTGTCCGTGAACTCATCGAAAAATACCGAGAGCTGCAGCGGGGCGTCAAGCATCTCGCTTTCGGCTGTCGCATCCTCCAGAACTTTTTTCCATTGGTAATTGCCCAGGTGAAGCTCTACCCTGTATGCATCAAAAGGAATCTCTTTGAAAAGCTCCGTGAGCTCTGGCGCCAGCCGCTCCTGGCCTTGGCCCCTGGCATAACCGAGCGCTGGAAAAGAGACTTTGTTCTCTTCTGTTGACATAGCTGGTGGTGAACCTGCAGTTCCGGTCTTGTCCACATGAACAATTACTTTCTGAAATATGCTGCTACCGGCATTCGTGGTAATTGGATAAGGCCTTTCGAGCGGAATACAGTAGGTCTTGAAAGAGTCATCGGTCCAGTTGCGCTGATCCTCTGTTTCAAAAATTTCTCCTTCAAACTCCAGACGGATCTTTTTTCCGTCGGCTGTGTTCCATTGCATCTCCCGTATATCTTTTAATGGTTGACGCGGGCTGATGTTTACGGGGAAGCGGCTGGTGGCTGCGGGCTTGCCGGCGGAATTAATAAGTTCCACTTCCCTGCCCGAACAGGTGCTGATTGGATGATGAATACAGATGCCGATCCTGTTGGATAAAAATTCTGAACCGGCTTCGCCGCGAAAACTAAACGAAATGGAATTGTCAGCCGAACCCGTGATAAGGATGTCCGCATTAAACCGGATATTTTCGTGGTGATAAACGGCAACAAACCTTATCTCAAAATGGTCTTCGTTAACAATAGTTGAAAATCCTTCAACAGAGTAAGGAATCGTGTCCCATTTGTGGTCCCGCAATGCGAAATAGATCATCCTGAGCAGGTCGGTGTTGCCGGCACGCAGGTATCTTATCCTGCCTTCTTCATAAAGTAAACTGACCTCACCTGCTCGCAGTGCAATGGCGGGGAGGTATTCAATATCGCCGGGTATGATCACAAATTTTATTTTTTCGTTGGTGAATTTTGAATGAAAGCATCCACATTAGAGCTGTCTATTTCCACGGATCCGGTGATGATGGTTTTTGGGATCGGTATCACGCCCGCCTTTGCATCATTGCCCGACATGGATACTGTCTTATGCCGCATGTCGAAAAGCAATTCGGCTCCGAGTGAAGTAAACAATTCTCTTTTTTGGCCCACAAGATACTGAAGCACTCCTTCTCTTACGAGGGCCAGGTGTTCCGGCTCTGCATCCACCGTAGTTAGTTTGACCTTGCCTTTTTTGTTGGCTTCCTTTACCGATAGCGCCATGCCAGGTCCGGAATTGGAATCGAATCCGCCGAGGCCGGCAAGGTCTGGATGGGCGGCCAAAAGATCGGCTGTTATCCTGGCGGCGGTTTCTACGTTGGCTTTGTCGTCATAGGTGCCGAGAAAAATGATACCCGGGAATTTCTTAATGGCATCCTGGAAACCTTTAAAACCCGCTTCCATGTTTTCCATACCCAGGATACCCATGCAGGCTACCTTTCCCTTTCCATTGATCAATTTTGCCATTCTCTCGCCCTGTAGTCTTCCCATCTCGTACCAGTCGCTGCCGATAAAACAGTGCCTGTCGCTTTTTGGAATTTCAGAATCATAAACAATGGTCGGTATGCCGGCATCAACGGCTTTTTTTATCGCAATTGCAATGCCGGGGTCAGTGCCGTTAATCAGTAATCCGGCCGGCCTTCCAGGGATCACCTGTTCGATCGTTGCGATCTGCGCAGGCACATCCCACTCCGAGGGGCCGAGTATCGAGGTACGAACGCCCTTGCTCTTACCCCAGGCCAGGAAGGCGGCCTGGTCATGGTTTACATAAAGAGGCAGGTTGATGGCGGTGGTAACCATTACATATTCC